>Ga0315544_1000183_pt1 | contig 64376 bp, 54 predicted proteins | sample SalMarSW160130MG_2_FD_202543 | JGI IMG/M metagenome (GOLD analysis project Ga0315544, IMG submission 202543) | Salt marsh sediment microbial communities from the Plum Island Ecosystem LTER, Massachusetts, United States - Salt Marsh Sediment SW1601-130 ...
TGGCGATTATCTTTACGATTTCGCCATAAAATTAAATTTCAAATCGTTGAAAAATTATATATTTATAACAAATTAATTATTAACCATTTAAGCAACTTGTCCGTTTTTTAAACGGGACAGTAGTGATCCGAAAATATTAATATAGCCATTACTATGTTTGCAATTAGGTATGACCAGGAAAATACCCAAGCTATATCTATCATGTTTTGATTCATTCTGGTCGAATTCGGGTTATAAATATAATACTGGATCTTGCCAAGAATAAATTGAAGAACATTTAATGCAAGAATATAGATAACATACCGGTTTATATATAATCTAGTTCTCTTTTGCATATGGCTGCTTATTGTTTGATATATAATTTTCGAAATAGTGTGATAGTAAGAAAAATCCAATTCCCCAATATTCGTCAATCAGTATTAATAAGAGAATTAAGTAATTTGATTCTGTATTCAATCTAATCATATCTTTCCAAATAAAAAGTGCAATAATTGCTCTAACAATTATATGAAGAGCTGGCATTCCGAATTTTGTAATTTTTAACTGGAGTTCTAAATCAGTTTCGATAAAGGGAAATATAAATGAATAGATAAACCAGAAAAGGTTAAAAAATACTATTGCCCCTATGAGTATTAAGATATATTTTACTATCAAATTTTTCATCTTTCACAAAGTATCTGTTGCATTTAGTATTATTTAGAGTTTGTTCATTATGTGTCTTAATCTCAATTATTGAATAGATGGGATTATTGAATCTACTTATAAAGTCAAATGAAAATTGTTGAACAATTTGAGCATACAGGGCAAAGTTCACTAAGAACAAAGCATACATAAATAAAACTCGAGATATTTCTTGTGATAAGTTCATTTTGAATAACCAATGTATTGCATTGTGCAATGTAATAAAACTTATTGAATTATTCGTCCCAAAATCTCTCCAGGAAACTTGGGACCAGGTTATTACACTATTAATTGCATAATATTTCTTAACTTAGTAATGCTCGATGCATTCTTTCCTATAGCTACTACAGAGGTAGATTCTATATTACAGACATTGACTTAATGCATTGAGCTTAAGGTGGCGCATCCTATCTCTACAGCACGTAGGAAATGCAGCGAGATATTTCAATTATGCATCAACCTTTTATTTATACTGGGGTGATGGGAATTGCTTTGCAAAAACCGTGACAAACAAATTACCTTTGTCCGTGTTAGCATAAGTATTAAATTTATCCAAAATTTATTGGTAGTTTAATTAAGAGTAGGATCACTAACTCTTCCCATGAATAATATAGTTCCTGTTGAGGTCTCGTGAATGAAATAGAGAAAGGGACGATCAATATCCACCTTCCATACGGATGGTTCTGTACCTAGTTCTGAAACAGTAAATACTATTTCCACAATTGTAGCTGCCGCTGCTTCTGTGCCTTCTTCATTAGTCTCGATAAATGATTGATGTATTACTCTGCTGATTTGAAGATCCTGTTCACTGATGTTGTCGAAGTCAGCCCAATCGGAAAATGCAACACCCATTCCCAAGTCTATCAGATCATTGTTTAACAGTCTCTTATACTCATATTTGAATCTCGGCATGCTAAGTTCTACTTTGTGGGTATTATTTGCCAATAACTCCATCCACTCATTCCATTGTGATGGTGAAATAGCCTCAGCTACATCAGAGGTAGTAATATCAACATTGGGTAAAACTATCAACATAGAATAATTACCTTGACCATAGGGTATGTCAACAATTATCAGATTATTGTCTTTTGCAGCTTTCAGGTTCTCTTCCTGATGCATCATGGGAACTGTCTTAGGGGTCGATGGAGTGACATAAAATGGCTCTTCCTTGGTATCAGCTTTGTCAAACTGATTCCTCCACTTTCCGTTAAAATAGACAGCATTAATTAAAAGCATAGCAAGATAAGGGTCCAAATAATCCAGCATGTCGGTGATCTTATCATGAGTCTTCTCTGCAATCCAGTCATTAACAATCTTTACAGCATTAGGATCTGTTACATCTATTCCTCGAGCTTCCGCTTTATACCAATTCTGTACATCTGAAATAAATTTTTGTTTAACATTTAGTCGTTTTTCTACCCATACCGAATTGGCTATATCCAACACCACGCGTTCATCCACAGGTACCATCTCTGTCATCAGTTTAAGGTACGTGTTATTTATCTGGTCCAGGGTTTTTCCTTCCAGCCTGAGTGCTTTCTGCATGGCATCAAAGGTCTCTCCATCTGCTCCATTGAGTGTCATCGAAAGAGCACTAGAGATGCTAAATGGAGAAATCATAATATTCTCAGCTCCTTTTGCCTCTGCAAGAACTGGTTTGAAAAGATCAAAAGCAAATCTATTTGCAGAATCAATTACCTCTTTCTGATAAATCTCGATTGATATGTTTATCGGATCACCTGGATCAATAGGGTTATCATTTGTGTCACTTTTTTGACAAGAAGGTACTGTAACTAATGAAAATAAAACGGTTACAAGTAAACCTGATTTGAATATGTTTTTCATTATAAGAGTAGTTAGGTTACAATTGATACACAAAAATTGTACCATCGGAGTATCTAATTTAAAATATAACTGTTAGCACAAGTATTTTTAATCAAAAGTAACTATCTAAGAATTGGACGGATACGAGATTCATTAAAATATAAATAATATTCTTTTCATGAGGAACTTTCTAGAAATTCTTTGCGTGATTACCCAATCCAGATAAAGGTTACAAGTATGTCTAGCTAATTGAGAATTTATTAAGTGACGGCGGGTGGCCAATTCAAAGTCGCGATATATATTTGTGCTAACGTAATAGTATTTTATCCATAGTTTTGCCAGTTTAGATCATTCTATTCTTAAGCTGTATAGAATAAGATTTAATTCAGTAGATAATTGAATGTTTGAAAAGATGCGACAGAACCAGACCTCGTTCTCCAAACAAATTTTTTGATGAAAAGCTACGATTTTGTAATTTGGGATGTTGTTAAGCCTGAAACCAACAATGTACATGTATTAAATTGTCAGGTTACTGAACCAGAAAGTACTGAATTATGAGTGAAGCAATTCTCGATGCCCTGATACAATTATTTGCACTGATAATTGATGTCGATGAGGAAAATGTGATTTCGGAAAGGGAAAAAGAAGTATTACGTTCCTTTCTGACACAGCAGCTTAACAGGGAGCTGGCTGAGAAATATATGGTGATATTTGAAGAATACCTGCTGCTGTTTCATAAAGCTGACTATTACCAGGACTCAAGTAAAAGGGAGAAACGTAAACATCTGGCACAAAAAAAGATATGCGACATCTGTGAAAGAATAAACGAAGAACTTCAGCATAACCAAAAAGTCTTTGTTGTAATTCAGCTTATAGAGTTTATTTCACTCGGTGAGGTAATTTCAAAAAAAGAATCCGATTTCCTGAAAACAGTTGCTTCCAGTTTCAGTATCCCGGATAATGAATACCGGAATATCTTCAATTTTATTGTCGGTACCATACATGATATACCGGAACCTGATAAAATTCTTGTAGTAAACAACCTTGAAAAATGCAAGTTTGAGGATGTAAAACACAAATACGATCCTAATTTTTCGGGTGAGCTATACTTCCTCAGGATAGAAAGTACCAGGACATATATCCTTCGTTATTCAGGATATGCCGATATCTACCTTAACAGCCAGAATATCGTAAGTGGCCGGACCTACTCATTTGAGCATGGTTCATCCATAAGGGGCCTTACTATAAACACAATATTTTTTACCGATGTTGTAGGAATGTTCTCAGAGATCTTTGCTAAAGATACGATATCGGTCACTGCCCAAGATGTATCATTCTGGTTTAAGAATACACAGAATGGAATACAGAAGTTTAATATGCAAGCCAGGTCGGGTACTCTGGTGGCTATTATGGGAGGATCCGGTGTAGGTAAATCGACACTGATAAACGTACTTAACGGTAACCTGAAACCTGACAGGGGGGAGGTATTTTTTAACGGGTATAACCTGAATGACCCTGAAGAGAGGAAAAAAATCAAGGGAATAATCGGTCTGGTGCCGCAGGAAGACCTGCTTATTGAGGACCTTAACGTCCACCAGAACCTGTACTATAGCGCAAAGCTTTGCCTTGACAACCTTGATGATGATGAGATAGAAAAAGTTGTGGACAGGGTGCTTGATGAGCTTGATCTGAAAGAAATTAAAAATCTTAAGGTAGGAAGTCCGCTTAAAAAGATAATAAGTGGAGGACAAAGGAAAAGACTTAACATTGCCCTTGAACTTATCAGGGAACCTTCAGTCTTATTCATTGATGAGCCAACCTCCGGCCTTTCATCTGTCGATGCAGAGAATGTTATGAACCTGTTGAAAGAGCAAACCGATAATGGTAAGCTGATTATAGCAAACATCCATCAGCCATCGTCCTACCTGTACAAGATGTTTGATGAAATACTGATACTCGACAAGGGAGGCTACGAGATCTTTTATGGTAATCCGATGGAAGCCATAGTATATTTCAAGAAGATGAGCAGTCATGCTAATCCGGATGAAGATCAGTGTGCTACATGTGGACATGTGAATACAGATCAGATGCTGCAAATTATAGATGCAAAGGTGGTTAATGAACATGGTAAGCTTACAAACACCCGGAAGGTTTCACCTGAAGAATGGTCCAAACTGTTTGATCAGCATATATGGGTTAAGCATGGAGGTATAACAAAAAAGGAGAGTATCCCTGAAAGCAATTTAAGCATACCCAATAAGATAAAGCAGATGACCCTGTTCTTTACAAGGGATCTTATATCAAAACTGGCCAATAAGCAGTATTTGCTGATCGGCCTTCTTGAAGCTCCCCTGCTGGCACTCATACTTGGTTATTTCACAAAATATATCGACATTTCTTCGGAAAGTACGGGTGAATATATCTTCTATTATAATGAAAACCTGCCGGCCTACCTTTTTATGTGTGTAATTGTTTCACTTTTCCTGGGCCTCATAGTAAGCTCAGAAGAAATATTACGAGACCGGAGGATACTCAAACGGGAATCCTTTCTTAACCTGAGCAGGTGGAGCTATCTTAACTCAAAAGTATTACTGTTATTCATACTATCTGCTATACAAACACTGTCATTTGTTGCAATAGGAAATTTTATCCTGGAAATAAAGGGAATGACGGCCAGTTACTGGTTAATTCTATTCTCAACAAGCTGTTTCGCCAATATGCTTGGCTTAAATATCTCTTCAGGTTTTGACAGGGTAATTACAGTATACGTATTAATACCGTTTCTGCTGATACCACAGTTACTCTTTAGTGGTGTAATAGTAAAATTTGACAAACTCCACAGGTACTTTACTAACTTTGATTACGTACCCGTAATAGGTGAAATTATGACATCACGCTGGGCATACGAAGCACTGGCTGTCCACCAGTTCAAAGACAACAGGTACGAGACCCTGATCTTTGATAGTGAAATGGCTGTAAGCCAGAACGACTGGTACTGGTCATACCTTGTACCCGAGCTTATTAAGAAAACTGACCAATGCAGAATTGCTATTGGCAAAGATGAATACCGGGATCATTTTGAAAACAACCTTTATAAACTGAAAAAATATGTAGGTTTCCTTTCAGAAAAGTCTGGCATAAACAATAGTGAATTATTAGAAAAATACAATAAAGAAGATTTTGACACCATAATCGCCGATCTGACGCTTAAGCGGTTAGAAGATATCACAAATTATTTCAGGTCACGGTTCCTGGTTGCAATGGCTGCATCAGACTCAAACAAGACTGCAATTGAGGATCAGTATGGTCATGATTATCTGCCTATGCTCAAGAATGATTATCATAATGAAAACCTTGCGAATTTCTGTCTTAATCTCAGGAGCAAATACAAGATCATTGAAACAAAGACTAAACTAATCCAGAAAGCAGATCCGGTTTATATGATACCTACATCAAATTATGGAAGAGCTCATTTCTATGCTCCATACAAAATACTGGGTAATCTGCATATTGATACATACTGGTTTAACCTGGGCGCTATCTGGCTGTTAACACTGGTTTTTTATATTACCCTGTACACTGACCTTCTAAGGAAAGCAATTAATTATTTCGGACGAATTGAGAAAGTGTAACCTGTCATAGTTTTTTCAACAGCTCAAGTATCCTTTTTTCATATTTTTCGTCTGCTATCAGTACACCCCAACCCTGCTGACCCAGGAATAAGCCATCATAGGCTGAATCGCGATTACTTCTTATAATATGTGGAATGCCTTCCCTGTCGAGTATTTCCTTGATCTTCTGTGCTTCAAACTGGTTATCGATGGTGAGTATTGTTTTGCTCATTTTTTGTTCGATGTTTAGAGGTTTAGAGGTTTAGAGGTTTAGGGGTTTTCTTTCTTTCTGATAGTGTGGGGCTCAGCCCCACACCATCGTTGTGGAATCCTTCTCCTCAGCCTTAGCCTTTTATTATTATTCTTTCTTTTTGAAGCTATGTTGCTGCTGTATTAGTACTTCAGTTATTTCTCCTGATTCACCTTTTTTAAATTCGAATGATGCGCCATCATCTTTGTTGAAAAACAATAATTCTGATTCAGGATAAATATTAAAACTAAATCCGACCCATAGCTGCTTGCCTTCCAAATGATCATTAACAGCTGATATTTTAACTACCAGATCCTCGCCCTGCCATTTTAGAACATATTCCCCTTCGAATGCTGACAGATCTATTTCACCGGTATCAATTACTTTTTTACTTAATGGTTTATAGATTGTCCAGTCATAAACATGAGAGAATGATCTCAATATCTCGGAAATAAGTTGACCTCCATTATCACTGTTGGTCATAATAGCTACCCCCTGACCCAGCTTTGCAAATGCCATAAGCTGGCACCTGTATCCCTCGTTTGCTCCGCCGTGGCCGAACCAGAGCGAGTCACCTTCTCCTCCCACACCGGGACCTAGGCCATGGGAGTTTATCTGTGGTGTAAGCATCTGCTCCGTCATTTCTACAGAGATCAAATTATTTGCTTCGCCCTTAAGCGAGTTTTGAACTTCAAGTGCATATTTAAGCAGATCCGAAGGCGTGGTCCATAAACCTGCGGCTGCCATTTCCGGATAGGTATGCCAACGTCCTTCAACCATTTTACCATCAGGTTTATGACCGGCAGCTGCCTGGTCTTCTAATTCCAAAGGAAGTGGTTGCTGATAGGTACTATTCGTCATATCAATTTCAGACAATACATATTCTTCCATTAGATCCGGAAAGTCCATTCCTGTGATATCAGTAAGCATTTTCTGCATAATGGTATAACCACCACCTGAATACCTGTAAATTGTACCGGGTATGGTATCAGGGTAAATACGATCAGAATTTGCAGGTTTTTCTCCGTTAAGAACCTGTATTATCACCGGTACCGTATCAGTTGCTGAATAACCACCGAATCCGTGAACCGTCAATCCGGCTGAGTGAGATAATATCCTTCGGAGTGTTACTTTTTCATTCCGGGTATATTCATTTTCCTCAACATACCAGTCTTTCAGGTATTGGTTCACATCATCATCCAGGCTCAGCTTACCTTGTTCAACAAGGTGAAGTGCCGCTATAGCAGCAACAGGCTTGCTGATGGATGCTGCCTGGAACAGCGTATTCTCATTAACAGGTATAATGATGTCAGCCGTAAGATATCCATATCCTTTTGCCCATTTTATTTCTCCTTCATTTATGAATGCAATACTTACACCGGGGACTTTGTAGTATTCCATCCTATCATAGATATTATAAGTCTCAAGTGAATCACCTTCAATTATAATTGCAGGGAGAAGGCTGTTCTCAATTTTGTCAATAAGAGCTACGTCTTTATCTGCTTCTTTTTGTTTGCAGGATGCAATTAAAACAATCAGAGCCAATAAAATAAATATTAGGTTCTTCATAGTAATTTGGTTATTATTGATTATAAAAATAAGACGAATTAATTAATTAAGGCTTACAACCCGTTAAAACATGCGAAAAACACTTATTTATCTGGTTACGGCACTATCATTAGTTTCATGCAACAGGGTGAACAGGTATAAAAATCCCAATATTATCCTGATTATGGCTGATGATATGGGATATGAGTCCTTAAGCTGTAATGGCAGTATGTCGTACAGCACTCCCGTACTGGATGAAATGGCAGCATCGGGTATAAGGTTCACCAATTGTTATTCCCAGCCCCTCTGTACACCATCGAGGGTGAAGATTATGACCGGCAAATATAATTACAGGAATTATGAATATTTCGGGTACCTGAATGAGAATGAGCTGACTTTTAGTACTTTGATGAAAAAGGCCGGTTATGCCACCTGTATTGCAGGCAAGTGGCAGCTGAATGGCCTTTCATACAATCTGTCAGGTTATGATGATAACAGCCGCCCATATCTTTTCGGTTTTGATGAGTACTGCCTGTGGCAACTGACAGTACCGGGCAATAAGGGTAGCAGGTATGCCGATCCTGTTATTGAGATGAATGGTGAAATGCTGAGGCCGGGAATAGATAAATACGGACCTGATCTTTTTACTGACTTCATCATCGATTTTATAAACAGGAAAAAAGATAAATCTTTCTTTATATACTACCCCATGGTACTGGTTCATGATCCGTTTGTGCCTACTCCTGATTCCAAAGAATGGAATGATACTGGCAGGAGACTTGAGGAGGACACAAAGTACTTCAGTGATATGGTGCATTATGCTGACATGCTGGTTGGAAGGATAGTCAATTCTCTCAAAGAGAATGGAATCTTCGACAATACCATATTGATATTTACGGGGGATAATGGTACCAACAGGAGTATTGTCTCGGAAACGAACTATGGAATAGTCAAGGGTTTCAAAGGGAATACAACTGATGCAGGCACCAGGGTGCCACTTGTCATAAGCTGGCCAGGTATGATACCCGAGTCTCTAACGTATGAAGGCCTGGTTGATTTTTCTGATTTCATGCCCACTTTTGCTGACCTGGTACAGGTTGATATGGTGACCGATGGAAAATCATTGCTGCCGCTTCTTAAGGGAAAAGAATTTACTGAAAAGGAGGAGATCTTCATGCATTATGATCCACGCTGGGGCGCCAATGTCAATAAATACCGGAACCAGTTTGCACGCACAAAAGAATACAAGTTATACCAGGATGGGAAGTTTTACTACCTGCCCCAGGATATCCTGGAGCAATTGCCCCTTGCAGATTCTTCTTTAACAGAAGAGCAGAAGAAGATCAGATCAGAGCTTCAGAAACTGATAGATACTGCCCCGGAATGGTCGATGAATATCGAATAACGAACATCGATTAACGATTTAAGAATTAAATCAAAAATCGACAATCGTTAATCTTAATTCTTAAATCAGAACCTGGTAAAGTCCCATTCTCCCCTGAAGGGGCGAGTTAACAGATCATTTGCACCCTCATCATCGATGAACCTTTCATGTGCCGGCGACCATTTTAGGGGTCTTTCCAGGTCATAGGCTATATTCACAATATTGCAGAGTGATGCTGTGCGATGACCAATTTCTACATCTGATACCGGTTTTGTCCTGCTCTTCACGGCATCTATCCAGTCCTGGTAATGATTATCGCTTTTATACAGTCTTACATCACTATGCCCCGGTTCTTTTTCTGTTAAACCTTTAATATCAGAGCGGTAAAACTCCCTGCTTATTTCTATTTTACCTTTGGACCCCAGAAACTGTACTGCATTGAATTCGCCCCAGTCTTTATGATACATCTCCACTCCGTTATCATATATCATCATCATTCCCCTTTTGGCATGCGGTCCGGGGGCAATAAACTCAACGGGCCCTGAATTATCCATTCCGAGTGCCCACTGGGCAATATCGAACATATGGGCTCCCCAGTCGGTTATATAACCTCCGCCAAAGCCACGGTATTCTCTCCACAGTGCCCATCGTGTATCTTCAATTGGTGGTGCCAGGTCAGGGTGATAGCTCCTGTACAGTGAAGGACCCACCCAGAGATTCCAGTTAAGGTAATCAGGTGTTTCAACCGGTGGCAGCTCGCAGGCCCTGTGCGGATCGCCCACACTTACATTTATTGTCTTGATATCACCTATATATCCATTTCTTATCATTTCGCAGGCATGCCTGAAATTTCGCCATGAACGCTGCATATTACCCGTCTGAAACACCCTGTCATATTTGCGGGCTGAAGATACCATTGCCCTGCCTTCAGCAACAGTGAGTGCCAGGGGTTTTTCGCAATAGATATCTTTTCCTGCTTTCGCAGCATCCACAGCTATCATGGCATGCCAGTGATCAGGAGTTACAATAACAACTGCATCAATATCATCTCTTTCCAGCAGTTCCCTGTAATCTTCGTATTTATCAACTGTTTGATTGCCACCATTTAGCTTTTCAGTATTGGCTTTTTCAGCAGCTGCTTTGAAATTGTTGAGCTTTATACTGTCGACGTCACATGCTGCAAGAACAATTGTTTCGGGACAGCCATTGATAGAATTGAGCAATCCATGACTCTGTTTGCCTACACCTATATATCCAAGGTTGATTTTGTCGTTGGGCAAAATATACCCATTACCACCCATTACATGGCGTGGTATTATAGTTAATGCACCTGCCCCCAGGGCAGCTTTGCCGATAAAGTTTCTGCGGTTCATTGTCATTGTGATTAATTTTTTTTGGGATTTACATTATAAATATAAGAGATGTGTGTATTATATCAATGGCTGGCAGGTGATAAAATAAAGATTCTAATCGAGCAATAATGGATTAATGGAGATTACATTCCTCATATGGCGGAGAGAGGGGGATTACTTCTTCACTTCGTTCAGTCGTGATCCCTGTGAGGATAGCTTCCGAACAATCACTGATAAATGCCTGCGGCATTTTTATATAAAGCCTTATTTGCTTATGAGAGCAAGCTCTCAACGCAAACAGTCTTTAAACAAAAAACCCGTACTGAACACGGATTTTATCAGTGATTGGTCTGGCGGAGAGAGGGGGATTCGAACCCCCGGTACCCCTTTAAGAGTACGCTGGTTTAGCAAACCAGTGGTTTAAGCCACTCACCCATCTCTCCATGAATATGTGCTTAATTTTAAGCCTGACAAAAATAGGAAAAGTATGCTATTCAACAAAGTATTTATAGTGAATAATTCATTATAGGTGAAGGCTGAAGCAGAAGAAGAGATATATTAAAAACCCGATTAAACAATTAAACAATTCAACGATTCAACATTTTAACATAATCCTGTAATATTCCTATTTTTGCAAAATAAACAACAATGATATGGCCAGCAGCAAAAAACCGTTACTTGAAAAAGTCGAAATAACTGCCATAGGCTCTGAAGGTAAGGCTCTGGGCAGGGTTGATGACATGGTTGTATTTGTACCTATGCTTGTGCCGGGAGATATAGTTGATATACAGGTTACACGTAAGAGGAAGAATTATATGGAAGGGTACGTGGTAAAGCAGCATAAATATTCCAATATGAGGCAGGAAGCCAAGTGCAGTCATTTCGGGATATGTGGTGGATGTAAATGGCAGCACCTGCCATACGAAAAGCAGCTTGAATTCAAACAGCTACAGGTAGTTGATAATTTTACACGTATAGGCAAATTCAGTTTCCCGGAGATAAGACCTATTATTGGCTCTGACAATGAGTTCTATTATCGTAATAAGCTTGAGTATACCTTTTCCAACAGGCGCTGGCTGACTGAAGATGAGATTGGCTCGGGTGGTGATATAAGTAACAGGAATGCACTCGGATTTCATGTACCCGGGATGTTTGACAGGGTAGTGGATATAGATAAATGTTACCTGCAAGGTGAAATATCAAATAAGATAAGAAACAGCATAAAAAAGTATGCGCTTAAAAATAGACTGGACTTTTATGATTCAAGGGAACATAAAGGATATCTGCGTACCCTGGTGGTCAGGACATCATCTGAGGGCGAGTTAATGGTTATACTTAACCTGAGTCATGACGACAGGTCCAAAGGCGACAGATTACTGACATTTATTCGCGACAGCTTCCCGGAGATAACATCACTTATGTATGTTATTAATGATAAAAGGAATGATACCTTTAATGATCTTGAGGTGAGACTGTTTGCCGGCAGGGACCATATAATTGAAAAGATGGGTGACCTGAAATTCAGGGTAGGGCCCAAGTCCTTCTTCCAAACAAATACGGAACAGTCTAATAAACTTTATTCAGTTGCACTTGATTTTGCCGGCCTTACAGGTAAGGAAACAGTATATGATCTCTATACAGGTGCAGGTACCATAGCCAACTTCATTGCAGCAAGCAGTAAAAAAGTGATAGGCCTGGAGTATGTGCCTGAAGCGATTGAGGATGCAAGGCTGAATTTAAAGATTAACGAGATTACCAATACTGAGTTTTTCAGCGGGGATATTAAAAAGTTGCTGACCCATGAGTTCGTGGATGCCAACGGCCGGCCTGATGTTATTATTACTGATCCTCCAAGGGCAGGCATGCACGAATCAGTGGTAAGAACAATGCTGGAAGCAGGTGCAGGAAAGATAGTATATGTTAGCTGTAACCCGGCAACACAGGCAAGGGATATTTCTATCCTTGCTGATAAGTATGAAGTAGTCGCCGTTCAGCCGGTAGATATGTTTCCTCAGACCCACCATGTGGAGAATGTGACGCTGCTGCGATTAACGACGAACGACGAACGACAAAAGGCTAAGGCTAAGTGAAAAGGGGTGTTGGCCACATCTCATCTCTCTTCTCTCGCATTTCGCCTCTTTAGATAATTTTTACTTATTTTTTCATAAGGATGATCACTGGTGAAGTCCTCCCAGTATTGTCTGATGGTTCCTTTTATATCCTTATGAAGGATAAGCAATCCAAAAAGGTTGGGTATGGTCATCAGGGCAATGGTTATATAGGATAACGACCAGATAATAGTAGTATCGGTAAATGATGCTATGAAGAACATTACAACATATACAATCCGGTAGTATATCACCGAATTGGGACCAATCAGGTAGGTGAGGGCTCTGTCGCCATAATATGACCATGAAATAGCAGTTGAGAAGGCAAACAGGAGCAGGCCTATTGACACTATATACTGGCCCCAGTGGCCAAAGAATCCTTTTTCGAATGCTTTGGCTGTTAGTGGAGCGCTGTGCATCAATGACTTACCTTCTATTACTATTTCTTCCGAAGATGTTTTAACTAATAATGCTTTAATTTTTTCGCCCAGTGAAGGTTTGTCTGCATCAGCTACAAGCAGCTTACCTTCTGAAATATCAAGACTGCCACTATAAGGCTGTGGTCCCTGCATAAACCTGAAGTCTTCAGCAACTGACTCGGCATGCAATAAGGTGATACCCGGTGTTGTTAATTTACCTTCTTCAATATTAACTGGTCCGTTATACAGATCAAGTTTAGGGAGGCTTTTCTTTTTACTTATATGGTCACGTAATATTTTTATTCCTTCCTCTGTTTTGTCATTGTAATCTCCCAGAACAAATTCCATATCAGCGTCCTGAAACTGGTTCATATGTTTCTTATCCCATACACCTGATGAGAGCAGCACCAGTCCTGTTAGTGTACATATACAGATTGTATCGATAAACGGTTCCAGTATTGCCACCATGCCCTCTGATACAGGTTCGGGTGCCCTGGCTGCTGAGTGAGCTATTGGAGCTGATCCCTGTCCCGCCTCATTTGAGAACAGTCCCCTGTTTACACCGCGGTTGATCGTCCATGAAAGTGAAGCACCGAGAAAGCCGCCGGTGGCTGCCGCACCCGAAAAGGCATCACCAAAGATAGCTACTAATGAAGGAATTATCTGGTCATAATTTTTCAGGATAACAGCCAGGGCTCCAACAAGGTAAATAAGAGCCATTGCAGGTACCAGGGTGGATGTTACTTTAGCTATCCTTTTTATACCACCGATAATAACAAGCCCGAGCAGGATAGCCAGGATAAAACCTGTGATTATGTGGTTAATACCGAATGTGGCAAATACTGAGTTTGATATGCTGTTTATCTGCGGAAGGCTTCCTGTGCCGAAAGAACTCAGAACTGTAGCCACGGCAAAAAAACCACCCAGAACGGCCCCAACTTTAATTATTTCACCATTGCGCAGTTTAATATTCAGCTTTTTCTTCATATAATACATCGGTCCCCCTGATACTCTTCCGTTCGGCAGGATATCGCGATGTTTATGTGATATCGATACTTCGACAAACTTGGTACACATACCTATCATTGCTGTTACCAGCATCCAGAAAAGTGCTGCAGGCCCTCCCAGGTGAATAGCAAGGGCTACACCGGCTATATTCCCGGTTCCAACCGTTCCGGAAAGGGCTGTAGTCAGAGCCTGGAAATGACTGGTGTCGCCAACATCTTTACTGTGATCATATTTCCCTTTTACAATCCTGATGGCATGCCTGAAATATTTTATCTGAGGAAAGCCAAGGTAGAGGGTAAAGAAAATACCAGTTCCCAATAGTAGAAATACAAACCAGGGATTACCTCCGATATACCCATCAAGTTTTATGAGAAAATCGTTTATTGCCTGCATTATAATGGATTTAGATTCCTAATAATTTCAACAAAAATAATAATTATTGCCAAAGTTGAAAGGGCAGACTTTATGCTGCACAATAGATGATGGATTGATAAAGTTGATAAGGTTTATAAAGTTTATAGAGTTTATAAAGTTCAAAAGGGTTATAATGGTTTGACGAGGTAAATAAAAGGCCGCTCGTGATTAAGCGGCCTAACATCTCTATATTTATCAATCAGTATAATCTGCGTATATCAGCGTAATCTGTGACTAAGTGAAGATTATCTGCGATCCTTCGCCTCCGGCAATTTCATAGAATTCTCCTACAGTGAGTATTCCTGACACATGGTCTGTAAGATCTTCTTCCTTCAGCTTAAACATATCCATAGCCAGTTTACAGGCATATACCTTGCCACCACCTGCTGTGTAAAGATCGAGAAATTCATCTATGGGAGGCACATCAAGGTCATCCATTTGCTTTCGCATCATACCTGATACCAGAGATTCCAGTCCCGGGATTATACCTAAAAATGTGGGCATGCGTGAGCCCAGAACGGGCATTCGCATTCCAGGATTACCAATCACTGCAGTATGCGGTTTCTTCATCCATTTCTTTACTATTCCTTCCATTCCGAAGAATGTAAAGAAAAGATTTGCTTCAATACCTTCCATCACTGCACCATTACCCATCACGAGTGCAGCGTAAATATCTTCGATATTACCCTTGGCACATATAATGTTTACCTTTTTAATCGGATGTTTATTATCACTCATAATAATTGTTTTTATTGATTATACACAGCTGGCAGGCTTGGGAATACCTGCTATCTTAGTTGCTTTCTTAAGAGGGGCACCCGGGAAAAGCTCGTAAAATGTTTTTACATCAATCACGCCTGATTTATTGATTCCCCTTATCGAAAGAGCTTCACCTGTATCATTTTTCTGCCTTAATAGTTCAAGCACTTTAAAATGCTGATCGGTGAGTTCTATACCTTCTTCTTTTGCAATCTCAATTGCTATTTCTTTATTCCATTGTGAAGGATCTGTGAAATATCCTTCTTCATTTACGTTTACAGTTGCTCCTGCATAATTTTTGGTTGCCATAGTATGTAATGTTTAAGTGTTTAAATGTTTAAATGTTTAATTGTTTAGTTGTTGAGTTGTTATTATTAAGATTTTGATTCGGTTGCATTAATCTTTTTCAGGAAAGTCATCATAAATCCTATTGTTTTCTTCATTTCCGGTCTGTTCATTTCTCTCATTACTTTCCATATTGAATATTCCGGCACTGATTCAGGGTCAATTTCCTTAAATGTCCTTGCAAGGGTAGCCACCTTACTCATAACAGCCGGATCGGTAATTGTCAGCATTGCATCCATAACTGTAATGATATTCTCTGAAAGATTCTCAATATCTTCTTGTGAATACCTTGACATTATCGTATCCAGTGCTACAGATAACTGGCCCAGCACTTCAAAATATCCCTTTTTGTCGAGTTCGTTGAATTTCCCGGTAGCATCAATTCCAATCTGTTTTATTATCGGTGAAATATCTTTCAAAAGGTCAGTAATGTTTTCCAGTGACTGGAAAAGCATATTAATATTGCTGATATTCCTGATGAAGTTAAGTGCCATATGGTTTACTTCATCCCCATCAAGTTCAATCCCAGCTTTATCAAGGCTATCGACCATACCTTTAAAGGCATCTTTACCCACAAGCGAAAGGTCATCAACAAAGTCAACCACCATATCTCTGTTCTGTTTCTGCATTACAGCTTCATCCAGTATAAGGTCAAGCTTCCGGTTTATCTGGTCTATCTGTAATTGAATATTATTGTCTGACATTGCTGTATTGTTTTTATTAATCTATTTTTTTGCCTGCCATGGTCATTTCTGTGTCTATAGGCATTTCTTTGCCACGTAGTAAAATGTGCCAGTAAAGCCATCTGAAAATCAGTTTGCCATAATGATTAAGGCGGGTCTGTTTTAATAATCCAAGGGGTCCAATCCCCGGGAGGGGGAAGAATCCCGGCAGGGGTTCTGTTTCATAATTGAAGTCAATTAGGGCACCTTTACCATGACCTGTTTCAATAAAGCAATTTGAATGACCGTCGTATGAACCTGTGAACGGGCGGTTCTCAATATAGCACATGAGGTTATCCTCCAGGATATCTGACATAAAATGTACTACCGATCCTGCTTTTGAAGTCGGGAAGTTACCGGCATCGCCTATAACAAATATGTTTTCATGTGTCGTTGACTGCAATGTGTGTTTATCAGCAGTAACAAATCCAAAATCATCTCCCAGTCCGCTCCTCTCAATGACTTCATCACCACTGTGCAAAGGTATAGTTACAAGGCAGTCAAATTTAATCTGTTTGCCTCCGAAATCAGAAATGGTTTGGTTTTCATTATCAACTTCACCAAGGAAATAGTCGGTAACAAGGTTTATGTTTTTTTCTTCAAGAAGTCCACCCAGAAGTTTTGAGGCCCTTGGTTTTGTAAATGCACCTGATAATGGTGTTACATAGGTGATATTGACTTTATCACGCATGCCTCTCTCTGAGAAAAAGGCATCGGCATAAAAAGCAAATTCAAGTGGTGCTACAGGGCATTTTATAGGGTTATCAGCAATATTAATTACCAGTTCGCCACCTTCCCATGTCTTGAAAAAGTGTGCAAGGGCAAGTGAGCCCTCAATAGTATAAAAGTCAAAGATCTTCTTATGCCATAGCTCAGCTTTCAGACCTGGTGTCTCCTCAGGATTGATCCTTGTGCCGGTGGCTATAATTAATATATCATACGGTAATACTTCCCCATTATTGAGAATCAACTTATTTTGATCGGCCTCAATTTTTTCAACCCCCTCAAAAAGAATATCCACGCCAGGGGGTATAAAATTCTGCTTTGGTTTAATGACGTCTTCTTTCTTGTAATAACCAAATGGAATAAACAGAAAACCCGGCTGATAATAATGTATCTTATGCTGGTCTATTATGGTTATTTTCCACTCTTCACGCGGTAATTCCCTGCTCATTTTATTAGCCATAATAGTCCCGCCAGTACCACCTCCCAGAATAAGTAATTTTTTCATAATCGTATGTCGTTTGCTTATTTTTAAAAATTAATGCTTGCAAATATAGTTTGCTTTATATATATAAATATATGGATAAGTACTTTTGTTAACGGAATAACAGTGATATATATCATGTATTGATGCAAGAGTTACATATACAGGGTATTAAGATTAATTATCAATACCCGGACATAGCTTTAATTATTAGCCTGACCGGATACTTGCCGTACTATCCAGAGTGAAAAACTTACCGGGCATCATTCTTTAGTGTTAATTCTTGCAATTGGGTTAGATATTTAAGAAGGAGTGATTATCTTAGTCATATCTTTTACAAAACATCTTTTAATAAAAGAAATATGACAATGCAAAAGAAAGGCTCCTTTTTTATCATTTTTATCTTTATTTTTGGCTTCCTCACCGTAAATGTATTCTCTGCCATCGTATACGACCCGATTGGTAAATGGAAGTTTACTGCACCGGGCGCACCTTATGGTTATGATCAGGGAATAATAGAAATAGTTAAAGAGGATGATGAGTTCAGGGCAACTATTTCATTTACAGGGATGGATTATAAATTTGAACTCGAGAAGGTAAAGTTTGAAGAAGAAAAACTTAACTTTAATCTATACCTCGAAGGAGAGGATGTTTATGTGTTGATGTCATTCAGTGAAGAGGACAAACTTTCAGGCAAGGCTATATACTCGCAGGGTGAAGTGACACTTTATGCTACGAGGGAAGTAATAGAAGAATAAATATCAGTCGTTTTTATTCAATAATAATTAACTTACCTTTTTTTATCATTAAAGTAATTCAGTATACAAATCAATATTGGATAATATGAAAAGAATCATACTCTTATTTTTCCTTATAGCCTGTTTCTTATCTGTAAAGGCTCAGGTAATTTTTTATGAGCCTATGAGTGACAGGCTTACAGGCTACAGCATGGATGTTGAACTTGATCCTGAGGCAAAGACTGTCATAGGTTCAATGGAAGCGTATTGGATTAATAATTCAAAGAGAAGCGTGCGGGACATACAAATGCATATGTACCTAAATGCATTCAGAAGTAATAAAAGTACTTTCTACAGTGAGAATAACGGATCCCCCGGCAACAGTGAGATAGATTACGGATGGATAGAGATCAATAATATAATCAACCGTAAGGGTACGGATCTGAAAAAATATATGGAATATATTCAAACTGATGATGGTAATCCATATGATAAGACAGTACTCCGTATAATGCTTCCTGAGCCTGTAGCTCCCGGTGATACTGCTTTCCTTTACATCGATTTTACTTCAAAGCTGCCCTCAAGTATCAGGAGAACAGGTTTTACAGATGATTTCTTTTTTGTGGCACAGTGGTTCCCGAAATTTGGCGTTTACGAGACTAAAGGAATGCGCAATGCTGAAGAGGATGGTTGGAACTGTCACCAATTTCATTCAAACTCGGAGTTCTATGCCAATCATAGTGTTTACAAAGTTAAGATTAAGATACCTGAGGAATATATTGTCGGTAGCGGAGGCCAGCTGATCAGTGAAGAAGTTAACGATGAGGGTTTCAAGATATTAAATTACAGGGCTGAGGATATTGTCGATTTTGCATGGACAGCATGGCCCGGATATAAGGAGTATGAAGATCAATGGGAGCATGTGGATATAAGGTTCCTTTCTCCCGCCGGAAGGGAGAACCAGGTAGAGAGGCAGTTCACAGCAGTGAAGAATGCACTTGAATATCTTAATGAGCATGTAGGCCCTTTCCCATGGCCTCATCTTACATTTGTAGATCCTCCCACCAAGGGCGCGGGCGCAGGAGGTATGGAATATACTACCTTATTTACCTCAGCCAGCGCTACGAATATACCAGAGTATATTCTTTTGCCGGATATGGTAACCGTTCATGAATTCGGGCATTCATATTTTATGGGTATGCTTGCCACTAATGAGTTTGAAGAACCATGGATGGACGAAGGAATAAACTCCTACTGGGAATCAAGAATAATGGATCATTATTACGGACCCGGTAAGGGAATAATCAACCATGAAAACCTCATGCTTTCCGACAGGGAGATGCAGCGCATAGGTTACGTGCATGCACCCAACAGGAGTGTCTCTGATAACAGCCCTGTCTCATGGGAATACCCGCATGGTTCATATGGTATGCTTTCATACCAGAAAGCCGCAACATGGCTGCTAACCCTTCAGGGAATCATAGGAGAGGAAACTATAGACGAAGTTTTCAAGACATACTATAATGAGTGGGCTTTTAAACATCCATCAGCAAAGGATTTTATTGAGATCACCAACCGTGTAGTGACAAAAATGCATGGCGATAAATACGGGGAAGATATGAACTGGTTTTTTGACCAGACCCTCTATGGAACAGGGATATGCGATTATAGGCTGGCGGGAATATCAAACCACAAGGAAAGGTCGTTCAGGGGGATGTTAAAAACAGATACTGCGGGAATGATTCTGGAGAAGGATGATACGGCAGGCGATACCCTTTACACATCTGTTGTCAGGGTGGAAAGGCTCGGAGAAGTTAAATTACCCGTGGAAGTTCATATACTTTTTGAAGATGGAACGGAAGTGACTGAATACTGGCACGGTAAGGGCAGATACATGGATTTTGAATATTCAGGACCACATAAAATAACCCGGGCAGTTATTGATCCTGACTATAAGATAACCATGGATGTAAATTATATGAATAACTCCTATACCATTAAACCTGATAAGGTTCCTCAAAAAAGAATAATAAGGAAGATAGCAACTTTCATGCAGTTTTTTACACATATTATCTCATTATAAAAACCAGGCAGTATGAAATTTATTAAAGCGTTTACCTCGGGTGCAACAAGAGCATTGCATTCTGTTAAGGCCCTGTTATTAATATGGCTGCTTACTTTTTCAGTGCTTGCAGTTTTTTCATTACCATTGAAATCATTTTTAAACAATGCCCTGGGCAATACAGCATCTACCAGTTTATTGAATGATGGTTTTAATATCAGTTTTTTCCTGGATCTTGGGCAGTCGTTTAGCCCGATGATGTCAGCTATTACAGGCGGCATGTTGATAGTATTAATAATATTTTTTTTCCTGTATGCATTCCTTAATGGGGGCTTGTTCGATTCATTGCTTAAAAATAAATGGGCATATAAACCAAGCGACTTCTTCAGGTCATCTGCAAGATACTTTCTGTCATACCTTGCTATAATGATATTGGTCTTGTTAATGATACTTGTTGCTATGTTCCTTATAATAGGCTTACCACTTATTATCCAGAGAGCAGGCTCATCCGGCTCAGAAGAGACAACATGGAAGCTTTTATCAATACTGAGAATTGTTGCATTGCTTATACTCCCCATATTCCTGCTGGTAGTAGATTATTCAAGGGTATGGCTTGCTGCAAATAACCACTGTAAGGTTTTTAAGGCCCTGGGATATGGTTTCAAGGGTACCTTTAAATCTTTTTTCGGTTCTTATTTTTTCATGCTGATCATGGTCATTGTGCAGGGATTGTTTGCTATACTGGCAGTTAAATTAATATCGGGCTATTCTCCTGACTCAGGCGGCGGCCTGTTCCTGTTGTTCTTTTTGTCCCAGGTACTTTTCTTTATCAAGCTATACCTCAGGGCACTGAGATATGGAGGTGTAACAGCAATGTACCAGTTATGAATTATTAGTTATGAGTTATGAATCGGGATCCGGGCTCGCAGCAGTCATCCCGACAATCCTGCCGGGATTCGCACTACTTGGTTCATAACTCATAGTTTAATCAGTTTCAGGTAGTCGATGCCTGCCATATTGCCGGATTGAGCCCTAAGATCACTACCCTTTATTATCACCGCCAAAATATTTTCACCTTCAAGGAAGGTATGGTTTCCAAGGGATATTTCTACAACTTCCTCACCGTCAGTGTACCCGTTGAAGGTGCTACCTGCTGCATTAGCGTTCAGTTCAAAGCTAATAATTCCATAATCACGTGCTTTTGATAATCTGGCCGTAACTTCATACATACCTGTCTCAGGTATAAGAAATCTAGTAAAGAGTTTATCGCCTGTCTCTCCATTTCTCCACCATAGTTGTCCTTTATTACTCCAGTCCCAGCTGGTAATATACTGTGTTTCGGCTGAACCGCCTTCAACGGCCATCACCTCAAGGAACTCGCCTTCAATTATACCATCATCGTCCATTACGGGTTTTATTATGTCAGATCTTTTCCGGGGAACAGGCCTGGAAACTGCCTCTTCATCAGGGCTGATATTTATTTCTGCGCCCGGTAATATGTAGTAATAACTTGAAAGGGCATAATTAATTACCGTAGGTGCCCAGTGCCATAGTTCAATATTGGAGCTGATTTTTTCTTTAAAAGGTATTGCATCGAGCGACCTGAAGCGCATATTAACTGACATGGCAGGATTGAAATTTCCTGCACCTGTTGGTTGTGCTATAAAGGGATGACTGAATTTCTCCGGGCGGCACCATGCGTAACCATAGTAATCTTCAGTTCCGGTACCGATGGAAGAGGGGAATGGTTCATTATCCACAAATATCTTTTCATCTCCTTCTCCCCACCATGTGTCAGTGGTATTATATACAGTAACGGCATCTCCGGCATATAACCCTTTACCCTTAATGTCAATGTAATTGATGTCGAAATGCTCTCCTGTGCCACCGGCATTTTCCGCTCCGGCTGTTTTGATATTATGGTACTCATGCCATGATGCCCCGAAATACATACTGTTCCTGTGCCATTTATAAGGTTCAAAGCATATCTCCGTTTTTACATTTACTGTCTGTTCTCCAAAGTTATGTATTTGAAAATCAATTGATTCCCTGAAAGGCATTATCCATTCTGATTGCATCGTTCCTTCATCGTTTACCGAGGTGTACCATGTATCTGAAGTAAATAATTCAAACCCTGTCCCGAAGAAATCACCTGCAGGAACCCAGACTGTCCTTACCCCGTCAAAGACAATCCCAATAACCGTAGATCGAAGTGCCTGGTTAATATCTTCAGATTCAATATTCATTTTAATCTGGCATATTGCCTGTTTACCTTTACCTGTGGAATAGTTTATTGAACTGTCGGGCGGAATTTCACCTGCAAGGAGAACCGGTTCACAAACAATATCACTTGTTCTGACAAGTTCCTGGTTTACTTCATTTATCATGCTTTCGGAATCCCTGAGTATTTCCATGTTTAAGGTCTCGACTTTAACATTGTCATCATAATCCCTGTAACAGATATTATAATAAACACTTGGTTTACGTCTGTTTTCACTTATAAGTATTGAATCGCATTCATAAGTTATTTTGCAGTGTTCAGAATAAGGGATTGGCAAATAAAGATTATGTCCTCTCCTGTAATAATCTGACTCCGGGGAAACAGATGAACTAAGCGGTTCTCCAGCCATAAGTTGTCCGCTGAGTACTTTAAGGATATTATCTTCAATAAAAGGCTCTTCATTACTGTCAAGGTAAATTCTGGCAGTGCCATCATGACTTCCTGCACCGGCAAAAGTCATCCACCATCTCACTATGGCACCTGGTCCTTCATGGTCGAAAAGTACGAATTCCCTTCTTCCGTTATTTTCTTCTTCACGGATAAACTGGGTATAGTCGGCATTGGCAAACCATCCTTCCTCACCAGGCTCTATCGATTTGCGGTCGTAGCTGCTGAATTGCTTCAGTTTGTAAGAAGGATCAGGATAGTGTGTTATGTTCTGCCTGTCGGTCATTTCGGACAATAAACAGTCAAATGTAATGACTTTATTTTCTGAGCAGGAATTTAAGAAGAAGGTTAAGGCTGAGGCTCCTCCTACGATAACGAGGATTACAAATCCTCGTATCTTCGGAGGACGCAGTAAGGCTCTGCCAAAGATGGATAACAAGGTTTTGATTCTGAAGAGTTTCATGGTACGAGGTTTTTGTTGTTTATATCAAAATTAGGAAAATAAAACCAAAGATGAATTACGAGAGGCGAGAGATGAGATGATATGAGGTTCCCTGAATATAAAAATAGCCCAATCTCAGCCTCAGCCTCAGCCTCAGCCTTAGCCTCAGCCTTTATTAATAAGTATTTATACTATATATAAAATAAGTCTATATATTGTTTTTGCTACCATATTACTCGTCTAATTTTGAATGGGGTAACATTATCGACTTACATAAATCTTATGGAAAGGGAAAGTCTGTTTAACATTTTGAAGCAGGATGTCCGATTCGAAGAAGGATTAAATTCTTGCATAAATTGTGGCGTATGCACTGCAATTTGTCCTGCCGCTGAGTTTTACAATTATGATCCCAGGAAGATAGTGAACATGGTTCAGACGCGTGATAACAGTATCATACTTGAACTACTGAAGAGCGAGACCATATGGTATTGCGGTCAGTGCATGTCGTGCAAAACAAGGTGCCCACGGGGTAATACACCAGGTTCAATAATAATGGTACTCAGGCAGCTATCACAGAAATTAGGGGTATTTACTGAATCTGAAAAAGGAAGGCAACAATTTGCTGTTAAAAGGACAGCAGGTGATAATATATTAAACCATGGTTATTGTGTCCCTGCCTATGGTGTTGATCCTGAAAAGCATCCCGAGCAGGGTCCGGTATGGGAGCATATTTATGATAACCTGGAGCATGTAATTGCCCGTTTTGGTGGTGAGCTTAACGGCAAGGAAGGTCCACTGAGAGGTTTCAGTCCTGAAGTAATGCAGGAACTTAAAGATATCTTTAAGGTAACGGGTGGGCAGGACCTGTTCGATACCATAGAAAAATATTCTGAACAGAAAGCTGCAGAGATGGGTATGGAATATAAGCCGGAGGGGACAGATTGCGAATATTTTAACTATGTATATACCTATGACAGCGGTTGTCATTTTTGTGACAGTATATTAGAAGAAGAATATGAAACTGGAAGGGAAGAAGAGAATATGGAAAGAATTTCAGAAAGAGATTCCTGATAATCATTTTTTCTTTGTCAGGTCCTGTATCAGGCAGAGTTTTTTCCCCGGATCAGAACAGTTCTTGATAAAAATGCTGAGGGAAGAACTGGGTAAAGACATATTTGAAGACCCGAGACATACAACCTGTACAGGGATTGGATATCATGGTGATGTGGTACCCTTTGATACCATACAGGCGGTTGTTGCCAGGCATTTTGCACTGGCAACAGAATACGGGTACAGGGATATACTGATATCATGTGTAACATCCTTTGGCATATACGAAGAGATAATTGAAACGTGGAAACATTTTCCTGAAACACTGGAAAAAACAAGGGAAAATCTGTATAAGGCCACAAAGAGGGAATTTGAAGTTCCACGTACAATCTTACATACCAGTGATGCTGTTTATAAATTCAAGGACGAGATAGCAGCCAGGGCCAGATATCCTCTTGTTGACCATAAAACCGGTGAACCGCTGAAAGCAGTTGAGCATATTGGCTGCCATTATTCAAAGATGTTTCCCAAGTACGGAGTTGGAGGTGCTGAATTTCCTCATACATTAGTTGGAATGATAGAATCATGGGGGGGGGAAGTTATTGATTATCCTGAGCGCAGGCATTGTTGCGGGTTCGGTTTTCGCCAGTATCTTGTCCAGGCCAACAGGGGATACTCAATGTCAAATTCAAAAAAGAAATTTGAATCCATGGAACCCTACAAACCGGAATTTGTACTCGCTAACTGCCCCGGCTGCACTATGTTCATGGATAAATGGCAATATACAATAAAAGAGCAGGAGGGAAAAACATACGGTGTGAATGGTCAGGGGATTCCTGTTTTGACATATGAAGAGCTCGCTGGCCTGGTAATGGGATTTAGTCCCTGGGACCTTGGTGTACAATACCATATGGTGCAGTCAGAACCCCTGTTAGACAAGATGGGTATACCATATGATAAGGACAAAAAATATATAGCAAAGGATGGCAGCAAAATGGCAGCACCAAAAAACCTGATCAATGCCTGAGCAGAAAGACAAACACATAATAATTATTGGTGCAGGCACTGCAGGTTGCACTGCAGCAGGTCAGCTTGCAAGGGAAGGTTACAGGGTAAGCCTGATAGAGAAAGACGGTAAGCCGGGAGGTAAGGTAAATAACTGGTACCAGCTATTCCCTGACAGGAGAAAAGGAGAGGAAGTAAGAGAGTTCCTTATGGGCGAAATTGATAATCCTCTGATCAGTATTAACTTAAATACTGATATTGACAGTATTGTAAAAAAGAATAGCAAATACCTGGTTACCACTACACGCGGAGTAATGCCTCCTGCTGATGCTATTTTACTGGCTACAGGTTTTGACCTTTTCAATCCAGAGCGTAAGGAAGAATATGGTTACGGAATTTATAATGATGTTATTACTTCAGTTGAGCTGGAAGAGAAATTCAGTTCAGGCTCTGTTCTGACTTCAAAAGGTACTCCTCCAAAGCGGGTTGGCATTGTTCATTGTGTAGGATCGAGAGATGAAAAAGTTGGCAATTTTCATTGTTCAAAAGTGTGCTGTGTAACAGCTGTTAAGCAGGCAATTGAAATAAGGGAGATGTTACCGGCAACCGAGGTGTTTTGTTTCTACATGGATATGCGGATGTTCGGTCCGTATTATGAAGAGTTGTACAGGGAGGCTCAGGAAAAATGGGGAGTTAATTTTATAAGGGGGAAGGTGTCGGAAGCGAGTGAAAATATAGAAGGCCGATTACTTGTCAAGGTTGAAGATACACTGGCCGGCAAGCCTCTGAAGATGCAGGTCGATTTGCTGGTCCTGATGATAGGTATGGAAAATTCGCTTTCTGGAAGAAGAATAGCAGAAGACCTTAACCTGAAGATAGGTATGAACGGATTTTTCAGTGTGGCAGATAATCATTATGGCAATAACAGAAGCAATATGAAGGGTGTTTTTTATGCAGGCACCTGTACTGCCGCCATGAATATTACCGATACTATTTCCCATGCCAGGGCCGCAGTGGTAGAGATCAGCTCATATCTCAAGTCATCAGAGAGGGAGGTAGAAGTATGAAGAATTTTGGTTTTTCATCGATTAAGCCAAGGGTTATTGATTATGACCGTAATAATAAGGCTGTTTCGGATTATATTCTGAAGCATGAGCCTTCATTTGCCCTTTGTATAGGATGCGGGGGCTGTGCTGCTACCTGCTCAGCCGCACGTTTTACTGATATGAGTTTGAGGAAACTTAATATACTTGTTAAAAGGGGTGAAAACGATGAGGTAAGAAGATTAATGAACAAATGTATGTTATGCGGTAAATGTACCCTTGTCTGCCCCCGCGGAGTGAATACCAGGAATGTTATTTTTCTTACACAACAGGCTTTCAGAAAATTAGACAATTATGCAGTTTGATCCTTTTGTCATACCGTTTAATATAGGCCTTTACTTCATCATATTATACTGTGTAGGCACATGTATTGTATGGTTCAGGGACCTGTCGCGGCCAGACAAACTCAGGTTGCAGAGGGGATTCTTTGGCAGGCCTTTCGTCTTGAGTATAAGGGAAATATTTATGGAAAGCCTTATCCACAGGAAGATAATCAAGGTTAATCCCGTACTGGGCTACATGCACATGAGCCTGGCTTTTGGCTGGTTTTTGCTGATAGTACTTGGAACAATTGAAGCTGATATTTTTGGTGAAAGTCATCTTAATCCACCCTATAAGGCTATATTCTTCAGGTTCTTCAATCCGGAACATAGAGCGGAAGGGTTTGCCATGGCTTATTCATTTATAATGGACCTTATCCTTGCATTTATCCTTTCAGGATTGATGATAGCCATAATAAAAAGGTTCTGGTCACGTATTGTTGGAATGAAAAAAACAACGAGGTTAAAGACACTCGATAAGATTGCCCTTACTTCGCTCTGGCTCATTTTCCCCAGCAGGTTGCTGGCCGAAAGCTTTACCTGTGGAGCTGCGGGATCAGGCAGTTTTCTTACGGGCTCGCTTGGTTCTTTCTTCGCAGGATTTTTGCCTTCATCTGATCTGGCATATCCTTTCTGGTGGTTATATTCGCTTTCACTTGCAGTCTTTTTTATCTTATTGCCCCGTACAAGATATATGCATATACCTTCAGAACTGTTCCTTATATTCCTGAGGAATTCAGGTGTCAGGACAGGTGATCAGTATGGATCATTTGCCGAAGCACAGGTATATAGCTGTTCATCCTGCGGAATATGCCTTGATAAATGCCAGCTCAGTAGCTCAGCAGGAATAAATAACATACAATCAGCATATTTTGTCAAAGGATTAAAAAGGAATGATGATGTTTATGATATATCATTAAATTGCCTGATGTGTGGCAGGTGTGAAACAGCATGTCCTGTAGGTATAGAGCTTGGTGCCCTAAGGATGATTCAGCGAAGGGCCGGCGAAGCACCTGAAGACATGAAGACCATCTGGTCAGGATATATGCGCGAAAGAAACCAGAACATCCGTTACGGATCAAATAATTACACAAAAGTTTATAAATACCTGAAACCTGAAATAATTGATCCGGCCACGGAGGTAATATATTTTGCAGGTTGTATGACACATCTCAGCCCGGGCATAGCTTCGTCAATGGAAAAAATATTTAAAGCCTCGGGTGTGAATTACCGGTTTATGGATAAAGATGGATCGGTATGTTGTGGCAGGCCGCTTATGCTGGCCGGGAAAGACAGGGAGGCCAGGGAGCTTATTCAACATAATTCATCTGCTATCTGGAGCTCGGGAGCAAAAACACTGGTAACGTCCTGCCCTATTTGCCTGAGAGTATTTACTGAAAGTTATCACCTGGATGTCGAAGTTCTTCATCATACACAGTTTATCAGCCGGATGATAGAGGAAGAAAGACTGGATCTAAAATTCCTGAATCAGACTGTGGTATATCATGATCCGTGTGAACTGGGTAGAGGGCTGGGTATTTATGATGAACCCAGGAAAGTATTATACCATATAGCCAGGTATCAAAAAACATCTTTTGAAAGGGAAAATGCGCACTGTTGCGGTGGAAGCCTGGGCAATATTAAGCTCGACAGCCGAAAAAAAACAGCGGTAGCCTCTGATGCACTAAATGATCTTATACAATCAGCCCCTGATTATCTTATTACTTCCTGCCCTCTGTGCAAGAAAACATACAGGAAAGCGGAAAAATCAGACACACCGGAAATACTGGATGTAGCTGAATTAGTGGTAAAAGCAATATCCGAGCCTGGCAGGACAGAAAAACTGCACAATAAAAAGCATCATAAAGAAGTTATATACGTGGAGGCAAAATAAATTTTACCTTATTGAATGGAATCAAAATTCTTCAGTTTATATTTGCGCGTGGTATGATTTTTGCGAATCTATCATTTGCATAAAGTGAGGAATGTTCTTGTTTTTATGAATGAAGGTTTTTAGGGGATGAATAAATCGTTTGTGTAATTTTTTACCAGGTTAGTCAAAAAGATTCTTCTAGTATCCATAATAAATTAACTTTGTGGTATATAGAATATTCTGAATAATCTGTATTGATTGTAATATTCTAGACTATTCTTATGATTAAACGGTAAATTATTCCTCTATTAATGAAGTAAATGGTGAATTATTTATTATTATGTACTATGAGAAGGATGAAAGATTTTTTTGTAATTGTGTTGATTCTTGTTTTAGCGAGTAGCTGTGGAAATCATACTAATGATACTTTCAGTGAACAACCTATATCATATATCACACAACAGGAAGACGGGACCATTATTCTTGACCTTGAAAGGGCATATCTTTTAGAGGACAGCCTGCATCCTGATATGAATACTGCGGAATGGTCGTTCAGAATAAAATCCAAGGGCAGATACGAACTATGGCTCTGTAGTTATACCAAAGACACTATGGATCTGAAATATGAAGAACCTGTTTTTATCAATTTCCAGGATAAAAGAATAAAGGCAGAATCTATTATAGGGAATGAGATAGTATTGGGTACACCAGGCCTGGGCAACATGTATTTCAGGGCTGACTCAAAGCTGGGCTCTGTATATATAGAAAATCCAGGTGACTATAATATTCAGCTTGTAGGTTCTAAGGTAAGACCCTTTGAGACTACTTCCCTCAGCAATAGTTCAAGGCATACAGAACTTAGAAGCCTGATACTAAAACCAATAACCGAATGACCCGCTTGCCCGGCAAATTCAATATTGATAACAAGGTAATTATAATAACGGGTGGTGAAGGTGTTCTTGGAAGCACCCTTGCATCTGAACTGGCATCCATGGGTGCCAGGATTGTTATAATTGGCATCAATAAGCAAAAAGGACGGGAAATAGAAAAAACCATAACCGGGAATAAAAATACTGCTGTTTTTTATTATGCCAGTGTCCTCGACAGGAAGGCTCTCATAGAAATCAGAAGATCAGTAATCTCTGAATGGGGTACAATAGACATCCTGATTAATGCAGCAGGAGGCAACATCCCGGGAGCGACAGTGGGAGAGGACGAGAGTATCTTTGATATGAACACCGATGACTTCAGGAAGGTATATGAACTTAACCTTGATGGTACGGTAATCCCTTCACTGATATTTGGTGAGCAAATGTCGAAACAGGGCAGGGGCGTTATCCTAAACTATTCATCAATGGCATCGTTAAGGGCTATAAGCAGGGTTGCTGGCTACTCAGCAGCCAAGGCTGCAGTTGATAATTTTACCAGGTGGATGGCTGTTGAAATGGCAACAAAATTCGGTGATGGGATCAGGGTAAATGCCATTGCACCCGGATTTCTTGTGACAAATCAAAACCGTGAACTACTTATTGAAAATGATGGTTCACTGACAGACAGGGGAGAGAATATTATCAGGCAGACTCCCTTTGGCCGCTTTGGTGAGCCGGAGGAGATCACGGGTACCGTTTTATGGCTAATCTCTGATGCCTCAAGCTTCGTTACCGGGGCAGTTATCCCAGTTGACGGAGGTTTCTCAGCTTACAGCGGGGTATAGGTGTACGACTCAATCCATTTTCTTGCGTTTATGAATGCCTGTATCCATGGTGTCACCTCGTCTTTTTTTCTTTCTTCCGGGTACCAGGCACACTGCCAGGGCATAAATGATCTTTCAAGATGGGGCATCATGGCCAGGTGCCTGCCATCATGTGAGCATACAGCCGCAGCATTATATTCTGAACCGTTTGGATTGGCCGGGTAGGTGCTATGGTGGAATTTAATAGGGATACTGTAAGCTGATTCGTCATAGGGCAGGTCAAACCGACCTTCTCCATGTGCAACCCATATGCCCAGTTTCATTCCTTTCATGCCATTAAGCATAATTGAATTACTCTCACGGATATTAACGATAAGGAAAGCTGACTCAAACTTACCGGAAGCATTATGCAGCAATGAAGGTTTCAGTTCATGTTCAGGATAAATAAGGTTCAGCTCTGCCATCAGCTGGCAGCCGTTGCATACACCCAGGCTCACGGTATCGTCACGCTTATAGAAGTTCTCAAGTGAGATCCTGGCTTTTTCATTATACCTGAATGCCCCTGCCCAGCCCTTTGCTGAACCCAGCACATCTGAATTTGAAAAACCACCGACAAACACTATGAAATTCACATCTTCAAGGTTTTCCCTGCCATTAATAAGGTCGGTCATATGAACATCCTTCACATCAAAACCTGCCAGGTACATGGCATATGCCATTTCCCTGTCACCATTAACTCCTTTCTCGCGTATTATGGCAGCTTTAACTCCCCCGGATTTACGTTTGCCGTGAGCTATGCCCAGGTCTTTGAGCCTTCCTGTAAAATCATTCATATCATATACAAGCCCGTGGTTATTGTAGTTTTCATATCTTTCAAGGGCCAATTCCCTGCCACACTGTTTCCTGTCAAAGAGATATGAAGTTCTGAACCACTTAGTCCTCAGTTCATCAATATCAAAAGTATACTCATTCCCTGCCCTGGAAATGAACACTGCCCTTCTGGCAACCGGCTTCCCGATTGAATAATAAGAGATCCCATTATCCAGCAATATTTCTGCTACTTCATCTTCATTTTCAACCTGGATTATTATACCAGGGTTTTCGCTGAAGAGCAGCTTTATCATATCATCTTCGTTTACAGCATCAAGGTTTATACTTATTCCCCCTTCAGTACTTGCAAAACACATTTCCAGGAGGGTTGTAATCATACCACCCGCGGAGATATCGTGGCCGGCAATTATTTTTTCATCATTAATAAGATCCTGTACGGTATTGAATACAGTCACAAAGTAGGCAGGATCATTTATTGTTGGTGTTTCTGTGCCTATCCTGTTACGTACCTGTGCAAAGCTGCTGCCACCCAGCCTGCATGAATCGCGGCTCATGTCAATATACAACAGGCTTGTCTCAGAGTCTGCTACCATAACGGGCTCAATACTTTTCCTGACATCTGTTACCTCAGCAGCGGCTGATATTATTACGGTACCCGGGGAGTATACAATATCATCCGTATATTTCTGGGTCATTGACAGGCTATCTTTTCCTGTTGGTATATTTATGCCAAGGCTTATTGCAAAATTACTGGCAGCCTCCACGGCCTCATATAGTCTTGCATCTTCACCCGGGTTTTTACATGGCCACATCCAGTTAGCTGAGAGGGATATTCCTGAAATACCATTCTCCAAAGGAGCCCATATTATATTGGTAAGAGCTTCTGCGATTGACAGTACTGATCCGTGTGCAGGATTTATCAGGCCAGCCAGGGGCGCATGGCCAACAGATGTAGCAAATCCTTTAATGCCCCTGTAGTCCAGTGCTATCGCACCCAGGTTGTTTAGAGGAAGTTGCAGTTCGCCCACACATTGCTGTTTGGCTATTCGCCCGGTAACCGAGCGGTCAACCTTATTGGTCAGCCAGTCTTTACAGGCAACTTCTTCAATCTGCATCACCTGGTTTATATAATAATACAGGTCATCTATATTATATTCCACTTCATTGTACGAAGGTTTAATGCTTTGATCCCTCATTACTGTCTGCGGGGGATCTCCAAAGAAAGAAGTAAGTTGCAGGTCAATTGGTTTGTCACCGGTTTCTGAATTTTCGAAGGTGAACTGGTGATCGCCTGTCACTTCACCTATTATATAAATGGGAGCTCTTTCTCTTTCGGCGATACTGATCAACTTATCCACATCCTTTTTCTTTATGACCAGTCCCATTCTTTCCTGGGACTCATTACCTATGATCTCCCTTGCAGAGAGGGTAGGGTCTCCTGCGGGCAATTTACTTATATCTATTTTACCTCCTGTTGCTTCAACCAGTTCTGAAAGGCAATTCAGATGTCCTCCTGCTCCATGGTCGTGCAGTGAAATAATAAGATTCTCTTCAGATTCACCCATGGCGCGCAGGGCATTATAAACCCTTTTCTGCATTTCCGGGTTAGCTCTCTGTACCGCATTAAGTTCAATAGCGCTGTCGTACCGGCCTGTATCAACGCTGGATACCGCTCCTCCGCCCATACCTATGCGGTAATTGTCGCCACCGAGCAATATAATAAGATCTCCTTTCCCGGGAATATCTTTTTCACTATCCTTCAATGTACCAAAGCCTATACCGCCGGCCAGCATTATTACCTTATCATACCCCAGTTTCCTGGAATTTTCAGTATGCTCAAATGTCAGTAATGATCCGCATATCAATGGCTGTCCGAACTTATTACCAAAATCGCTTGCCCCGTTTGATGCCTTTATGAGTATATCTTCAGGGCTCTGGTAGAGCCATTCCCTGGGTTTGTTTGCTGTTTCCCAGTCTCGCCCATCAGAAGTACGCGGGTATGAGGTCATATAAACGGCTGTTCCTGCAATGGGGAAAGCGCCTTTGCCACCTGCGATCCTGTCGCGGATTTCTCCGCCCGTGCCTGTTGATGCACCGTTAAAAGGCTCCACCGTGGTTGGGAAGTTATGGGTTTCGGCTTTGAGGGACAATACTGTTTCAACTTCCCTTACCATGAAAAAATCAGCTTTATCCTGTGTCTCCGGGGCAAATAGTTCGGTTACCGGACCACGGGCAAAAGAACAGTTATCCTTGTAAGCCGATACTATCTTATTCGTGTTGGTAAGAGTTGTTTTCTTGATGAGGTTAAAAAGTGTTGACTCCTTCTCCCGGCCATCAATGATAAACTTACCGTTGAATATTTTATGGCGGCAATGCTCGGAGTTTACCTGTGAAAAACCAAACACTTCACTGTCGGTTAGTTTCCGGTCAAGCGACCTGCTTAATTCTTCCAGGTACTTAATTTCCTCATCACTCAGGGCAAGCCCTTCAGATTTATTATATACAGCGATATCGTCAATCTCAAATACCGGTTCCGGGATACGGTCGATATGAAAAATATCCTGACCAAGAGCCCTGTACATATTTTGCAGCATGGGATCATATGTGCTGTCAGGGCTTTCAGTGATAAAGAATTCTTCAATCCTGATGATCCCCTTAATACCCATGTTCTGTGTTATTTCTACTGCGTTTGTACTCCAGGGAGTTACCATTTCCTTCCGCGGACCAATAAAATATCCTTCAATCCGGTCACTTTCAGGTTTAACTTTTGTTCCAAAAAGCCATAAAAGCTTTTCAGAATCCTGTTCTGTTAAATCATTCTGGCTGTCTACTGCAATTATTTTACCGGGAACCTTGAAGAAATAAATCATTATTACAATTTAATATTTTGGTAATAAGTATTTTGACAAAAAAGTTGATCTTTCCGGGGTGCATAACAAAGATAATATAATATGGGATAATTGAATACTGGAACCGAGCCCCGAGAATTCGGGGCGAGCTCGCGAGTCCCGAATCTTTGATTCGAGGATCCTCGAAAAGCAAGCGCTTTTCGGGACGGCCAGTGATTGTGGCTGGCGGGGGCGAGCAATACTGGAACCGATCAGCGTGAGCTTGCCGCAGGCAAGCGAGTGCTGCTCGGTTCGCATCTCGCATCTCATAATTCATCTATTCTTATAAACCCGCTGCGTTTCAGCAGGGCTTCCAGTGAAGGTTCTTTGCCACGAAACTTCCTGTATAGTTCCATTGGTTCAGCAGTACCGCCTTTTTCCAGGATATTTTCACGGAATGAGTCTGCGGTTTTCCTGTCAAAGATGCCATTTTTTTTAAAAAGGCTGAATGCATCGGCATCCAGTACTTCCGCCCACTTATATCCGTAATATCCAGCAGCGTAACCCCCTGAAAACAGGTGGCCGAATGAGCAGCTCATATTTGTTCCAACAACAGGGCTGAGCAGTTCAGTTTTTTTCATTCCTTTCTTCTCAAAATTGTCGACATCAGGTATTACATCTTTTTCAATGGTATGCCAGGCCATATCCAGGAAACCAAAGCCCAGTTGTCTGTTACAGGCGTATCCTTCATTAAAAACCATTGATTCTTTTATCTTATATATTAACTCTCCTGGTATTTTTTTTCCTGTTTTGTAATGCCTGGCCCAGGAATCCAGCCACTCTTTTTCGTAGGCCCAGTTTTCCATCAGCTGCGATGGCAGTTCGACGAAATCCCTTGATACATTTGTTCCCGACAGGCTCCTATAGTGGCATTTTGACATCATTCCATGGAGTGCGTGACCGAATTCATGCAGGAAGGTAGTCAGTTCAGAATGGGTTATCAGGGCAGGCCTGCTTGATGATGGTTTACTGAAATTAGTGACGAGTGAAATAACAGGACGGTTATCATGGCTGTTGCTCTGGTACTGGTCACGATAGGCTGTCATCCATGCTCCGCCACTTTTCCCATTCCTGGGATAATAATCAAGGTAGAGCACTGAAACATGTTCACCATCTCTGCCAGTTACATTAAATGCTTTTACATCCTTATGGTAACGGGGCAGGTCATCTCTTTGTTCAAATTGCAGTCTGTAAAGATCAGCAGACAGTTTTAATATGGCTTTCTCCACCTCCGCAAGGTTGAAATAGGGTCTTAATGTCTCATCATCAATATTGAATTTGCTTTTCTTCAGTTTCTCGGAGTAATAGGCCCAGTCCCATCTCTCAACCTCTCCGCTGTGATTATTATCTGCTGCATAGGAACTTACCTCTTTAAGATCCCTGAGCGCATATTCACGTGATTCACTGTGCATTTCTTCAAGGAAATCCATCACTTTGCCCGGGCTGTTAAGCATCCTGTCTTCGAGAACAAATTCAGCAAAATTACTGAAGCCAAGCAGTACTGCTTTCTCTCTCCTCAGGCTAACTATCTTTTTTACTATTTCACGGTTATCATTCTGCTCTTTACCAAAGGCTCTTGAAGAGTATGCCCTGTACATCTCTTCCCTCAGCTGTCTTTTTGCTGAATACTGCACAAAAGGGATATAACTGGGGAAATGGAGGGTGAAAATCCATCCATCTCTTCCACTGTTTTTTGCCTCTTCGGATGCTGTTTCAATAATACCGTCAGGTAATCCTTCAAGGTCATTTTCATTGGTAATATGAAGAAAAAAAGCATTGGTTTCTTCCAGTACGTTTTCCTCGAACCTTAGTGAGAGGGAAGCCAGTTCTTCGTTTATTTGCCTGAACCTTTCGCGCCTTGAATCCTCAAGTCCGGCACCACCTTTTATAAAATTCCTGTATGTCTTCTTCAGGAGCATTTTCTGCTCGTTATCGAGCTTGAAGGAAGACTGTTTGTTGTATACTTCTTCCAACCTGGCAAATAGTATGCGGTTCAATGTAATATCGTTCTGGAACCGTGACAGAAGGGGCGATACTTCCCTGGCAGTTGCCTGAATATCCCTGTTTGTCTCTGCGCTGTTAAGGTTAAACAGTATTGAAGATATCTCATCAAGCCTTATTCCTGCATTATCAAGAGCTTCAACAGTGTTTTCAAAAGAAGGAGGCTCATTGCTCCCGTTTATTTTATTGATCTCCTCTTTGGCCATGTCTATTGATCCTTCGATGGCCGGCCTGAAATGGGCTGGTTTAATAAGTTCAAAAGGAGGTAAATTAAAAGGTGTTGTCCATTCTGCAAGAAGGGGATTATTCATAGCCTTTTTATAATATAACAGTTATTCAGGGTCAAAGTTTAGTAAGCAAAATTATGATTTTTAATATAGAATCACACCGGTAATTATGCACACTGAATAAAAAAATAATGTTATGTTTGTAAGCATATATGATATATATTTGTAAAATCATGGTAAATAATATTATAATAACATATTTTACTATTTAAAATGAATAAAAATGATGCACATGTTAGGTTGAATGAGCGTATCAGGGAACTTGAACTTGAAAATGACTCATTAAAGAAAAAAATTACAGACCAGAAGATAGAAATAGATGAAATACTGCGTTCACTTGAAAGATATAAGCTTATTGCTGACTTTGCGCACGACTGGGAGATGTGGTTTCGACCTGACAGGAGCTTTGAATATATTTCGCCTTCATGCGAAAACCTTACCGGTTATGCTGCAGGAGAAATTATCAATAACCCGGATATCCTCGATGATATTATTTATCCGCCTGATCTTGACGACTTCAGGAACTTTATTTCTGATTCATTGAATTTTGTGGACATACGCCAATTACTTAATTTCAGGATACTGACACGCACCAAGCAGATAAGATGGTGTGAGATTAAATGCAGGGCTGTATATGACAGCAGGGGGAAATACCTGGGGCAGAGGGCATCGGTAAATGATGTTACACGCTTGATGCAGGCTCTTGGCGAAATAAAGAATCTTTCGGCAGATAAGGAATATGATGCCAGGATAAGGGACCGTTACATGAGGGAGATTGAAGATAAAGACAGGGAACTAGTCAGCCAGCTTATGGTTCTGTCAAATAAGAATGAGACATTACAGTATATAAAAACAAATCTGAATGAACATATAAAAACCTGTAAACCTGAAGAAAGGCGGGTGTTTATAAAAATGATCAATCATATTAACAGCACATTGTTATCAACTGATAACTGGGAAAATTTCATGTTACATTTTAAAAAAATACATCCGGGGTTTTTCAGCAGACTTCAGGCCAGGTTTCCTGAGCTCACAAGTAAAGACCTTAAACTCTGCAGCTATCTTCGGCTGCATATGACAACAAAGGAAATTGCAGGACTAATGAACATTACCCCCCAGAGCGCGGAGATTAGCCGGGTTAGATTAAGAAAAAAACTAAAACTGACACGAAAAGATAACCTTGTGGATTATATAACACGGATTTAAAGTTAGGTTTTGTTTATAATGAAAAATAATAAGTTAGGTAAATACATGTATCTAAAATATTGAATAAGAGATATTAAAAATAATATTGTTAGGTATCTAATTTATATTGTTATGTTTTTATTAGGTTGTATTTTTGATTTTATCCAGTATAATCAATTATTTTAGCTGGGTAACAAAAAGCAAAAAATAAAATCAAATGCAACAACCTACTTCAACCGAAGTTAAATACAGGAAATTATCAAGCGAGGAGATAGGGCAGTTAATAATGCAGGGATGCACCTGTGATAACTGGGATTTTATTGAAGTAGACAGGCGTTTCACAGCTGATAATATTAGAAATTCACATTTCTCAGGCCATATTAAGCTTGGTTTTTTTGACAGCGAGGTAGAGCTGTTCGGAGGTGTAGTATTCAGAACGGGAATATATAATGCCTGGCTGAATAATTGTATTGTTGATGATAATGCTTTAATCCATAATGTTAGCAGTTATATTTCCAATTATCATATTGAATCGGATGTTGTAATACATAATATAAATACCCTTGCGGTAAGTAACAGAACTTCCTTTGGTAACGGAATAAGGATTAATGCGATCAGTGAGGATGGCGGCCGTGAGGTTACTATTTTTGATCATCTTACCACGCATCTGGCATATATCCTTAGTATGTACCGTCACAGGAAGAAGCTTGTAAAGGTAATAGAGGGTCTGATAACTGATTATGTTGAATATATTTCAGACAGCCGTGGTGTTGTACAGAGAGGATCAACACTCATCAATTGTGGAAGTATAAAGAATGTGAAAATTGGCCCTGCTGCACACATTGAGGGAATACAGAAGCTTAATAATGGTAGTATAAACAGTTCATATGAGGATCCCGTGCATATAGGTGAAGGTGTCATTATGGATGATTTTATAGTCTGCTCGGGTTCTGAAATAAATGATGCCACTCTTATTTCAAGGTGCTTCATCGGTCAGGGTTGCATACTTGATAAGCATTATTCAGCTGTTGATTCACTGTTCTTTGCGAATTGTCAGGGCTTTCATGGTGAAGCATGCTCTATTTTTGCAGGTCCTTACACTGTCACGCACCATAAATCAACCCTCCTTATTGCAGGTCTCTTTTCTTTTCTGAATGCAGGGAGCGGTTCAAACCAGAGTAATCATCTTTACAAGCTGGGACCTATTCACCAGGGGGTAATTGAGCGTGGTGTAAAAACAACAAGTGACTCATATCTTTTATGGCCCAGCCATGTTGGAGCATTCTCATTAGTAATGGGTCGTCATTACAAGCATTCAGACACTTCTCTTTTTCCATTTTCATATCTCATAGAGAGCAATGATGAAAGTATACTCGTACCTGCCATAAACCTGAAAAGCATTGGCACTATCCGTGATTCAAAAAAATGGCCGAAGCGTGACAGGAGGAGGGGACATAATAAACTGGACCAGATCAATTTCAACCTGCTGAGCCCATATACTGTTCAGAAGATGATAGCTGGCAGGGAGATACTGCTTAACATAAAAAAAGATTCGGGTGAGGATGCGGAAATTTATACATGGCAAAGAATGAAGATAAGGAAAAATGCTGTTGACAGGGGCATCCATCTGTATGAGCTTGCGATATATAAATTTCTTGGCAATTCACTTATTACCCGCCTGCAGCAGCAAAAATTCACTGACATGAATAGCCTTCGCAAGGTACTTGAAAAAGATACCCCGGTGGGATCAGGCAGGTGGATTGACCTCTCAGGGCTGATATGTCCTGCTGAGGCCCTTGAAGGTCTGCTGCAGTCAATTGAAAAGAAAAGGATTAGTACTATAGAAGAGATTAATGCATATTTTATTTCAATTCACAATAACTACTATAACTACGAGTGGTCATGGGTTTGTGAAGCATTCAGATCATTCATGGGTAAGGATGTTATGAATCTCAGCAGTGAGGAAATTACAGAGATTATTAAGAGGTGGCTTGATGCAGTGCTGACAATAGATAAATACCTGTATGAGGATGCCAGTAAGGAATTCTCACTTCTGAAAAGGACCGGGTTTGGGATCGATGGAGAAGAGGCGGATAAGGAGCTTGATTTTGAATCGGTCCGTGGTGAATTTGAAACAAACCAGATGGTGATCTCAATAAGAGAGCATATGGATACAAAACAGAAACTGGGGGAAGAAATAATATCAGGTTTAATGTCAATAAAAAATTAAGAAATATGTGTGGAATAATAGGGTATACAGGTAGCAGGCAGGTCAGGGACATCCTGATTGACGGTTTGCTCAAGCTTGAGTATCGTGGATACGACAGCGCAGGAATAGCCATTCATAATGGCATACTGAGAGTTATTAAGAGCCCCGGTAAAGTGAGTAAGCTGGTTGAGCTACTACCACGAAATCTGGAATCTACAACAGGCATTGCACATACACGCTGGGCAACGCATGGCGAGCCATCAGAAATAAATGCACACCCTCATACCTCCGGATCGGGTAAACTCGTAATGGTACATAATGGTATAATTGAAAATGCCCCGGCAATTGAATCTTACCTGGTAGAAAAAGGGTATTCATTTGTCAGTGAAACCGATACAGAAGTATTGCTCAATCTGATAGACTATGAGTATGATCTTTGTGAAGGGGATTTACTGAGAGCAATGATAAGGTCATTTGAAAAAATTGAAGGAAGTTATGCACTGGCAATAATAGAAAAAGACAGGCCGGGCAGGATAACCATATGCCGTAAAGACAGTCCACTGATAATGGGCATTGACGATACAGGATATTTTGTTGCTTCTGATATTTATGCAGTGTCTGATTATACTGGTAAATTCGTTTTCCCCGATAATAATGATATTATCATTGTTGACAAGGAGGAAGGAGTGAGGACGTATGATGGTAATGGTAAAGAGAAAGAGCTCAAAATATGTAATTTCACAGCCAGGAAGAAGAACCCTGACCGTACAGGGTATAATCATTTTATGGAGAAGGAAATATATGAGCAGCCACAGATTATATCTGATCTGGCCAACTCCATTCTGGTAATAAACGGGCAGTCTGTATCCGGGAGTTCGCTGTCAGAATTAGTGCCTGGTATAAGGCGCATTACCATACTTGGTTGTGGCACATCATGGCATGCGGGTCTTATTGGGAAGTACCTGATTGAAAAACATGTTAGGATACCCGTAAATGTTGAGTATGCATCCGAATTCAGGTACAGGGATCCTGTTATAGAACCTGAAGATCTTGTTATATCTATATCTCAGTCTGGCGAAACTGCAGATACTATTGCTGCAAACAAGCTTGCACTGGACGCAGGAGCTATAACTCTCGGAATATTGAATGTCAGGAATTCGACTCTTGACAGGGACACCCATTTCCAGATTTACCTGGACGCAGGTGATGAAATAGGGGTTGCATCCACCAAAGCCTATACTGCCCAGATAGTACAGCTGTCAAGGCTTACAGCCTTACTCTCCTGTATAAGGGGTAATGGTAGTACTGCAGGTGATATGAACAGTGCCTTGACAGGTGTTTCGACAAGCATGGAGGCAGTATTGGCTAATGCAGACAAAATATCACAACTTGCTTCAAAATATGCTTTCAGTAATAATTTCCTGTTCCTCGGCAGGGGGCTCAATTTCCCCACTGCCCTGGAGGGAGCGCTTAAGCTTAAGGAGATCAGTTATATACATGCTGAAGGGTATCCAGGTGCCGAAATGAAACACGGGCCAATAGCCCTCATAGATTTTAATTTCCCGACGCTGGTTGTATTAACAGACAGGGAGAGCAGACCAAAAATGCTTTCTAATATCAAGGAGATTAAAGCCCGTAAGGGGCGAGTAATTGCGATTATTAACGAGGATGATGAAAGTGCTGAACAACTTGTTGATGACGTTATAAAGGTTCCTTCTGTACCTGATATAGTATCACCTTTGATATCAGTAATCCCACTTCAGCTGTTTGCTTATTATGCTGCCCTTTTAAGAGGCTGTAATGTTGATCAGCCACGCAACCTGGCAAAATCAGTAACTGTGGAATAATCAGTCATCCTGAGGGAGCAAAGCCCTCCTTCGCCGGAGGTTATTGAGGGCGAAGCGAGCGCGGACTCTTCCCCCGAATCCTCGGGGTCAGAGTGACAGCTCTTAGAATGGAAGATCATCCATTTCTTCGCTCTCAGGTGGCATATCATCGAGCAGCGGGGGAGGAAAATCATCAACCGGGGCATTATCAGAACCGGCTTTTTCTATTCTCCATGCATCAAGATTTGTGAAGTAGCTCACTTTACCATCTTTCTCCCACTTGTTACCTTTTATATTAAACGAGACTTTAACGTTTTCATTCAGGAAGCTTTCGTCGATAATATCTGTTCTGTCCTGAATGCACTGGAATTTAATATAATCCGTAAATTCCCGTCCTGAATTGCCAGCTTCAGAAACCTCAATAACAAATTCTCTTTTCTTAAAACTTTCACCTCTTTGTTGTACGGGGCCTATATCTATTACTTTCCCTGATAATTCAAATGACATTTTTATTCCTCTTTGTTGATTACATCCAGGAGTTCAACTTCAAAAACAAGTGTTGAAAAAGGTTTAATAGCCTGCCCTGCTCCCTTTGTTCCGTAGCCAAGTTCATAAGGAATATAAAACATAAATTTTGAACCTTCCGGCATAAGTTGTAATCCTTCGGCCCATCCTTTGATCAGTGTACTTGGTTTAAACTGTGCAGGCTCACCTCTTTGGACAGAACTGTCGAATATCGTATCATTAATAAGTTTACCGGTATAATGAACCAGAACAGTATCTCTGATTCCAGGTTTGGGGCCTTCACCCATTTTCAGGACTTTATACTGCAGTCCTGACTCAGTGGTTATTACGCCTTCCTTCTCCTTGTTCTTTTCAAGGAATTCCCTGTTTTCAGCAAGATAATCCTTGTATTCTTCTTCGAGTTGTTTTTCCTGGCGTTCCTGCATAACCATCATTATATAACCACCAGCCGCAGCATCAATAAAAATAGAATTACCCTCTTTTGCATCCAGCATACCTTTTGCCAGGTACATGGGATCAACCTCAATTTCGCTCCTTGTCGTAAGGTTGTAATAGATATCCACACCAAAGGCATAGGCAAGCGAATCATCCTGGTTTTCAAGCTTTAAATTTTCAACTCCTTTATTTGAACAGGCACCTGATATAACTACCAGTGCCACAAGCATAACAAAAACATTGAATCTCATGTACTTTTATTTTTTGGTTTAAAATTTGCGCTAAGATAATATTTTCTTATTTGATTAACAGTTAAAGAAATGTGAAAATTAGTCAGCTTATTTTAACAGCCCGGGTAATATGTCTTTTCCCCGGTGGGCCATACGGGTTTTTCACACTGAAACCAAGTTTTCTCAGGTCTCTCTTCAACTGCCCCTTTGCCGAGTATGTCACAAAAATACCATCTGGTTTTATTAATGAAGCCACCTTGGACAATACATCGTATGACCACATCTCAGGTTGCTTGTCAGGTGCAAAAGCATCATAGTACACAATATCAAAAATCATATCAATATCGGCCTCCCTTAAGTCTTTCTCTATTTTCAAAAGGCTGAAATTATTACTTATACTGCAGGGTATCCCCCATCTGCATTCATGCAATAAATCAAAATATGATCCTTCATTCCCGGGGAATAATGTACTGTAATTAAGCTTTTTATAAACACTCTCGGGTAAAGGGTTTTTTTCAACGCTTACATAATCAACCATCCTTTTATCATTAATTGATTCAAGAAGGGTAAGCAGGGCATTAAGGCCTGTGCCGAAACCCAGTTCAAAGATTTTGACGGGATTACAGGCGACTGATTTATACCCTGCCTCTATGAATACATGCTTTGATTCCCTGACGGCGCCAAATTTTGAATGGTAATGTTCATCCAGTTCCGGGACATACAGTGTATTTGATCCGTCAGAAGTTGAAATAATTTTTAGCATTATAATATGAGATATTCCTGACCATATCGGTAACTATATCCTTGTCATCGGGAAATAATCCTTTTTCCACTCTTCTGCCTGTCATGTTACAGAGAATCCTTCTAAAGTATTCATGCCTGGGAAAAGAAAGGAAACTCCTGGAGTCGGTGGTCATTCCCACGAATCTGCCCAGCAGTCCGTAACAGGCTACTGTATTAAGTTGTTTTTCAATGTCTTCCAGGTTATCAAGAAACCACCATGCCGGACCGTATTGTATCTTACCTGGCATACATGACTGGAAATTACCGGCCATTGAGGCAATTACTTCATTAGCGGAGGGGTTCAGATTATATAATATACATGGGGGTAGTTTGTTTTCGCGATCCAATGAATTGAGTAGTGCAGCAAGGCCCTGAGCCTGCTTTTCATCGCTTATTGAATCAGCTCCCCCATCAGGTCCGTAAATTTTAAATATACGGGTACTATTATTCCTCAAGGCGCCCAGGTGCAGCTGCATTGTCCATCCATTCAGGGAATATAGTGTTGCCAGCTCTCTCAATACTGCTATTTTGAATTTACCTGCCTGTTCAGCGTTAATTTTATTGCCGCTGCGAGCTTTGTTAAAGATCTTGCGTATATTTGTAAGTGAGAAATCAGCCACAGGGAGGCTTGTGAAGGAATGATCGGATATCTTACAGCCATGACGGGCAAAATATTCAATTCTTTTGGCTAATGCCAAAAGAAAATGGTCATAACTCTCTGTATCGGACGATGAAATATCAGCCAGCCCGTCAAGGTATTTATTAAAGGACAGGCTGTCATCTATATTAAGGGCCCTGTCGGGTCTGAAACCAGGTAATACCATGAACCCGGGGTCTTTTCCCTTTATTTTCCTGTGATATTCAAGATTATCAACAGGATCATCGGTTGTACATAAAACTTCAACGTTGAATTTCCTCAACAAACCCTGAACAGAATTTTCGGAAAAGGCCAATTGCTCATTTGCCTGCTCCCATATCTCCTCAGCTGTTGACGGACTTAATAAAATATCAATATCAAAGTACCGTTTCAATTCCAGGTGCGACCAGTGATATACTGGGTTTCCTATAGCATGGGGGATTGTCTCAGCCCATTTCATAAACTTTGCCCTGGCCGGTGCATCGCCGGAACAATACTTCTCGTGTATACCGTTGGCCCTCATTAATCGCCATTTGTAATGGTCATTCTCAAGCCATGCTTCAGTTATGTTATTAAATTGCCTGTCTTTTGCTATATCCTCAGGTGACAGGTGGCAGTGATAATCAATAATCGGAAGTTCAGATATATAGTTGTGAAACAGGTTCCTTCCGCTTGAAGTCTCCAGCAGAAAATCATCATTAATAAAATTCGGCATATTTTTTTCGTGAATTTACTAATTCTCCTGGAAAAATCTGATGCTGACATAGTTTAAATAATATCTCTTATTATATGAGTAATGACGGGAAGACCATTCCTGTCAGGATGTTCATTTTTTCTTAATATAAATAAATGTATGGTAGTCCTGTTTTTTTTACTTTTGTTTGATATTCACTTACCCAAAAAAATATGCATATGGCAATAGATATTCATTTAAAAGCAGCTGATAATATCAGGCTGCTTACTATGGCTATGGTGGAAAAAGCTAAATCAGGACATCCCGGCGGAGCAATGGGAGGGGCAGACTTCATTCATATACTTTTTTCGGAATATATGAGATTTGACCCTGACAGGCCGGATTGGATTCATCGCGACAGGTTTTTTCTGGACCCGGGCCATATGTCGCCAATGCTTTATTCAGTTCTTACATTATATGGAATCCTTTCAATTGATGATATAAAGAATTTCAGGCAATGGGGCAGTGTAACACCAGGTCATCCCGAAGTTGATTTCAGCCGGGGCATAGAAAATACATCGGGTCCTTTGGGGCAGGGACATACCAATGCCGTGGGTGCTGCCATAGCGGAAAAATTTCTTGTGCAACGCTTTGGGGACTGGATATCTCATATCATATATACTTTTATTTCTGATGGCGGCATACAGGAAGAAATCTCCCAGGGAGCAGGTAGGATAGCGGGTCACCTCGGGCTGGGCAACCTGGTAATGTTCTATGACAGCAATGATATACAGTTATCAACTGAGACGAATGTAGTTACATCTGAAGATACGGCTGCTAAATACAGGGCATGGGGCTGGCATGTTGTTACTATAGATGGGCATAATCATTCGGAGATAAGGGAAGCTCTTGATGCATCAATGATGGAGAAGGACAGACCAAGCCTGATAATTGGGAGGACAATAATGGGGAAGGGGCTGGTAGATGATGATGGCAATTCATTTGAAAAAAAGACCTCAACGCATGGTCAGCCAGTAAGCAAGGCAGGGGCTTCTTTTGAGAAATCGATGAGAAACCTGGGAGGAGATCCTGAAGATTCCTTTAATATTTTTGATGATGTGAAAATCCTTTATGAGGATATTATTGGCAGGAAGAGGGAACAGGTGAGTTCGTTCAGAAAAAAGGAAAAGGAATGGTCTGAAAACAATCCCGCACTTGCTGCCAGACTGAAGAATTTTTTCTCGGGGAGGGCACCTGATATTGATTACAGCGAGGTGGAACAAAAGGAAGGTATAGCCACCAGGGCTGCATCTTCAGCCGTCCTTGCATTCTTTGCAGATAAAATTGAGAATATGATTGTCTCCTCTGCCGACCTGGCTAATTCTGACAAAACGGATGGGTTCCTCAAGAAGACTTCTGTGCTCAGAAAGGGAGACTTCTCCGGCCAGTTCCTGCAGGCAGGGGTTTCTGAGCTGACACTTGCGGCCATAATGAACGGAATAGCCCTGCATGGCGGGGTAATACCTGTTTGCGGTACTTTCTTTGTGTTTTCTGATTTCATGAAGCCTGCGGTGAGACTGGCTGCCCTGATGGGACTACCCGTTAAATATGTTTGGTCACATGATGCTTTCAGAGTGGGAGAGGATGGCCCTACCCACCAGCCCGTTGAGCAGGAAGCACAAATCAGGTTACTTGAACATCTTAAAAACCACTCAGGGGAAAGTAGCATGCTGGTGCTCAGACCTGCCGATGCTGCCGAAACAACAGCATGCTGGCAGATGGCCCTTGAAAATACAGGAACACCAACAGCCCTGATCCTGTCACGGCAAAATATAGCGGACCTGCCCTCAGCCGGCAACAGGTATAAGGATGCACAGGGAGTACGTAAAGGAGCTTATATTGTTGCAGACAGTAATGGAAAACCTGATGTCGTATTGCTTGCCAGTGGTTCTGAAGTGAGTACACTTGTTGAAGGTGCAGCACTTTTGCGCGAGCGGAAGAATTTGAATATAAGAATAGTGTCGGTGCCTTCTGAAGGTTTATTCAGAAGACAGGATAAGGATTACCAGGATTCAGTATTACCGGTCGATGTGCCACGTTTTGGCCTGACGGCCGGGTTACCGGTAACCCTTTTGGGACTGGCAGGTGGTAATGGCAGGATATGGGGACTTGAACAATTTGGTTACTCAGCACCATATAAAGTGCTTGATGAGCAATTCGGGTTTACGCCGGAGAATGTATATAAACAGGTTAGGGACCTGCTATCATTATGATTAGCAGGTAATCATGAACCGAGCCCTGAGAATTCGGGGCGAGCTCACGAGTCCCGAATCTTTGATTCGAGGATCCTCGAAAAGCAAGAGCTTTTCGGGACAGGCTGTGATTGTGGCTGGTGGGAGCGAGTAATTATGAATTATTGTTTATAAAATCAAAAATCTCGTCAATTTCAGTTGATTCCGGCAGGGCAGCTTTTATTTTCTCAAGGTAACGGCGTTGCTTTACCAGTTCAAGACTTGGTTTAAAGTTAATATCAAAGATCCATCCTGCCTGGAGCAGCTTGAAGTCATTCAGGTTCCTGACATTTTTCATGTGTACGGCTTGTCTATTTTTTAAGTCCCTTAATACTTCTTCTGAAAATCCGGGAGTGTCAGGTAGTTCCAGTTCAAGTGCTGGATTTCTTTTCCCGTCTTTCCTTTGATAATAATCTGTGACAACTTTCCAGATATCTAGCTTGTCAGCATCACGCAGAAGTTTTGAATAGAATAGGCAGGTTTCCGTTTCTTCCACTGGCAAGAAAGGATAATTATGATATTTTATCGATCTTTTTATCAAATATTGCGTTGTATCATTAAATTGTTTAAGCAACCCGGTCCTTTCCAGTATATCTATACCCAGTTCAGCATGATTTTCGGATTTACTATCCATGAAAGTTTTGTACCGTGAATACTGTTCAAAACGACCTATATCATGCAGTAATGCTATTATTTCAGCCAGCCGCAACTCGTCATCATTTAATCCCAGCTTTTCCCCTATTTTCAGGATCTCTTTGCATACCCTGCTGGTATGATCTTCCTTCAATTCTATATTTTCCTGTATTTCGGGGTCACCTTTTTTAAAGGTACCCACATAGTCAGCAAACCAGTTTTTGATTTCTGCCAGACTTTCTTTACTCACTTTTATTTGCATGCCCTTAATTTTCCCTTTTTAATTAGTTATTATCTGCTTACCGGCATTTCCTTAACTCCTATACCCGGTTCTTCAGGCATAATCCAGTGTCCGTCATGGAACCGGGATCCTGTGAATGGATCGTTGCTTATGAGCAGGGAGCCATCCAGGTCAAGCCATCTTGCGAGAGGCTGCAGTTGTACGGCTGCACTTATTGCCACAGATGATGCTATCATACAGCCAATCATTATATCAAGATTGAGGGTGCCTGCAATAATGGCCATCCGGAATGCTTCCATAATACCACCTGACTTCATTAATTTTATATTGATCCCATCATAGGCTTCTGCAACCGGTAATATATCTTTAGATGTATTCACTGCTTCGTCTGCAATAATTGGTAAAGGCGATCTTTCTTTAAGCCATTTAGTTTCTTTAATCATGCTCACAGGCATTGGTTGTTCAACAATCTCAACACCATTTCCTGCCAGCCATTCAATTTTTCTTATAGCTTCCTCTTTATCTATCCATCCCTCATTTATATCAACCCGGATTGGTTTGTCAGTAACCTGCCGGATGGTTTCTATTATTTCCTCGTCATCCCTGTTTGTTAATTTGACCTTTAAAATTTTGTAAGGATCAGCTTCCTGCACTTTCTGTTTCAATATTTCAGGTTTATCAAATCCTATAGAGAATGATGTATCCACATATTTATCCGGGTCAAGTCCAAATAACCTGTGAACAGGGATATTAAGTTTTTTTCCAAGCCAGTCGAACAGTGCTATATCAAGTGCTGCTTTTGCCGGTGATATCTCTTCGATCTCTTCATTCACCTTATCTGTCAGGTTATAAAACTTAAATGGATCGGCTTCAAGGTAAACGGGTATAATTCTTTTCAGTTCTTCAATTGTCCTGTAAGCATTCTGACCTGCTCCTGTCATATGTGAGGCTTCGCCTATTCCTGTAATGCCGTCTTTTTCGTAAAAAACAAATACATCCTCCTTAAAGTCAGTGCTTCCTCGACTGATAGTCCATGTATGGCCCAGATTGAGCTTAATTTTTCTGTAAGTAATTGATGCTTTACCATTGATATCATTTCCTTTGAATCCTTTCTTATAAGGATATATATTGCTCCCGGGAAGGATAATTGAGGTACCGGCCAATCCGGCTAAAGCAATGAATTTTTTTCTGCTTATTCTCATGGATACGATTTTTAAGGTGGCTTAAAAATACAAAAAAACAGTCAGACATAATCAGGATTGAGAGTTCCGGGATTAGGGTTCCGGGTTCCGTTTACAGTTTTAAATATATTTGCCTTGACCAGGGCTTTGTATGGTAACCAGGGATCAGGATTCCGAAAAGAATACCTTTACCGGGCCAATATTTTAATTCAAGGTTGATCGGCACGTAGCCACCATGTAATAGTACCAATAAATCCAACAATAAATGTAATAATGATAATGATGTAACTGGCTGAAACCAGCTGCATACCTTTGGTGCCATCAGCTACGGAATGAACACCCGGTATTGACCATGGGAAATATGGCCCCCAGCCCACCAATGCCACAAATTGTGCAAGGATAAGCATTACGATCACAAAAGCAATAGGAGCAACTATCCCCTTCCCAAAGGATGCTATAAACCCAACTGGAGAGCTTAGAGATACTGTCAAAACTGAGATTATGAAAAACCGGTATAGGTTCTCATGAAAAACCTGTTCTGACCAGCCGGGAATATTTATTATATAACCAATGACCAGTCCTGCAAAGAATAATACAAGGCAAAGAAAAATGCTCCAGAGGATAACGATGGCAAATTTGGATACTACTATCAAAGTGCGTGAAGCAGGTAATGCCAGAAGATCTTGTAAAGTGTGATCCATATATTCTCGGCCAAAGACCCATGAAGTGATAAATCCGAAACCAATAATTCCTATTGAAGCTATAATCTGATTTAAAAGTATGAAATATGTATTCCAGTTATTCTCACCAAACAAAGAAGCCTTAATTCCAATAATCCCAAGCTTAGAAGCTATATCAGGATGCTGGGCTAAGTACATTAGTAATCCCATCATAAAGGGGATGAATATAAAGAAGATAAATGTTATCAAAGGAACTCTCGCCCTACGAAGCTTTTTATATTCTGTTATTAGAACATTATAAAAACGATTCATTTTATCCTTGGTTTATTTTGATAGTTTTCAGGAAGAATGATTCAAGGTTTTCCTCCGCCACCTGAATACATGTAGGAGGGGAGTCGTTATTTACAAGGAGGGTGGCAATCTCCTCTGGTTTATCAATTGCATCTTTGTCTTTGATAATGATCTTATCTCCACTTAGATTGCATTCCTTATAACCCCTGGAACGTATGATATTTACAGCTTTCATTAAATCTTTTGCCTGAACATGAAGTTGTTTCTCGCAGAGGATATCCAATTCATGCTTTTTTATTTCCCTTACCAGTTTACCATGATGAATTATGCCTATGCGGCTGGCAAAAAGTGAGACTTCACCAAGTATGTGGCTTGAAATAAATATTGTGACTCCATGGTTAGCTGCCATATCTATTAACATTTCACGTATATCATGTATACCTGAAGGATCTAAACCACTTGTTGGCTCATCCAGGATTAAAATTTCTGGATGATGAATCAGGGCTTTTGCCAGTCCAAGTCTTTGTTTATTACCCTGCGAGAGATGTTTTGCTTTCCTGTTCCTGTAATGGTGTAATTGAAGCTTTTCAATGATACTGTCAACAGATTTTTTATCTTTTATAAAGCGTAAATGTCTTATTATTTCAAGGTTCTCCTTTACAGTAAGATTAGGATAGGAATACGGTATTTCCACAAGGTATCCTACTTTTTCCCATATTTCATTATGAGAGGAATTTACTTTTATACCATTTAAATATGCATTACCGCCTGATGGTTGTATCATACCAAGGAGCATCCTTATGGTTGTTGTTTTTCCGGCACCATTAAGCCCGAGAAATCCATATATTTCTCCTTTATCAAGATGCAGGTTTAGATCTAAGACAGCTTTTACATCCTTAAAGTACTTGGATAAATATTCAGTTATTATGATACTTTTCATATTGTGTTCTGCTCACTTAAAGATTTCTAATATAAGAATTGGTTATATGCCTGTTTTTCAATCATTGAAAAAGTTTATGCTTTCAGATTAAGGTAAATTACATTAAATGCGTTTCTCAAATCGTTTTCGTAGCTGCTGCTTTTGTTGTTATTAAGAAACCTGATAAATACTCCATCATTACAGTAAAGGAATAATTCTGCAATTTGACGGTTGCTTGACTGAGATTTTATTTCGCCTGAAAGGCGAGCTAACCTGATAGTCTTTTCCCAGGCTTTTACTTCCTGGTTATATAGTTCCAGTTCCAGTTTCAAGAACTCGGGGAAACGGCTTATAGCCTCAAATATTATAAGGAAGATGTTAAATGACAAATCCCCTTTTCGGGATTGACCAAACAGATTTGCGATTCTTTGAAACGAAGTACATACATTTTCAAGATACTGGTTGTAGAAGTCGAGAAGAGATTTTTGACCAAAGCTGCTGTAATCGATAGTTCCCATCGAAAAAACCATATAGGCTATCTCTTTGAATAATTCTTCTTTGCTATTAAAGTAATGATAGAATGCACCTTTAGATAAACCTGTTTTTTTAATGATGTCATTCATTGTCACTTCTTTATAGCTCTTTTGGAGAAAAAGTGTTAATGATTCCTTTATAATATGTTTCTTACTTTCATTCATAAACCGACCGTTTGGTATGCAAATATATGTTTTATCATATTCCCAAACAAGATTAAAGTGCATATCTTATTTAGATATTCATATTATTTTAATATAATACAATATATTTGATTAATATTTTTAAACGAAAACCTGATAATTATGAAAGTTGTAAAATGGATCATTATTGTCCTGCTGATAATTGTGGGACTGGTCTTTCTGATTGGATTGTTCATGCCCGGGGAAATGAAAACTTCAGCAAGTGAAGAGATTAATCTTCCTGCATCACAAGTGTTCTATTCGGTGGCAACTTTTCAAAATCGCCAGGCATGGGACCCATGGCTTGAAAAGGATCCTGATGCAAAAGTTACAATCACATCCGAACCTGGTTTTGTGGGATCAGAGTATATCTGGGAAGGTGAAAAACTCGGGAAAGGTAAAATGAAGGTTGATTCTGTTGTTCCAGGTAAGTTTGTTAAAAGCTATCTCTGGTTCAACACAGAGAAAGACAAACCTGGAGTTGTTTACTGGGACTTTCAGGAATCTGAAGGCAAAACACTTGTTACCTGGTCATTATCAGTTGAATCAAAGAATCCTTTTATGAAACTGATGAATCAATTTTACAAGGGTGCTGCAACGAAGAGTTTTAAAAAGGGTTTGGCGAATTTAAAGACATTTCTTGAAGAGAATGGAGTGGAGATGTCAAGATTGACGGATATCGAACTAAAGGAGTATCCCCCGATACATGCAATTATTGCTGAGGGTCAGGGTACAATTGAAGAAATGTCAGATCTTATGTCCAGGTTATTCGGATTGATCATGGAGGCTGTTAATACACAGGGACTGGAACCTGCGGGAACACCTTTTTCATATTATTATGACTATGATCAAAGCACAGGAGTTACAAAAGTAAAGGCCGGGATACCTCTGACCGGTACCGCTGAAAGCATGGGAGAAATCAAAGCAGTTGACTTTGAAGGGTTTAAAGGTATAAGTGGTATCCATACTGGTCCTTATGAGGACTTTGAAGCTTCTTATAATAAGTTAATGGAGGAAGCAGAGAAAATGGGATATACACTAACGTGGGAATCCTGGGAGTTTTATCATAGTGATCCCAGTACTGAACCCGATGAATCGAAATGGAAAACTGAAATAGTTTTTCCGGTGAAAGAGCCCCGCTAAGAGCGGGCTTTTTTTTATCTTAGTGGCTTCAATAAAAGAGGAGTATGGAATTAGAAATACCTGATTATATTGAGGGATTGATTTTTGATCTTGATGGAACACTGGCTAATACCATGCCATTACATATGAAAGCATGGAAACAGGCTTGCCAGAGCTACGGTATGGATATGAGCAGTAAGTTTCTGAGATCGTTCACCGGAACCCCTGGGAAAAATATTGCATATGCAGTGATAAAGTACTATTCAAAAGAAGGCATTATTGATCCTGATATTATTGCAGAAAGAAAGAAGGAGAATTTCATAAATATGCAGCACCTGGTTAAAGAGGTTAAGCCTGTTGCTGATATTGTGCGAAAATATCATGGAATAATACCTATGGCACTCGGCACTGGGGGTCACAGGGATACTGTTATTCGCACTCTTGAAGTAATAGGAATGAGGGATTATTTTGATCATATAGTTACAGCTGACGATGTAATCAATCATAAGCCTGATCCGGAGACTTTTCTTAAATGTGCTCAATTGCTGGGTATATCTCCGGGGAAAATAATGGTTTTTGAGGATGGTGACCTGGGAATAAGGGCAGCAAAGACGGCAGGCATGCATCCTGTTGATGTAAGGGGATGGTACGAATACTCCTGGTAAAGACGAAAGACAAAAGTATAAAGATAAAAGTAGAGACGCACCATTGGCGCGTCTAAGGACTTTTATCTTCTTGGCTTGAAATCCCCTTCCAGGTACATTTCCTTGCTGAGTGGTTTGAAATCACGTGAATCAGCTATCACTTTATAATCGATCCCTTCCACAAGCTGTGGTTTTGCAATGGCAGACTTGGTACCCAGTATATAATCGATAGTTGCTTGAAGCAATGGTTCATTTTCATCACCAAAAGGCAGAAGGTTTGTATAGTCTTCAGTGGCTTCAAAGTCAGGTGGCAGCCCGTTAACATATGCAAGATCAGTAAGGTCGTAAGGATCACCTGCGGAATTGACAAGCTTGAGCACTATGGGTTGCATAGCCCATTTATGATTGTTATTCAGATGACCCTGGCTGTCATAATCCTTTACAGTAATTGACCCTACATATTTACCAGTAGTGTTCTGACCTACCAGCTTTACATCAAAATAGGGTTCCAGTCCGTTTATTACCAGCTCACTAGCGGAAGCTGTCGATCTTGTCGTGATAACATATAATTCGGTTAAACCCAGATTAGAAATTGGTGTTTCCAACGTTGTTTCAGTTTCTTCAATTACGTCTGTGAAGTAATAGTTCAGTACATCTGGCCCATAGGTAGCTTTCCAGTAGGCAGTGTATTTATCATTCCATTCAGATACCGTAAATATTTTTGTATCATCTGTACTGAATATCATGCTTGCAAGGTAAATAGCTGTCTGAATAGAACCGCCTCCGTTATACCTGAGATCCAGTATCAGCCTTCCAACACCCTGGTTTTTAAAGTAATCAAATGTTTCATTAAGCTGTATATCAAAATCCGAAGTAAAAGCATTATAAACAAGGTAACCGGTAGGTACTCCACCAATGTCCAATACGTCATAGTAATATACAGGGTTTTCCTGCAGGACAACGGCTGTCATCACTTCAGTATCATCGGCTGTGTATATTATATTACCTGATATGGTTGCTTTTGTGAGGTAATAGCTTTCATTATTGATCAAAAGGTCCATGTAGTTACTAATCGTTAACTGCTCACCGTTAACCTTAAGAAAGAGGTCGCCACGTTCTAACCCTGCATCCTCTGCAGGTGAATCAGGAAGTACATACCTGATAAAACCAAAAAGGTCCTCCGAGCCTTGAAGCTGTACAAGCCTGAAATCATAGCCCATTGATTTGGAAATACCGGCAAATGAATTTTCCAATTCCTCCCAGTCGTCAACGATCCATGACCATTTGTCTATTGTCCCGTGCTGGTAAAGAAGATCATGGAAAAGACTTTCGAAGTCAGTACCAAAGTTATTCAGGTATTTATAGTAATCTTCAGTTGTGTCAAAGTAACCATTGCTGAGTTTATCAACTTTATCATACCAGAGATAGACGTCTTTCAGTCCTTCATATATGAACAGGCTGATTTCATCAGGCTCTTCTACAACAGGTTCTTCATTTTCCGGGGGAATATCCTTCTCACAGGCGCTTGTTCCCAACAGGGAAATAAGCGATAGTAATAATATAATCTTATATAGAAATTTCATACGTTTAAAGCTTAAATAAATACAATTATACTTCAAAATTCAGTTATACTTCCAATTTCCAAATGTACAAAAATTATGCCTGAAGGATAATCTTAATAATATCTTAAGTTTATTACTTTGTACGGTTTTTGATGAATATATCAAAATTAATGACAAATTTGTATCTGAATTGTTCAAACAACTCTACTATTTCACAGCATGAATTATAATACCAGAAATATGAAAAGAATGCAAATTTTTATAACTATACTCATATTTGGCATTTTCAATAGCTGCGTTACACTCTTTACCAGCGAGCATGAACTCTTCCAGATAAAAGATGTTTATTACCAGTCATGGGTGGTAAGGGATCTGGAGAAAGGGACAGATGTTATTATTGAATTCAGGAACCTTGATGAAAATGTTGAGTTCGCCTCATTGGTATTCAGGGGTATAGAAGTTGATGTAAATGTCACACCCGAGGGAAGAAAAACAATAGTCAAAGGAACAATAAATACCGGCCCATCACTTATTGAGAATTATGCATATGAGGCGACCGGTTCGGATGATAGGATAAAATACAAATACCTGGGGGAGGAATTTTCTTATCCGCTTAAGAATATCAGGAGGGAGGAAACCAATTTTATTTATTGATGATCCTCTGGTTTATTAAAAGCAGATAGTCCTGACAGGGATACTGTCAGTATCATCAATATCCAGCATTGAGTTTATCAGCCTTAGCTCACGGAATCTTTTAAGACTGGCAGGTGTGATAATTTTTTCCCTTATTAGTCCCCGGTTAAGAAGATATTCTCTTTTTGTACCTCTCAGGAGAAATCCTGATGGAGTATACCATATGCGGTCATTGCCCCTTACGATAATATTTGCATACGATGTGTCGGTAATAATACCATCCTTAACCATAAGAATATCATCGCATCCATTTTTTTGCTCCAGTAACGTATTAATACCGGACCTGTTAATGAATTTATAGCTATAATCGAGGTCACCTGCTTCCACCAGTTTTAATGTTCTTATTCTTTTGATTTTATAAGGATGAAAATCAATTTTCCTTATATGATCATCATATTCTATCCTGCATTTAAACAGACCGTTCCCGGCATATGCTGGTATTATTATTTTAGTACTGAGATCAACAACCGGTCCTTTGTTAAACAACTCCTTCCTGGTTTTATTAAAGCGACTTGAGTGATAATCAATATTGAATATCTCTCCATCTAGTATTTTTATTGTTTCAACCAGCAGGGACATAGATTTTTTTAATTAGTTCCTCATACTCCTTTTCAATCTGGCTCAGAAAGGTTATGCCACCTCCACTTCTATAAACATATCCCGTGTCATTCTGTTCAATAAACCTGATCATAACAGCACTGTCAAGTTCTTTACCGTTGAATACTCCAAAGATACCAGTATAATAACCTCTGTCATCAATTTCACTTTCTTTAATAATTCTTATAGTTTCTTTCTTTGGGGCGCCGCTTATAGATCCTGCAGGCAACATTGAGGTAATAATAGTGCCTGCACGGCTTTCCCATCCAGGACCAAGTAATCCTGCTATCTCAGAACTTACCTGAAGCAGCCTGCCTTCAGGTGTGTCGATAGCATCAATATACCTGTACCTTTCCAGTATGACATTTTCAGCATTCATGCTCATGTCGTTCCTTATAAGATCCACAATGGTATTATGCTCTGATTTCTCCTTTTCGTCGCGCAGTATCATCCTTTCTGCATCCGGCACAGAGGCATCAATGGTGCCTTTCATAGGGAAAGACCTTATTGTTCCATTCTGTTCTATTTTTACAAAAGCTTCAGGAGAGAATACTACAAACTTATCTGCAAAGAGCAACCTGTATTTTGCCCTGCTACAGTAGAATATTTCTTCAAGGCTTGCGTCCGTACTTATTTTAGTGGGAAAGGTAAGATTCAGCAGGTAGGAGTTCCCGTGGGAAATATTCATAATCACATTATCGAATGCTTTCCTGTATTCATTAAAGCTGACAGGCTCTGACTTAAGCGTGATTTTTTTATAATTATCCCTTCTGGCAGGGTCGGAATTATCAAAGAGCCCGGTGCTGATAATTAAATCCTCTGGCAGATTGTTCAGGGTATGTATTACCGGCATAATAAGTTCAAAATCAAACATGAAAAAGAAAGGAATGCCGGCTTTGCCAAGGATATTCATTTGCTCAACAGCGTATTTCATTATATTTGAACTCATGAAAGTGCTGATTATAGATAATTATGATTCTTTTACTTTCAATATAGCACATATTGTTAAAGCATCATCATTGGCGAATATAGACATAATTAAAGCAGGAGAGCTAAATTTGCCGTCGGTGGCTGAGTATGACAAGATAATTTTTTCACCCGGTCCTGACCTTCCCCGAAAAGGTAATATTATGGAATCAGTTCTTGCATACTATGAATCAACAAAAAGCATTCTTGGGATCTGCCTGGGTCTGCAAGCTATAGTATTGTATTACGGCGGGAAGTTAATCAAGCTGGAGGAGGTGGTACATGGCAGGACAAAAGCAATCAGGAAGAGCAGTGCCGAATCAGTGGTTTTGAAAGATATACCCGGTACTTTCAGTGCAGGATTTTATCATTCATGGATAGCAGATGCAGGCAAAATCCCTTCCTGCCTTAGTGTAACCTGTTACTCGGCCGAAGGCAGGGTCATGGGCGTAAGGCATAAGAATTATGATATTGAGGCAGTTCAGTTCCATCCTGAATCAATTATGACACCCGAGGGGACCAAGATGATTTATAACTGGCTGGATGTTAGTTAATAAGTATTAATCGTTAAATAGTGTTTGAAAGTTTGAGGATTTGAACGTTTGAAAGATTCACCCACTTAAACCACATGAATATACCAATCAAAAAATTAACAATTTAAGCAGTTAACATTCTTTCTCATCACTCAATGATCAAGTCTTTTACCGATGCAGATAAACGTGGACTGCAAATCCACGCCATCAGGGGCGGGATCATCTCTCATCTCTGTTTTAACATTCTTTAAATATACATGCATCGATTTAATTTCTTTCAAAAGAGAAACTTTCCTATATTTGCTTCACTTCAGAACTATTACTGATGGGCACAATAAGAAAATACAAGTATTTTATTTTCCTGATTACTTTTCCTGTGCTTTTACTATTTATTTCAAATTCGCTTCTTAACAGGCATAATCATCTTGTAAGGGGATATGTATTTACTCATGCTCATCCATTTAAGAAAGAACCGGATAATAAGCAATATCCATTTCACAGCCATACTGATGCTGAGCTTGTAATACTGGATCTTCTGAGAGGTATTGATATTCTGGTATTATTCATATTGTCAACGGTATCGTTTTTAATGGAGTTCAGTATATCATTGCCCGGGATTTTCCCTGCTATTCAGTCAGGCCCCATGATCCCTTCCTATTCTCCGCGAGGCCCGCCAGTTTATACTTTGTAATCTGCTCCATTAACGTTTACATTAAACATCCCTTAATAAAATAATTATCTGATCATACAGATAACGAAAGTAAGGTTACAAGATTTAAGTATAAACAAACATTATGAAATATTCAATAATTATTTTTTTCCTGATTTTAAGTAGTATATTGGTATGTGCGCAGGAAAAGACCATACCTGATTCTATTGATTACAGGCGATTACTGGAAAGGATAGAGAGGCTTGAAGCTGCAGCAGAAGAAAAGAAGAAGGAAGATGAGCTGGCCAGGTTACTGGAGGAAGCTGATATGCTTTCGGATAAGCAAAAATCTGAAGATATAGACAGATCCAGGAAGTTTTACAGCGGTGTAAGGCAACAGCAGGGACTGAATCCCAACCTGAGTGTGCTCGGTGATTTTTTCGGTTCAGTATCGTCTGCAAATGATGAACTGATATCAGAGCCCGGTGATAGGACACATGGCAACAATGGCCTGTTTATGAGGAGCCTGGAGTTGTCCTTCGTTGCACCTCTTGATCCTTTTGCCAGGGGTAAGGCTTTTCTTGATATTACAGAAGAAAGAGTATCCATTGAGGAAGCATATATGGAGATACTTAACCTGCCTCTTAATATGTCGATCAAGGGAGGAGTGTTCTTCCCGGAATTTGGGCTGCTTAACAGGCACCATACGCATGCCCTGCCCCAGTTTGACAGGCCAAGGGCCTGTGTTAACTATTTCGGGCTTGACGGGTTTAACGGCATGGGTGTAGCTGTCAATTTTTTGCTTCCAAAAATATTATTCGCTGATGCCAGCTCATTCGATTTTTCTGTTATAAATATTAATGATAATCTAAGCTACTCATCCGATAAAAGTGTTAATATAACTTATGTTGGGCACTGGAAGAATTATTATGACATTTCAACTTCCAGTTATTTCGAGTATGCCTTAAGTGCCATTGCCGGAAGGAATGATGAAATAAGAGAAACAAACACTTATATTGGGAGTCTTGGCCTTCATTATAAATGGCAGCCCCCTGGTACTTCTAAATATAAGTCATTTGACTGGAAGACAGAACTCTATTACGGATTTAATGAAACTCCCTTCGGTATAGTCCGAAGCAAGGGTTTTTATTCCCTGGTTCATCGTAAATTAAATGCACGAATGTGGATAGGTGGAAGGATTGGATACAGTGAGATGCCATATGATAGTGACCAGCATGAGTGGGATTATACCATTAATTTTGATTTCTGGCAGAGCGAATTTGTTTTCTACAGGATACAATACCAGTATAATTCAAGAAATGTAGCTTATCTGCCAGAAGCAGCAGGATCATATCCTTCAGATCATACCGTGGTGATACAGTTTTCATGGGCGATGGGGCCACATAAACATGAGGCATACTAAATATTGAAAGAAAATAATATAAACATAAAATAAATAGAATATATGAAAAAGCAAATAATAGGCCTGCTGCTTGCCATAATAACAATTCCCGGGATAGCAGTGGAGAAGAGCCAGATCAGGATAGTATGTTCCTTTTCTGACTATGCATCAATAGCTTCGGAAATAGCTAAGGGCTATGCAACAGTTGAAAGCATATCACAGGGTGAATCTGATCCTCATTTTATACCACCAAAGCCAAGCTATGCGATGATGCTCAATAAAGCTGATATTTGGATCACAACTGGTATGGATCTTGAACAATGGTCGACCACACTTATTGACAGGGCGCATAACAGTAAAATAATGGATGGTGCTGTGGGTTTTGTGGCAGTATCAGATGGCGTGACTATATTGGACAAACCGGAAAAAGCCGACCGTAGCGAAGGAGACGTTCACCTTATGGGGAATCCGCATATCAACACAAGCCCTTTAAACTGGAAAATAATAGCAAGGAATATTACTGTTGGTCTCATAAAGGTTGACCCTGAAAATGCTGAATTCTACGAACGTAACCGCGATGATTTCATTGACAGGGTTGACCGTGCTCTTTTCGGTGATGAGCTGGTTGATATGTTTGGAGGTGAGACCCTTTCCAGGCTGCTTCTAAATCATACTCTTTTTACTTTTCTTGACAGGGAATACCAGGACAAGAAGCTGGTTGACCTGCTTGGTGGTTGGCTTAAGGAAGCATTACCATTCAGGGGAAGCCGCATAATTGCCTACCATAAGAACTGGGCTTATTTCTCCGATATCTTTGGTCTTGAAATAATAGACTTTATTGAGCCGAAACCCGGTATACCCCCCTCGGCCAAGCATGTGCAATATATTGTTAACCTTATTAAGGATCAGGAAATAAAGGTGATGCTTGTAGCAAGTTATTTTGAAAAGAAATCACCCCAGATGATAGAAGACAGAACCGGGATCAAAGCAGTCTATCTGCCTCTTTTCGTGAATCATGAAATAGGTATAGAAAATAATTTTGAACTGGTGGATTACTGGATCAGCCAGATAAAACAGAACCTCTGATATTATGGGAACCTTGTTATTTCTGGCACCTCCAATAGTAGCCTGCATTATTCTCGCAGGTATATTAAGTTATTTTGGTAACCATATACTGTCGCGTGGTATTATCTTTATTGATATTGCAGTAGCACAGATAGCTGCCCTTGGGACTATGATAGGTATATTACTGGGTTTTGCAGAGAATTCCGCTAATGCCCAGATTGTATCATATGCATTTACTATAATTATACTGGGAATCTTCTCTTTCATGAAAGTGAAGAACCAGGTACTGCCGCAGGAGGCTATAATAGGTATTTTCTATTGTATAGCCCTGGGAATGGCCTTATTACTGGCGGAAAAAATACCCGGTGGTTCAAACTACATTACCAAAACTATTACAGGCAATGTGCTGTGGGTTACATGGAAAAGCGTGTTATATTGTTTGTTGATATTTATACCTGTTATAATTGTCAATCTGGTTATGGGAAATATTATAAAAAAGGTTTCGCATGGTGAGCTGGCTGGTAATTCCATGAGTCGTACCAGGATATATGACCTTGTTTTTTATATAACGTTTGGTATAGTTATAGTTAAATCAGTACCCGTTATGGGTATTTTCCTCGTTTTTATGCTCTTAATAGGCCCGGCATCCATCAGCAGAATATTTGTTCGATCATGGACGGGAAGGATAATATGGGGCTGGATAATAGGGGCAGCGGGTTCTTTACTGGGTATTTATATATCATATTCAATGAATATTTCAAATGGTCCGGCAATTGTCAGCCTGATTGGTATAGCTACGTACATTGCAGCTTTTACGAAATTGTATATGAAGAGAGCTGATAAGAATATTCTAACAACAAATTAATTTTGGAAACTGATGTTATCTATTGAATTTATTTTTCTCCCTTTCCTTGGCTGTTTGCTTATAGTATTGATAAATGTATATTTTGGCATTCATGTTATTAAAAGGGAGATCATTTTTATCGATATAGCTCTTGCTTCTATAGCTGCACTTGGTTCTGCTGTAGGGATGGTCCTCTTTGAATCCATCTCTGTTGATCACTCTCATGAAGGGCATGGGTTTTTCCCATATCTCTTTTCACTGGGTTTTATTTCTATTGCTTCTTTTGCTTTTACATTGCTGAAGCATAAAAAGATATCCATCCCGCTTGAGGCTATAATAGGTATTGCTTATGCTGTTGCTACCACATTAACCGTTATAATTCTTGACAAAGGAGCAGGTGGGGATGTACATGTACATGATATGCTGGTAGGGACAATTCTTTGGATTTCCGGTCACCAGCTGACCAGGCTTGCTCTGGTTGTGACAATAGTTGGAGTCTTCCATATTATATACAGGAAAAAATTCATGAGCCTTACAGAATCATTTCATAATCATGATAATAAGATCAACAGGCATATGCTCTGGGATTTTCTTTTTTACTTTTCCTTTGGGCTCGTAGTTGTGGAAGCAGTAAATATAGCAGGTATATTAACAGTGTTTGCATTTCTTATTCTCCCGGCCTCATTGTCGGTCATACTAAAAGGTAACTGGACAACCAAACTTATAGTAGGCTGGGTGGCCGGCGTAACGGCATCCTTTGCCGGGTTGTTATTCTCCCTTAAGCTGGATGTACCAAGTGCCCCGGTAATAATCACACTTCTTGGTATTATACTCCTGCTGGGCTATCTGTTGTATAAGATTTCGAACAACAAAAAGCCAGTGAAAGAAACCTCAGAGACTTGATTTAAAGTTGCTATTTAGAAATATTTTGCATAAATTTAATAGAAGAGAATATTTTCATTACTATTAAATTAATCAGGGGAGGTATTAAAATGACTGATTATATTGATTTATTTGAAGATTCCAACTGGCAGAATGCACCTGAGTATTCCAGTGAGACCAGGAAAAAAGTACTGCATGATGAGGATAGCTCAAAAATTATCTTACTTAAATTACCTGCTGGATTTTTCATGGCACCACACTCTCACTTAATGAATGAGCAACATGTAATTCTTAAAGGTGAATATGAAAGTGAAGGTAAAGTTTACCATGAGGGAGTATACAGGAGTTTTAAAGCGCAACAGAAGCACGGCCCTTTTAAATCGAAGAACGGAGCACTGGTCCTGGTTATATGGAAGGCATGATAAGTCTTACCAAAATTTGTTGGTCTAAACCATGCAAGTTGGAATAAGAATAATTATTTTTGTATGTTTTTTTTCGCCGGTGTGGACCTCCGGCACTGCCCGCCGGAGCTTTGCGAAGATGGGATCCTTGCCTTAAGCGGGATGTAGCGCAGTCAGGCTAGCGCACTACGTTCGGGACGTAGGGGTCGGGAGTTCGAATCTCCCCATCCCGACAAATAAAAAGCGCAACTAAGCAATATATGCAAGGTTGCGTTTTTCTGTTGCCCTGTTTTGTCCGACCATTGTACGACAATTTTCAGAATGTTATAATATCACCTGCTTTAAGTTCATTGCTTAAATCGCATCTATTAAGGCCGTTTTTTATAGCATCAATAAATATGCTATTACAATAGAACCAACACAAGCAAGGACAAAAACAATAGTCAGGATCCTTTCAGTCATGTAAGGGCGCTTTTTACCATTCAGGTATTTATCTGTTAATTCAAGTCTTTTCCTGCAGTTCATTCGCTCACCTCCTTTAGTATTCGGCTTACGATCCATCGGACAGCCAGGAAAAGCAGGGCAATTAATATGGCAGGCGAAATGATTAAACAAATAATAATTTCAATGAATAGCGGGGTTACATTATTCCCGCCGGGGTTGTAATTGTTCATCGCTGTTCGTATTAATAAAAGCCCCTGATAATTATAAGCCGGAACGAACAGCGACGTAAGTAACCGACAAACAAAAACCAGGGGCCGTAATTTTTACTTATTTGTCGCTGTTCATTGCAAATATATAAAATTCTTGAATAATATTGGAAGAAAATCCTGCCATTTCCTGAATAGTATTATATCAGCCGGCCTGAGTTCGCGCCTTAGAACGCATCTATTGAGGTCGTTTTCCCGGTATGGCTTAAAATCTTTATAACTTTCGGCCATATGGCTAATAGTTATATTAGCTGTTAAT
>Ga0315544_1000184_pt1 | contig 63993 bp, 83 predicted proteins | sample SalMarSW160130MG_2_FD_202543 | JGI IMG/M metagenome (GOLD analysis project Ga0315544, IMG submission 202543) | Salt marsh sediment microbial communities from the Plum Island Ecosystem LTER, Massachusetts, United States - Salt Marsh Sediment SW1601-130 ...
AGATCAGAGAAAAACCTGAGAGATATAAAAAACTCAAACATCTCACGAATTGTTATAGCGTGAGGGTAAAAAATCTGAGGATGGTATATTATCTGGAGAAAAATTCTATAATAATATTGATTGTAGGTAAAAGAAAGAAAGTTTACAAAGAGATGAAAAAGAGAATGGGAAGCTCGTAAACCCGGCAACCCCGAAATCTATATATATCTCTCCCTACTTTTTATGATTATGAAACTCAAAATCGTTTTAAGAGAAGATAAAGTTGATGGAGGATACAATGTAAGCTGTTTAACATTACCGGGCTGTCATTCGCAGGGTGAAACAGTAGATGAGGCTGTAGAAAACATAAGAGATGCCATAGCAGGCTATTTAGAAGTACTGGATGAGAGAGCGAAGAAGATAAAGGATGGAAAGGTGATGGAGGTTTCCGTTTGAAGCTTCCTGTAATGTCAGGAGTTGAAGTTGTAACAACATTTTCGAAAGCTGGCTGGATTGTTGTCAGGGAGAGAGGAAGCCATATAATTATGGAAAAAGAGGGTGTGGATATGCTTTTGACAGTGCCACGGAAAAAGAAGTCAAAAGAGGAACGTTAAGAAGTTTAATCGCTGATTCAGGATTAACTGTTGATGAATTTGTTAGATTATCCAAGAAATAAAAATTGAAGAGGAAAGGATGAATTACATCACTGAAAAATACAAATACACAGGAAAAGAAAAAGATATTACAGGATTGTATTATTATGGGGCAAGGTACTATGATCCGACAATAGGAAGATTTATTACCAGGGACCCAATAAAAGGTAGTATCATGAACCTGCAAACTCTAAACCCATACGTGTACTGTCTCAATAATCCAATGAAGTATGTAGATCCTGATGGACAACTCTTCTGTGTGTCTGAGGAGGAAAGAAAATAAAACGATACAAAGATTTTTATTCTCCTGTGAAGAGGAAGGAATATGGAAGAAATAGAAGTTATCTATGAAAACGGTGTCTTCAAGCCGGTGAAAAAGGTGAATCTAAAAGAAAAAGAAAAGGTGAAAATAAAGGTAGTGGGGGATATAGTGGAAAAAACTAGAGGGATCATAAAAATAGACAAAAAATCATTGGATAAATTGCTCGAGGAAGTTGAGGATGAATGGGGTTTTCATTGATTCAAATGTTATATTGAATCATCTGAGAGACGATAAACGATCTACTGAGATATTAAAGAAGATACAAAGCGGAGAAATAAAAGGATATGTCAATCAAATTGTGTTTTCTGAAGTGCTGTACACGTACATGAAGTATGTGACAAAAGAAAAATCTTATGGACTAAAGAAAAACCCTGAAAAAATCAAAGATATAAAGATAGGAGATACAGTAGCCCTTTTTGATCTTTTTGAGTTTTTACACTTCGATGATAGTATGTTGGGATTAACAGAAGAGATGATCACTACCTATGGTCTCCTCCCCAATGAGGTCCTTATTGCTGCTACCTGTAAGTTCTAGGGGATACGAGATATCGCTACCTTCGACAACGACTTTAAACGAGTTGATTTCTTGAACGTGTGGAGGCTGTGAAAAGAGGAAGGAAGAGATATCATGAATTCGCAACCTTTTCATCAGATAAAACATATCTCATCTGATTATCTTCCTTTCCATGTTGAATACTTTTGGAAAGAGGTCAGGTCTGGGGACTAAGAAAGGAAGAATTAAATTAAGATCATCATTGGCGACTATTAAGTTTATGAACTTTGCAAGTTCTCTGATTCCTCTCTTTTTTTTGAAAGATTTGATCTTGTTCATGATGGAGGGAGTGGGATTGAAAAGAATAGAAAAGTCTGTTTCTTTAAACATGAACCAGTCGTTTTCGTCATCTCCGACAGATACAGAAAATTCAGATTCTTTTTCTTTTAGGATTCTCCTCACAAAATCTCCTTTAGACTTTAAAGTCATTAAATCAGAATAAATTTTTCCAGTAAAGACGCCGCTTTTTTCCTCAACTTTGTTTCCGTAAGCTTCTTCAATTCCTATTCTTTCACCGAAGATTTTGGCAACTCTATAAAAACCATTTGTTATGAGAATAGGATAGTATCCGTTCTCCTTCAGTTCCTTTATGACATCTTCACCGTTTTTTACAATCTCCATTTTTTTTGCAGTTTCTTCAAAAATTGAGGGATCGTATCCTTCCAGAAACTTTATCCCCTGCTTCACTATCCATTCAAGTCCTGTACTCCCCACAATATTTCCTTTAAAAAGTCTTTTAAACTCCTCTTTCTTTCCGATCTTGTCAGCTATGAGAAGGACGTGGGATTGTGGTGTTAGAACCCTGTCAAGATCGAAAAATATAACACGCATAGAGAGAGTTCTTTTTTGGTATATATAAGGTTTTAGGTTAAGAATTCTCTGTATAAGAAGATTTTATCCCGCGAAAGATAAAACCGAAAGCTTTAAATATCTTATTATGTGAGGTATCATTTGTACGGCGGTCATAGCGGAGGGGATACACCCGTTCCCATGCCGAACACGGAAGTTAAGCCTTCCAGCGTATTGGACTGTACTACCTTCTGGTGGGAACTCCAATCCGCCGCCGGCTCTTCATAAAGTTAGATTTAGGAATAGAACATAGTTTCAGGAATGCCTGGGTGGTGTAGTCCGGCCTATCATACGGGACTGTCACTCCCGTGACTCGGGTTCGAATCCCGGCCCGGGCGCCACATGGGCCCGTAGCTCAGTCTGGCTAGAGCACCGGCCTTTTAAGCCGGGTGGCGCGGGTTCGAATCCCGTCGGGCCCGCTTCACGGATCCGCTGGGGATGACCTTGCCTTTCAGGTAAGCTCATTTCCCGTCGGGCCCGCTCACTACATTCGCGTACCCGCCAAAAATAAACCAAACACCAACAGGCTGATATCATCCAAGAGGATGACATCTATGAGTTTGGTCTATTTCCCGTCGGGCCCGTAACCCAAATTACAGGGGAAAAATATGAATAAAACAAATATTTTGGAACATGAAATGGTGCCCGAGCACATTATAATGAGTGATGGAGAGGTAGAGAAGATTTTAAAGAAGTACGATATCAAAAAGGAAGAGTTGCCATTGATCAGATCGGATGATCCCGTAGTTAAGTTAATCGGTGCTGAGCCGGGACAAGTTTTAAAGATAATCAGGGAAAACTCGCCTGCGGGTGTATCTGAGTATTATAGGCTAGTAGTTGAAGGGTGGTAAAATGAATAAATGGCCTGTTATTAACTCCTTTTTTGATGAAGAAGGTTTCGTCAGACAAAACCTGGATTCGTATAATGATCTTATTGATAGAGGGCTTCAAGAAATTGTAAATGAGATAGGAGTAATAGAGACAGATATAGAAGGCTTTTATGTAGAATTTGGGAAGATAAGGATTGGTCAGCCAAAAACAAAAGAAGCAGATGGATCCAGAAGGGTTATGTATCCCATGGAGGCGAGGCTGAGAGATCTAACGTATGCAACACCTTTATTTTTGGAGATGCGTCCTGTTGTCGATGGGGAAAAGCTTAAACCCGTAGAAGTTAATATAGGTGAACTGCCCATAATGGCCAAATCAAAGATATGTCTTTTGAATAAGATGGGCAGGGAGGAACTTATATTCAATAAGGAGGATTCAGTTGATCCAGGAGGATATTTTATAATCAATGGAGCAGAAAGAGTTATAGTTGCAATAGAAGACTTAGCTTCTAACAGGATCCTTGTAGAAGCAGATGAAAGAAAGGAAAGCTGTATTGCAAAGGTTTTTTCTACAAGGCATGGATTCAGATCATTAGGAATTGTGGAAAGAAAGAGAGACGGACTTCTCAGAGTCTCTTTTCCAGGAGTTCCCGGTGCTTTATCTTTTGTGAATGTAATGAAAGCCCTCGGATTGGAGAAAGATCTGAGCATTGTAAATGCTGTCTCAGGCGATGAAATAATACAAAAAGAGCTCTTGGATAATCTAGAAGAAGGAATGGACATTATCACTCAGGAAGATGCTCTGGATGTTATAGGAAAGAGAGTTGCCATAGGGCAGTTGAAGGAGTATAGGCTGAAGAGAGCGCAGGTAACTATAGACAAATTTTTGTTGCCGCACATAGGAATAGAAGCTGAAGACAGAATAAGGAAAGCATACTATCTGGGAATAATGGCTTCGAGAGCAGTAGAGTTTGCCCTTGGACTCAGAACTGTAGACGATAAGGATCATTATGCAAATAAAAGATGGAAACTTGCAGGAGAACTTTTGAAAGATCTCTTCAGACTCTCGTTCATACAGTTGATCAGGGACATAAAATATCAACTTGAAAGAACATATGTAAGGGGAAGATACGAGAAAGGAAAAGAAAAAGAGTTTGTGAAAAAATCTGTAAGAGCCGATGTTTTAACAGAAAGAATAAGACATGCTATGGCAACAGGAGCATGGCCTGGAGGGAGAACAGGTGTGAGTCAATTGATGGATACTGTTAATTATATGTCAGTTCTTTCGCACTTAAGAAGGGTTGTATCTCCTCTAAGTAGAAGTCAATCTCATTTCGAAGCAAGGGATTTACACGCCACTCATTGGGGCAGGATATGCCCTAATGAAACTCCAGACGGTCCAAACTGTGGACTTGTTAAGAATATGGCTTTGATGGCTTCTGTATCCATAGGGGTAGACGAAGAAGAGGTAAAAACTTATTTGTATAAAGCAGTTAAAATCCACGAGATAGAGAAAGCAGAAGGCCCAAAGGTTAATGCGTACGTGTATTTAAACGGTAATTTAGTAGGAACATTTGAAAATGGAGAAAAACTTGCGGAGATCATAAGGAGAGACAGGAGAAAGGGAAAGATCTCAAGTAACATAAACGTAGCATACTATCATAGTACAAATGAAGTCCAGATAAACTGCGATGGTGGTAGAGCTAGAAGACCGTTGATCGTACTGGAAAATGGGATTCCAAAGCTTATAGAGAAACATGTAAAGATGATAGAAAAACATGAATTCTCGTGGAGCGATCTCATAGACAAAGGCGTCATCGAATGTTTGGATGCCGAAGAAGAGGAAAATGCATATATAGCTATAAGGGAGGAAGAACTTACACCAGAGCATACGCATTTAGAGGTGTACCCTCCCACAATTTTGGGTATCTGTGCCAGCATGGTTCCTTTCCCTGAGCATAATGCCGCACCTAGGAACTCTACAGGGGCGGGAATGATTAAGCAGAGCATAGGCTTCGGATTTTCAAATCATAGGTGGAGAGTTGATACAAGAGGACATTTAATGCATTATCCTCAGGTACCAATTGCAAAAACAAAAATTTCAGATGCAATAAATTATGATAAAAGACCCGCAGGAGAAAATTTTGTGGTGGCCGTACTTTCTTACACAGGATATAATATAGAGGATGCTCTTATAATAAATAAAGCGTCTATCGAAAGAGGACTTGCCAGATCTACGTTCTTCAGAACATACACGTGTGAGGAGAGACGATATCCCGGAGGGCAGATCGATGCCTTCCAGATTCCGGAAAAAACTACTAAAGGATACAGGGGGACAGAACCCTACAGGAATTTAGATGAAGATGGATTGATCATGATAGAGTCAGAGGTGAGAGGAGGAGATGTTCTGATCGGAAGAACTAGCCCACCAAGATTCTTACAGGAGTTGGACGAGTTTGGTACAGAGATGAGTGGGAGAATAGAGACATCCGAAGACGTAAGACCCAATGAAACAGGAACTGTGGATCTTGTGTTACTTACAGAGAATGAAGACGGAAACAAACTTGCCAAGGTTAGAGTTAGAACTGAGAGGGTCCCGGAATTAGGAGATAAGTTCTCTTCAAGACACGGTCAGAAAGGTGTTCTTGGTTTTATACTGCCACAGGAAGACATGCCCTTTACGGAACAGGGTGTTGTTCCAGATCTCATAATCAATCCTCATGCCATACCCTCGAGAAAAACGATAGGTCAGATACTCGAGATGATAGGCGCGAAGGTAGGAGCTATAGAAGGTAGGAGGATAGATGCTACCGCATTCGATAATGAAAAAGAAAAAGATTTAAGGGAGTCTTTAAAGAAACTAGGATTTAAAAATACAGGTAGGGAAATCCTGTATAATGGATATACGGGAGATATAATTGAGGCTGATATATTCATAAGTCTTGCATACTATCAAAAACTTCATCACATGGTTGCAGACAAGCTCCACGCTCGATCCCGGGGGCCGAGACAGATGCTGACAAGACAGCCGACTGAGGGAAAGGCAAGGGAAGGGGGTCTCAGATTTGGAGAGATGGAGAGGGACTGTCTTGTAGGACATGGAGCTTCCATGCTGCTTCTGGAAAGACTTCTGGAAGCTTCTGATAAAACGTCTATATTAGTTTGCGAAAAATGTGGGAGCATAGCTGTTTACGATTCCGTAAAAAATAAGAGATACTGCCCCATATGCGGAGAAGAAACAGCGATATATAACGTAAAACTATCCTATGCATTTGAATTGTTGATTAAGGAAATGGAATCTATGGGTATAGATCCCCGTTTTATCTTAAAAGAAAAAGTGTGATAATATGTTAGAAGAGAAACAGATAGAAAAAATTAGATTTGGGTTGATGTCACCTGAGATTATAAGGAAACTGAGCGTTGCAAAAATAATGACCGCAGATACGTACGACGATGAAGGATATCCTATAGAGAGCGGATTGATGAATCCGAGACTTGGAGTTATCGATCCTGGCTTAAAATGTAAAACATGCGGTCAGAAATTTGGGAAATGCTCGGGGCATTTTGGGCACATAGAACTTGCAAGACCTGTGATCCATATAGGTTTTGTGAGGGAGATATACCTATTTTTAAAATCTACATGCGGGGAATGCGGCAGGATTCTTTTGAATGAGAAAGAACTTGAGAAATTCAGGGAAAAAATAGAAGAAGCTGAAAGAATAAATAATGACAAGAGCGTTATAATAAAAGAACTGATCAAAGAAGCCAATAAGAAGAGAATATCCTCTGTGAATAATACGTGCCCACATTGTGGAGCCATACAGAAAAAAGTGAAGTTAGAGAGACCTACAACATTTTTAGAAGAAAATGACAAGCTTACTCCTAGCGATATAAGAGAATGGTTCGAAAAAATTCCAGAAGAGGATATGAGGTTGTTGGGATGGGATCCCGACGTTGCCAGAATAGAATGGACTATCCTGACAGTCTTGCCAGTGTCACCTGTCACTGTAAGACCGTCTATCACCTTGGAATCTGGAATAAGATCTGAAGATGATTTAACTCACAAACTTGTTGACATAATCAGGATAAACCAAAGATTGAGGGAGAATATAGACGCAGGAGCACCTCATTTGATTGTGGAAGATCTGTGGGAACTTCTTCAGTATCATGTAACCACATATTTAGACAACGAGGTTGCTGGAATTCCTCCTGCGAGGCATAGATCAGGGAGGATACTCAAGACATTAACACAGAGACTCAAGGGGAAGGAAGGGAGGTTCAGGCATAATCTCTCAGGAAAAAGGGTTGATTTTTCCTCAAGAACAGTTATATCGCCAGATCCTTATATAAGTATAAATGAGATAGGGATCCCGATCCAAGTAGCCAGAGAGCTTACGATCCCTGAAAAGGCAACAGAACAAAATATAGAAGAGCTCAGAAAACTCATTTTAAACGGACCCGATAAACATCCTGGTGCTAACTACGTCATAAGAAGGGATGGGAGGAAAAAGAGAGTTACAGACGATATAAAGGATGTACTCGCCGAAGAACTGGAGATAGGATTTGTAGTGGAGAGGCATCTTCGCGATGGAGACATAGTTTTGTTCAATAGACAGCCTTCCCTACACAGGCTTTCTATCATGGCACATGAGGTTAAAATAATGCCATACAAAACTTTCAGACTTAATTTGTGTGTCTGTCCGCCATACGGCGCGGATTTCGATGGAGATGAGATGAATCTTCACGTGCCTCAGACAGAGGAGGCGCAGGTAGAAGCCGGGATTTTGATGAAGGTCCAGCAACAGATAATCTCTCCAAGATTTGGGGAACCTGTGATAGGGGCAATGCAGGATTATGTCTCTGGAGCTTATATTCTCACGAAGGAGGGAACAATGTTCACTGAAGAGGAGACAGAAGAGATGCTTTATTTTGCAGACATAGACAAGTTCCCCGATGAACATGTGGAGAAAAATGGAAAAAAATATTATACAGGAAAACAGATCTTTTCTCTTCTTATCCCAGAGGATATGAACCTTGAATACAAAGCAAAAATCTGCAGAAAATGTGATGTTTGTCTCAAAGAAAAATGCCCTGATGATGCTTATGTTGTAATAAAAAATGGAAAACTTGTGAGCGGTGTTATAGACGGTTCAACTTTCAAGGCAAGGTCCAGAAGCCTTTTTTTGAGCAAACTTGTCAGGATGTATGGAAATGATGTTACAAGAGAGTTCATAGATAAAGGTACTAAGATGCTTCTCTGGGCACTTATGAAGAAGGGACTTACTACAGGGATCGACGATTCAGATATCCCTGCTGAAGCCTCAGAAAGAATAGAGAGGATACTCAAAGAGGGAGAGAAAAAAGTGGAAAAACTTATTAGGATATACGAAAGTGGAGAACTTGAGCCTCTTCCTGGGAGAACAACAAGAGAAACTCTTGAAAGCAAGATAATGCAGGTACTCTCAGAGGCGAGAGACAAGGCAGGAGAGATAGCAGAGACGCACCTCGGCATGAACAGGCATGCTGTAATTATGGCAAGAACAGGTGCAAAGGGGAATATTCTTGATCTGACACAGATAGCTGCATCTTTGGGACAGATGTCTGTGAGAGGAGAGAGACTGTCCAGAGGGTACGGCGAGAGATCCCTCTCTCACTATAAAAAAGGCGAGATAGGTGCAAAATCACAGGGATTTGTTGGACATTCCTTTAAAAAAGGTCTGAATCCAAGAGAATTCTTTTTCCATGCTATGGGAGGAAGAGAAGGACTGGTAGATACAGCTGTAAGAACTGCACAATCCGGGTATATGCAGAGAAGGCTTATGAATGCACTCCAGGATTTGAGGGCGGAATATAATGGAGTGGTGAAGGATCAGGAAAGAGTAGTGCAGTTCAGATACGGAGAAGATGGAGTCGATCCATCAAAGAGTGAATATGGAAAACCTGTTGATATTGATTGGATTATATATAAAAATCTTAAAAGTGAGGCGATATAGTGAAAGAAGAGAAAATTATCGAAAAGATTGATTCTATAGAATCTTTACCTTTATCCATAAAGAACGAGTTAAAAAACAAGCTTATTAAAGTTAACAGAAAGCAAAAACTTCCCGGAAAGATTGTAAAGAATATAATAAATGAAACAACAGAACAATATGAATATTCGCTGGTAGAGCCTGGAGAAGCCGTTGGGACTATAGCTGCCCAGAGTATAGGGGAGCCCGGCACTCAGATGACCCTATCAACGTTTCACTACGCGGGCGTAGCGGAGATGAACGTTACTCTAGGACTTCCCAGAATCATAGAGATAGTTGATGTGAGAAGGATGCCTTCTACACCGATAATGACAGTTATTTTAGAAGAGGAGTATAAAAATGATCCTCAAAAAGCTAGAGAAGTAGCTACAAGGATAGAGGAAACAAAAATAGAGGACATAACAACAAAGATCTCGATGGATGTTATAAATATGGAAGTTGTGTTAGAACTTGACAGGGAAAGAATGGAAAAACAAAATCTGATATTTGAAGAAGCTTTAAAAAAGCTTGATACTCTAAAAAAGACAAAATCCGTAGATAAAGAAAATTTAAAAATAATTTTGGATCCAGGCAAAGTTTCTTTGATGAAATTGAGAAAATTTTTAAATAGAGTAAAAAATATCAAGTTAAAAGGAGTAAAAAATATAGATAGAGCACTGATCAGGAAGGAAGAAGAGGGATATGTTATATATACAGAAGGTTCTAACATTACAGAGGTGCTGAAAATCAAAGGAGTAGATGGTAAAAAGACAGTTACGAATGATATAAGGGAAATTTATAATGTTTTGGGCGTTGAGGCTGCAAGAAATGCCATAATAAAAGAGATCACAAATGTGCTGGAAGAACAGGGATTGGAGGTAGACCGGAGGCACATAATGCTTCTTGCAGATCAGATGACAAAAAATGGCGAACTGAGTTCCATAGGGAGACACGGACTCAGCGGAGGAAAATCCAGTATACTTGCAAAGGCTGCCTTTGAAGTAACTACAACACATCTTTTTGATGCAGGCAAATCTGGAGCAGAAGATTATTTAGGAGGAGTGACTGAAAATGTTATAGTGGGTCAGCCTATACCAATGGGTACAGGAATAGTAAAACTTGCTATGAAACAACCTAAGGAGGAATGAGTATGGATGTAACGCACGAAGTAAGAAAGGCTGTTGAGACCGGAAAGGTTTTGATAGGAACGGAAGAATGTTTAAATGCACTGAAAAATAAAAATGTTAAACTTATTATATATGCAGAGAACACTCCTGAGGATACTACCGAGGATATAGAGTATTATTGCAAACTCTTGGAAATCCCTTTTTATAAATTTAAAGGATCTTCGGTGGAACTAGGAACGGTGGCAGGGAAGCCTTATGTAGTCTCAGTCATTGCCGTAATTAGCCCAGGGGAGTCGAATATCTTATCAATCGACTCTAGATAGGAGGGAAATTAATGGGATTAAAGCTTGGGACAGAAGAAATAAAGTGTATAGGTCTTTTTGAGGGCATGACAGGAGCGAAGGTAGTAGATTGTATCCTGGAAGATGACAAGCTTATTTTTATTGTTAGAGGAAGAGATGTAGGATTAGCCATAGGAAAAAAAGGAGTGAATATAAAAAAGATATCTGAGATGTCAGGAAAAAGAATTGAAGTTATAGAATATTCTGATGTGCCCGAGCAGTTTATAAAAAATATTTTAAGGCCTATCAAAGTGAAATCAGTTCTGATCTCTGAGAGAAATAATAAAAAGATAGCAACAATAGATATTGCAAAAGAAGATAAAGGACTTGTGATAGGTAAGTCTGGAAAAAATATAAAAAGGATAAGATCGTTACTGAACAGACATCATAACATAACGGATGTACTGATAATGTGAGGTGAAACTCATGACTAAAAAAGGAATGGCAAAAGGAGAGTTCGCAGGAAGAATTATCCTAAAAAAAAGAAAAAAACTTAGATGGGAAGATATAAACTTTAAAAGAAGAGCACTGGGATTGGATAAAAAATCTGATCCATTAGGTAAGGCTCCCCAGGCAAGAGGAATAGTCCTTGAAAAGGTACCTGTAGAAGCTAAACAGCCCAATTCTGCTATACGGAAATGTGTTAGGGTTCAATTAATAAAAAATGGACGTCAGGTAACAGCTTTCTGTCCTGGTGATGGAGCTATAAACTTCATAGACGAACATGATGAAGTAGTTATAGAGGGTATAGGTGGAAGAAAAGGAAGATCAATGGGCGATATTCCAGGTGTCAGATTCAAGGTCATCAAGGTCAACAGGGTAGCACTGAGTGAGATGGTGGCTGGAAAGAAAGAGAAGCCCATAAGGTGATTTTATGGATGAAAAATTGTTCGATAAATGGGATTTCAATGTAGAGGTAATAGATAGCGGACTAAAAGGATACATAAATCTGGATCCTGTTTATGTTCCTCACTCGAGTGGTAGATACCAAAAAAAGAGATTCGGAAAGGCTAAAATCAGCATCACAGAAAGGCTGATCAACAAACTTATGAGAACAGGTTCTGCCAGGAAAAAGATTGGAGGAAGATTTATGAGAAGGGACGGCGGCTACTCTGGAAAAAAAGTAAAAGCATATTACACTGTGAGAAATGCTTTTGATGTAATAAACTCCAAAACAAAGAAAAATCCTCTGGAAATTTTGATAAGGGCAATTGAAAACTCTTCTCCAATGGAGGAGACAACGACAATAACGTACGGCGGTGTGAAGTATCATATGGCTGTTGATATGTCGCCGCAGAGGAGATTGGATTTTGCTCTTAGGTATATAGCCTTGGGAGCAAGTTTAAAAGCGTTCAACTCAAAAAAATCTTTTTTCATTGCACTTGCAGAGGAAATCATTCTAGCTTCAAACTACGACATGAAAAGCGTAGCAGTAAGTAAAAGAGAAGAAATTGAAAGGATTGCAAAGTCGGCAAGGTGAGTTAAATGGGTAGAAAAGAAGATATGGCCAAGTTAGCCAACAAACTGATGTATATTCCTGAGTATATAAGAAACATAGGTATTGCAGCTCATATAGATCATGGCAAAACAACGCTTTCAGACAATTTATTGGCAGGAGCGGGGTTGATGTCTGAGGAACTTGCAGGAAAGCAGTTAGTCTTGGATTTTGACGAACAGGAGCAGGCGAGAGGGATCACAATAAATGCTGCCAACATATCTCTTGCACACGGGTACGAAGGTAAAGATCATCTTATTAACTTGATAGATACGCCGGGGCACGTGGATTTTGGAGGAGACGTTACAAGAGCGATGAGAGCAATAGATGGATGCATAATAGTCGTCTGTGCCGTGGAAGGTAAAATGCCGCAGACAGAGACAGTTGTAAGACAGGCATTAAAAGAAGGTGTAAAACCAGTTCTTTTTATCAACAAAGTTGACAGGCTCATAAAGGAGCTTCAGTTGGGTCCTGAGCAGATGCAGAAGAGATTTACGAAGATCATTACGGAAGTAAATAAGTTGATAAGACAGGCAGCACCAAAAGAGTTTAAAGAGAAGTGGTTGGTGAATGTAAACGATGGAAGCGTAACATTTGGTTCTGCTTACTGCAACTGGGCCATCTCTGTACCGCGTATGAAAAAAACAGGCATTACATTTAGCGATATTATAAATTATACAAACGAAGGGAATGAAAAGGAGCTTGCTAAGAAGGCACCAGTACATAAGGTAATTCTTGATATGGTAATAAAACATCTACCGTGTCCTTCAGACGCTCAGAAATATAGGATTCCGAGGATATGGAAGGGCGATGTCAATTCTGAGATAGGAAAAGCAATGATGAACTGCGATTCAAACAGTCCCCTGGGTATGATAGTGACAAAGATTATAATAGACAAACATGCTGGAGAGATAGCGACTGGAAGGATCTTCTCGGGTAAGGTAAAATCTGGAGATGAGGTCTGGATAGTTGGTACTAAAACAAGGAGGAGAGTTCAACAAGTAGGAATATTCATGGGTGCCGATAGAGAGAATGTTGCAGAGGTACCCGCGGGAAACATGATTGCACTTACAGGGATAAAAGAAGCCATCGCAGGAGAGACAATATGCGGAGGAGATAAACCAATACATCCCTTCGAAGCCATAAAACACTACTCCGAACCTGTCGTGACTGAAGCAGTAGAACCTGAAAATCCGAGAGACCTCCCGAAACTTATTGAGGTTCTAAAACAAGTAGCAAAGGAAGATCCTACTTTAAAAACAAAGATAGATGAAGAAACAGGAGAATACTTACTTTCTGGGATGGGAGAACTGCATCTTGAGGTAGTGGCGTATAGAATTACGCATGAGAAAGGAGTGGCAATAAACACTTCGGAGCCCATAGTTGTTTACAGAGAGGGGATAAGTAAAGTTTCTCCAGAGGTTGAAGGTAAGTCTCCTAATAAGCATAACAAATTCTATTTAACAGTCGAACCGTTGGAAGATGAGATTTACAAAGCGATAAAAGATGGAGAGATCCCCGAAGGAAGAGTAAAATCAAAAGAGATAGCACAGAAACTGAGAGAGCTTGGCATGACTAAAAATGAAGCCAAAAATGTTGAAGAAGTATATCAGAGCAATGTTTACGTAAATATGACACGAGGAGTCGTACATATAGGCGAGGTCAGAGAACTTGTCATAGAAGCGTTCCATAATGTGGTCGACAAAGGCGTCCTGACAAAAGAACCTACTATAAAGATGAAGGTCAAACTTCATGACACGAAGCTCCACGAAGATGCCATTCACAGGGGTCCTGCACAGGTAATTCCTGCTGTGAGGAGTGCATTATATGCTGCAATGATACTTGCAGATGCCTCTCTCTACGAACCTATCCAAAAAGTCTTTATAACAGCTCCTGATGACTATATGGGGGCAGTAACAAGGCTTTTACAACAGAAAAGAGGGCAGATACTGGATATAAAGAAGGAAGAGGAGCTTACAACAGTTGTTGCTAAAACTCCCGTAGCAGAGATGTTTGGTTTTGCAAGCGATATAAGATCAGCGACAGAAGGCAGAGCTTTATGGACTACTGAACAGATAGGCTTTGAGAAGTTGCCAAGCGAACTTCAGAAAACTGTAATGCGCCAGATAAGACAGAGAAAAGGCTTGAAACCAGAACCTCCGCAAGTCGCAGATTACGTTTGATTTTTTTTATATTTTTTAATACACTTATTTCTGTTTGTCTAACGTTTTTATGTATTTTAAATAAACGCGATATGCAATCTCTGCCGCTACAATTATAAGAAACACAAAACTCCCCATAAGAAATTGGTTCTTCCAAAATGATAGAGCAATTACTATCACTGAAGGTACTATAGCTATCATAATGTCTTTATCCATTTTTGTCATCTCCCATATATTATTGGAATAAAAATAAATATTTTACTCACATCTTTCTTATTTTATAAATCAAATAAAAAAGCCAAGCAGATATGCATAATGGGATTGAAATCTTCAGATCTTCTATGAAATCTCTTATATAATCAACGGAAGGCTCTCTTTTTACTTTTTGTGGCTTGAGGTATTGATCTAAATTCTCTAAAATTTTATAGTCAACAAATGCTTTAATGTATTCTCCTCCGTTCATATGATTTTCAAGATTTGATTGTGTCTCTATCCATAGTTTATATACAAGATTTTCATCAATAATTCCAGGAGTTGTTGAGTCAATATATTCAAAAGAAGGCTTTTCGTAGTATTTCTCAACATCTTTCAGAAGATTTTCTTTTACTGTATTTTTAAATTTTTCTGCATCGTCTATTTTCTCAAAAGGTTTTATACACCAAAGATCAGTGCCTGCCTCTTCTGAAGCTTCGTGAATAACTCCACTAGCAAAAGATTCATAATTTAATCTTTTAACATAAAGGTACTCAGATCGATAGGGGATCCAGGAAAAACAACCAATTTCCAGAATTTTGTTATGAATGTCTGAAATGTAGGTAGAAAATTCTCCCATTACATTCTCACCTTCTTCGCTTAATGTGGATATTTTTCCAGGAAGTACCATTTCTTCATAATGAAGTTTTCTTTTAAGATCATCGTTTAGTCTGACATTATATATTATTCCTGCAAGATAGGAAAATATAAGAAAAAAAATTAAAAGAGAGAGAACACCTCTCTTTGTTGTCATAGTGTTCTGCAATTTTTTTAGATTTCCTGTTTTCATAGTCTATCACTATCGTGGCTGAGCTGGATTGCAAGAGCCATACTCCCACCAATACCGATACCCGGCCAAGAATCTTTCTGTATATACCCAAATTGTCCAATCTCTAAAATCAGCAAATCCATGCACGCAGGAATGATACAGCCAACACTCTGTTTGGTCACAGGTAGCTGGATCTCCATCAGGTGGTAGTCTGTAAGTCCATTCATGACTCATCCAGTTTGTATAACTTTGGGGAGTCCAGGCTACACCTAAACAGCCGGCTGACTCAAATCCTACATCCATCCAACTTACCTCAGAAGCGTTTCCTACTACATCCACTGTATAATCCATACGGGGCTGATATTTAAGTTTCCCCCAATAAACATCTATGTCTACTCGGTATGTATTGCCATAAACCTGTTTTTGTGCGCTTCTTGTTGTGTATCCTGTATAAGAATAACTTGTTCTTGTTGATCTTAACTACGCTACCCTTATTTTTTTCCATTCTTGACGTTTTGAGAGAAGGCTTGCATACTGAACATCCAGAAGTATTCTCTTTTTGAGGAAGATCAATTTTGAATTCTTCTTTAGAGATATTCGCCTCAAATTTTGTTTTTGTATTTTCCTTGATCCACTGTTTTCCAAACTCCTCATCACCATAGAATGCAGCAATTCCAACATAAAGGTGTCTTATCCCCAGATTCAAGGCAGAAAGAAATTGATCATCAATGCATGCAAGCTGTTCTGTAGAACTTATGATATTTTCGGAAGCATCCGCAATAGCTGTCCATTGCATAGTATTTTTTGCTGATCTAAGTTCTTCAATCGCTCTTTCAAGCGTTTGAAGTTCCTGTTTTGGATCTTTATATATTTTTTTAGCAGAAGCAAGCTTTGAATATGTCATAATAGCATCATCCATATAAAGTTCTCCACTCTGTTGAAAGAATTTTCCTAAGCTTGAATACTGTTTTGGAACGTCAGGAAGCCAAGAATATTCTAAGCATGCGGTGATCAATTGCTCTAACAATTTATTTTTGTCAAAATTCTGTGGTGAATCTTGGAGATAACATAAAGTCCCCTGTGCCATCGCCAATGCACGAATACGATTCGTTTCTAAATTGTATAGTCTTTCTAGATCAGTAACACTAATATCCTCCACTTCAAGTTTTGTTCTTAATTGCTGTTCTTCTTCCATTTTCCAGAGAAAGTGCTTAATTACTGAATTTAAAAGTATCCAGTGATTTTCGGTGTTACTTATCTTATACATGCCTTGATTTGGTAAACATGCTGAACCGCAAATAAAGGCATATTGATGATCACCAGAAGAAAAAGCTACTCGAGCAATATAAGTATCGCTTCCTACTTTGGTCTGTTGCATCTCTTTTCTTTCCCCATCAAAAATCAAATAAACTGGACCTCTTCCTGCATAATCAACAGTAAAGACGAATCTATAGTAATCCGACTGTTGAATCGATGGATTTCTCAAGAGAGAATTGTTTTTAGCTGCAGTTGTACCTAATACTCCAAGCATCGCTACTATAAAGAGTCCAACAGCAAACAAACTCATCATTTTTCTATTCATTTTATCACCTCTTTATATTTTCTTATTTTTTTCATCTCATCCCCAGGTCAATGTTATTACCATGGTACTATTCCCTTTCTGATGGGACTATAAATGCTTTTCTTTCTATTGATTAATCAATTGAAGTATCATCCGATTAACAACCTGCATGTTTCACATCCTAAATCTGTAGCAGAGTATACTCAAATATTGTTTTTTCTTTCTTTTTTCACTAGATTGAGATCGACCGAACTATTTTCTTTTTTATATCTGTTAGATACGCCATTCAGAGCCCCATACACTTCGTTAATTCCAAGACCAGTTTCTCTTGCAATTTCCGATGGATATGATTTTTCAGGATATATACTAACAAGATATTCTAATACCATCTGACGTACCTTACTTTTTCTTAATGAACTTATGAGTTCAGTACTACATACTCCCTTTACCATATGACTCGTGTACTATATGAATTGTTTTAGCTACTTAAATAATTTTCCTTTTCTTAGTCTACGGAAATTATATTTTTTTTATACCCCCTCTATTTATAACCAAAAAATATAAATAAAACATGGATTGTAAAAAAATAAAAACAGCTCACGGGTGTATAGAAACTCCTGCATTACTTCCCGTCTCTGCAGCTTCTTACGGCATCTGGGATCTGTGGATAGAAAAAAAATTCCCTGCTCCATGGGATTTAGCTCAGGGAACCGTTTTAAGTTTATATCATATTCTCCAGTATAGTAGAAAAGATGAAATCCGTGAAAATGGGATACACAGAGTTTTAAAAACAAAAAAACCGATAATTATAGATTCAGGCGGATTCCAGTTTATGAAAAAGAATGCAGAGTTGGAGCAAGAGTTTGTACTGAGATATCAGGAAGAATCCGGATGCGACATAGGGATAACATTTGACTATCCTATTCTTCCAGGTTTATCTTTGGAAGAGAAAGAAAATAGAATGGAAAGAAGCATCTATAACTCAAATTTAGCTTTGAAGTTAAAGAATAATAAAAAAATGCTTTTATACTCAGCAGTTCACGGTCACAATCCGGCGGATATAAAAAAATATCTAAAAAGTCTTGACAGTGGTTTTGATGGATACGCCGTAGGTTCCTTAGTTCCTAAAAAGAGGAATTACAACATGCTGATAAATGTTGTTTCAGCGGCTAGAAATGAAAAACCTCTTCATATCTTTGGAATTACAGGATTTCCAGCGTTATTCGCGTTAAGCTACGTGGGTGTGGAAACATTTGACTCATGGACGTATTTGGTGGCAGCAGCTTTTAAGGAGTACATAGATCCAGGGACACTGAAAAGGGTTAAACTCAGAAAGGTAAAAAAACTTCCAGAGTGCGACTGTTTCATATGCGGTGACTATGATCTGAATGATTTTCTAGAAGGTACGAGCGAGGCTGAGATTCTTTTAGCCCTGCATAATCTGAATGTTTTTTTAAAGGAAATGGAACATGTAAGGGAAAAAATAAAAGAAAACGAATTGGAGTCTTATATCTTAAAAAAAGGAGAAAAAAATTCATCAATAAAAAAGGCTTTCCTTATAGCCAAACAATATATATGATCTTTCTAAAATATATAGTGATGATTACTTTAATCTCGGATATACACTCAAACTTAGAGGCTCTTGAAAAGGTTCTAGAATACTCAAAGGGAGATATATACTGCTGCGGTGACTTTGTAGGTTATGGCCCAAATCCAAACGAAGTTATAGAACTATGTACCGAGAAGGGAGTAAAAGGGGTTTTTGGAAATCACGATTATGCTGTCATAAACAAACTTGCGGGGTTTAATATCTATGCCCAAAGAGCCTTAGAATGGACAAAATCTGTTTTGAATAAGGAAAGCATAGAATTTTTGAAAGGATTAGAGTTTAGTATCGAATTAGAAATAGAAAATAAGAGTATATCGATTCATCACGGTTCACCAACTAGTGTTACTCAGTACATCTATCCAAATTATCCCGATTCATACTTTGAGATGTTTTTAAAAGATACAGACATTTTGATTTTGGGGCATACTCATATCCCTATGGTGAAGAGTATAGGCAGAAAATTAGTTTTAAATCCCGGGGCTGTCGGGCAGCCGAGAGACGGAAACCCAAAAGCAAGTATGTTTTTTCTCGATCCTGTAAAAATGAAGATCGAAAGAAAGAGAATAGAATACAATATAGAGAAAGTAAGGAAAAAAATAATAAAAAATAAATTGCCAGATTTTTTATGGGAGAGACTTTACTCAGGCCTTTAAATCACTTCCTCCTCTTGAGCTTCTTCTTCATCCTTCTCATTCTCTTCTTTTTATGCTTCCAGCGCATTTTTCCCTTTTTTTTCCATCGTCTAGGCCTTTTTCCCACTAAAACTCCTCCTTACTTCGACATTGTTATTTCCATTGTGCTGACAGCCCTATCTTCAATAGTTTCTGTGCCTATTTCGATTTTATCAACTTTGGCTTCCTGAAGGAATCTGTTCCTTGTTATCTCCGCAACGTCTACAGCCTTAGATATATTTCTTCCTCTTGCCTTTATAACGACCTCGTCTCCAGCATTAAACCCTGTTACTACAGCTAATACATAAGCCATAGGACCTTTTTTACCTATTAACACATCCATTTTTGTCACCTACTTTGTATATCTTTGTACAGTCTATAGAATTTTATGAGGGGAGTATATAAAGTTTTCGGAAATACAGCGTTTGAAGCATAAGAAATTGTGATGTGGTGAGACTGATACACTGATCTAACTTTGTGAAATCTTTAGTTGTAGATATAGAAACTATCATTCAACAAATGTGACGTAAAAGTTTAAAAATAATGAAGAGACATCTATATGTATCTAAACGAGTCATCTGAAATTGCACAAAAGAGGTCATAAATATGATTATCTCAATGAGTAAGAAAATGATGCAGAGATCCTTTGAAAAGACACTATATCGATTTATGAAAATACCTGAGTCCAGATTTAATGAGAATTTTGGGATTTACATCCATGTTCCTTTCTGTTATTCAAAATGTTCCTTCTGTCCGTTTTACAAAGAAATATTCTCGGAAAGATTAAAAATGCAGTATTTGAATGCAATCCTGAGAGAAATAGAGGACACAGATATGAATGGACCAGCCAAGTGGGTTTATTTTGGAGGAGGAACGCCTAACACGTTGACAATAAATGAGATAGATAATATAATTGAACGGCTGAAAGGCAAGGTTCAGATAAACAGTATGGGCATAGAATTATTGCCAGCTCTTTTAACTGATGAGTATCTGAAAGGATTAAAAAGAGGTGGATTTACGAAGATAAGTATTGGGGTAGAGAGTTTCTCAGATAAGGTGATCGGTAAGACAGGAAGAAAAATTGCTAAGTACGAACACATAAAGGAGATTATAGGGTCTGCAAAATCTATTGGATTATGGGTGAATGTAGATATGATGGTTGGTCTGCCAAATCAAGATACGAATGCATTCAGATATGATATAAAAAAAGCATCAGCCATTCTGCCAGATCAGATAACGATATATCCATTTATGGTAATCAGAGGATTGAAAGCTACACCAGGTAGAACTTCTAAAGAACAGTTTGAGATCATCGAAGAAGCGGGTAAAATGCTAGAGAAATATGGATACGGTAGAAAAAGTGTGTGGACATTTGCACTTGGTGATGACATTTACGATTCATCAAGAGACGAGCTTATGGAGAATTATGCAGGATTCGGACCTTCTGCGTTTTCAACATACGGGGGCTGGAAAGTTGTAAATCCCGAGTTGGATGCCTACATCAAGAATTTCAGGAATGGCAAAAGGATAGGTTTTGTTGCCCCTAAGACCAAAACAAGTGATGAATGGCGGGAATTTGCAAGGATGATTTATGACCTTAAATGTGATGATTATAATAATTTGCCATCTCACATAAAGTTTTTCATTCGGATCTTGAAACTTTCAGGATACATCAGGCACGGAACCCTAACTGATAAAGGCAGAATTTTTGCACATGAAATAACCAAGACAGTTGTAGAATCATTGCCCTTCCCCGTTCAGAATCCTGATTGTGTTGAAAATTATTATGAATACATTTCTTACAAAGAATGAATGTGCAGCTTCAAAGACGATATAAAAAAGGATAGAAAATTTTATAAGCATATAGGAAAACTATCACAAAAAAGAGGAACTCATGGAGTAAAATAGAAATAATAAAAAAAGATAATGAAAGGATTAAGATTATTGAGGAAATAGCTTCAAAAATACCGGAGCGCTAACTCCTCGCAAGAATATACTAAGATTTCTTGAATTTCTATTCTTAGAGCTTGATAGAAAATAGTTGTGCAATTGGCTTCTTTTTTTTGTATTCGCGAATCTTGGATAACCTTTAAAATGAAAGAAACGAAAGAATATATATGCAATATCGAACTTTTGGCTCCTTGGATTGGAAACCTTCGGCTCTGGGTTTCGGCGTCATGCGATTACCTGTTACTGAAGGTGATCCTAGTAAAATTGATGAACCAGAAGCCACGCGCATGGTGCGTTACGCTATTGACCACGGCGTTAATTATGTTGACACTGCATATCCTTACCATAAAGGGAACAGCGAACTGTTTCTGGGCAGAGCACTGCAGGACGGCTACCGCGAACGGATCAAGCTGGCTACCAAGTTGCCTATGTGGCTTCTTAAAACTCCCGAGGATTTTGACCGTTATCTTAACGAGCAACTTCAAAAACTACAGACGACATATATTGATTTTTATCTTCTACATGCACTGAACGAGAAAAGATGGAGTACTGTACTCGAGTTTAATGTGCTCGAGTCAGCAGAAAAAGCAATAGCTGATGGCCGCATCCGTTACCTGGGATTTTCTTTTCACGATAAGTATGAGGTATTTAAAAAAATTGTCGATGCATATGAATGGACCTTCTGTCAGATTCAATATAACTACATGGATGAGGATCATCAGGCAGGTACCAAGGGACTGGAATATGCAACGCGTAAAGGGCTGGCTGTAGTGGTAATGGAGCCCATACGGGGAGGCCAGCTCGCACGTAATCCTCCCCAAGTTATCAAGAATCTCTGGGTCACTGCCGCCCAGAAGCGTACCCCTGCCGAATGGGCACTGCAGTGGGTGTGGAATCACCCCGAGGTTTCTATTGTACTCAGTGGCATGAGTACCATGGAGCAGGTGGAGCAAAACGTTGTTAGTGCCAGCAGATCGGAATCAGACTTGCTAACGACCGATGAACTGAATCTGATTACCAAAGTACGGGACAAATACCACGAACTCTGCCCCATACCGTGCACAAGATGTGAGTATTGTATGCCCTGTCCAAACGGTGTTAGAATCCCACGCATCTTTGAGATTTATAACGAAGCGGTAATGTACAACGATGAGGAAAGCGCACGGAGATCGTATCAGTTCATCAAGGAAGAAGAAAGGGCAGATAAATGTGTTCAGTGTGGAGCGTGTGAGGGGAAGTGTCCCCAATCCATTGAAATCAGGGAATGGCTCGCTAAAGTGCATAAACTTCTTAGTGGGCGTTAGGTACTTGATCCCTAAATTTCTTATCTCTCCTCACAAAGATAGAAAACACACCAGCAAAATCTTTAACCCATTGTCGGTACAATGTTATACGAGGCAAAACAAAGATTTTCCGTATATTCTTTGTTATGAATAAGAGTTGTTCTCAACTCAATATTTCCATCCACGAGCTTTTGTTTCTTCTTTTAAAATTTTAAATGCTTCTTTATCTTTTCACCTATCTTCGATAGATCCTATTAATCTATGTTAACATAACGACTTGAGCGTTTACGAAGTTCTAAATGATTTTTGAGGACTCATTGAGATAACAATGCAGGGCGCATTTTTAGCAAAATTGTTATATTTAACTCTTAAAAACAAGGAAGGATACACTCAAAATAATAAGAATCTAGGTAATATGGGTATCCATAAATTTTATTAGGGGATATAGCTTAGTTTTAATCATGCCTTGTGAAAAATGTGGTCATAAATTAATTTTAGATAAAGCTAAAGACGAGTTAATGTGTCCAAAATGTAATGGAATGAAAATTCTCTCCAAGAATATTTCTTTGATTGTATTAAAAAAAAGAGTAGATTGGTTTAACAATGCATTTTCTCAAGTAATTGACAATTTTGATAAAAAAAGATTGATAGCTTGGTTAATACAGTACAGGGAGAAGATGTGTTCTGAAATGTTTCATGAAAGACCTATATTTCCCATTAGAGACTTTTTATCTGTGAATGCTTTGATAAAGAGAGTTATGAAAAATTATGAAACTGGAGGTAAGGAAGAAGCCAATGACAATAATACTTCAAAATTAATCAAAAGTTTTGAGGTCTATTTGAGACAATTGGGGGATTTGATCTCGGTTAGAGATGGTTACGCATATGTATCTTATAAAGAAGAATTTCAATTAAATGACCTTGAAACCAAGAACTATATGTGGCTGATGAAGAATTTTTTTGTTGTGTACAATGAAGAATGGAAAGTAATTTTAGATACTTTAAAGCTACACAATATCACGAATAAAGAAGAAGCTGAAAAATATTATGAGAAACACAAAGAAGAATATGAAATGGCAAAAAATCTTGAAAAAATTGAGAAAAGAACCGTAAAAGAAACAATAGATGTACTTTATCCTTTTCTTACACCACTTTTTTATGGCCTACAATCAAATATTGTTTTTAAAACTATTTTTGATTTTGATTATCTCAAAAAAACAAAAATTACTCCTCGCCACTTACTAAAGATATTTACTTCATTACCCGAGGTGCCTGGACTTTTAAATACAGTACGACCGCATGAGTTTAAGGAATTTGTTAGGAGAAATATTAGAGGACTAAGTCCACTTGTTGCCTACGAGAATTTAGTTTTTTCTAAAAAGAATCAAGATATTTTTCCAATTTTTGTGAAATTGGATAAAAATATTTTTACACCTATAAGCACAACAAAGATAATTGCGTTATTTCTTTACCCCCTATTATATAGGGATGAATACATCGAAGTGCATAATAAAAAAAGCCATGAATTCGAAAAAGAAGAAGTAAAAGAGTTATTTGAAAAAGAAGGAGGAAAGGTATATCCTAATTTTAAAGATAAGAAAAAAAATCCAAATTTTGAAATAGACCACTTAGTATGGAAGGACCAAACACTCTTCGTTGCGGAAGTAAAGGCATGGGATATTAAACCTTTTTTTGAAAGTAGAAGAATTCATATCTATAGAGAAAGAGACCTTAAAGGAGTAGTTGATGGTCTTAAATATACATGTGGAGAACCTAAACAGATTCCTAGTTTGTTAGAAAAAATAACGTATGTAAAAAATAATTTAAAGGAAATATGTAAAAAATGTAGTTTTAATGTTGCTAAAATAGAAGAAATAAAAGGTATCGTCGTTACAAAAAGTTTTCCACCTATCAAGGTATATAAAGGAGTTAAATTTATTTCTTATGAAGAAATTTAAACCATTTATCGATCAGGAACTTTTCAGATTTACTCAATCCTTTTTCTACACTTTTGATGGATTCTTCTATTTCCTCTTTTCGAGAATATTTTTCGATAACAATTTCTTTTAGACCTTCCTTCATAAAACTTTGTACAGGTTAATGATACATAATTTTTTTTCAGCAAGTCCTGCAATTTATTATTGTAATGTATCGAGGATAAAAGAAATTTTACAAAGCAAAAATTTGAGTGAGTATGATAAGGCACGAATTTTTTATGCTGTGTGAAATCGCCTGTTACTATTCATATTTCAAGAAACTATATGTTCTTTTGCCTTTTCTCGATAGTTTAAACAATCCCCCATTTGTTACCCTAGACAGTATTTCATTTTCTTTCATGTGGTGGTCACTGAATGATAGAAACCCATTTGTTTTCAATACTCGATATAACTCTTTTAGTACTCCCTTTGGGTCATTCAGCACGTGAAAGGTATCGTATAATAAAACTACATCTACGCTATTATCTGGCAATCCAGTTTTGCAATCGGAACAAATGGTTTTCACATTCGTCAGTTGCTATTTTGAAGCGATATTCTGAACCCTCTGAATTGCAAGTGGATGGATATCCAGAGCGTAAATTTTTCCTGATTTGCCCGCCAATTCCGCAAGAGGGATTATATAACTACCAGGTCCACAGCCATAATCGAGTACACAAAACCCTGGTTTTATCCCCGCCTCTTTCAAGGTGTTTATGTGGGGTAAGAAGAAATCGCGAAATTTGTAGCCAAAAGACATGAATTTGAAATCAAAATTAGTTTTTGGTTTATCCATGTAGTTTCCTCCTATTTTCTTTTTAAAAGACTATTTCGCACAACGACTATTTTGTTCGTTTAACATTTTTTACGATAATAACGTTATAGATTTTGAGTTTTAAAAACTTTCGCTACATGTCTAAACTCTTCAACTTTTCACCCACCTTCGACAAAAGATTTAAATATCGTCTAAAGAAATAGCATTAGGTGATCATGTGAGGATCATAGAGACCTCAGAAGACATAGTTCTTGCCGATATTTCAGATATAAATTATGATTTAGATACAGTTTATTTAAGAGCAGATATTAATGAGCCCCCAAGACCATCATTAAGAGTGGAACAGACTGTAAGGACGATACTTGCGATAAGACAATTGCAGAAGAAAAAAGCGAACATATTATGCACATCCCATTCTTCTATCCCCGATGGAACTCTTAAAGAGAATTTCCACGTTTTAAAAGAGATGCTGGAGAGAGAGATGGATCCCATAAACCCAGAAGTAAAGAATATTGTTTTCGTAAAATCTCTTGAAGAAGTAAAAAGAGCCAATGAGAAATATAAAGAGTCGTTGATATTTTTGGACAATGTAAGAAAAACAGTCCCCGAAGAGAGAAATCCACCTGCAAACTCTTCAAATACAGAGTTTTGGAAGTTAATAAAAGATACCACAAAGATCAATGGTGCCCTATCTTCGTGTCATAGAGACAGTCTTTCATTGAGGGTATTTTCTGATGGGTGTTTCTGCAACTCTTATTTTGCCAGAGAATTGGAGGACATAACTAAAATTTACAACAGTGAAAATGGCAATATAAAGATATGGGGGATAGCTGGAGCGAAGAGAGATAAATTAAGGGCTATCCTTCTCACAGAAGGTAAAGAGGATCTATTGGTAAATTTAGATGGAGGGCCGATCTTTGTACTTCTTCTCTGGGCACTTATAAACAAAGCTCCTTCTCTAGGAAGAACACTTCCACACACTATTGGAAAACTGAACAAAGAACTTATAGAGAATTTTTTTGGAGTAAAATGGGAATCTACAAAAGCAGAAGCTTTAAAAATAGCTGAAAAAATAGACAACGGCGTTATAGATATTATACTACCTATAGACGTCTTGATAGAAGATGAGAATGGCATAGAAAAGGTAGTTGACTTGAGAGACATAGACAAAGGGAGGTTTATATCCATAGGCCCAAATACAATTAAGATGATAGGGAATATATCTACAAAAAGAATATTCTTGCAAAATGGTTCTGTGGAACCTAGAACAACATTAGAAACAAAATCCGAGTCAATAACATACCTTTTAATAAAAACTCTTTTGAAACGTGTAGATGAATTGTTTTTGAACGGTGGAGACACTGTTTCTGACGTAAGATCATTGGAAAACGAGCTGGAACTGGCAAAATATCGTAAAGATAAATTAAGGGAGCTAGCTGTTGGTGGTTTCGTAGTGCACTGGTGGAACTATTTGAACAAGGGGAAGGATATACCCCCCGGGGTAGAGTTTGCACATATAGGGAGCTTGAGAAATCTGTATAAGGTGAGAAGAAGGCAGCAGGATTTTACTTAGAAATTTACTGACTACGGCTTTATCCTATTCCTGTCTCTTGGAAAAAGTATACACTCTCTTATATTATCTATTTTAAGGATCTCCATGAGAAACCTTTCTATCCCCATCCCAAATCCCCCGTGAGGAGGCATCCCGTATCTGAAAACTTTTAGATAGTCCTTGAAATTCTCGGGATCCAATCCGAATTCCTGAATTCTTTTTACCAAAAGACTATGATCATGTATTCTCTGTCCTCCAGATGTGATCTCAACACCGTTACAGTCAAGATCGAATCCTCTGCAGTATTTTCCATCTGGCATTATATAAAATATCTTGTTCTCAGGGAATTTTTTTATGAAATAATAATCTGTATTATTTTCTTTCATATACTTCCCAAGAATTTTTTCATCTTCCGTCCCGGGATCCTCTCCCCATTTTATGTTGGATCCTCTATCATGGAGTATCTTAACAGCTTCATCATACGTTATTCTTTTAAATGGAAGCTTGGGGCACTCTATTTTCACCCCCATTTCCTCTAACTCATTTTTACAGTTTTCAAATAATTTCTTAAGAGTATAATGGATAAGATTCTCCAGAATTTTCATGATATCTTCTTCATCTTTTATAAACGCCATCTCTAAATCAATTGCAGTTGACTCATTAAGATGCCTTCTTGTATTGTGTTCCTCAGCCCTGAAATACCATGTAATCTCAAATATTCTATCAAATCCTGCAGCCATCATCATTTCTTTATAAAGCTGCGGGCTCTGTGATAAATAAGCCCTTTTTTCAAAATATTGAACGGGAAAAAGTTCGGTTCCTCCTTCGGATGCTGTAGAGATAATTTTAGGCGTATGAATCTCTATGAAATCTTCCTTTAAAAGGAATTCTCTGGCATATTTTAGCAATTCGCTTCTTATTTTAAAAATGTTAAAAATCTTTCTTTTCCTCAGGTCTAGAAATCTGTTGTCCAGTCTCGTGTCCATCTCTGCAGATACTTTTTCTGCAGGATCAAGAGGCAAAGGCGTCTCAGATTTATTGAGTATTTTTATTTTCGAGGGCAGGTACTCGAATTCAAAATCTTTTGCCCGGCTATCTTTTTTTTCACATTCTATTGTAATCACGTCTTCTTTATTTAATGCGGATACCATCTCAAAAATATCTTTAGAAATCTTTTTCTTTGGAAGGACTATCTGATGTAAACCTTCTCTATTTCTTAAAATCAGAAATTTTATCCCTCCTAAATCTCTGATTTCATGTATCCATCCTTTAAGTATCATTTTAATCACTCAAATACTATTTTTATATCTTTTTTTATTATTTTTCTTACTGCATTTTCAATTACCGATACGTCTATGGGCATCTTATCTTTTGATGCTTTATCTATTCTTATCTTATTTATTGCATCTCCAGACACAGGATAAACTATATTTACCCCAGTTATTCTAGCAGGATGAATTAACTCTCCTAGAAGTTTTTTCAGATCATCTGTATCTTCCACGACTCTTATTCTTTTATTAAACTTTCTTCTCAGTATCCTGATAACTTTTCCCCCCCTGCCCACTGTGCTTCCGACATCCCCCTTACCCACGATCATTATTATTAACCCATCAGATTCTACAGATTTTTTAAATGTTATATCTCCAAGTTTGTAGTCCTTGTCTATACTATAAAGCGTTCTGGCTAATTCTATGTCCAATTTTGTTATCTCTCTTCTTTTTAACTTCTCTTTACATACATTGCAGAGAGTGTTAGTCTTAAGGCAAGTGTCGCAAATAGGCATTTTCATCTTTGTCACCTGTAGTTTTATATTTTATTGAGATACGCATATAAAAATTTTTTCGATCTCTCTAAATTAACATTTATAGAAATACCGACCGAAAGGTTTTTATACAAGTAGTTAGTTTTTATGTATATGAAAACTAAGTGTTTAGGAAAGGTGATAGCATGATAAAAAAATTTTGTATGGTAGGAATTATAGTAGGCTGTGTAATCCTCAGCGGATGCACAGTTAAAACCAAGAATGGAGAATTGTACATAAATACTGATAAAAGAGAAACAAAGACGTATCATTTCGTGGAGGAAAATTTGATGGACAGAGAGACATTTTTGGCAGATATAGAGATAGGAAATATGGAGATGAGATTATCGGACGGGTCTCTCTATGATATTACTACTGTAGTGAAGTATAGTAAGGGACAATCTCCCGAAGCTCCAAAAATAGAGGATCTGGGGGTTACGATAATGTTTTCTGTGCCTGTCGGCGATATACATGGTACGATATCAGATACATTCAAAAACTTGAATTTTGAAATGAACATAGGAAACGCAAAGCTTTTCTTAAATTCTGGAAGTTTTGAAAATTTAGATGTCTATATCAATATAGGAAATGCGGAGGTATTTCTCCCTGAAGAAGGTGAAGGCACTGTGAATATAAAGGTGAACACGGGTGCTGCAAAAATTATTGTGAACAAAAATACAGGGTACATACTCCATTGTGCCATAGATATAGGCGCTATTTCTATCAATTCAGAGAAGAACTTGATAGGAGAAGGAATATACAGGATAAATCCAGAGAAGGATGTAAAATACGAAATCTGGATAGATGTTGGAACAGGACATATAGAGGTGATAGAATGAAATTTGTGAATAGGGTAAAAAATGTGATTTTTTCACCCAGAGCTGCGTTTCAGAATATACTTGCAGAAGGATTCTCTATGACGGAACCTGTAGGTATAGTTCTTGGAATAAACTTTCTTAATGCGCTTCTTTTTGGGATAGGACTTATTCGGGGCTCTAATGTGGTCGCCGATTTTCTTTCCGAAAGGGTGCATATATACCCTGATGTTGCGCATTGGGAGATCGACATTTCTGGAGTTACAGGGTTCATACTCGCGATAGCGGTAGGAGTAGCTGTAGTATACACGATATACTCTCTCGTCCCATGGATTATCACTGCGGGGATAGGCCACATAACAGCAAAACATGTGTTCAAGGGTCTGGGCGATTTTGAGTCCCTTTTATGCACGTTTGGATATTCACACATTGTTGCACTCTCTTATACCTTCGGGCTTGTGGTATTTGTTCTCGCTCCCGTGACGGGATTCTTTGTACTCATCGCAATGGGTATAGCTCATTTCCTCTGGTCTATCGTTCTGAGAACGTTAGCGGTGAGTGAGGTATATGGATTGGATCCTGGGAGATCGTTTCTCTGCGTGATAATGCCACATCTGCTCCTCCTGGTATTTGGTCTCTTGATGTCAGGAATTCCATTTTTCTTCTTTAAGTGGTGCTGATGGTATCCATATCGAAGAGGGACACACTAAAAGCAATGGCAGTACTATATTCTTTGACAAACGAGACGAGGTTAAAGATAATTGAACTCCTCCTTCAGAGGTACAGGGTGGGGATGACACCTTCTGCAATAGCTAAGGTACTGGACCTGAGCCTACCGACCGTAACAAAGCATTTAGAGATATTAGAAGAGGCAGGGCTGGTGAACTACATATATACGAGAGGCGGCACCCCCTCTAAATTATATAAAATAACAGATCTTTATCTCACCGTTCAGATAGACCTCTCAAAGTTTGTAAAAGCATTCAATAGATCGGAGTTAGAAAGAATGGCTGCGAGTTACATACAGAAAAAGATGGAGACTAAATTACCCCAGAGCATTACAATAGATGACATAAAAAATACTCTAAAAACAGATCAGGACACAGCATATGTTGTTTACGAGTACATAAATGAAAAGAAGATCGGTCTCATAGTAAAACCCATATCTTCAATGATCTTTGATATCCTAGAGAAAACAAACAAAAAAAGAATAAACATAAGAGAACTGGAAGAGATAAACGCAGACGAATACTGGATAGAAGTTGCATGCAGACACATTCAGAATAAGGGTATATACACATACAGGGATAAAGAGCTTGTGAGGGTAGAAGTGGAATGATTGACGAGTGCGGAAATTATTCTCCAACTCACGAAGAAATAAAAAAGTTATATATGGGCATATAAAAAAATTCAAGGAATATATCAAAGAATATAATAAATATGTTGCGCAATTGCTAGACGATGCACCTTCTATCTCAGAAGTTCCACCAAAAAATGACGAAATTGGATACGTTATTCGTTACTATAAAGGCGCACTTATGCTTGATTATTTCAGAAATCTCCTCGGTGATGAAACGTTCTTTGGGTTCTGTCGGGATTTTTATCATACTCTCCATAAAACACGTATAGGAACTCCTGAGTTCCGCAGTTTCTGGAGTGAAAGGTTAGGGAAACACAATGATGAACTTGAACACTGGCTTACTGCAAAAGGAGAATTGCCAAAAGATAAATGAGGTAATCTTACAAAAGATATTTATACTTCAAAAAAGATTATTATTGGCGATATAATGGAAATCATGATTTTGATTGGAATTCTTCTAGTGATACTTGGGATAGCAACGTTTTTCGTACCGAAATTAGAGGATTTTATAAACTTTCCAGGAAGCAGGAGTGTTAAAGCTGTGGCCATTATTATTATAGGTATAATACTCATAGTGGCCGGTAAGATATATGGAATTTAGATAAAGCCACATGCTTCTATGAGCATACAATACAAAAAAGAAAAAATTGTTTTAAATCTTGAAGAAATTTAGTCAGGATTTGTGAAATGTCTTTCTAAGAATTTCTATGTAGTCTTCAGAGTGTATTTCTCTAGGATTAGAAGGATTGGAATTATTCTGGAAGGATTTTTGGGCGATTTCAGAAAATTCACTTTCTTTGATGCCAAGATCTTTAAAAGAGGGGATGTTCAGGGAGTGAGAGAGGGCTTTTATCTTTTGAATGAGTTCATGAGCTGCAGTATCATCATCTTTCTCCTCGATTCCAACAAGCCGTGCTATCTTTGCATAACGATTTTTTACAGCAGGAAGATTAAACTCCATCACAAAAGGAAGAAAAATTGAGTTTGCAACACCGTGTGGAATATCATAGAGACCACCTACAGCTTCAGCTATACAGTGAACGGCTCCAACATCACTGTTGCCGAAAGCCATTCCAGCGAGCGTGCTTCCCAGCATGATGTTTTCCCTGGCTTCTTTATTGTTTTTTATATCTTTATAGACACTCTCAAGAGACTGGAAAATAAGCTGGAGTGCTTTGCGAGCAAAAATATCTGTGATGTATGTATGCGGTTTTACCGTATACGCCTCTATGGCATGGGTAATGGCATCCATTCCTGTAGAAGCAATGAGCGGTGGCGGAAGAGAAACAAGCAAGTCGGGATCGATAAGAGCTACTGCGGGGAACATACGAGGACCTTTTATACTCATTTTAAACATTCGTTTGGTGTCGGTGATTACAGAAACCCATGTCACCTCGCTTCCGGTACCGCAGGTAGTAGGAATTGCAAGAACGGGAATAGGAGGAGATTTATATTTTTCTTTTCCTTCATAATCTTCGATCTTACCTCCGTTCGTTGCAAGTAAAGCAACGGCTTTGGCAGCATCAATAGAGCTTCCTCCACCCAGACCGATCACGAAATCAGGCTTGATCGTGCGAACAATTTCTCCAGCTCTATTTATTGTGGTAGATTTAGGATTTTGCTCGACTTCATCGAATACACAAATGTCTTGGAACTGTGAGAGAACTTTATTTGCAATGCCTGAATTTATTATCCCACGATCGGTGACAAGAAAGGGACATGAAACTTTGAGATCTTTCTCGACTATTTCTTTCAACTGGGATATCGTTCCGGAGCCGAAAATAATCCTTGTCGGAGCATGGAATCTCATTTTTTATCACCCTTTGTTATAAGTAGATCTTCGGTGTTTTGTGTATAGTGTGCTTTCTTTATTTTTAAATCTGTGTATATTGAGAGATGATTTCCGTAAGTCGAACAGTTGAACGAGAACTTCACTCTACATTTTTCAATAAGAATAGTCTATAAAAACATTTATAAAGACGGACAGATAACTCATGAAAGCAGAAAAAAGAAGGCGATACTATGTTGAGAGATAGAATATTAAGAGATGACATGTTGAGAGATACTATATCAAAAATTAAAAAAGTAATTTTAATAGTTGTTCTGATTATATCGGTTTTTTTGTATGTTTATAGGCCATTTTTTCATGGATTTTTCATGAGATGCTACACAAATCCTGCTTTTCTTCTTGCCTTTGTAGCTTTAGGAGCTGGGATCCTGATCAGGTTATTTTCTGATAGATTCAAGTGGACGATCGTTGTTGGAGCTATTTTCTTTGCTGCACTTCTTGTGGGGTCTATGTTTGTGGTAGAAGGAAAAAGAGTGGAGATATATAAAGATATAAGCTCAAATATTGTTGAAATCGATACCTTTCCTGAGTCTACATCTATACGATTAATGCCGTACCAGATAGCAAGGAATAACATGACAAATAACTTAACTCTGGAACAGTTCAGGCTCGGGGAACTTGATTTTGTTATTCTTGATGGAGAGATGTGGTGGAACGCTGCCCTCATACCTGACGGAACATGGATACACTATAGAATGAAGCCGTATGGAGCTATGTTCATAAATGCATGCGAGACAGAGACAGAGATAATCAAAATAAAACAAGATCTTGAAGTTGCAGAGGGGATAGGGATATCTGATAACCTGTACTGGCGATTGTACAAGGATATTGATTATTGGTCAGATTACAGTGATCCGTTCTACATTCCCTACGATAACAATACAAAGATCATGACAGTGGTGTCAAAGATCGATTATAAACTGGACAGCTGGGCATTTGTTCCCCTTAGAAAACCTGTTTTCGGAGGCGTTGTTCTCATAGACGGAGAGGGGAATATGAAGTATGTATCACCGGAAAAGATCGATGAAGAAACAATATTACACGGTCAACAGGTATTTCCCGAAGAAATCGCACGATTATACGGGGAAAGTTTTGCATACAAACGTGGTGTATGGAATGCATGGGTTGCCCATAAAGATCAAACAGAGTTAAATGACGTTCCGGGAGAAGGAAACTTCATGCCATACCTTATCATGGTACAGGATGAAAATGGAGAACCAATCCCCATGTGGTTCATGGCATTGGAACCTTACGGAACAACGTATGGATTGAAGAAAGTGCTTCTTGTCGATGCAATAGAGGGCACTGTGTATTCGTGGTCAAAAGGAGAAAATGAACAAAGTGTAGGAGCTGTAAAATCCATTGAACACGCAAAAAGTAGTGATACTTTTAGGAATGTAAACTGGGCAGATTTTAGACTCATTGAACCCATACCTATATTCAAGGAAGGGACTATGTACTGGAAACTTACAATGACAAGGTATACACAAACAGGGATCACGAACATTGTACTCATTGAAGCCTCAAATCCTGAAAACGTTATTGTACTTAAAGACGGGGCAGAGTTCCAGCAGTTTTTAACGGAAGGGGCTACTGACACTGTGGAGATGAATATGGATCAGCTGTTACATGAAATAGACGCACTTCTCCAAAAGATAAAGGATCTTCCATCCGATGCAAAAAGCCCAATACTCGTAGAGCTAGAAGAGAGACTAGAGAGACTCCTCTCTTTATTGGAGGAATCTTAATTTCTTTAGTATAACCAAGTTATGATATAAACCTCGTTTCATACAATCTTTTGCACACCTTCCAAAAAAGATATATAGGGATACGTCTATTATTTTCATGAAGCTCTATGTATGTGAAAGTTGCGGGTATATGGTATGCGCTGAAAAGGCTCCAAAAAAATGTCCTAACTGTAGATCACGGTTTCTGGAAGAGGGAAAATGTAAGAAAGACTTTATTAAAATAAAATGTCCCAAGTGTGAAGAAGCATTCTATTACGATCCAAAAAAAGGGAAACCTTTTAAATGCGCTTTTTGTGATCATACGTTTGCAGAGATAGATTATTTCTGAGGTGAAAAAATGAAGATTTTAGTTGCGTCAAAAATAAGTGAAGAGGGGATAAAGAAACTGAAAGAAAAATATGAAGTTGAGATCATTTACAACCCAGAAGAATCGGAGCTCGTTGAGAAGATAAAAGATTTTGATGGATTGGTTGTAAGAAGTAAACCGAAGGTAACAAAAAAAGTTATAGAAGCTGGCAAAAACCTGAAGGTAATAGGAAGGGCTGGAGTAGGTCTGGACAACATAGATCTTGGAGCTGCAAAGGAAAAAGGAATAAAAGTTGTAAATTCACCTAAGGCGTCATCGGAATCTGTTGCAGAGCTTGTTTTTGCCCTTGCTCTCGCCCTTGCCAGAAAGGTAGCAAAAGCTGATTCTTCGTTGAGAGAGAATAAATGGATCAAAAAAGATCTGATGGGTGTAGAACTTTCTGGAAAGACAATGGGGATAATAGGGTATGGAAGAATAGGAGCCCACGTGGCAAAAATCGCCAGCGGATTTGATATGAAATCTATAGCGTACGATGTTATAAAGAATGAGGAGCTCGCCAAAAAATACAGCGTCGTTTACAAGACTCTCGATGAAGTGTTGCGAGAAAGCGATATCATAACACTCCACGTGCCGTTGATACCGCAGACAAAACACATGATAAGAAAAGAACAGTTCAAAATCATGAAAAATACTACTATTTTAGTAAATGCGTCGCGAGGGGGAACAATCGATGAAGAAGCTCTTTACGATGCTTTAAAAAATAATGAGATATATGGCGCGTGCTTAGACGTTTTCGAGAACGAGCCTCCCTTTGATAGTCCTCTCTTAAAGTTGGATAACATAGTGTTTACGCAGCATTTGGGTGCCAGTACAAAAGAAGCGCAGAGAAAAGCTGGGATAATGATAGCTGAAGAGATAATGAAAATACTATGAAAGTCCAGAGTTAGATAATTAATTCTGTCCTGTCAAATTGACTGAATAAATATAGAAAAATAGAGGTGATAAGTTATGGAAAGTGATACTATTTCAATATCGAAAAAGGAATATGAAGATATGCTTGAGTGTATGGAAAGAATGAGAGAAACAATTGAGATTCTGTCTAACAAAGAAACTGTTAGAAAGGTCAATGAGGCTTTGGAGAGAATAGAGCGTGGTGGATTCTTAACAAAAAAGGAAATGAGATTTGATGATTTATGAGCTAATTTTTGATAAAGAATTTAAAAAAGACTTGTTAAAGTTTGATAGAGAAGTAAGAAACAGAATTCTCAAAAAAGTCTTTGAATCAGAGAAGTATCCTGAACTGGGAAAACATTTAATTGGAGTAGACATTAGGAGTCTAAGAATTGGCAAATACAGAGTGCTCTACAAAATAAAACACAAACAGTTACAGGTGCTGGTCTTAACTATTGAATATAGAAAGAATGTATATAGATAAGTGACACAGGGAGATATTGCTTCTTATTGAAAGAAAAAGGTGTAGGTTAGCTTCATAAAGAAAAGAAGTTTCCAACGGAAAAGGAGGCATTCTAGTTAAATGCAATCGATAATAGTTCCTGTCAGAATCGGTGATATGAGTTCATTTCAATACTATTCTTCTATCATAGATAGAAGAGATGAACCTGTCGTATAACGCCACGTTCATTTTCTAGTTAAATGCGATCATATTACTCACTTTTTTCCTCTGCGACAATGTCGATTTCTTTCTTCTTTTATATTCAGTACCCTTTCTCTCGTTTGAACCCCTCCTCAACGAAAACATCACTTTCTTTTATAACGTAAAGAAACCTATGATTTCCCACTCGTAGCCTATAGAACTCTTTCTTCCCGCTCATTTTTTTAATGTTGCATCCCGATCGAGATTTAAAGGGGTCGTCGGACAAGTTCTTTAGACTCTCATAACATCTCTTTCTCTCGTCTTGTGAGAGAGAATCCAGATATTTTTCTACATCTGGATGGAGAAAAACAGCATAGCTCATTCCAACCCTCTTGATTCACCGTATTTTTCAAGAGGGATATGGATTTCTCTATCTTTTTCAGCCTTTTTATGAAGATAAGAAGCAAACTCATCAAATTTTTCACGTAAGAGTTCCCTGATAAATTCACCTTTGGAGGTATACTCTCCCCTCTCAATAAGGTCTTCTAATTCTTTGTACTGTTTTTCCGTTATTCGTACATTCAGTGTTCGAGTTTTTGTCACCATGTATTACTGATGCAACACATCATTTATATAAGTTTCGATCAGTGGGGGATAGAATAGAGAGTGAATTTTTTATTCGTCCATGAAAACATCTTTCCATATAATATAGAAAAAGCATGTATAAATGTTGTGCTTACATATAATATGAAGATCGGATAATGCGGGGGGAAGTCATTGGATAGTGAAGGACAATCGAGAGGCATCTTAAAATCTATCTCCATTATGAAACTGCCTTTTCAAATATCTCCACAACTTTTTCCCAGGAATAATATTTTTCTACCAATTTTCTTCCATTTTTTCCCATTTTCGAGATAAGTTCTTTGTTTTCTGACAGATAAAGAATCTTTTCTACAAAATCATCATCGTTTTTTACCAAAAATCCATTTTCACTGGAAACTAACTCAGAGACACTTCCTACGTTCCTCGCAATGACGGGACATCCAGAAGAAAAAGCTTCCAAAATTACAGTGGGTATCCCCTCGATCAATGAAGGTAAAATAAGAATGTCTATCTTTTCAAAGATTTTCGGGATCTCCGAAAAGGGAACATTCCCATAAAACTTTGCATCGCAGTTTTTTTCAAGATACGATCTCAGTGGACCATCTCCTATTATATGGAAATTTATATCCTTAATTTTTTTGACTTTGTTAATGATATGCGGCAAACTTTTTACCCCTTTCCATTCCTCAAGTCTCCCTATGTATCCTATGTTTATCTTCTCAGGCTTTTTTTCAATAAAAGGAAAATCTCGAATCTCGACACCATTCGGCACCCAGAAAGCATTTTTTATGTCTACAATATCATTTTTAGAGATGGATAATATCTTATCAGACATTCTAAGCATAAAACTTTTCACTATGGGATCGTAGAGATATCGCTTGAAGATCGGCTTGAATCCTTTAAGATTCGGTATGTCCATACCCCCATGGAGATGTAAGTAGAGTGGAAATTTTTTAAAAACGCGTAACAATCCCGTTTGATTCGATATCAAAAAAAGATAAGAATGTAGATGTACAAAATCGTAATTTTTTACCTCTTTTGACAATTCAGGGACTATCCAAGATAGAGAAGAGATATTCCATCCCAATCCAAAGGATTTTACTCTCAGAACATCTATATTTTCTATAGTTTCAAACTTTTCAAGATTTTTTGGATACTGAGTTGTGATTATCTTGACTTCATGCTTCTTTGCAAGCCTTCTTGACAATTCATAACAGTATCTTGAGGAGCCACTTATTTTTGGATAAAAGAAGTTCGATACCTCCAGAATCTTCATGGCATCACATTTTCTTTTCCATTTTCTCCAGAGTGTTCCTCATTTTTCTGAACTCTGCCCACACTAAAAATCCTACTACTATTATCGGTATCTGTGACAGAATAACTGATTCCCATGTTTGCATAAAAAAGATATATGGGGAGTATTTATAAGGTTTTTGCCAGCAGACCTCGTATATACAACCGTGCCCATGTGAAGGCAACTACCGTTCCAGTAATATTACCCGTGACAATTCCCCACCAGACGCCGGGAATTCCAATGCGAAGAATTAACGAGAATGCAAACGCCAATGGCACAGTGAGAACTATTGTGCGGAAAAGCGTTACTATAAGTGCGTTAATTCCCTTCCCCGTCCCCTGAAACATGGCAGAGGAAAGCATACCAAATGACACTGCGGGATAGTAAAGGCACATGATTCTCAGGAAAATTATTAAATCCTCTGTGATTCGAGCGGCGTCCTTTGATTGAGTAAAAAGGGCGGCGATCTGGGGTGCAAAAAGATAGGTTGCCACTGCAACGAATATTTCAATGCCGAGACCAATTTTTACAGCGTACATATATGCAGTATCGAGTTTTTTGAATGCACCATTGCCGTAAGTAGCGCCTGTGACTGATGTTACTGCAGTAGCAATGCCAATAAGAGGCAGAGATGCAAATGTTGCCACTCTCCAGCCAGTTGAAAAAACAGCCACTCCGTCTGTGCCCCCTGCTCGTACGACAATAATGTTCAGGATAAACATAGTGAGCGACATGGAGAGTTGAGACAGTGCAGACGGCAGTCCAACCTTTAAAATCTCAGTTATAATACCCCTATCAAGTTGGATATCGCGTAGAGTGATAGTTATATAGGTATCATTTCTAATAAAGATCCAGTAAAAAAGTATCAATGATGAAACGAGCATGGAAACTACTGTAGCCCAGGCGGCTCCTGCAACACCTAAACCGAGCGTGTAAATGAAGATAGGATCGAGAATAATATTGAGCCCAGCACCAGCCATCATTGCATACATCGCCTTTTTAGCATCCCCTTCGCCACGCAGTAGCGCATTTGAGACGTTGGAAAAGAATATAATTAAAGTACCTCCAAATAATATTCGGGCATATAGTGTTGCCATATCTGTTATTTTTCCAGCACCCATGAAGGAGAAAATATCATCAGCAAATATGAAAAAAGGGATAGTGATCACTACAGTCAATAAGAGCATTATCACGACTGTGTGGGCAGCCACATTATCAGCGCCTTTTTTGTCTCTGGCTCCTATTCTCCGTGATACGGCAGAACTACCGCCAATGCCAATACCTGTGGCTATAGCCATCAGCATGAAGAAAAATGGAAAGAAGAAACCCACCGCAGAAAGAGCATCTGCACCCAAACCAGAAACCCAGATTGCATCTACTACATTATATATTGTCTGCACTGACATTGCTACTATCATTGGCAGTGAAAGTGTTATGATTGCTTTTTTAGGGTCACCGAGAAGGGTTTTGATGCCCTTAGTTTCTTTCTTCTGGGACATCAAATCACGAGTATTCATACAATATCCCCATATTTATTTTATGGATGATGCGTTCCGAAACATCTTTTTCAACGATTGAATAACAAACTTCTTTTCATCCTCCGTGAATCCAGATAAAAGAATTGTCGTCCATTCTGATGATATCTTTTTTATTATCGGTTCCAATCTTTCTCCCTTCTCAGTAAGAAAAATTCTGTATGCTCTTCTGTCTGCAGGATCTCTCTCTTTGATCACGTACCCCTCTTCGGCCAACTTTTGTATTGCTCGAGCACCGGTAGCTTTATTCACCTTGAGAAATTGGGCAAGATCTTCCTGATGAATTTTATCTGCATGATATAATCTCTTCAGAAAAGAAAACTGTCCGCTCCCGATGTTATACTGCTCCAGTTCTTTTCCGATATAGATTTGACTGTATCTGTAAATGCACGATATAAGTTTTCCAAGTGATTCCTCTTTTTCAATCATTTCGATCACAAAGTTGCATACGCAACTATTCTTTATAAATGTTGCGATTGCAACTATTTAGACTATTAAATAAAAACTGGTAAACTTGTGAGACTACTCATTTATATTATCCCCCTCACAGATATAGAGGATAACCTTCTAATTCTTCACACTCCCAAACCTCTTCTCAAAATATTTTTTCATGATTTCTTTTTTATTTTTTTTACCCTCTAAACCTTTCCAGAGATCACATGCCAAATCTCCTTCAGGGCACTCCGTGAAAAAACATGAAGGACCTGCGTTTTCGAATATTACAGGTGCTTTTTCTTTGCATATTTTTAACATCTTCCATGCCATCTCCTGGATCTCCCACTGCGCCCTGTTGCAGCATCTCAGTTTAAAAAAATGCAGCAATTCACGGGAATTCATCGTTACAATGATATTTGTTTTTGCAGAGTTTGGAAGTATAAATCTGGCATCTTCTTTTGTAGTTGTTTTCAAGAGTTCCTCGTAAACTTTTTTGATGCTTTCAAGGGCTTCTAGATACTTCTCATTTTTTTCGAGGTTCTTTGGTACAACAAAACTATCTTTTAACTCCACATATCTCTGGCTCTGCTGTGTATAAGATGCCATTCTGTGTCTGACTAACTGGTGAGTGCACGCTCTCGAGACTCCTTCAATACTGAAAGTAAAAGAAGCATGCTCTATGACAGAGATATGCCCGTACCCTATCACTTTTTTTAAAATATCTTCTATTTCTTTTTTGGTAAGTTTCTCATATGTTTCGCTTGCCCCTTTGTACCAGTAACTTGTTAATGCTGCTGCGGCACACGTTTTCTCAGGATTTTCAGTATTCGAGATCAAAAAAACTTTCACTTTTTCACCTTTATCTCTATGATTCCTTTCTCAGTCTCTCTTAACGAATGTACAATCGATGTCACAACATTTTTCACCAACTCGCTTACAAATCTGTTCAAATTGATCTTTCTCCCGTTTATTCTTATCTCCGTCTCGTTTAACTGCTGACATTCTTCTACCGAAGCCTCACCTTTGATTATCATAGAAGCCATTTTCTCGCACATGTATCCACATCTACCGCAGTCAAGATTTGGAAGTTTGAAGCCGTATTTTTCTATCTTTTCAGTTATCTTATCCAGAGTATCTTTATCGGATGCAATTGCCAGATCATCTTTATAATCCCCACAGTTTATTTTCGGGAAACTCCTGTTATTTTTAAATCCTTCTACAAGAAGAATATCTACATTCAGATACGAGATTATCTCTTCAAGAGATTTTTTTTCAGGGAAGATGATCCCGGATTTTTTTTCAGATACGTACCCTGTGACATATTTCTCAGAAAACTTTTTTGTATCACTCTCTTTCTCATCAAATCTTTCTGCATGCTTTATTACCCCCACCCTATATTTTTTGCTGAGTTTTTCTGCAATTTTTAGGGTCAATGAAGTTTTTCCAGATTTTTTATCTCCTACTATACCAACAGCTTTCATAATCTTTTTATACACAGTATATTTATTAGTCTTATGATTCTAACCTTTGAGATTATAGGAGAGATTGCGATTATAATCCTGATTTTACTTATATCTCTCATAATCTTCGGGGTCTTGTTATTTCTTATATCTTTCAAAACAGGCAAATATCCTCTTTCAGGTATATTTTCAGGATTGATAGACGCTTTTTACTCCCCAATAAGATTCATAGTGGAAAAAATAGGTTTGGATCCAAAATATTTTAATTCTATCCTTGTAGATGTAAAAAATTCTATAAATAGGGATAGTTTCAAAAAAGTACCGCCAAAAGAGAGAGTGATAGTTCTGCCGCAGTGTCTAAGATCAATAAAATGCCCCGCAAAGTTATCTTCGGTAAATGGGATAGAATGTACCAAATGTGGATTGTGCTACATAAAAGAGTTCAAGGAAAAAACAGAAGCCCTTGGATATAAAGTATTCATAGTTCCTGGCGGGACTTTTGTAAAAAGAATTTTGAAAAGAGTAAAGCCAAAGGCTGTATTAGGAGTTGCCTGTTTTTATGATCTTTTTGAAGGTATAAGGATATGTGAAAAAGCCAGGATACCAGTCCAGGGTGTACTGCTGAAAACGACGGGATGCGTGGAAACTATAGTGGACTGGGATGATGTATGGGAAAAAGTACTTCTCGGGGTAGATGTTAATGAAGTTAAAAGTAGTTAAAGAAAAGTTTGAGTTTTTAAACCCGATAAAAGGCATGGAGAAGGATACCCAGATAATAGAGTATAGAAAAGATCCTTTAACAGGTTTAACATGCATTTATAATCCAGCTACAGCTGAAAAAGCCAGAATATTTTTTGGTTCTACAGATAGAAAAGCTTTAAAAGAGTTTGCAGAGCAGACGAAAGAATCATGCTTTTTTTGTCCTGAAAAACTTAAAACTTCGGCAGCAAGATTTTTGGAGTTCGAAAACTTAAAAAAAGGAGAGGCTGTTCTATTTCCAAATCTCTATGCGGTATTCCATGACTCTGCAGTGATTGTGCTTACAAAAAAACATTTTCTGGACTTAAATGAGTTCACTCCAGAGATCTTTGAGAATGGAATCTCACTGGGATTGACGTATCTGCGGAGACGATATGAGCAGAAAAAGATAAAGTACGGGGTATTGGGCGGGAATTATCTCCCTCCAGCTGGAGCTTCCATAGTTCATCCGCACATGCATGTTCTCTCATCAAAGACGCCTTTCAGAGTTTTGAAAGCAATGATCAAAAATAGTGAAAAATATTACAGGAAAAAAGGAATAAATATAGTTGACGATATCTTAAAAGCAAAAGATAGGCATATTGGAAAATTTGGGGTCATAGAGGCTTACGTTCCCTTTGCGCCGTTGGGCAATAACGAGATAGATGGGATTATAAGAAAACGCAGCCTTTTAGATTTAAACGAAAAAGAGATAAAAGATATCTCTTCTTTGCTTGCAGAGGTGTTGAAGTTTTATTACAAAGAAGGGATTTCATCGTACAATTTCATGATATATTCAGGGGCTTTAAATGGAAAAGATAGTTTATACTGCGGAATAAAAATAATTTCAAGACAGAATTTTAAATCATTTTACACGAATGATGTCTGGTACCTCCTGAAAATCCTTCAGGAAAGCTTGATCTTCGAGAGTCCAGAAAAAACTGCAGAGAAGTTTAGAGAGGCGATAAAACGAAAAAGATAGTTCTTCTTTTTCTTATAATCCTCCTGGCAGTAGCTTTTACAGCGAAGCTCGTTCCAATCTTTCAGGAACAGGAAGAAACTGTATTTGAGGAAAAACCTGTTTTTGGATATATTATCTTTGTTTTCCTTGTCATATTTCTAATCTTTACAATTTATTTCTTTTACATCTTCTTTCAGGAGCCTATAAAACGTCCAAAGCATTCTTTCAGGGTCTCGACTACGCACATGATAGTTTTTATAATTATACTTATATTTTCTTATTTTATGGGATCTAGAGGGACGGTACCCGAAGAACAAGTTATAGAAAATGAGAGCTCGGAAAAATATGAAGATAAAACTATGATCCCAGGAGATATAGAGGATATAGAAGAGGGAGCTAAAACAGAGACAAAAACAATTCCAATGGAGATTTTTTTGATCTTGGGTGTAATCTTGATCTGTCTTTTTATTTTTAAAATTCCCCAGAAAAATGAAGCTCAGAAAGATGAAACTGTTTTAAAAGAAAAAATATCGCGTGAAGAATGGAAAAACGAGGCAGTAGTTGAGTACTACAAAAAAGCAGTCTTACTTCTTAACAAAAAAGGCATACCATACAAAGATTCATTCACACACTGGGAGCTGGAAAACATTGTGGAGAAAGAAGAAAAAGAGGAGATAATAAATAGCTTTGCAGAACTTACAATATTGTTTGAGAAATGCAAGTACAGTACGAAAGATATAAATGAGAAAGATGTGAATAAAGCAATAGAAATGTATGAAAAGATCTCGCAGATCATGGAGAGATAGACAATGAAAAAATCTGTGATTGTGTTTGTATTACTTTTAGCCGCGCTCGCTTTCAGCTCGAAAATAGAAAGTCTTATCTTAGAAGCCAATATTAATCTAACAAATTTGAGAGATATCTTTATCGGTGTTTTCGCGATACTTTCTATAATTGCCGTTATATCTCTTATATTTTTTATTAAAACAATAAAGAGAGTTGCGAAGAAAAAGAGACAGTATACAAACATTACTATACTTAGTTTTTTTATATTTTTAATATTGTTTCTTGTAATTAAAGAAAGATCTTTTGATGAAGAAGGAATTAAGGAAACAATTGAAGAAAAAGATAAATTTGAAGATAAATTTAATAATTCTTATAAGGGTAACCAAATAGAAAACCATAAGACTTTTGATAGTAAGTGGCTCGGTTTGTCTTCGCTTATTTTATTACTTTTTGTTTTCATTGGTAGAAAGAAGCTGAAAAGAACAAAAACTGAAGAAAAAGAGATAGTCTCCACTGTGGAACAAAAAAACGAGGCAGTAGTTGAGTACTACAAAAAAGCAGTTTTACTTCTTAACAAAAAAGGTATACCATACAAAGATTCATTCACGCACTGGGAGCTGGAAAACATTGTGGAGAAAGAAGAAAAAGAGGAGATAATAAATAGCTTTGCAGAACTTACAATATTGTTTGAGAAATGCAAATACAGTACGAAAGATATAAATGAAAAAGATGTGAATAGAGCAATAGAAATGTATGAAAAAATAGAGCAGAAGGTGTCAAAAAATGCCTGAAGAATTTTGGATGATCGAACTTCAGAAGAGAGGCAGAGATGTATTGTACCTCAAAGGGTATAGAGAGTATGTGGATGTTGAAAGAAGTTACAAACTGACAAAAATTATTGTTCTTCTTTATGTTGTCTCCGTTTCCCTGTTTTTATATGGGGGTATGATAACATCTTTCTTTTGGAAATGGATCTACCTGCTTTTGACATGCTTTTTTCTTTTTTCCCTTATCATATCAATTTACTCAGAAAATTTACAGTCTTTCGGTTTTAAAAAAGAAAAAGAGATAGAAATAAGGAATTATACAGAGAATTTTGCAGAAATAATAGAAAGGGCATCTAAGAATTATAAACTTTCAAAGGATATAGTAGAGGACAAAATATTAGACATATATTCCATAAGATTATCAAAAAGAATGGATATTAATTTGTATGAAGCTAAAAAGAATATTGGAATTGAATTTTCAGAAAAACTTAAAAGTGCGAGAAATTTAGAAGGAGAGAAGTATTTAAATGCAATTAAAAATATTGTAGAAGAGATAGAGGAGGGATATTATGGATATAAGAGAGGTGCATGAGTTAGGAGATAGTATAGTCAAGGAAGTTTCTAAGGCTATTGTAGGTAAAAGAAATGTTCTGGAACTATTCTTAGTAGGGATTTTAGCCAATGGGCATTTGCTTATTGAGGATCTTCCAGGATTGGCAAAAACAATGATGGCGAGGTCATTCTCTATGGTGATGGATCTAGAGTTTTCCAGAATTCAGTTCACACCAGATCTGCTTCCAGCGGATATTTTAGGAACGTATATATTCAAAAAAGATCAGTTCGAGTTCAGGAAAGGTCCTATCTTTGCGAACATAGTTTTAGCAGATGAGATCAATAGGGCACCGCCAAAAACGCAGTCTGCCCTGCTCGAAGTAATGGAGGAAAGACAGATAACTATTGAAGGAGAGAGTCATCCCGCCAAATCCCCTTTTTTTGTAATAGCCACTCAGAATCCTATAGAGATGGAAGGAACTTACCCCCTTCCTGAAGCCCAGATAGATAGATTCATGATGAGGCTTGATGTCGGATATCCCGAAAAAAAAGACGAGATAGAGATTTTAAATAGAAGAATAGAGAGAAAAACAGATAGTTTTGTCCTGGAAAAACTTGTAAATAAAGAAGATATCATAAAAATGCAGAAAGCCATAGAAGAAGTTTATTTGAGTGAATCTGTTCTTGAATATATAGTAAATCTCGTTTCAAGAACGAGGGAGGTAAAAGATACAGAGATTGGTGCTTCTCCCCGCGGATCGTTAGCTTTAATGAAGCTTTCAAAAGCACTGGCAGCTCTGGAAGGAAGAGAGTACGCTATTCCAGATGATATAAAAGCTGTGGCTATACCAGCATTGGCGCACAGAATAATTTTAAGGAGAGATTTATGGTATACAAAGATAACCCAGGCAGACATAATAAAGAATATCTTAGAAAGTGTTCCAGTGCCGAAATTCAAGTGATTTTATGGGCAAGGTAAGATATACAACTAAATTTGTTTATACCTTATCAATTGTTTTTCTTCTGGTAATAATATCTATACTAAGTTTGAAGTTCTGGCTCTTGTATAGTGTATATCCGTTTTTAATCCTGATTTTTTATTCCTGGTACTATGTTCATTCCGAGAATATGGATATTATCTTAGAGAGAACAATAGACAAAAGGAGATTTATAGAAGGGGAGACAGCAACAGTGAATATAAAACTCGACACGAACGGGAAAAAGCTTCTGAAACTCTGGGAAAGATACAATGAAAATCTAAAAATTTTTTTGAGGTATGTAGAAAATGAAAAAACTTTTAAATATAAGATCAATGTAAAAAGAGATATCTATATATTCCAGGATATAATTGTTGATATCAAAGATCCCTTTTCACTTTTTTATAAAAGAAAGGAGTTTAAAACAATGGATTATATTCTCGGGCTTCCAAAAATAGAGGATATAAGATTAAAAATGAATGTTAAAGGATACAAAGTTGTTTCTGGAGCTTTCCCATCTCCGAAGATGGGAGGAGGTATAGAGTTTCATGCTATAAGAGACTATGTTCCAGGTGATCCGTTCAAGGTAATAAACTGGAAATCTACAGCCAGATTTGGGAAACTAATGTCAAATGAGTATGAAAGTGAAAAGAAAGTGGATTTTATAATAGTGTTGGATACTATTATAGAAGGGAAAAAAGCTCTGGATTATGGAGTAAGAGCAGCTGTTTCTGTGCTGTTCTATGCTCTGAAAACAGGGATACCTTTTGGGGTTCTTGTTTGCAGCGATGTTGGTTATTATTTGAGGCCTGATTATGGAAGAACTCATTTTTTTAAGGCTGTCGATTTTCTGTGCAGGACAAAAGCAAAAAAGAGGGTGAACATCGCGGGGCAGGTGGAGAATTATGGAAGGAGGTTCTTTCCTCCGAGAGCAAAAGTGATCTTTATTTCTCCTATGATAGATGACAGAGCTCTGGAAGCTGTAAAGATTCTCAGAGGGTACAGGTACGAGGTTTTGGTAATAACACCTTCAGTATTTTCCGTAGAGTTTATGGAGATGGAAAAAACAAAAGAAAATGAGCTTGCTTATAAAATTTTGGAGTTAAATAGGAGAAATATCATGACAGAACTGAAGAGATACGCTAATGTTGTAAACTGGAAAGCAGAAATTCCCCTCAGAGCTGCCCTGGAGGATGTATTATGAAAAGATATCTGCATATTGTATTTTTGACTGTACTGACAGTTTATTCTTTTTTTATTACTAAAAATCTATATTTCCTGATAGCTACAGTTTTATGCATGACAGGTTTATATATAAGAAGATTTGAGACATCTTTATTCTCTGTTCTTTTCTTAGTTTTTTACATAATATTCCCAGAGGAGTTGAACATTTTTTATGCTTTGGGTATGTCTTTCCTTATTTTAGCGTATATGGAGTTTTACAACTTTTATATGGAGGATTTTTATCCAAAGGAGGTACTACCAGTTTTTTCTATATGTATTGCAACACCTCTAGTTCTTTATCTTTTTTCCGCATATCTCCCAGAGGTACCCGCATCTTACCTGCTTTTCTTTTTAATAGTGGCTATATTCAGCTTCTTTTATTTACTGTTTGCAGAGAAATAGGTTTTATAGATATCTAAAAGATGCACGATTAAACATAAACCTTAAAAATAGAAGCACTTTTGTACATTTATGCAAGACTTGACATCTGGAAGTATAAGGAAAAATGTAATTTATCTGGCATGGCCTGCCGTTATTACGATGCTTCTTCAGATGATAGTAGGGATTGCAGACATTGCAATGGTGGGCAGGCTCGGTGCCAATGAACTCGCAGCTGTCGGACTCGGAAGACAGATCATATTTCTATTTCAGGGGCTGATCTTTGGAATGAGCATAGGTGTTACAGCTTTAATAGCGAGGTACATAGGAGCAAAAGACAAAGAGAAAGCAGTATTAGTTGGAGAACAGTCGATCATTCTTGGAATATTCCTTTCTTTTGTGATAGGTTTTCCTGGATTTTTCTATAGTGATAATTTTATAAGAGTTCTTGGTGCAGAAAGTATTGTTGTATCCTTAGGTTACGATTACTTACAAATAATGTTTTTTGGGCTATTCACAGTCTTTATTACATTTATAATTAATGGGATTTTCAGGGGAATCGGCGATACAAAAACACCTATGTACTTGATGGGATTTATCAATATTCTGAATGTTATTTTGAATTATTTTCTCATCTTCGGGATCTGGAAATTTCCTTTTTTGGGTGTAAAAGGAGCTGCAATAGCTACCGTATTCTCACGTGGACTGGGCATATTGATAGGGTTTTATCTTTTATATTCCGGTAAAAAAGGGATTAAATTAAGACTCCGCTATCAAATTGATTTTTCGATCATAAAAAAGATCATAAGGATAGGACTTCCTGCGTCCGGAGAGAGGCTGATATACTCAAGTGCAGGTATAATCTACACGATGATTGTGGTCTCCTTCGGAACATTTGCCATAGCAGCACATCAAGTAGCTTTACGATCCGAGAGTTTTTCGTTTATGCCTGGTTTTGGATTTGCGATTGCTGCCACTACTCTTATCGGCCAGAATCTGGGGGCTGTAAAACCGCAAAGAGCAGAGAAAAGTGCGTACGAATCTCTAAAACTGGCATTGCTCGTAATGGGGTCTATGGGTGTTCTATTTTTCATTTTTCCTGAGTATTTTGTAAGGATATTTACAAATGATCCAGATGTTATAAAACTTGCAGTTCCATGCCTTAGAATAGTCGCCATTTCAGAACCTATGCTTGCCGTTACTTTTGTTCTCGCTGGAAGTTTGAGAGGTGCGGGGGATACTATTTACCCGATGGTAATTGCAGGGATTTCTCAATGGTTTGTCAGATTACCGTTAGCATATCTCTTTGGCGTGACATTGGGTTATGGACTTGTAGGTGCATGGATAGCTATGACTGTAGAAACAATAATTGGGGGCTTGTTATTTTACATAAGATTCAAAAGAGGCAAATGGAAAAAAATTAAGGTCTGATATCATATCTCCATACAAATATTCTGGGGGAATAGGATTTCACCTGCTGTACATACTCTATGTTAAATCCTATCTCTTCTTCAGGTTTTATAGAATATAGATGTATTATTCCATTCTTTTTTATCTTGCTTAAAGCTGTGTCCGCGAATTCAAGAGAGCTTTTAGGGAGATTCATTATAATCCTGTCAAACTCAGGTAATTTTTTAACAACGTCTTTACAGTCCCCCAGATACGGGAAAACATTCTTTACTTTGTTGATCTCTATATTCTTTTTCAGATAGTGAAAAGCATCTGGATTTATGTCTATACTGTGAACTTCAACTTTTTTCTTTTTCGCAATCAAAATAGAAAAAGGTCCTACTCCTGCGAACATATCCAGTACCCTTTCCCCATTGTTAACTTTTTCAGATATTCTGTGCCTCTCCGTTGCAAGCCTCGGATTGAAATAAACTTTCTCTATATCGAGCATGTATCTGCAGCCGTATTCCCTATGTATCGTTTCCGTATTTTTTGTGCCTGCCAGATATACATATTTTCTCGTTCTGTATGTTCCGTCTACGTTTGTTTCTTTTTTGTAGACAGATCTAACGTTTTTTCTTCGAAGAATAGAGCTATCATAATTTTCAACTATGGCAATACCGCCAATAAGATCAAACTTAAACTCAAATTTCTCCCTCTCTCTTAACTTTTCAAACTCAGTCTCTACGATCTCTCCTTCAGTTTTTTTAAGTATGGGAAAGACTAGATAGTCTCCAAGGTTCGTTATTTTATAGCTTTTATCCAAGATTCCATTTTGCAGGAGAATTTTTCTTGTTTTTTCACCCTCTTCTTTTCTTACCTTTAATCCTAACATTTTATCCCTTTTAAAACTCTGTAACCGCTTTCTCTGTCAACTGTTTCACAGTTTCCAAAAACCTCTTCAATTTTTTCTTCATAACTCTTGGCACCCTGTTTTGTCCTTACGACCATATAAAATCTTCCTTCTTCCTTTAAAAAATCTGGAACCTTCTTTATAATTTTAAAAACAAACTCTTTTCCCATTCTGAAGGGCGGATTTGTAACTAAGATATCAAAATTCTTTATCTCGAACTCAAAAAAATCTTTTTTCATTGCACTTACATTGGAACATTTATTCAAAACTGTATTTCTTCTTGCCAGATGTACAGCCCTCCTGTTTATATCGATCATGTAAACTTTTCTTACAAATTTTGAGATTACTATGCCTATAATCCCATATCCGCATCCTATGTCAAGAACAGTATCACTTTTTTCTGCCTCTACAGATTTTACAAGAAGTTTACTTCCCTTATCAATCTTTTTTCTCGAGAAAACTCCTCTATCTGTTAAAAACTCAAACTTAATCCCTTTTATATATTCTTCTATCTTTAAAATCTCGTGATCTGTTTTCTGTCTTTCCGAGAAATAATGATCCATGATAGATATACTATGGAAAACTTTATAAACGATTTTCAGTTCTATTAAAATGGCGATAATCATGGGTATTTATCAAGGTAGATCAAGAAGAAAAAAAAGCGGAGGAAGATACAGGAAATACAGAGATAAGAAAAAATATGAAATGGGTAGAGAGCCTGTATTCACGAGAATAGGAGAAGAAAAAAAGAAGATTGTCAGAGTTAAAGGTGGAAATAGAAAGATAAAACTTAAATCTGCACTATATGCCAACATAAGCAGTCCTGAAGGTATTAAAAAGGTTAAGATTTTAAATGTAGAGGAAAACCTGGCAAATAAACAGTTTACGAGGAGAAATATCCTCACAAAAGGTGCGATAATAGAGACAGAGATAGGAAAAGCAAGGATAACCTCGAGACCAGGGCAGCATGGCGTTGTAAACGGTGTTCTTTTAAGTAAGTGAAAACTTTTTATTTAATGAGTAAATAAGATAAACATGTACTATGGTCTTGACAGAGTCAAAACAGAAAAGAAGAAAGAACTTTATTCCTGTGTGATACTGAATGTCAAGATCTCTAAAATAATTCTTCCGGATTATTTGGAAAATATCCTCAAAATAATAAGAAAGAGTTATGTCAGATCTAAAAAAGCTGATAATTTAGCAAGAAAGGTAAACAGCTGGATAAATTATGGATTGTCATTTGATTATCCATTTGTTCTCAAAGGAAGCAAATTTGAAAAAAGAGTCTATAAACTTACGTTGAAGATCCCAAAAGGAAAGGTGGCGTCTTACAAACAAATAGCAGAGGCTCTTGATTCAAGGGCTTACAGGGCTGTCGGCAATGCAATGAAAAAAAATAATGTTCCGCTATTGATTCCGTGTCATAGGGTAGTTAACACGGATGGAAAACTAGGGGGATACGGTGGAGGATTAGCACTTAAAAAAAGGATATTGTTCAAAGAAGGTGTGGAGGTAATAAATGGAAGGATTCCTGAGAAATACTTTGTGAAGAAGATTTGATTAAAGTTTTACAACTTTTATTTCCGTATATCTGTCAATAAAACGCAGAGTTTTGTATTTTCTGCCGAGAATTACATCTATAATTAAAGGAATTATAAAAGCCTTTGGAAAGTTCCGAACAGCAGCTTTTTTTATATTCATTTCTCCTACAGCTTTGATATCGAGCAAGGCTTTCCCCAATGTCTGTCCGCCCTCGCTTTCAAAAATAGTCAAATATATCCAGAAAACCAATAAGATCGTCAATATGTAGGACGGGGTAATAACAAATTCTTGTTGAATAATTCCCGAAATTTTTATAGGAAAAATAAAATATGACAAACTTACCAAAATCACTGCAAAGAAATCCAGGAAATATGCAGCTGCTCTTCTTGCTGCGGAAGCCTCCTCTATCTTCTCAGGAACTTGTTGCAGAATAGAAAAAGCTCTCAACCCTTTATCAGTGAGGTTATACAATCCTTTTTCATCTTTCTCAATAAGATCTTCTAACTTTTTCAAATGAAAATTAAGTTTTCCCGTATCTATGTCTAATTCTTCCAGCATGTATGTGTATGTTACGCTATTTCTTGCAAGCATCTCAATAATTCTTCGTCTAATAGGGTGATTAAGAGCTGAAAACATCATTGATCCTTTGGTTTGCGTATATGAAATAGTTTTGTCGTTGGAAATTTAAAACGGTACAGAATATAAAATGAGGTGCCTGTAAAAAAAATCCAAAAGAATAAAATAAGAGAGCTCCCAAAAGTATACTCGCTTGTATAAGAAGCTCCTGCAAGTACACTACCAAACACAAATAGCTGATTTATAAACGTATAAACTAGATAGATCATAAATACGTAATAAGTCCACTCTTTTCCTTTGTATGCGAAGATAATCAGTGCCAGGATTATAATTGAGAAAAATATCCTAGAATAAAAGTTACTTCTTATAACACTCACTCCTTCAGGGATACCTATACCCATAGAGAAAAGTATGTTTTCTATAATTGCTATTAGACAAAATATGCCCCACAGATAAAAAACAACCTTCGCTCCCTTCTCGTAATTCATGAAATTATTTAGAATTTCGCATATTTATACTTTTTTGAAAAGAAAAATTGTCAAGGGATGATTACTTTATTAGGCTCCTCATTTTTTGTTACTATTTAATCAAGTACGTTGTTCATTTCTGATATTAAAAAGATCGTTGACACTCTGGTTTTTGTAGAGAATATAGAGTGAAATACTGAAGGCAAGGATCAAACAGAAAGAGGGAATAAAGAAAGATAAAAATGTAGTTGTATCCCCTGAAGAATTACAGTAATATATTCCCTCAAATAATTTAACTATAAAACCATAACACAGCCACACCATAAAACCATGATAAGCCCATTTTTTTCTCTTATACGCAAATATAACAAGTATAGGGATCCCGATGCAGAAAATAACTGATAGTATGTTATAATAGAAATCCGCTCCAAGGAATCTCATGCCTTCAAAAGGTCTTTGCAAATATAGGATTTCAGTGAGATTGTTGATAAGTGTTACTATGGCAAATATACCCCATAGATAGTAGATACTCTTTACAGCTTCCTTATAGTTCAATGGCAAAATAGGCCTTTTATTTATATAAAGAATATAAATAGAGATGATACTGCCGGAGATCAGAAGAACTGACCAGACCAGAAATTGCCAGAAGAGATACATTTCAATATGAGGGGGTAATACGTATGTATTTGCAGGTGCAAACATGACAGGTAAAAAAGATAGATTATCTATAATATCGTAGAATAATAAAACCATGAAACTATAATAAGCCCATTGTTTTCCTTTGTATGCAAAGATAATCACGGCCAGAACTGCAATGCTAATAATCACTAGGCGCATTAAAGCAGAATAGGTAGCACTCATATTGACAGTATATAGAGACGTATCTATGTATTGGGATATATATTCGGGGATCTCAATGCCTACAATGAGTACTTTTAAATTTATAAAGATCCATCTTATATAATATACGCCCCACAAACCAAAAACAATCTTTACCACCCACTTATAATTCATGCATATGTTTATAATTTCTACATATTTAAACTTTTTGAAAAATTGTCATTTTAAAATTCAACAGATCTCTGCCATTTTTTTATTAATTTATCCGGCCATCCGAGATCCTCTAAAATTTTTGCCGTATCTTTGTCAACAAGTCCTTTTTCTCTCTTTTCGATTATAGCCATTTTTGAAATATGAAAAATTTTATGTTCGTGCCAGTCCCAGTCAAAAAATTCGAATCCTTCTTCATCTATGTACAAAAAGAAGTTACCATGACGTTTTTGTATTTTGATTTCTAAAATTCTAAAGTTTAAATGGGTTACGTGTCTCTGGATTGACGTATACTATTCTTGTTCAATATTTTTGTCCTAATCATAATTTACTATTTTTTTCCTCTTTTCTTCGATTAAATCTTCTATGGTTTCTAACCTCTTACTTACATGATCATACATTTTTTTATATTTCTCTTCCGATATTCTACCAGATATAAGTTCTTCTCTTCGAGATTTTAGTTCATTCAAAAGAGTATTTAATCTGTTTCTTTCTTCTAATAGTATTTTTAGTTCTGAAAATTCAATTTCCTTTTTCCTGTAAACTTTATCCTCTTTTAACTCCTCTTTAAGTTTTTTTCTTCTTGTATAAATATAGAATATAAGAATTGAGAATAGCATAACTGCCAAAACTCCTATGGGGAGCTCTGATCCTTGAACTGGAGTAGAGCTCTCCTTTATAGGCTTCCATGTAAGTTCAACTCCCCTTTTTTCTAATCTCGGGATGTAAAGTTCAATGGATTTAGAGTTCAATGGATTGTTACTTATGTCAACAGTGTCCCCTTCATTTACTCCAGGATTTTTTATGAGTGGAGTAATATCAGATATCTGGTTATGGGACAGATCCAGCTCAGCGCCGATCCACTCCTCTTCGCACTCTCCTATCTTTTCCAGTCCTCGTATTTCGCTGATGCTTTTTATCTTATTTCGCTGAAGATCCAATACACGAAGATCTTTCAGGTTAAAGAGAGGAATAATGCTCTGGATACTATTATTACTCATATCGAGTATGGTAAGGTTCTCCAGGCTTGAGAGAGAGAATATATCGGTTATGCTGTTGTTACTAAGATACAGCTCTGTAAGAGTTGTCAGGGAAAAGAGAGGGCTGATATCTGAGATATTATTATGACTCAGAGAGAGTACTGAGAGGTTCGTCATTTCAGAGAGAGGAGGTATATCAGAGATGTTATTTCCGCCAAGGTACAGAAACTCTACTGTTGTAAGGCTGGCAAGAGGCGATATATCGGTGATCTTGTTACCTTCAAGGCTGAGTTCTACAAGATGTGGGAGATGAGCCAGTGGAGAGATGTCGGTAATGGCATTGTTATCGAGAAGGAGATAATAGAGATTTATGCAATGTTCTAATCCCTCTATATTTTCAATATGAGCATTTGATAAATCCAACTTCCATATGCGCCTCAAATCCTCTTTATAGATGGGATCATCCTCAGATTTCCCTATCTCCATGCGAATTGTGTTTTCGAGGTGTTCATCGGGGAACTGTATCTCCTCCCGAGATGTACTGAGTTCTGTATCGATGAGTGTAAAACAGATCAGTGTGACGAAGATAAGCGCTTTCTTCTTCATTTTTCATTCACCATTACTATCTCTCATGGTATCACTCTATTCTTATTTGTTTCGCAGAAGAACTGAGATAGAGCCACTGAAAAATTTCATATATAATTAGGATTCTCAGCCAGTGCGTGAGTTCCATTTTTCTCAATCACTATCTTTCTGAAACCTTTTCTTTTTATAAAATCATAATCGTGACCTGCATCCGAGGCATAGACAGCTAAAAAGACTAAATTCTCATTGCCGATATTAACAGTCCTGTGTGCATAGTTTTCTGGAACATGTATTATAACATTTTTTTTAATTTCGAAACTTAAAAAATCATCTTTTGACTGTAAAAGTATCAGTCCTCTACCTTTTATTCCTATATAAATTTCATCTGCCCTTTTTTTGTGGACATGTCCCGTTGTCATAAAATATTCTTTTTCTACCCTCCCCGGAAATATTATCGTGGTGGCAAAATTTAATCCTTTTGTTTCACATTCATAGACTTCATATATCCTTGGATTATCCTCTCTTTTTCCCTGGAAAAACTCTTTCATATCAGAGTATTTTCTTACAACTTTTTTTGAATATCCTTTGATAATACCGTTTTCATCAATTTCGTACATAAACATAAGGAAAATGAGAAATTTCTTTATAAAAACCTTTCTATGTTCCGATAAAGGACAAACATGATATCACATCTCCCAATCCCACAGTACTTTTAGGGGTCCCTGTTACTTTCGTCGGAACAGTGATCATGAAGTGATCTCCCCCGTCAAAAATCCCAGTTTCTACAAATTTTTTATCTCCAAACTCTTTCAATTTTTTATACCCAATTTTCGAGATGGGTATATCTAATCCTTTCTGTATGTCATCTATAGAATAAATATCACCATTTTTCGCTTTCATGCCAGCTGCTAAAGATGCGAATAATAAAGCTTTTCTACAGTTTTCTGGGGAATATTCTTTGTCTATAACGCAGAGATAATATCCTAGATCATGGAACTGAACTCTTTTCAATCCCAGTGTTTTTTTAATTCTCAGAATATTTTCATATATAGACTTTTTATCTTCGTATCCAAGAATATCAAGTATGCTTTTAAGTTCAACTTTGTTTAATCCCAGGGAATCAAAATTTGGCAGATAATTTTTTACTAAATATTTTCTTATCTCGGGATTTTGCATAGAAGTAAACTCGTAATGTATTTTTATATAATCATTTTTTCTCAATTTTTTTATATGTTCTTTAGATTCATCTAGTTTTTCTTTAAAGTTTTCCTTTTCGAAAAGATGGAAACCCGATAAAATTGCATAATCAAATTTTTTTTCAAAAACGAGACTTTCATTTTTTGGGAATTTGTGAGGGCAGCTTGCTATGAATCTATTATCTCTTTTAACTGTAGAATCTTTAATCTTTATACCTTTTTTATATTCGAAGATAAAATGTATTACAGATTCTGTTTTTTCGTAATTTTTTCTCGCATTTTTCAATATTAATTTATTATTCTCTATTAAAGGCACAAATATATTTTCAGCATCTCTAAAAAGTATGGCCTGTCTTTTTGATAAACTCCCACAGTAAACAATTATCTTCTCGATGTTGAAAAATGATAATAGATTGGCCATTATTCCAGCCTGGCCGCCCATTCTCTCTTCATCGCAACTAAAATCTAAAAGCTTTTTATATAGCTCTTTATTTATCTGAACCTCAAAACCTTTTCCAAGTTCCATTGAATAGAACAATCCTGAGAAGAAATCTTCCATAGTTTCCAGCTTATTTTTCAAATAATATCTTCCAATTTGTTTTTTTTCAATAAAACCCTGAGTTACATACTTTATCAGGTCTACATCTATGTTGTATCCCAAGAAGATATTTTTTGCAGAGTTTAATTCTTTTATATGATCTAAACTTTTTTTATACAGTATCTCCCAACTCATATAAGTTCCTCCATCTCAGTACGAAGAACGTATTCTATCGTTCTTTTTCTATTTTTGTTCACCTCTCATCTTTGTACCTTCCTCTATTATGCAATCCTCGATATCGACACCCCGCAATTCTGAATTTCTATCGATTACACATCCTTTGACAGAAGAATCTACTATCTTTGAATTTTCCAGAATGACAGAGTTTTCAATCTTGGAGTTTACTATCTCAGAGTTTTCTCCAACATAAACTTTTCCAGAATAATCCATGTTAGCTTTTATATAAGATTCTCTGTCTCCTATATCATACCAGTTTCCATAAAAAATAAAACCATCCATTTCCTTTCTCTCACATAACCACTCGTTAAAGTATCCAGGAGCATCTTTCTTTTTCTCTGCTTTCTTTAAAAACTCGGGGAAAAGAGGCAAAACATCTTTCGGATAGATGTAGCATCCTACGCTTACTAATGTTGTTCTAGGTTTCTCTGGTTTTTCCTGAAACCCTACAACTTTGTTTTTTTCAACGATAGCAACACCATACTTTCTTCTAACTTTGTCTTTTATATCGTATAGAGCAATTAAAGGATCGCCTTTATACGATTTTATGAAATCATTAAAATTAAATTCGAATATATTATCACCTGCAATAACGAATAGGTCCTCATCTATTTTCTTCTTTTTAATTAGATAATTTATGGCACCAACAGTTCCGAGTTTCTCCTCTTCTTTTCTTGTTTTTTCTATAAAAAGATCTATATTTTTATCTATTTTAGATTTCCACGTCTCAAATTGTCTTCTAAACTTTTCATTTGTTGAAACTATTATATCATTATATGGAATTTTTTCAATTATGTAATCTATTATCGGCTTTCCTGCTACCGGAAGCAATGGTTTTGCCCGGGTTTCTGTTAGAGGCATTAACCTCGTAGCGTATCCTCCTGCCATTATTAGTGTCTTCATAACCTCACTTTCTAAGATATATCCATAACTTTAAAAAATATTCTCTCTATAAAAATTTATGACATTGTTTGGTACATTCGGGATCAGAGGCATAGTGAACAAGGATTTAACCCCTGAACTTGCTTTGAAGATGGGAATGAGTTTCGCCACCCTTGTAAAAGATGGAACTTTGGTGGTAGGGTGTGATGGAAGAAATTCGAGTGAAATGATCAAAAATTCTCTCATTTCTGGAGTTATTTCATGCGGGGTGAATGTTATAGATATAGGGATGGTGCCGACACCTGTCGTAATGTTTGCAACAAAAACATTGAAAACGAAAGGGGGCATCATGATTACAGCATCCCACAACCCTCCAGAGTATAACGGAATAAAATTTCTGGAGCCAAATGGAATGGGATTAAAAAAAGAAAAAGAATCGATAATAGAAGAAATAATCGAAAAACAAAATTTTGATTTAAGAAATTGGAAAGAGATTGGTGAAATAGAGAAAAAAAGTGTACTGTCTGAATATTTTAAAGAGATATTATCGTTTATAGATAGAAAAAAGATAAGCGCGTTAAAAATAGTTATAGATTGTGGAAACGGTGTTGGGAGTTTAACTTTACCTTACTTACTTGAGAAAGTAGGATGTAGAGTTATAACTTTAAACTCGCACATAGACGGAGCATTTCCAGGAAGAGGATCAGAGCCAACTCCAGAAAATCTGAAATCTCTCGGCAATGTGGTGAAAAGGACTAACTCTGATTTTGGGGTGGCTCTCGATGGTGATGCGGACAGAGCTATCTTCGTAGATGAGAAAGGAAACTTCATCCAGGGGGATAGATCCCTTGCCCTCATAATAAAAAACTTCATTAAAAACAGAGAAGGAAATGTCGTTACTACCGTTTCTACATCACATGTAATAGACGACGTTACTGGGGAGAGGATAATCAAAACACGGATTGGAGACCTCATCGTTGCGAGAAAACTTTTGGAGTGTGGTGGCATCATAGGAGGAGAAGAGAGTGGAGGTGTTATATTCTCAGAGTTCGTTCCCGGAAAAAACGGAAGTTTGGCGACATTAAAAATGGTAGAGATAATCTCCGAAAATAAAAAGCCGTTATCCAAACTGATAGACGAACTTCCAAAATACTACCAGTATAAAGAAAAGATCCCGTGTGAAAACAAATACAAAGAAAAAGTAATTGGCGAACTTGATAAAAAACTCACAGAATATAAAAAGGATACCACCGATGGTGTAAAGGTATTTACTGAAAATGGATGGTTCATTGTACGGGCATCTGGAACTGAGCCAATAATTAGATGTTATTCAGAGTCAAAAGATAAAAAAGAAGCAAAAAGATTAGTTGAGTTTGGGTTAGAGTGCGTAAAAGAGACGATGGACAAGATGTTATAGATTTTGGAGTAATAAAAACGAAAGAGGACTTAGAGGAACTGTTCTTGAAGTGATTTACCAAATATTATATACTAAAACATTCAAAAAACAGATACAAAAAATAAAGAAATATAAGAATACGACAATTGAGTGTGATGATATGAAAAGGGTATTGATAATAGAGCAAGAAGGGGCATATTTAGCGAAGTTTCTGTTGGATAAATGCTGTGGGAGTAATATAGAAAAGAGTAAAGTATATAAATAGTGAATTTATTAATTGTATTTATGGTAACAAAATATGTTACTTTGGATGAAAAAAGAAAATTATCTTTTGTCATATTTAGCAGAAAATAGAAAAAGTATATTTAAATCGTTGTTTGGGTGATTGGGTACTTGTTGGGAGTGAAGTTATTGATTACGAAATCTCAAAAATCCCAGATGATGAGAGAAAAAAGAAGGTAAACATTCTCGCATCAATTTCGAAGGAATATGTATCTATCGATGAAGAAATCGTAAAAAGAGCAATGGAAATAGAAAAAATTGGTTTGAGGGCTATAGATGCCTTGCACGTGGCATGTGCAGAAAGATTTACAGATATTATGGTAACTACAGATGACGAAATAGTTAAAAAGGTCAAAAACAAAGTTAAAATTGAGATTGAAAACCCTGTCAAATTATTGACGGAGGCGTTTAGAAATGAATGAAGCTAAGGCTTTAAGTGAAATACGAAAAATTGGAATAGAAGCTCTTGCAAAAGCTTTAGGACCAGTTGAAATGGTTAAATTTATTCAAAGTTTTGATTTGGGTAGAGGAGATTATACAAAAGAGCGTTCTCAATGGTTAAATCAAAGTATTGAAGAGATTATAAGAGAAATTAAAGAAAAAGGATGAACATAGTAAAGTGATAAAATGAAAATCTTAGTTACAGGAGGAGCAGGATTCATCGGGAGTCATTTAGTTGATAAATTGGTAGAAACCAATGATGTTACTGTCATCGATAATTTAAGTTCCGGTAAAGAAGAATTTGTAAACGTAAAAAATATAAGTATAGATGACCTATGCTTTACTATAAAATGAGTAAATAGGGGTAATTATGAAAACTGTATTAAATGAGATGGATAAAATACTGGTGAGTACGGGAAGGTATCGAAGTAAGAAGGAGCTTATAGATGATGCTCTCCGTGCTCTCCTCAGAGCAAAGCCAGAGTTAAGAAGAGATGTGGCAATAGAATTGTATAAAAAAAGGGAAGTATCTCTGTCGAGAGCTGCTGAGATATGCGGACTGAATATAGAAGATTTTAAAGAATTGTTAAAAGAGAAGGGAATTAAAGTCTCAGTTCCGGATGTATCATCAGAGGAGATTGACAAAGAAGTAGAAAAAATCTTGGGTGCGCTCTGATGGCGATCTTTGACACAGATGTCCTGAGCATGTTTGCAAAGATCGATGCAGTTGATTTACTGAAAGATCTCTTCGGTGAAAAAGCGATAATAACACCCAAAATAAAGGATGAAATCTCTGTACCTATGGAGTATGGGTATACATTTCCGTTAAAAGTAATCTCAACAATAGAATCTGTACCTTTAAGCAATGATGTATTAGAAGAATATGGAAGACTTCAAAAAAGTTTAAGCTTGGGAAAAGGAGAACTGGAAGCAATTGCCTATTGTAAAGTAGAAAAATGCATATTTGTAACCAATGATATAAAAGCAAGAGAGTTTGCAAAAAGTGAAGGGGTCTCTGTTATCTCTTTACAGGCAGTCTTAAGAGCTCTCTGGAAAGCTAAGATAAAAAGCAAAGAAGAAGTCAGGCAGATACTTGAGAGAATTAAAGCTGCAGATAATCTTGCGGTGAGCAGAGAAGTTGAAAAGAAGATATTTGAAGAGTGAAAAACTCTTGAGGGATTGCAATGAAAATCTTAGTAACAGGAGGAGCTGGATTTATAGGGAGTCATTTGGTTGATAGACTGGTAGAGAATGATAATGTTACTGTCATCGATAACTTAAGTTCAGGTAAAGAAGAGTTTGTAAATGAAAAAGCTGTTTTAATAAAAGAGGATCTTTTAAACTCTGATAAAATTTCTAAGCATTTGGAAGACATAGACACAGTATATCACATAGCAGCAAATCCAGATGTAAAGATAGGAGCAGAAAATACAAAAATTCATTTGGAGCAAAATATTATAGCAACATACAATGTTTTAGAAGCTATGAGAAAAAACAATATCAAGAAGATAGCATTTACATCTTCTTCTACTGTTTACGGCTCCGCTCCCATGCCTACTCCTGAAGATTACGGGCCTTTAAAACCGGAATCATTATATGCCGCTTCAAAGTTAGCCTGCGAGGCTTTGATATCTTCTTACTGCTATACCTTTGATATGCAGTCCTGGCTCTTTAGATTTGCGAATATAATAGGAGAAAGATCAACTCACGGCGTGATATACGATTTCATTAACAAACTGAAAAAAAATCCGAAGGAGTTAGAGATTTTAGGAAACGGAAAACAGGAAAAATCGTACCTTCACGTAAAAGAATGCATCGATGCAATGATCTTTACTGTAAAAAATAGCAATGAAAATGTAAACATTTTCAATATAGGATCAGAAGATACTATCTCTGTAACAGAAATTGCAAACATAGTATCAGAAAAAATGAACTTGAATCCAGAGTTCAAATTCACCGGCGGAGAGAGAGGATGGAGAGGAGACGTACCGAAAATGTTATTAAGCATAGATAAAATAAAAAGTTTAGGATGGATACCGAGATATAACTCAGAAAAAGCAGTAGAAAGAACAATAGGGGAGTTATTGTGATTAGTATGGAGATTGTTCAAAGAATATTGTTTCAACTGTCTACAATAGAAAGCTTATTTAAGCATAAGACAAATTGGTGTTAAGGTGATAAAAATGGCGGAAGCAAAAACAATAATGAAAGGTGAATTAACCATAAGCCCAGATGCTTTTAATACATTAGTAAAATTGAAAGAGGAGCTCGAGGAAGTGATTGAAACGATTGAAATAATGAATGACAAGAAGTTAATGGAGGGATTGAAAAGGTCTAAGAAGGATGTTAAAGAAGGAAGGATTTATGAATTGAAAAATGTTGATAAGCTTGATGAGATCTGGAAATGAAAGTAATCTATACAGAAGAGTTCAAAAGAGATGTGGGGAAAGTTAAGGACGAGAAGATTCAGGATAGGATAAAGAAGGTCGTTCAAAAGATAAAAGATAATCCAGAGATTGGGAAACCATTGAGATACGACCTTTTTGGACTTAGAAGTGTCAAAATTCCTCCTTTTAGAATACTATATGAATTTAGAGAGGATTTGGTAATTTTACATAAGTTCGAGCATAAGAAAGTGGTATATAAGTGATAAGTTCATGAAAAAAGTTTGTATCGTAGGTTTAGGTTACGTAGACTTGCCTTTAGCAAAAGCTTTTATGATCGAAAGTAAATCAGTAAAATCTGTGTTAATCTATGGTTAAAAAAGGAGTGAAATCATAAACGCTGTTCAAAGGAATACAAAGAAAAGGAATACGTGGTGAGATTCTATGAAGGAAATTAATCTTGAGATCATTAGAAAATTCATTCGAGAAGACAAATTCATTATTTCAAGCCATGCAAGGATCAGAATGTTCCAGAGAAACATCTCCACGGATGATATTGAACACCTTATGATTATAAAGTAAGGAGAGATAGAAGATGAAACCAAATAAATGTAGTTTTTGTAAAGGGAAGTTGTTCAAAGGCAAAACTGAATTTGTCGCAAAGGTAGGAAGTGAAGTGATCTCTCTCAAGGGTGTTCCAGCCTACATTTGTGAGGAATGTGGAGAGGCATATTATTCACCAGAGATTTCAAGAAAAATAGACAAAATCATGAAAGATTTCCATGAGGGCAAGCTTTTAGCACACCCCATAGCAGCTGGTGAGATCGAACTTGAGAATATAAGCATTTAGATACGAATTATACGAAATAAAGCAAGAACTAGGAAAATAACTTTAGTAGGCAGATCCTTACCATTAAAAATTGGGGATATTGCCAGGAAAGCAATAGAAGAACGTTGAAAACAGCAATGAAAATGTAAACATTTTCAATATAGGATCTGAAGATACTACCTCTGTAACAGAGATTGCAAATATAGTATCAGAAAAAATGAACTTAAATCCAGAGTTCAAATTCACCGCGGAGAAAGAGGATGGAGAGGAGACGTACCGAAAATGTTATTAAGTATAGATAAAATAAAAAGATTAGGATGGAGAGCGAAAATGAACTCTAACGACAGCGCAATAAATACAATTAATTCTCTATCGCATTAAATTTTTTTCAAATTCTTTTATAGTTTTTTT
>Ga0315544_1000187_pt1 | contig 62960 bp, 53 predicted proteins | sample SalMarSW160130MG_2_FD_202543 | JGI IMG/M metagenome (GOLD analysis project Ga0315544, IMG submission 202543) | Salt marsh sediment microbial communities from the Plum Island Ecosystem LTER, Massachusetts, United States - Salt Marsh Sediment SW1601-130 ...
ACGCGATCAGCGGGAACTCGGCCGATGACGACGGCGGGGGGCTGTATGATTGCGACGGGACTATCCGGGACAACGTGATCACTGAGAACTCGGCCGATGACGACGGCGGTGGGCTGGGTTCTTGCGACGGCATGATCCAGAACAACACGATCTCCGACAACTGGGCGGCGTGGGACGGCGGCGGGCTGGTTTTCTGCGACGGCGTAATCCAGAACAACACGATCTCGGGCAACTGGGGGGGGTGGGACGGCGGCGGGCTGGCGTACTGCCCCGGCACTATCCGGAGCAACGTCATCACCGGCAACTCGGCGGAGTTCAGTGGCGGCGGGCTGTATAAGTGCGACGGCACGATCCAGAATTGCATCATCTGGGGGAATACGGCAGGGGACGAAGGCGACCAGCTTTCTACGTCAAGCACGCCGAGCTATTCGTGCATCCAGGGTTGGGACGGAGGCGAAGGGAATGTCTCCGACGATCCGCGATTCGTTGACCGGGACGGACCCGATAATGATCCCGAGACGTACGAGGACAATGATTACCGTCTCTCGCCGGGATCACCCTGTATTGATGCGGGAGATAATTCCACGCTGATCCCGCCTGGTTTCGATTTGGACGGGAATTTGCGGATTGTCTTCGGAGAGCATTCGTTGACGGTGGACATGGGGGCTTACGAATACAACTCGGGAGCAATCGAGATTAGAGAGATCCTCCCCCTCGGCAGCAGCGGAGTTCGTCTCATGTGGAGATCCCAGCCCAACGATACCTATACCGTCTGGTCCCGTGCTGATCTCCAAACCGGAACATGGGTCGAGGAAGGAAGCGTGCCTTCCCACGGGGCTGAGACTCCCTGGACGGACACTGCGGCCAGCGCGCAGATGAAATTCTATCGGGTTGAGATGGTAACTGAATGAAGAAGCTGTCAGGCGGGAGGTGGCTTGACGTAGTGGCTGCCATGTGTACCCCATGGAAGCAGGCGAGTCTCTTATCGGAAGGGAGAGGAATGAGGAAGATTCTTGGTCCGCTGAGCATCGTGTTTGCGCTCTGCATTCGCCAGGAGGCATTAGGCGGTCGGCCGCCCGATGACCAATGCTTGGTACGCGGACCCGCGAAAGAACATCTACCTGTGCCCGGCGGTTGGCCCGGTGGGAAGAAAACGCGGACTGAGCTACTCCATGAACTGCCACCTTGAGCACCCTGAACAGGCTCCGGACGCCGTGGGCATAAGGCTCTCCCGAATCAACAATGCCGCGAAGACCATCCTGCTGATCGAGGAGACGGAATTGACGCTCAACGACGGCTCCTTCCTGCCGAGAGGGTTTGAGAATTATTTCTCGAAAGAATACCCATCCAAGCATGCAGACGGGACTCATCTCTTGATGTGCGATGGGCACGTCGAGTGGATTGATAAGGTCAGGCTGCTGAAGCTTATCAGGGCCGACTCCGATTACTTTCGACCCGAAGTAAAGTAGCCTGAGGTTACCTTGGGGCAACCGCCGCCAGCACGGCTTGACTCGGCAAGGAGCGCCGCGGACGCAGCGCTCATTCCTCGATTTCGCAAAGCCTCCTCTCGTGGACTCTGGCCGGGTGTCGCGTTCGAGTGCCCCTATCAAAACGGACTGCATATCTGGGAGGACAATTATCTTGCTGAGATCGTTGATCCCGATAGCGGTGAGGCTGTCCCCGAGGGCGAAACCGGCGAGTTGGTACTGACAACCCTTCAGAGGGAGGCGATGCCCCTGCTGAGATACCGGACGGGAGACCTCACTGCCATCACTACCTCCCCATGCCCTTGCGGACGAACTCACAGAAGAATCTCCCGGATAAAAGGTCGTACCGACGACATGATGATCGTCCGCGGCGTGAACATATTCCCGCGACAGGTCGAGGAAATCCTCATGAGAATCCCCGAAGTCGCCACCAACTATCTCATCTCCCTCGACAGAAGAAATGGACTGGACGTCATGACCGTTGAAGTCGAACTCCGAAAAGACGTCTCGCGGCGAGACCACGAATCGCTGGAGGCTTTTCAGCGGAAAATTCAGCGAGAGCTGAAAAACGAGATACTTGTGACCCCGGTCGTTGAGCTTGTGGACCAGGGGACTCTGCCGGCGGGGCAGGGAAAAGCCCGACGCGTGGTTGACCGCAGGCAGATATAGCCAAACGGCCCGGCGAGAGGCTATTTCATTTGGGCGCCCGGCAGGCCTCGAAAAAAGCTGCGAGCGAACAATTCCGGTAGGCGGGCGGGAGCCTGGATAGTCTCGCGCACTTTTCCCCGCTTGCCCAAGGCCCTTCGTGGCCAAATAAAGAAGCCACAAACGCGGTCTCAAGCCATCGGTTATTTCGGGTGCGGTTGCCTGGTAATGACAGGATGACGGGCGGAGTGTTCCACGGCATCAAGAATGGCGTGCTTAGTTTTTCCGGCCCGTCGGTAGAATTGCCTGTCGCAGATGGGGATGGCTTGAGACCCTGCTGCAACTTGACGAATACTGGGCGCAAGCTCCGATTTATCCCGTGTCATCCCTGGGTATCCGCACGCTGCATTAGCCCTCGTGGCCATGCTTCGCGTGGTCAGCCATCGCTTGCGTTGCCCTGCTCAAGCGTTTCAGGGATTTCGGTGACTGTTACTTCTGTTGCGTAGATCTTAAGCGTTAGAGTGCCGTCCGAATTCTCGCGAAAAGTGTACTCTCTGCCATTGGTGTCCACCGTCTGCCAGTAGCCCTCTTCAGGGCCACGGCCTGGTAGGGACTCCTTATCTATTATAGTGGGTAGCCTGGTTGGCTTCTTCGTCGGCTCGCAACGCGGCGGAGCTAGTACGCTGAGCACGAAGACCGCACTGATCGCTATAAGCACCACGATTATGCCAAACTCGATGAGGTTCTGCTGTCCCGTTCTATCCGTCTTGTTGACCGGATCGTTTCCCGCGTAGCCGTACAGGTTGAAACCACCAGCGAAAAGAATGGGGTCTTTGGCCGTCCAGCGGCCAGTGGCGGGCTGGTAGTCGCGGGCCCCGAAGCGGATCAGCTCATGATCGGGATCGCTCATGCCGGCGGCAAAGCCGAAGGGGATGTCTAAAGCGAGCTTCGTATCGCTGAGAACATTCCCGAAGGCATCGTAGTCCACCTGTTTGACTGCCGTGCCGGTGTCGTCCACGATGAGCCGAGGGCTGCCGAGATGGTCGCTCACCATGTGGTAGGTGGAACCATCGCGGATCATGGTCACAGGCGTGGTGTTCCCCGCACGAATGAACACGGCACGCACGTTACCGCTGCCATCGTATTCAACCGCAGGCATGAGGCTTCGCCCGTAAAGCCAGGCATGGGTTCTCACGCCGTCTACCGAGCGGGCGATGCGGCGGCCTCGCGTGTCATGTTGATAGGTGATTTGGCGACCGTCCGGAAGGTCCACGGAGGCCAATGTGCCATCCGTGTTGTAATCGTACGTCGTGGTCGAAGTTCCCTCAGTCACCTGATGAAGCCGACCGTCGGGGTCATAGCTGTATGTCGTGGCCCCGGCTTCGAGGAGCTTGTTGTCCGCGTCGTAACCGTAGTCCTCGCTGGCCAAGTTCCGGCCGGTCAGGGTGTTGTTCATCCCGATGCGATTCCCCACACCGTCATAAGCATACGATTCGACCACGGCACCCTCCCGCTTGACGGTAATCAACTGCCCCACGGAATCATATTCGTAGTCCCAGGTATGAGTCTCAGCTCCGATTGTCTCCACCTTCTGGGAAACTCTACCCAGGGCGTCGTAGGTGTAGCTGACGTCGTAGAGGCTCGAACCGTGAGTCGCGGTGGTCGAGCTGACTTCTCCGTAGCTACTGTGGGCATATGCAACGTGGAAATCACCGTCGCTGACTCCGGTTAACAGGCCGTTCTCTCCGTCACGAGTGAGGCTGATGTCTCCCACACCGGTCAGCAGACCGTCATTGTCATACGTCACATCCAGGGTGAGCCCGGCATAGTCTGTCCGTGAGACCCGGTGATCGGCATTGTACCGGTAGGCGATGCTTCCTGTAACCAGACTGCCCCAGGTGGCCCTCTTCAGGAAGCTGCCGTCATACATGTAATCCACCTGTTGACCATCTCGGGAGATCGCCTGAGTGAGCAAACCTGAAACGTCATCATAGGCGAACGTATGGTTGCCCTCCGGCGTCTGGATTTCCGCAAGCTGTGCCTGGGTGTTGTACAGCCAGTCAACGGCGTTTCCAGAGGGATACTGGCGCCGCGTAAGCTGCCTGTCCTTGTTGTAGGTGAACCTCTCTTCCGCACCGAGCGGGCTTCGGTACGACTCGATGAGGTTGAGCTGAGTATAAGTGAACTTGTGCTCAGTCGTTCCGTCCGGCTCTGTCAGGACAAGGAGATTTCCCATCTCATCGCGCTCGTAGCTCCATGTGGTGTTGTCCGGTAGAGTGAGGCTTGTCAGCCTCCCGAATGAATCACGAGCGTATGTTCTCGTCTGCTCCAGTGGATTCGTGATGCTTCTCAAGTAGCCGCTGGCGTCGTCATACGCATAGCGACGCTGGCGGGTCCCATGGCTGAATTGCTCCATGCGGCCACGAGCGTCGTACGCCAACGAGAGGGGCTCCATGCCGGCACGCAGGATCTCCAGCGGACGACCTTGTCCGTCCTGTGTGGTCAACATCAGGCGGCCCTCCGGGCTGGTCCTCGTCCAGGTGCGTGTGGCAGCGTGAAAGGTGTTCGTGTACGTCCGGTAGTTGATCGCCACCGTGTCGGTCAGGGTCTCGAGGCTCAGGACATCGGTGGGATCGGTCAGCGTTGCTGTACGCTGCGTTGTGAGCTCGTACGTCCCCACGCTGCCCGGCGGGTCAATCGTCATCTCAGCCATGAGGGGCGCCTGAATTCCAAATCGCGGGTCCGGCCCTTCCTCTTCGGTGGTGACCGTGCCATCGCCGTAAGCCACCTTCGTGCTGCCGTCCGCACCGAACAGCACATCGTTCTGCGTGCAGCAGGCAAAGGTGTTCACGTGCCGCATCTCGCCCGTGGAGACAGCTTCCACCTGATAGCTGCTCGTCCGACCCTCGGCAGTGGTCAAACTCACCGTGTAGCTGCTATCGCCCTCCGTTCGCTCCAGTTCCGTGAAACCGCCGTCAGGACCCTCGTCCTTGATCAGCCGTCCCAGACTATCGTATGTGTAACTCGAGGTATAGCTTCTCGGATTCGTGGCGGTTTCGAGCAAACCTTCATTCACATAGGTGAACGCGTAAGGGTTGCCCGCCGCATCGGTTATCGTGTCGAGGTACCCATCGCCGTTCACATTCAGCTCGGTCCGCTGGCCAAAGGAAGCGACGATAGCCGTGGGCATGCCACCAGCATTCCGCTCGAAGATAGTGATGTTGCCATCGCCATCCCTCAGCTCTGTTAGGAGTCCCGCATCATCGTAGGTGAATTCATAAATGGTCGCCCCGGTCAACGTGTTCACGGTGCGAAGGTGCCGCCCGTAGGGATCAAAATAATAGAGCTCGCTGCCATCGTCGGAAGGAATGGCCAGGTCCGTCTTATCGAAGCCGGGCATAGGGAGAGAGACTTTCCGGACCCTTCTTTTTGTGCCGATATACAAATCGCCGTACGGCGATAAAGCAAGACCCCCACCATGGGGCGCATTGATTCCTGTCCGACGGCTGACCGCCGGACCGCCGTCCCCGGTGTCCATGTTGAGGACGCAGAAGCCGGGGGGGCCTGCCACAATCCTGATCAGGCCGTCTCCACCCACGCGGGCAATCTTCGAGCACCAATTCGCGACACGGAAATAGATGCTGCCGTCCACTCCGACCGCCACCTGGTAGGGCATCACCCATTTCGCCTCGGTTGCGGGCGTGCCGTCCCGCGGTGTGCTTGTTCCTCCTCCCGCGACGGTCTCGATTAGACCGTCGGTTCCAATCCGGCGGACGCGCTCATTGCCCGTGTCCGCAATATAGAGGCTGCCGTCCGGCCCCACGGCGACGCCTTGTGGCTCGTTGACCTCGGCCTCCGTTGCCGGAGCGCCATCGCCGCTGAAGCCCGCGACGCCCGTGCCCGCAACCGTCTCAATGGTGCCATCGGGGCCAACGTGGCGCACGCGATGGTTCCCCCAATCGGCAATGTACAGACTGCCGCTCGGGGTGAAGGCGATACCCATAGGCTCATTCAGGCTGGCCTCCGTGGCGGGACCGCCATCCCCCAGCCCATCCGGTGGCGTGCCCCCACCAGCGACGGTGGTAATGATGCCCTCGGAGTCCACCATCCGGATACGGTGATTTCCGGTGTCGGCAATGTAGAGGCTGCCGCCCGGTCCCACGGCCACATCCATCGGTGTATCGAGCCGCGCCTCCGTCGCTGGGCCGCCGTCGCCGGCGAAGCCGCAAGACCAGCCGGCCGCGTGGCGCAGGATGCCATCCCGCCCAACCATGTAGATCGGACATAGTCCCCCCCATAGTCTGGACCCCGTAATATAGTAGCTGCCATCCGGGGCGAACGCGATCCTGGGCAGGCCTTCAAGGTACGCTTCGGTAGCCACGCGGTCGCTGCCATCGAACTCCACGGTGCCGCCTCCGGCGACGGTATCAATCGTGTTGACGATCGAGTTGGCTCCGGCCCGTGTGCCATCGCCCCGGTACAGAACCTGGCCTTCCGGGTCGTAGGCATGATGCAGGTCCAGGCTCCAGCCCCCCAGTCCCTGCGTGCGCCCGTCCCAGCAATGCACCGTATCGTGCCACTTCTGCCACATGGTGGCTTCCATTCGCGCCGGATTCGGGGTTATGGATACTCCGTTTCCCTGGCGAGCGAAGGCCCTTATGAATGTCGCATATCCCAAATAACGGGCCTGATAGACGTAACCGACCCAGATTGTTGCCAACTGAGCGCCCTGCACGTCACGGCCGTAGGCATCCTTGCCGTCCCAGGTGAAGCTATATTCCTGATTGATCTGGGCGGGGAGACTTTCCCTGAAACGGCGACCGGCGATCCGGATCACCACGTCAATACGCTTGACGTCCTCGTGAAGACTGTCCCCACTTACGGGAATGGTCAGCGTACGCGTTGCCTTGAATCCAGGAGCACGGTCGCTCTGATAATGGAGGTGGAAGGGCGTCCCGGCGATGGCGACCGACTCCCCGAGCGTCTGGTTCTGAATTCCCATGACAGAAGAGCCAGCTTGGTCGCACAAGCCTACCTTCTCACACAGGAAGTCGTTCAGCTTGTCCAGAAGCCAGGCCAGGATATCAGGCGGGAAGGCGTCCAGCGCCGGACCCCAAGCCCAGTTGTAGTCCCATCCCGGGCTGAAATGCGAGGTTGGCACCCGCCACAGGCTCTGGCCCGGCGTGTACAGGCTGGCGAGCTGCTCTCGTTCGACGTCTGTAATGCCCAGGTCAGCCAAAGCCGAAGCATCGGCAGGCAGCCCGCTGCCGTCCACGTCCAGCTCTGCAAGTCCGCCGTTGACGCTGAGGACCTCGACAATGCGGCCGTTGTCCGAAGGCACCCAGGCGCCCTTGTCGGCATCGTAGTACCCCGCGGGCACAATTCCCCCCACCGGGAAGTCGAGAAAGTTCTCGACGTACGCAGGGAGAGCAGGATCGAATCGCACGTGCTTCGCACCGGCAGCCTCCGCTTCATCCACGCTGAATTCGACACAGTACGTGTAGCCGGTGGTCGGAGGTAACTCCGCAGGCATGGCCTTGGGGCCGCTGTCACCGACCGTGAACTCCGTCGCGCGGACGCTCAAGGCGGTAATGGGCTGCGTGCTGCCGTCAGCGAATTCGAGTTCCGCGGTCGTTCCTTCCGGGACGAGCAGCGTGGCCTGGCGGGTGCCATCGTCATCCGTCATGACGCTTCCCCTTGCGACCTGCATTGAAGCAGTGCTGAGGTCAACCGTGGTCACTTGAGCATCCCTGGGAATCAGCACCACATCAGGCAGCCAGGCATAATCCTGCCAGGGCGACGGCACCTGACGTTGGGCTCTCAGGTACCCTTCCTTGAAGTAATTGAGGGTGAGATGACCGCCTCCGTTGACAGCCATATCGAACATGCCATCGTCGCGGGTCACTGTCTGCCCCAGCTCAGGATGATTGAGGACGGTGATAGCGACCCCGGATAGAGGCTCGCCGTCGCGGTTCAGGACCTTCCCCCGCAAAACCGCCACACGATACGCCTCGATCGTCCCCGGTCCCACTCCGGTCTGGATGGGATTCTCGCCGGTGTAGAGGAATTCCGTGGCGGCGAGCAGCGTTGTGGCGACCGTCCGGTCCAGAGCAGGGGTCAAGGCGGCGCTGACCACGCTCGACACTTCGCTCCCACCCTTGTTCCCAACCGCGGTGACCATGTAATAGTACGTGACTCCGAAGGTCAATCCGCTGTGCGTGAACGGTGCGGCAACATCTTCTATTAGATTGGCGTCGAGCTTGGAGAATTTCTCGTCCGTGGACCAATAGACGTTGTACGAGCTCGCTCCCCCTACGGGACCCCAGTCAATCACCAGGTTCCCACCCGAAACAGTAGCTGAGACATCGCTGGGAGGGGCAGGCGCATCGTACAGAGCTTCCGTCTGAATCCTGTAGAAGCGCGTGCCGCTGCCTCCGAGGGACGAATCAGTCCAGTTTGTTGTGGCTGTGGGCCACTGCTCAACCGGCGGAACGGGAGCCCAGTTCTCCTCGGTCAACGAATCACAGAACTCCACTGTGTAAACGAAGTTCGACCCCAGATCGCTCCAGCTCAGGGAGACACCTTCCTCGCCGATGAGCTGAATCTCCAACACGATAAAGGCCGAGGGACTGGTATCCGTTGACAGCGCATAGCTTTCCCCATCCGCCGCGCCGCTGTAGGCCATGTCTGCCGCCGAGACAGGTTCTTCAACAACGTAAGCACAGCTCCAGTTCGGATAGCAGGCAATGGCCAACGACAGGACAATTGCGATCGCTTGAAAGCCAATTCTATCGGTCGTGCGAACCATCTTCATTCCCCCTTCACCGCACAGCGTTGGCTGGCAGGATGCGATTCTTGTGAATCACTTCACGTAGTCATTGTGTAGGCTCTCACGAAGAACGAATGTAGTCCTAATGCGCGGTTTTGTCAACGCGTGCTTGGGGATGCCGAACAGAGGAGTGTCGCGCGTCAGGTGCCCGAGGCTCGCACTGCGGGGAAGGAGAAAAGGAAGAGAAGCTTTGTTAAGTCAACGATGCTGCGATTTGGCAATAGTACGGCGCGAATCTTTCGGAAAGGCGAGAAACGCGTAGCGCGGATAACAGGAAAAAGAGTCTATTGGGTTCGCAACGTGCTGTGTCCCTGTCTCTTCCCAGCAGACCCCGTAGCCCAAATCACACGATCCGATGTTTGCCGGTTAGAGCATCCCTCTTATGATTCAAAGCTCACTGCCTTCCATCCGCCTGAGAACCGCGCATCTTTCGACCGCACACCACCGAGTGAGTGGGGTCGGGAGATTCATCTGCTTGGCTACGAGACGCTACCTGCGAGTGACTATGAGCCGCACGGGTTTACCTGGCTCAACGCGCACGGGCAGACCTTCGCTGAGTAACTTTCCAGAGACAGCTACTGTCGTCGCAGCATCCACATTTTCCACTCTGTACCAGTGTGATTCGTCCGGCTCGACGGTGAACCATTCAGGCACAGCGTTCATTCGCGGCCAGTCCTGTTCAAAACCCATGTAGAGCCGATGCCCCTGCTGAGATACCGGACGGGAGACCTCACTGCCATCACTACCTCCCCATGCCCTTGCGGACGAACTCACAGAAGAATCTCCCGGATAAAAGGTCGTACCGATGACATGATGATCGTCCGCGGCGTGAACATATTCCCGCGACAGGTCGAGGAAATCCTCATGAGAATCCCCGAAGTCGCCACCAACTATCTCATCTCCCTCGACAGAAGAAATGGACTGGACGTCATGACCGTTGAAGTCGAACTCCGAAAAGACGTCTCGCGGCGAGACCACGAATCGCTGGAGGCTCTTCAACGGAAAATTCAGCGAGAGCTGAAAAACGAGATAATTGTGACCCCCGTCGTTGAGCTTGTGGACCAGGGGACTCTGCCGGCGGGGCAGGGAAAAGCCCGACGCGTGGTTGACCGCAGACAGATATAGCCAAACGGCCCGGCGAGAGGCTATTTCATTTGGGCGCCCGGCAGGCCTCGAAAAAAGCTGCGAGCGAACAATTCCGGTAGGCGGGCGCGAGCCTGGATAGTCTCGCGCACTTTTTCCCCACTTGCCCAAGGCCCTTCGTGGCCAAATGAAGAAGCCACAAACGCGGTCTCAAGCCATCGGTTATTTCGGGTGCGGTTGCCTGGTAATGACGGGATGACGGGCGGAGTGTTCCACGGCATCAAGGATGGCGTGCTTAGTTTTTCCGGCCCGTCGGTAGAATTGCCTGTCGCTGATGGGGAGGGCTCACAGCTTCATGGCTTGAGCGAGGAGAGGGGCGAAGCTGCTGACAAAGGTCTGAACCTCTCGATCATCTGCAAACTCCTTCTCCAAGTCCTTCACCTCTCGGAGCAGGTGGGCATAGCAATACTGGATGTGACATGGGGCTTTGTTGTAGCCGTTGTAGCGATCCACGACCAAAACTCCAGGGAGGGCCTCTCCACCGAAAACTTCCCTTGCTACGGAGGCCGAACGTGTCTTACGAAAACGGAAGAGACTGGTGCGTGAAGCACAAAATAACCATGCGTATCCGTTGTGACCGTCGGTTCGCCATGAGGTCTCGGCGGCGTGTTTGACAGGGGATTGCCGGTACCCCTCAATCAATTTGTCAATCGCAGGGGATAAAAACATGCCGGGAAGCGGAGTCGAACCGCTGACACGCGGATTTTCAGTCCGCTGCTCTACCACCTGAGCTATCCCGGCGTGGACAGCCGGCCCGCGGCGGGTCAACAGGGCATCTCTCGCTACGCGGTATGACCCGACTGGTAACCAGACAGACTACCCACTTTACCAAAACCACGTAGGTCAATCAAGACATTTTTCCGGTTGTGGTCGCTGAAACGAGCACATGGTATCCATGTTACATCCGGACGCCGAGCGCAGTCGGCCGGAGATTGATAGCCCGCTCGCCATCAATGTCGGGAGCGAGTCGTTGGGTCAAGTCCAATGGCGTATCGTTGGTAACGCCTCAGTCTCGGGGGATTGGGGGACGCAGCCACAAAGGCTTGAAAAAGCGAGCCGTTGAGAGGTATTATGTTTTGTAAGGGAGGTTGCTCACGTGCGGAGGGAAGTCAGGCTCCAGCCGGGAGAGAGTAAGATGGGGCTAAGCTGGAGAAGCAAAAAAAGATTGCGACAACGGGTGCTGCGGGCGGGATTGATTCTGCTCGTGGGGGGCGTTGGTTGCCACGCGGGCGCTTCCCAAAAGGATTGGGCCGCAAGGTTGTCCAGCCGGAGGGCAGTGCTGGAGCTTCGGAGAGTGGCGGGGAGTCCGGCGGGTTACGTGGAGTTCTTCCCGGGGGGGGAATGTCTGCGAGGTGGGGCGGATATAAGTATCTTCGACGAGAAGGGCGAGCCGGTGCCCCACAGAATCATGTCGGTCGGGCCGGGAGAACGATTTCTTATTGCCTACAAGCTGACGGATTCCGACAAGTACTTTCTCTACTACGGTCAGCCAACGCCCGCGGGTCGAGCTTCGAGCTGGGGTCCGCAATGCGGGGTTTTTCTACGGACGTACCGCCGGCCTCGCGGCAGCAGCAATACTGTCCGCGAGATAGAAGCGATGGCTCGGTCGGTGCGCTCCCTATTTGGCGGAGGCTATCGCGCGGCGATTTTCGACGGCTACAACCCATACGGCGGCTCGGACGACTACGTTTCGATATACACTGCTTACTTGAACATACCCGGTCCAGGGGGAGGCACATACTTCTTCGCGACGAACTCGGACGATTCGTCGGCTCTTTACGTTGACGGGAGGCTTGTGGCGGCGTATCCGGGAATCCACAGGGCGAGGGCGCGAAAGGGCGAGAGAAATGGCTCGCTGGAGCTCAACAAGGGGGTCCATCTGCTGACGTACTATCACGTCGAGTACACGGGGCCGCAGGCGACCACCGCCGCCTGGAAACAGCCGGGGGATAAGTTCTTCACACCGATACCGGCGGAGGCTTTCGTGGCGGTCAGCCCTTCCACAATCACTGCCGTGGAGGACAAGCGGGGAAGGCTGCTGGACTTCTCGTTCGCGATAGAGGAAATCTACGCCCCGGAAGGCGCGAGCCCGCTGATAGGAGTGAAGTTCAGCCCGTTCTCGTTGAACACGGGGAAGGGCTGCTACTTTCTATGGGATTTCGGGGACGGGGAGAGGTCGAACGAGGAATCGCCGACGCACGTTTACCTCAGCGAGCGAGTCGTTCCGGTTTCGCTGACGGTTCTCGACGAGGAGAAGAAGCGGCACACGGCGTCGCACTATGTGTCGGTGCTTCACCTCGAGGGGCGCAACACCACAAGTCCGCGAAAGACAAGAGAGTCGTTCGAGAAAATCCTTCGGGGATACACTCTTCGAAGACTGTCCCCGGATGAACTGGAGAGCCTGCACGATTTCTACGCCAGCGGAGAAGGGAACGAAGCACAGGTCTCCAGCATCGCGTCCATGCTGCTGAAGGCTATCGCGAGCAGCGAGGCGGAGAGGCGAGCGAAGTTCCTTCTGTCGTGGGCTCGGGCAAAGAAAGACGACACCGCCCGAAACACGCAGCTTCACCGCGCCAGGGCGCGGTTCTACCAGGAGGCGGCGAAGATCACGCGGGTCAAGCTGACCAGGGCGGAGGCACTCCTGGAGCTTGGCGACGTTTATTTCCATTCGCTCAACGATAACAACGCGGCTTTGAACTGTTACGGCGCGGTGGTCAACGAGAATGCCGACGAGAAGCTCACCAGGCGGGCTGTTATCGGGCAGGGGGACGTTTACCTATCCTCCGGAGACCTCGCCGAGGCAGAGAAGTTTTACAACAAGGCGGGCATTCTTCCCGAAGACGCCAAAGGCGCGGAGGCTCTCCGGACCTCCTACGGGAACCTCATCGAGGGATACATCAAGCAGAAGGATTTCAAGGCGGCTCTCGACGCGATTGACACCTGGGAGCGGAAATACCCCGGGGTGAAGACGAGCGGCTATTCGTTGATACTGACGTCGAGAATCGCCTTCGCCCGGGGGGACATGGCGGAGGTCCGGAAACTGGCGACATGTATCGTGGAAACGCTCGACGAGGATTCGTTCAAGCCGGAGGCTTATTACCTGTTAATCTCGGCGCTGCTCAGGCAACGCCAGCCCGCTGTCGCCAAGAAATACTACGAGGCGCTGAAGGAGGGTTTTCCCCGTGACAGGCACGTTGACCTGCTGCGGCGGTTCTTTCCGTGAGGTATGAACGCCCGACACGCACCGCGTTGGCCGGCTGCCTTTGTGCGGGTGCGGCCGTATTTGCGCAGCATATTTCGGATGAATCCTTTGGTCGAGAAGCCCCGCCTCGGCGGGGCTGAAGCCGGCTGTCACGAGAAGAATCTCGTATCCGATACCACCGACTAAAGCCGGTGGCTAACTGCGGCGCCCGCAGAGGGCGGGCGAAAAGGAGGCGGTGGCCCTTTCCGTTCTATGATAGAGGGACAGAGGGCACAGACCCACGGCGTCAACGTGCCACGGGAAAGGTTCAAGACGAGGCTTCAGAGCACGCCACGGAGACGCGGCCGGCCGCCTTTGTGCGCGGCGTGTCACTCCCCTGCCGCTGTTCAAACGCGACCGACTTTTTCTTGAAAGACTATCGTTTCCTTATTGCTGAGGTGCGAAGGAACCGCCAGCGGGGAAGAACAGCAGGCCGGAATCTGTCATCACCTGCGCGGGGATGTTGTGCCTTTGGGCGAGTTCGCCCATCTCCCGCATCCTCTGCAATTGAAGGGCGACGTTAACCCGCACGCCGAGCTCCAGAGGGTTGGTGCTTTCGTCGAGTGAGGTCAATTGCTCTTGCAGCCACGTCCTTGCGCGCTCGTCTGTCGCCGTGTCAATCGCCTCGACAATCAGGGAGCGAGCTTGCTCTTGCTTCTGTTCGAACGAAAGCGGGGTTGAGTATGTGCTCTTCATGTCTTCGACATCGGCGGCGAATTGCTCTCTGGCGGCAGGGTCGTCAATCTTTTCGGAAAAATCGTTGACCAGAATGTCCAATCTCCCGCAAAGCTGGTCGGGCTCACCCATAGCTTGCCACGCTGCGCCACGGTCCCTGAGCGCCTGGCGCGCCTGACGCTTCCTGACTTGGGTTCCCTCTTGGCGGAGGCCGACTATCTTTTCCTCCAGGCTGATCAACTGGCTCTGGAGGACGGCTATCTGAGCCATAATTTCCCGGTACTCCTTCGGGGAGGCGGAATTCGACGCCGCAGCGTCGCGACTTCCCTTTACAGACCCCGGCGCCCGGGGACTCTTGAGGTTTTCCTCGAGGGATGCCCGGATTTCGTCGAGCCTCTCTCCGATGCCTTCCAGCGTTTCGGCTATCCGGTTGATCTCGCTTTGCTGCTTTTCGAGCTTGACGGCAATCTCTACCAAGCGGTTGTCAGATTCTCGCTTCTCACAGCCGAGAACAATCAATAAGCTCACTGCGACAACCGCAGACGCTAAGAGCCGTGGCAACATGGCATTTTCTCCTTTCAGGAGGTCTGGCGCCCTGCACTGGTGCGCTTTCGAGCGGGTGCTGCCCGAAGACAGCGCCGCGCCGGGGCACTTACCATCTCCGATGTTATTATATGCGGGTGAAGTCGTTTTCCTTCAAGAAAAGATTCTCAAGATGAAAAGCACACGCCCACCGGGGAAAATCGCTGATGTGTGAAGAGAGTGCTAAACCGCACCGAACGGGGCATCTCCGGGAAAGCTCACCGCGAGGGGGACTCGCTACTGGGCACGAAGAAAGGGCACGCCCGTTTTCAGGACAATGCCCCTGGCGTTTCAATCGAAGCGAGTGCGGGATTCTGGCAGTGGATTGTCGCCTATTGAAGAGCTGCTATCGTCCCCTTCGCCCCATTCCGGGTCCGAATCCCCCCGGTCCCCCGCGACCGCCAAAGGACATGAGGCCGGAATCTCTTACCACTTCTGAAGGAATATTGTATTTCTGTGTCAGGTCGGAAATCTCTCGCATCTTCTGGAACTGCAAGGCCATGTTGACCCGGCGGTCGAGGTCCTCACCGGAGGCTTCATCGAGTGATTTCAACTGTCCTTCGAGCCATCCCCTGCTCCTGTCATCGGCATCGGTCATTGAATTTAGTGCTTGCTCAACGAGGGCGCGAGCTTGGTCGCGCTTCTCCTCAGGCGAAAGCACGGCGGAGTATTTATCCTTCAGATTCTCCACGTCCACGGCGAATTGCTCTCTGGTGCTAGGGTCACCAATCCTGCCCGAGGCATTTTTGACGAGGTTATCCAACCTTTCGGCGAGTTGCTTAGGGTCGCCCATGGCTCCAAATGCCGAGCGAGGGTCTCTGAGAGCCTCTCGCTTTTTTGCCTCACTCGCCTTATCTTGAAATCCGAGGAAATCTCCCTGGACGGCGGCGATCTGTTCCTGGAAGAGGTTTATCTGCCGCATGATGTCCTGATATTCTTTTGTGGAAGCGAAACTGGACGCCACGGCCATCTCTGCTGCGCCGCCGGTGCGAGCCGCCGAGCCAGCCGGGAGAAGAGCCTCGATCTTCTTCTCAATAGCGACGAGTTTCCCATCAATGGAATCCATTTTTTTCGACATTTCGGAAATGTTCTGGGTATGTTGCTCCTGCTTGACGAGAAGCTCTCCGACCCGTTGGTCGTTACCGCCCTGCTGGCACCCCCAACAACATAATGTCGCAATAGCCAGAATCGCCAGACGTTTGCTCAACATTGTGCTCCTCCTTCACTGGCGGTTTATCATGAAGCCGGGCGCTAACAAGTCTATCGCGCCGTTTATACGGATGCAATACATAAAAGCCGCAAATGAACGGCTACGCTCAGCCGCCTCTGCGGCCCCCTCGCCCGCCTCGCGACCCAGGACCTCTTCCCATAGCGGGAAGGCCGGAATCCATCAAAGTCTCCCTGGGTATGTTGTACTTGCTCGACAGGTCTCTCACCTGCCGCATAGTCTGCATGCGCTGGTATCGCTCGAGCCTTCCAGCAACCTCCTCGTCGGAAGCCGATTCCAACGACGTTATCTCGCGTTGGATCCGCTCGCGGGCACGGTCGTCCTGCTCGTTGTTCAACCTCTCCGTGAGGTCGCCGACGACTTGCTGATAAACCTCATTTGTGCTTGGGTTTTGGGAGAGATTTCGTTTGAACTGGTTGACATCCGCCTCGAATTGCTGCCTTTTGACGGGGTCTTCTATTTTCTGGCCGAACTTTTGGAGCAGATTATCGAGTCTCCCGGTCAGCTCCTGGGGATTGCTCAGGGCCCCCATCGCTTGGCGTGGGTCTCTGAGTTGTGCCCGCCGCTGTTGCTCGGCTGCGTCCGCTTGCGTTTTTGCAAGGCCGCCCTGAGTAGCGCTCAACTGCTGCTGGATCGAGGATAGTTCTGTAATAATCTGTTTGTACTCAAGGGTGTCCTTGAACTCGACAACCTGCGGCTCGGTGGCCGTCCCGCTTTTCGCTTCTGCCGGCTGCGGCGAGCCGGAAGCCGGAGGAATTTTCTCAAGGGATTGCTGGATTTCCTCCAGTCTTTTATCTATCCCTTCGATCCTGCTGGCGAGGCCGTTGATGCTGTCTTCGTGCTGGCCCTGCTTGACGGCGATGTCAACGAGCCGCTGATCGAAACCCTTCTGCTCACAGCCGCTCAGTATAAACAAAGACATTGCAATCGCGACGATAGCACATCTCTTCATGGCACGTTCCTCCTGTGCGGCGCCGTAGTCAAGCGGTGTCCCGCGGCACGCCTCCCGATGAAGGACGGCCGAGGGCAGAGACTCGCTTCGACACCGCGGTTTAGAGCGGCAAAATCGTTTCTCACTCCGCCCGGGTTGTCACCTTGCGGCGCAAGGAAACCCCATACTTAAAATTGAACGCCTCCCGTCGGCTGTCGGTTTAACGCTGAAATCTACGCATTCGGCTGCATGGCCGGCGGCGTATTGGGGGTTTGACATGCCACCACGATTTGGTAATATGGCTCGGCCGCGGCGCGGCGGCTGGCGCCTGTCAGCGCCACGACGGCTATTGTACCGCGCCCGACGCTGGCAATGGGCGCTCAAAATGCTCTGCGGACGCAGTCGGAGGCTGCTGCGGTCGTCGGGGAGGCGTCGTGAAGCAGGCGAGGGCTTGGAGGAAGAGAGGAAATGGACACGCGGGACACCCTGTACGAATACGAGCTGCAATCTCCGAGATGGTATGCGGTTTACACAAGGAGCCGGCATGAGAAAAGGGTCTATCAGCAGCTTGCGACGAAGATCGCGGAGGTTTTTCTGCCTCTGGCGAGGGTCTGGAGCCGGCGAAAGGACAGGCGGGTGAAGTACGATAAGCCGCTTCTTCCGGGCTACCTTTTTGTCAGGGAGGTGCTATCTCCTGCGACTCGGCTGTCTGTCCTGGAAACTTTCGGGGTGGTGCGAATTCTATCCTCCAGAGCAGGCGACCAAGCTTTGCCGGAGCCTATCCCCGACGGGCAGATCGAATCTCTGAAAATCCTGGTGGCAGCGAGACGTGAAATGCGCCCCTGCGACTACCTGGCCGTCGGAGAGGAAGTGGAGGTGGTCGCCGGCCCGTTTATGGGAGCTTCCGGGAAATTGGCGCGGGTAAATCCCAAGACCAACCGGCTTGTCGTTTCCATTGACCTGGTGAACCAGGCTGTGGCGGTTGATATTGATGTCGCTGACGTGAAAAAGGTGGAGGTTTAAGACACCCTTTGCAGCCGCGACCCGGCGCGGGAATAGACCAGGAGCTATCCTGAGTCGTTCAACGACGAGGGCAAAGCTTCCGTCGCGGCGCCGGATGAGCTCCGGCTGCCTCGGTGGGCAGGATTTACGGCGAGGATTTCACGACCGCAGCCGTAAGTGAGCAAGGGAAGGAGGAATGGGATGCTTGCAGCAGTGCTCGAGGGTGTCAGGAAAATGGTTCTGAAAGATGTCCCGCTGCCCGTCGCCGGACGCGGCGAGGCGATTGTGAGGATGAAAGCCTGCGGGATATGCCTGACCGACTATTGCGCTTACACCGGCAAAAGAACCAACTGGAAGCCGGGAAGCATCGTCGGGCACGAGATGAGCGGCGTCGTCGAAGAGGTCGGCGAGGGCGTGGAGAGCTTCAAGCCCGGAGAAGAAGTCATCGTCTCTCCGGCAATCTTCTGCGGGGAGTGCGAGTACTGCAAGAGCGGGTTGCAGCATTACTGCCGCAACGGCGCGGTCATCGGCGGGGAAGGGTTCGACAAGGTCCTTCCGGGGGGATTCGCCGAGTTCGTCAGGGCGCCCGTGCAGACGCTTTACCCGAAACCGCCGAACATCTCCTTCGCGGCGGCGGCTCTCACGGAACCACTGGCTGGTTCCTATAAGGGACTTATCTCGTACACCGGCCTGACCGTCGGAGAGGACGTTGTAATAATCGGAGCCGGAAGCATGGGACTTCTTCTGACGCAGATCGCCCACGCCGCCGGCGCAGGGAACCTCATTCTGATTGACATAGCCGATTACAAACTCGATTACGCGAGGAAATGCGGCGCCAGTCACACCATCAACTCGACTAAAGAGGATCCTAAAGAGGCGGTGGCGGCAATCCTTCCAAAGGGACCGGACATCGTCTTTGAGGCTGCCGGAGCACTCCCGGCTGCGGAACTGGCATTCGAGCTTTGCCGACGTGGAACGAGAATCAACATGTTCGGTGTCATCGTGCCGGGGACAGTCCCGGTCTCACCCGCCAGAATCCATTTCCTCGAGACCCGCATGGACGCATCTTTTTCCGTGACGCCGAGGGTGATGCTTAAAGCGATTGGCCTGATGCGGAAAGGGCTGGTTGACACGGGCAAAATCATCACCCACCAAGTCCCGCTGAGCGAGATGCAGAGAGCCCTCGACATCATGGGAACGGTCGAGCGCATCAAGGTAGTGGTAGTGCCGTAAGCTGGGCCGCCTGCGGCTGCATTTCAGTGGCGGGGAGGCCCGCGCTCCTGTCCCCGGAGCGGACTGTACATTTTGGAGCGACTTGTCGCGCCCCTCCCGGGTTTTTCCATTTCATGATGCACTATTCCCAGGGCGATGCCCCGGGCAGCGGCAACCTACAGATTTCGGAGAGAGCCCCCCTTATTGACGCCAACATAAGGAGACTCGCAAGGCGCTTTCTCGGCTCGTAGAATCGGTGGCGAGGTGGGCGAAAAGCGTTTTTTTACCCGACATTCGGGTTCTTGCAGGGGAATTTTCCACTCTGATGAGGGGGCTGTTCCACTTTTTTCCGGGGGTGGGAAGGAATATTTCCCAGTGCGGGGAGGGGCTTTACAGGGGGTCAATTCTCGTATCTTCCTCTTTTCGTTCGGATTATGTTGATTGTGGATTCTGTGCTCGCAGGAGGTCTGGCACTTTTTGTGCTTATGGAAAAAAACTCGTCAGGGTGCGCACTTTTCCCAGAAAGCTGTTGAATATGGTTTTCGTCACCTGGTATAGTTTTAGATACAGAGGGGATTTATATCCTTCCGGCAGGCAATAGGGGTGAGAGGCAATCGCTATGGGTCGCAAAAAGAACAACAAGTTCTCCGTCGGAGTGGACGTGGGAAGTTCGTCGGCGAAGGTTGTGGTGCTCGCCCGGGGAAGCGGAGGGAAAAAGCTGAAGCTACTGAACTACGGCGTCAAGTCCATTCCGAGCGGCGGGAGCAAGTCTGCCGGCACGGAAGGCGCGGAAGCTGCTGTCAGGGAACTGCTCTCGGAGACGAAGCTGACTCAGAGAGAAGTGATTTCGTCGCTGCCCGGCACGTCTGCGGTCGTGCGGTACATCCAGATGCCGCGAATGACGCTTCAAGAAGCGAGGGAGGCGTTGAAGTACGAGGCGGCGCAATACATTCCGTTCAAGCCGGAAGAGGCGCAGATGGATTGCCATATCCTCGACAACGGCTCGAAGGATAAGAGCGAGACAATGAAGCTGATGCTGGTAGCAGCCCGGAAAAGCGAAGCCGAAAAACGGGTGGAAATGCTGCAGAAGGCGGAACTGACGCCGGTGGTTCTGGATGTGGATTCGATTGCCATCCTCAATGCGTTTGAGACGACGGGAATGCTATCGGATGAGAAGGAAGCGATTGGGGTGATCAATATTGGAGCTCGCCAGACAAATTTGAACGTTATTCAGGATGGCTGTCCCGCGTTTACCCGCGACATCGAGGTCGGAGGCGGTGGGATAACGGTTGCGATTGCTCGTGGATTGGGTGTTAGTCTTGCGGATGCCGAGGGGCTGAAGGTGTCTGGGGACGCCATCATTCAGCCGCACCTGGAGATCGTGCTGAAGTCCATTGTGCACCAACTGCGGTCTTCGTTCGACTACTACCAGGGCAGCTCGGGAAAAGAAGTCAAGAAGGTTTACATGAGCGGAGGAACGTCCCTTCTGAGGGGAGCGGGCGAGTTTCTGACTGAATCGCTCGGAATTCCGGCGGAGCCATGGGACCCCTTTGCGGGAATCGAGTCTTCCGATTTCGAAAATGACCCTGCGCTGAAGGCATTGGCGCCTCTGCTAACAGTGGCGGTGGGACTCGCCAGCAGGAGAACCGATTCGCCATGATAGAGATAAGTCTTTTGCCCGTTGACGAACAGGTCAAGGCCAAAGCTGAGCAGAAAGGATTGGGATTTCAGATTCCGAAGTTCATTCCAAAGGGCTTCGGAATCGCGATTGTCGCTCTATTGGCGATGTACGGCCTGTCCCACCTGAAGGCCTCCTCTCTGTCGAGGGCCCTGACCAGCAGTAAGCAAACTTTGTCCGAGTTGAAGAAGGAGTCCTTGCAAGCTCAAACGCTCGAGGCAAGGCTCGGGCCGCCGGTGGGGAAAGCGGGAAGCGTCGAACAACCGAACGGGGCCGGCCAGGCCACAAAAGATTCCGGAGAAAGGCTGAGAAAGAGAGCGGAGGTAGTTCGGGCCCGCCTCGAAAACCGCAAGGTGTGGTCGGAACTCCTGAAGGAGATAACCCTTTGCTGTCCGGAGGAAATCCGGCTTACGGAGATAAAGCTCGGCGCTTTGCGGACAGGCACCACCTCGGGGCGAGGGAAGGAGTTAGTGATTTCCGGCTATTACGTGACGGGTGTGAACCCCGAGATGATATTCATGGACAGGCTGCGAGGGAGCGCGAAAATCGCAGCTCACTACCAGAGGTTCACTCCCATGACACAACCGGAAGTGGACAAAACGGATTTTGGGATACATTGCAGCGAACAATGAACGGGGAACATCGGGCAACGAAGTACACGAAAGAACAGGCGGAGATGTTGGCGCTTCTGGTGCTGATGGGATGCGCAGTTGTTGTGCTGACATTTCTTTACCTGGTGAAGCCGAATTTTGCGGCGATGGCAGAGTCGAAGGCGGAGCTAAAAAAGACCGAGGCGGAAATCGCCCAACTGAGCAAGGCGCCGGTGCAGCTCGCGAAAGCCAAGAAGGAAAGCGACGCCCTCACAGCGACGATTGAAAAGGGGGAAAAGGCGATTCTTGCGGGTATTGCGGTTGACCCTCCTCTCACCCAGGTGTGTGTGGAGGTGGCAAACAAACTGGGACTGAAACCCGCCTTCGGAGTGCAGGGCTCCGAGGTTTTGCTGGAGTTTAAGGAGCGAGCAGCCGATGGCAGGCAAGTCACCCGGCATTACGGTGAAGTGTCGCGAACACTGGACGTCCTTTCGACGGACTTTCTCAGTTTGTGCCGGTTTCTAAGCGGGGTTGAGAAAGCGAACGAGGGGATAACGGTTGCCCACCTCGAGATAGGCAACAAGTCGCTCGGCGAGGCCGACCGGGAAGCGGGGAAAGTGACAGCCAAGGTGAAACTGAGCATGTTGGGGATAAGGGAAGGAGAACGTGCAACGCCGCCTGAGGTGAAAGCCATCGAGGAGTTCGACGAGCGCAATCCCTTTGGACCAGCGAAGGTGAAGGGCGCGGGGAGAGGGGTCCAAGACATCACGAAAGTCCTGGAGGGAATTAGGGTTACAGCCATCTGGTCGAACAAGTTGATAATGACAGTTCCGGGAGGTGGAAACATCGAAGCGACGAAAGGCGAGACCTTTGTCGTGGGCAAGATGAAAATGAGATATGTGTCCGGCGCCGGCGACACTTTCGTTTTCGAAATAGCTGGCTCCGGAAAACGGTACAGGTTGGTAACAAACTGGAGGGGGCAGGTCAAAAAGGTGGAAGAGGAGGAGACAAAATGAAATGTGCAAAGGAGTTCCAAGCGGTCACGCTGGCAGTAATGTTAGGGCTGGTTTTCCACGCCGGGGGCAGTTTCGCGGCTGTGACGGAGACGGTTCCCGAGGGGGGAACCGCAGAAGTTGTGGAGGAGGCTCCGCCCGCGGTCGTGGAGGAGGCCCCAACGGAGGAAACCCTGGGAACGGGGGAAGCGATGCCAACCGTGGAAATCACCCCGACGGGTCTGGTCAGTTTTGATTTCCGGGACGCTGCGATCCAGGATGTGCTGCGGCTGTTCGCACGGCAGGTCAACATCAACATCGTGACGACGCCGAGCGTTACAGGGATGGTGACCATGAAGTTGGACAACGTCAAGTGGCGCAAGGCTCTCGAGCTGATTCTTCAGGTCAACAAGCTGAAATTGACCGAGGACAAGGAGAATAACATCATCAAGGTCATGACGGAAGCGGAAGTCGCAACGGAGCCGATGACCACCAAGATTTACCCACTGAGTTACCTCCAGGCAGCCGACTACGATGTCGAGACTATCGAATACGACAAGGACGGGAAGAAGGTCAAGACGACCAAGTCCCTGGACGGGGCTGCCAAGCTGCTCACGAAGCTGTTGACTGAGAACGAGACCATGGAACCGGACCCCTTCGGGAACAAGCTCATTGTGCGAGCTACGCCGGCATCGCATGAGCTACTGGAGTCGGTGATCAAGGACCTCGATAAGCAGGTCAGACAGGTTCTTATCGAGGTGAAGTTCATCGAAGCCTCGACCGGCGCAGAGAAGAATCTTGGCATCAAGTGGGACTTCCTGCGGGAGTATGGCGTCTCAGCCACGGACCTCGCCAGAGGATACACCAACACCGTGGGTAAGAACTATGGTGCCGCCTCAGGTTCCTCTGAGGAGGGCACCTCGGAGGACCATGGCTTCGATAGCCGCACGGAGTCGAGCCTTACTGGCCTGACTACCGATGCTTTTTCCTCGCGCGACCTTACCGGCACCCGAACGGAATCCACGGGCTGGGACCGCGCACGGGATGAGGCGAGCAACACGATTAAAACAGCGAATCTGTCCGCCGATAACGTGAGGTTGGTGCTCAGCGCGCTGCTGGAAGACAGCGACGCGAAGCTGGTGTCCAATCCGAGAATATCCACGGTTGACAACAAGCAGGCGACGATACGAGCGGTGAAGGAATGGCCTATCCCTAAGTACACCTTTAACGCCGACACGGGAACATGGGAGGTCCAGGGATTCGAGTTCAAGGACATCGGAATCAGTCTGAGGGTAACGCCGCATATCAACGAGGGCAACTATATCACCCTGGACGTGGATCCGGAGGTGAGCAATCAGGCAGGGACGCTCGTATTCGGCGGCGGCGCGGGAGGGACCGCGGAGATACCTATCATTGATAGCAGAACGGCGGCGACGCGGGTCGTGGTGAAGAGCGGTGAGACACTGGTTATCGGGGGCCTCGTGAAAACGGACGAAATCTTAAAAAAATCGGGTATCCCCCTCCTGAAGGATCTGCCGCTGATCGGGGGTGTGCTTTTCGGACACACATCGAAGAGCGTCAGAAACCTCGACCTGATGATTTTCATCACCCCTACGATTGTGGAGGGACCGGGCGCATCGGTTCTGGCCCCACCGCCGGAGTATCTGAAGAAGACTTCCCCTGAAGTGAAATCGGGTGAGCCCCGCAGCGGCGGGGTGGAGTAGGTTTTTCCCACGGGAGCGCGGATGTTTGTTCGCCGACATTCTCCGCACGCTTCGGAGTACCGCGCCAGAGGGCGCGGCGAGGATGTCGCCGAGGTCTTTACGCAGGTGAGCGCGCCAGCGGGCGCGCCGAGCACGGGATAGTTGAGCTATGAAAAAAGAGATAATAATCAACGTGGAGAACACGGAAAAGCGCATTGCCCTGCTGGAGGACAGCACGCTTGAGGAGTACTATTTCGAGCGAAGCGGGAGCAAGAGACTGGCAGGGAGCATCTACCGGGGGAAGGTCTCGAAGGTTGTCCCGGGGATTCAGGCGTGTTTTGTGAGCATCGGGATGAGGAAAAACGGTTTTCTTCACATCTCAGATATACTTGACCACGCCAAGACCTATGCGGAGGTAGTGGGAGAGGAGCTCGACGAGCCTGCTGCGGCTCAACAACCTGCCAAGAAACAGATAGGGCAGTTGGTGCAGGACGGACAGGACGTGTTAGTTCAGGTGGTTAAAGACCCTATCGGGAGCAAAGGGCCGCGGCTGACGACGAATGTCAGTTTGCCGGGAAGGTGCTTGGTGCTGCTTCCGAGGTCGCCCCGAAGGGGGATATCCCGGCGGATCGAGGACCGCTCCGAGCGGGAGAGGCTGAGGAAAATACTCGACTCGCTGCCTGTCCCCAATTCGATGGGCGTGATAATGCGAACATTCGCTCAGGGGAGGGCGAAAAAGCATTTTCTGCGAGAGCTCAGATTTCTTCTCTACCTCTGGAAAAAGATAGAGAAGCGTTACAACGAGGCGCAGAAACCGGCCCCTCTTCACGAGGAAAAAGACATCGTCAAACGGTTTCTTCGGGACGCGATGTCGGAGGAGCTTGAGAGAGTTGTAGTTGATTCCAAAAAAGAATACAGGGAGTTGAAAAAATTTGTCCACTCCTCGCTGCCGAAATGCGGCACGGAGATCGAGCTTTACAAGGGGAAGGTTCCGCTCTTCGAGAAGTACGGCCTGGAGAAGGAGATGGAAAAAGCTTTTCGAAGCAAGGTGTGGCTGAAGTGCGGAGGCTACCTGGTGATCGAAAAGAGCGAGGCGCTGGTCGCCATAGACGTCAATACCGGGCGTAACGTAGGGCCCGGCGACGCGGAACAGACGATACTGGCGACGAATCTGGAGGCGGCTCGTGAGATCGCCCGCCAGCTTCGACTGCGAAACATGGGCGGCATCATCGTCATTGACTTCATTGACATGAGGACGAAAACCAACAGAAAGGCTGTGTACGACGAGCTGAAACGCAGCCTAAAGAGAGATAAAGCGAAAACGTATCTCGTGCCGATCTCGGAGCTGGGTTTGCTGGAGATGACCAGACAGAGAGATAGGGAAAGCCTCGGGGAAGCTGTCTTCGGGGAATGCCCATATTGCCATGGCACGGGGTCCGTGAAGCTTCCCGAGACGGTGAGCATCGAGATTCAGAGGGAGCTGAGGAGAATTGGCTCCGGGGGAAACAACGTGGATGTGAAGGTGTACGCGCACCCCACTCTTATCGAGAGGCTCAAGACGAAGGATTCCGCGGCAGTGAGCAAGATAATAAAGCAGAGCAGGATAAACGTGGAACTCCTCTCGGTCAGCGATTGCCACCTGGAGGAATGGAGCTGTTACGTGAACGAGCCGAGCGGCGCCCGGGAGTAAGGTGAGGGATACGGCAATGGGCAAGAACATTCTCGTAGTTGACGACGAGCAGTCCATGAGGATTTTCCTGACGAAGATTCTTCTGCAGGAGAATTACGCCGTGGTGACAGCGTCTTCCGGGGCGGAAGCGGTCAACCGAGTCTCTTGCGACGAGCCGGACATCATCCTTCTCGACCTGCGACTGCCGGACATGGACGGCATGGCCGTCCTGGAGAAGGTGAAGAAGATTCTTCCTGAGATTCCGGTAATCGTCATCACAGCCCACGGAGGTGTCCAGAGCGCTGTGGACGCTATGAAGAGAGGGGCTTACGACTATTTGACAAAGCCCTTCAAGGTGGACGAACTTCTCATGGCGATTGACAAGGCTCTGGAAAGGGAGACCCTCCAGCGGCAAGTTAGCCATTTCCGCAAACAGCACCGCAGGGACCACCAGACGGAGTACATCGTGGGGAATAGCGCAGCGATGAAGAAAGTCCACGAGATGGTGGAGCGGATCACCGAGAGCGATACCACGAATGTCCTCATCTACGGGGAGAGCGGCACCGGCAAGCAGTTGGTGGCGAACGCGGTCCATTACAACAGCCGGCGGGCGTCAAAACCGTTTGTGGAAGTGAATTGCGCCTCGATTCCGGAGACTCTGATGGAAAGCGAGCTTTTCGGCTTCGAGCAGGGGGCTTTCACCGATGCGAGAGAGAAGAAGAGTGGGTTGCTGGAAGAAGCTGACTCAGGGACGTTCTTCTTCGACGAGATAGGGGACATGACCCTGCACCTCCAGGCGAAGCTGCTGAAGTTCCTCGACACGAAAACGTTCCGCAGAGTGGGGGGAACAAGGGAAATACAGGTTGACATCAGGGTGATTGCCGCGACAAACCAGGACCTCCGCGCGGCGGTCGAGCGAAGGGTTTTTCGAGCCGACCTCTATTACCGTCTTAACGTGGCAACTCTAGTTCTGCCGCCCCTGAGGGAGCGGAAGGCGGACATTCCGCTTCTCGCGGAGCATCTCATGAAACAGAGCAACCGGAAGTTGAGCAAGAAACTGGAAGCCTTCTCGCCGGAGGCTCTTGAGATGCTTATGGACTACAACTGGCCTGGGAATATCCGCGAGCTGGAGAACGTGATTGAAAGGGCGGCTATTCTTTGCCGGGATGGAATCATTGACACAGTCCACCTGCCGATCGACCTGATGCGGCGGGCGCCGGGAGAGGCCGCGGCGCAGAGCGGCGGACAACTCTGGATGGACGGGATAACCACTGGCAACGGAAGGTCCATGAAGGAGCTCGTCCAGGAGGTCGAGCAAAAGCTGATTACCGATGCCCTGGGACGATGTGGCGGCAATCAGGTACGGGCGGCAAAGCTGCTGGGCATTACGAGGGATATATTGCGGTATCGAATGAAGCAGTACAAAATGCCTTCAGGAAGATTAGGGTGGGCGTGAGAGGAAGGCGGCTGCAAGAGAAGGCCAAGAGACGAGGGCGAGAGGATATGCCGGCCGGGGCAAGGGGAAGTTTGACAGGGAAAGGCCCAGACGTAACTTCGTCGGGCAGGTTCGGGGCCAAATGGTGCCTTGCCAATGAGTGAAGAAAAAAGCAGCGAGCAGGCGACAAAACGCATTCTCATCGTGGAAGACCAGGCAACGCTGGCGTTTTTCCTGGCTCAAAGCCTGATGTCCGAGGCTGAGGATTACGAAGTTCTCACCGCGAGGGATGCGGAGACGGCGGTGGCGAAGATGGAAGAGAAGCCTTTCGACGTGGTGATCTCCGACATCGTGCTTCCGGAGATGGACGGGGTTTCTCTTCTGGTGCAAACGCGGAAGCAATGGCCGGGGACGAGGGTCATCTTGATGACCGCGTACGGTTCCGCGGAGATTAAGAAGCGAGCCCGCCGGATGGGCGCCTTCGCCTACATCGAAAAGCCGTTCATCTATGCGAAGATGCGCGACCTTGTCTTTCGGGCGCTGGAGTAGGCCGGGACGGCAGGGAGGCCGCAATCTTGAAAACGGGAAAGGGATTGTGCGAGCGATGAAACAGCTTGGGGAAATCTTAGAGGAGATTACCGACGGGTTTGGTATTCGGTTTGCGGCACTCGTCTCGCGAGATGGCTTCACCATCGAGAATTCGTCCTCGGCAGGGGAGGCGGAGGCGCTGGCTGCGGCTCGGGCGGCTCAATTAGTGTTCGCCGCGGAGGCGGCGGGCGAGGAATTGCAGAACGGGCCCGCAAAGCAGCTCGTCGTAAAGTATCACAACGGCCTGCTGGTGATTGACTGCGTAAATCCCGACACGCTGCTGTTGACCTCCGTAGCGAGCGAGGCGAGCATGGCGTGGGTGCAGTGCGCTGTCAGGAAATACCTGTCGGAAATCAACCAAAGGCTTTGAATGCCCGGATAGAACGTAAGTCGAATTCAGTTGATTGGGAGGAAAAGGGTAGAGAATGTCCACTATCAACTACGCTTCTCGAGAAATTTTTTTCAAGATCGTTTACTACGGTTGTGGGCTTTCCGGCAAGACAACCAACCTTCAACACATTCACCGGAGTATTCCTTCGGATAACAAGGGGAATCTGGTGTCGCTTGCGACGGAGACGGATCGCACGCTATTCTTCGATTTTCTGCCCATCGAGGCGCTCAAGATAGGCGGTTTTGCCGCCAAGTTCCAGCTCTACACCGTTCCCGGTCAGGTTCATTACAATGCCACCAGAAAGCTCGTTCTCCGGGGCGTGGACGGCGTGGTTTTCGTGGCGGATTCGCAGTGGGAAAAGATGAGAGAAAACGTCGAGAGCTTTCGGAATCTCGAGGAGAACCTCGCGGAGTACGATTACGCCCTCGACGATATTCCATACGTGCTCCAGTTCAACAAAAGGGACCTCGAGAGCAAAAGCCCTGTGGAGTATATGAATTATCTTTTGAATGGAAGAGACGTGAGGGTGGCGGCATTTGAGTCGGTGGCGACTGAGGGCAACGGCGTTTTCGATACGCTTAATCGAATCGCCAAGCTCGTGCTGCACAGGCTGAACCAGGAAATGAAAACAAAGGCTTCTTGAAGCACCCCGCCGCCGGCGGGGTTTCCAAGATGAAACGTCGGTAGGTGAAAGATGGCGTTGGTCGGTGACCTCAAAGACCTGAATATTGCATCTCTTGTCCAGCTCAATTGTGTGGAGAAGAATACCGTCCGGCTGACAATCAGCACGCCGAAAGGGCCGGCGGCTATCTACTTCAGGAAAGGGGAGATCGTCGAGGCGACATTCTCCGGGGAGATAGGTGAGACAGCGCTCTATCGGATATTGAGCCTGAAGGAGGGGGAATTCCGCGTCACGCCTATCGCGGGGCTCCCGGAAAGGAGCATCTTCACCTCGTGGGAAAGTCTTCTCCTCGAAGGGATGAGAGTAATTGACGAGACCGAAAAGGGGAAAGCCCTGATTGCCGAATGTGTCGGGAAGGAACTGGATGAGACGCCGGAGATCGAACGTTACGTAATCGCGTCTAAGAAAGGGGAAGTGATAGCCACCAGCAGAGCGGATGACGCCGAGAGAATCGCAGCAGCGGCAATCCTCCTCGCGTGGAAAGGGCAGGAGTTCGCCTCCCGAACGGGGCTGGGGGAAGTGGGCTTTTCGACGTTGCTGACGGAAAAGGTTTCGACCTTCTTCATGGATTGCGGCGGGTTGGTGGCAGCCATCTTCGCAACGAAGCGAACCGTGTCCCAGTCGCTTTACGCTCTGGTGGACGACGTCCAAAGGAAACTTAAGTACTCCGAACTGTCGCACGCTCAGCGTGGAGCTGAGATGGCGCGGTGAAATAAACTCGGGTAAACCACAATGGGCATCCAAACGAATGCGGTAACTCCCAGAAACCTCTCAGACCTTCTTGGGAAGCTTGCTCCGCTCGAGCAGGTGAACGGCGTACAGGACTATCTCCTTGCGGATTGCTTCGGGAGAATTGTCGTCAGAAAACCGGGTTCCCTTTTAGGGGAAGAGGTTGCGAAGGGATACGCAAAAGACGCGGCGCAGGCGGGGGAGATTTTCGCGCTCCTGTCGGCGTCGGGCGAGGATGAAAGGGTTTTCGATTTCCACTTCGAAGGCGCGCTGCTTATCGTCTGGGATTGGGGCAGGGTGTACCTGTTAGCTCTGTGCGGCGAGGAAGTGAATCTGCCCACGACGCGGATGACCGCCAATGTCCTCAGGGACGAATTGAGGAAGGATAAGCGGTTCAGGGAGTACGTCGCTCCCCGCGACGGCGATGATTGCGGCCTGCTAAGTGAACAAGCCCTCGGGCCCGACCTGCACAAACACGTGGCTGCCCTGAAACAGAAATAGCCGTGCGGTGGGTTACGCCATGAGAGGCGAAGAAATGATCGAGCGAATCCAGAGGGAGCTCACAATGATCATCGGTCCCCTCGCTCCGGTGGTCATGAGGGATAAAGCTGCGCAATTCGGCGAGAGCGTCGAGAGTTTTCCAGAGGAGAGGATGGCGGAACTGGTCGAAGAGGTCAGCTTCGAGATACAGAACAATCGCAGGAAGGTGGAGTTCCAGCGGGCGGCCTTGAAGATTCTTGGGAAAACTTCACAGTGGCCGGTCGCTCCTGCGAAGAGCAATGGTCTGAAGGTAAAACGTGAATAACAACGGTGATTTGCGGGTCAGGTCTCGCCTGAGGTGGCAGCTTTTTGCGGCGTGGACGGTCCTTTTGGTCGGCTCCATGGGGGCGGTTTTTTTTGCGATGGCCCTGAAAATGAGCTCGCTGATTTTTCACAGCGAGGTGGAGAAGCTGCATCCTGCAGCGAGGGGTCTGAGGGAAGTGTGCGCAGAGCACTTCATGTCCCCCTCTGAGCGGGAACTGACGGCGAAGTTCGCCAGAATCATGAAAGAGTTCCCCGACCTTGCCTATCTTCTTTTTGTTGACGCGTATGGCAACGTTCACTGCCGGGGCGCCAACAAGGCGATTGACTCACTCAAGCTGCGTCTGGCAAAACTGGACCCCTCGGAGAAAGATGAGAACCTCATCCGCGTGGGCGGTGAGACCTACGTTGACATTAGGGAGGTTACAGACACGAGGCCCTCCTTGCCGGTGCACGTGGGTTTCGCCAAGTCTCTGACGAATGCCAAGACTTGGGCGTTGCTTTGGAACCGCGGTGCGATAGCGCTCGTTGTATTAGCTGGTGGATTGGTCGGCGGGTTCCTGTTCTTGACGTGGGTGGCTCGGCCCGTCGTTGACGTTTCGAACCAGGCGGAGAGGTTGAGCCTGGGGGACATGGACGTGAGATTGGACTTGAAGTGCAGAGGGGAAATTGGAAGAGTATATCTCTCTCTGGAGAGATTAAGAGAGAGCGTGATGTATGCGTTCAGACGACTGAACAACACAGAGCAGACAATGGAAGAAACCGTCGAGCAGAAGCCACCGGAGGAGGAGGAGCTGGCGAAAGGAGACAGGAGATGGCCGAAGGTGAGGTGAAGGACGCCGAGGAAGTGGAACTGGCGGGATTCTTGAAGCGCGACGAGTCCACCGGGGAACTTCGAAACGCCAACAACAAGAGGGCGGTCGTTATGACCGGAGACCTTTGGAAAGCTCTCATCAACTCGCTGGAGGAAAAGTTGGGAGGGGAATTCGATGACGTCCTCTACTCCGCGGGAAGGGCCTGGGGGATGGGAACATTCGCCGAGTTCGCTGAGAAGGTATCCGCCGCTCAGAAGACTCTTTACCACACCCGCAACATGAACTTGGACGATTTCAAGCGGCAGTTCAATGACTACCTGGTTCGCCACGGCTGGGGACGATTCGACATCTACGAGAAAGACGACCTGATTTTCGTTGACCTGTTTTCTTCTGCCTATCCGGAGATGCTCGGAAAACGGGACGTGATGACCTGCTCGTTGATGGCAGGTTTTTTCGCAGGTTTTTTCAGCGACCTGATCGGAGTGGAGTTGTGCTGCATTGAGCTTCAATGCGTTGCCACAGGGGCGGAGAAATGCACGTTCGTTGTCTCGGATTCCGCTTTGACCGGCTCCATCAGGAAATGGCTATCGAAGGGAAAAGGGTTCGACGAGATTGTCGCTGCCATCGCAGAGAAGGAGTACCAGACAAGGAGATAGCGCGGATGAAGTGGAGGCGCTATGCGTGCCGGAGGGCGTGTTCTCGCGGTGGGCGCCCCTCGCAGCCGCAGAGCGCGTTCGCGAGCTGAATCCGCTGTGAACAGGAGTGGGCAAAAATGGATGTTGATGCAGAACAAGGAAACCGCCCGTACGAGGAAACCCTTGAGGCCGCCAAGATTCTCGAGGAGGTCGCTCGTTCCGCGGGAAAGAAGCCAGCGCCCTCCGCGAAAGAAAAGTGCCCCTCATCGGGACAAAAGGAGCAACCGGGGGGCGTATGTATCGGAGAGCTTTTCTCTAACCTCGTGAAGATGTCCCCGCAGGAGAAGATTCGGATCGCGGAAGGCTCAATCGGCTCGCTCTTTAAGAAGTACATAGGGAAGCATGGATGATTCCCATGGGGAAAATCATCGCCGTGGCCAACCGCAAGGGAGGGGTTGGCAAGACGACAACCGCTATTTGCCTCGCCCATTTCCTGGGCCGCCGGGACAGAAATGTTTTGCTGATTGACCTCGATCCTCAGAACGCGCTGAGCGCAGCGCTTCTCCCCGAGGGGCAAAAGGCCGTGGCCGGGGTAATAGACATTCTCCGCGGCGCCGCCGGTCCCACCGACGTGGTCTGTCGCACGGCCTCGCTTAACGTTGACCTTATCCCCTACGGCACTCCGCAATCCCTCTTCGACGAGCACGAGGCGCTGTTTGCGAGGGAGGACAAAAAGAGTTTGTTCACTCGATTTCTGGGGGGGCTTTCGGAGAGTTATCACTACATTTTACTCGATTCGCCGCCGGGGGCGTCGGCGATTGTGCAGTTCACGCTTTATCACGCCGAATCGGTCATCGTTCCTCTGCAATGCCAACCTCTCGCTCTGCGAATTATCCCACGCATACTGAACGACATTAAACAGCTTATCGAAACCGCCAATCCTTCGCTGAAAATCGAAGGCGTGTTGTTGACGATGTACGAGTTCTGGAACCCGATCTCCCGAAGCATTGCCGATCAAGTCCTTTCTTTTTTCCCCAAGCAATCCACCTTCTTGCGCGCGGTCGTCCGCAAAAGCCCCGCCTTCGAGGAAATCTTCGACCGGCAAAAGAATCCGCTGCTGCAACCTGATTTGCCGGAGGAACTGCTCGATTACGACATCATGGCGCAATTGATCCTGGCGAGGGAAGAAGAATCGCCCTCCACTTCACCGATGCCCGGTGCGTCCAAGATGAGTTGACCGCCGCTGTGCCTGCACCACGTCGCTGAAAAACAACGGTGAGAGGAGCTGCGGCATACCGCTGAAATGCAGCGGCGGCCCCGCTGTGGAGCTCTGGCGAAAGGGAAAACTTTGTGGCGATTCCGAAACGTGCATTCGCTGGAGGTTACTATTGGTCTTCCCGTGAAAAGGCAGGTGGGACAGATGGCGCGTCAATGGCTCAGTTTTGTTGGCGAGCCGTCTTTTTTCTCCTCGCCCCGCTCGACGAGGTTCAGGGCGGCGGAGTTGATGCAATAGCGCAGGCCAGTGGGCGGGGGGCCGTCATTGAAAACGTGGCCCAGGTGGGCGCCGCAACGGCTGCACAGCACCTCTGTGCGGACCTTGCGGTGGCTGCGGTCGGTCTCGGTGCGGAGGTGTTCCTCGACGAGGGCTTTCCAGAAGCTTGGCCAGCCGGTCCCCGAATCGAATTTGTTCTTCGAATCAAAGAGGTCTTGGCCGCACGCCACGCACTTGTAGGCGCCCGGGCTTTTGGTTCTCCAGTATTTTCCTGAGAAGGGGGGCTCGGTGCCCTTTTCCCGCGCGATGTGATACTGCTGCGGCATCAGGATCTCGCGCCATTCTTTTTCGGTCTTGACCACTTTTCCTGCCGTGGTTTTAGTCCCCATTTTTCGGTGTTTCTGACTTGAGCTGCGGTCTGCGGGGTCGCTGCGTATTCTTTTTTTGACGCGAGGAAAGCAGAGGCGACGGACATTGTCGCACTCGTTTTACTCCTTCTCCGGCGTGGCGGGGAGAGGAATCGGCTCCTTCGGCGAAGGGGGTGTGGGCAAAGGCGGCGGGGGCAGGTTTTCTTTGGTCTTTCGCAAAGAAGGCTTCTCCGGCGGGGCGCTCGGGGCGGGTTTTTCCTTTTTCAAGTCAGGCTGTTTCTCAGGAGCCGTTGCCTCGGGCTTTCCCTCCTTCTTCTCGGGAACTTGTCCCGCCTTTTCTTTTGGAGGAACCGGCTTTCCCTCAGATGCGGCGGGCTTTTCTTTGTCCGGCGGGGTGGACGGTCTTTCCACCGAGGGACCGGTTTTCTCGGCTGCCGGAGGTTTTTCCTGCTCCGTGGGCTTAGGAGGCTTTTCGACCCGGAGGTCTTTCACTTTCTTGAAAATCTTGCCGAAGTCCGCCCCGGAGAGAACGAAAATCTCAGGCTCATTCTTGATTTTGAAATACCGGTTGCCGTTCTCCTCCGAGCCCGGGCCGAAGCCGGGGGCTATGCTGCCGAACAGGAGAGTGTAGCGAGCGGCAGTTTTATTCGTGGAAATGGTCAGCGTGTCGCCGGGCTTGTCGAGGCCGCAGTCAGCGTCCGTTTTACCGACGACCATGTCTTCCAGCTTGATGGCGGTGATGGCGTCGAGGATACCGTCAACGATAGCGGTTTTCGCCTCGGACTCCTCCTTATCGGTCTTCAGGGACCATTTCTTCTTGTCGGCGCCGGTGTCCCCTTTGCGACGGAGTAGAAGTTTCTCCTCGGCGGTATCGTACTTGAGACTTACGATTTCGTCTTTCTGTAAGCCCTTCATGATTTCTATGGTGAGGAGCTTCGGCAGTGTCGGAAACAGGTCCTGGAAGTTGTATTTCGTGAAGGAATAGACATGGTCTTTGCCCTCGAACTGGACGTATCTGTCCTCGGTAGTCTCCTCGACCTGCTTGCCGAAGTTGAGGGCATGGGTTGAGCCATCTTTCATCTTAGCGGTGGCTTTGAACTCCGGCTCGCCCAGGCCATAGTCCTCCAGGGCGCCAGTTGTGAAAAGGTCTTGTGGGGTGGGTTTGGTCACTCTGCTGAGGATGCTTGTGATTCTGAAATCCTTCAGCTTGAAACGAGTTTGCGGCTTGGCGAGCACCCACTCGTAGTCCTTCGGCTCCTTACCTTCGCTGCCCTCCTTGGCCCGGCGCTCGAGCAGGATTTCGTACTCCGGCCTATGCAGGTCAACGGATGTGACATCATCCTTTTTCAGGTCCCATACTTTGAGGTCAACAAGCTCCCTCATCTTCTTGAAGACGCCCGTGACAGTGTACTGTGGAACGATGTAAACGGTGTTTCCGTCCTTTAGCTTGGCATATCGCTTATTGTCCTTCTCAGTTTTCTTGCCGACGAGGAGGGTCTTGGTGGACTTGTCGTCGAGGGTGAGTGTCGCGGAATAGGTCGGGGAGTCGAAGCCGTACTCGTCCATCTTCGCGGGGTCCGCAACATCTTCGGCCTTGAGCTCGGACGCAGACTTCACGAGCGATTTCACGGTTGACTCCTTCAGCTCGAACTCGACCTCCGGCTTGACCAACACCCACTCGTACTCTTTCTTTTCCTCCTTTTTCTTTACGGGTTCGGCTGGCTTCTCTTCCTTCGGCTGTTCCTCTTCTTTCTTTTTCGCCTTCTCCCGTTTTTCGAGCAAGACCTCTTTGCCGGGCATATCGAGGGCGACTTTGGCTATCTTTTCGGATTTCTCGTCCACGATTTTCAGGTCGAGCCACTTCTTGGCGTCGGGCTTGCCATCCTCGCTGTAGATGCCGAGAGTGCCGAGCAGGTTCTTGTCGGCAAGATAAACCTCGTTGCTACCCGCAAGGCGGACGAACCCTTCGTCCCATCGCTCCCCTTTCTTCCCCAACAGGAGCTCGCGATAGAGCTTGCCGTTCTGCTTGTAGAGGGCGATGTGCGCAGCTTTTTTATCTGTGATGGCAAAGTCCTCGTGCAGCGATTTCTTCTTCGTCCTCACCTCCCCTTCAAGCTTTTTAATGTCGTCGAGGAGGTTGTTGATATTCACCTCGTTTCCTTTGCTGTTAAAGCGGCTCGGCACACCCCACCCCTCCTTGGTCCGGGCGAGGACGATGGCGTCCTTTTTGGCGTCCGGCCCACCGGCGGGATAGATTTCAATCTTATGGATGTCCGCGGCCCTCATATCGGTGGGAAGAATCTTGGCGAAGTCGCCAGCGGGCGTCGCCTGCCGGCGGCTCTTGCTCACCTGCTGGATACCGTAGATCACGATGAGCGCCGCAATCACTACGACTATGGTTACGATTGTGCTTTTTTTCATTGGTTACTCCCCAGATTCGGGTGTGGGGTTTAGGGTTTAGGGTTTGGGGTTTGGGCTTTCGGGTCTCCCGTGGGCCAAACCCCATGCCCTATACCCGATACCCTATACCCTCTCAACCCGTCGCCAGGCTCTTGCGATAACGCTCTTTCCCTTTCTTGATGAGGACGTACCTGATGATGCCGAGGGCAATGAACACCGCTGGAACCAAGCCCATCGTCAAAAGGCGATACAAAAGCTTCTGGGCAGGGGTCGTTTTCTGGATGCTCCTGTCGGTGAAGCGTTTGCTGCGTATGTTGATAAGCTCTTCGCCGAGTGCCAGGGCATCTACAATGTTGCTCGCGAGAAGCCTGTTCCCGCCGCCGGGGACGAAGCTGTTTGCGAAGGTCTGCGCGCAGCCGAGGACGATAAGCTTCGCGGGCTTCGGCTGTAAGGGTCTCTCCGGCTTGTCTTCCTCTTCGGGGGAAGGAGGTGGGGTTTGGCCGGGGTAGCGAGGCTTGGGCGGGGGCCACTCCGGGCGCTTCTTTCCCTTAAACGCATCGGGGAATTGCCCGGAAAGCATCGCCATGAGCGGTTGCCTCCCCTCATATTTGCCGGCGGGGGGGGAGATGTCCTCCTTGGCCAGCGGCGTCGAGCGGAATGGGACTCTCCAGCTCTCGTCGCTGGAGGTCATCAGCACGGTATGTTTCAGCCCGAGCTCCCTCATCTTGTCTTGACTGATGTTGAGGCTAGTTCCCCAGAGGTAGAGGACGGAATCCAATCGGTTGCTGATGGAGACATCGTGGTTCATGTACTGGTCAATAGCCACGATCTGCGTGGGGACCTTCACGGGGGTGCTGACCTGCATTCTGATGAAGCCGCCGAGGGTCTGCTCGGTCGGCACCGACAGCATCGCGTTCGACTTATCCATGAGAAACTGGTCGTCCACGGTCAGCCCGTAATGCTCTATCAGGTCGTTTATCTGCGGTTTGACCTCCTGGGGCGTCACGGAGATACCCTGCCTCCCGACGGGACGATAGTCGAAGGTGTATTTTTGGACGGCGAGCAAGACGTTCTTCCCTTCGACAAGGACGCGGTTGATCTCGTATCGTTGTCTGTCATTGAGCTCCTTGGGGTTGACTACCAGGACGCAATTGGCCTTTTCCGGGATAGTGCTGTCCCCGGTCAATTCAACGCGAGTGAGGTCGAAGTCCTCGCCTCTCAATGCCCGCTCCAGGAGACTGAAGTTGTCCCTGGGGGGAGGCGGGGTGCGGCCGGACCTCATGTACATCTGCATCAATTGGGGGCTGAGCTGTTCTACCGGAGCGTACAGAGCCACGGAGGGCTTCTCGGGAAGTGTCAGGCGGAAGACCCTGGAGATCAACTCATATTCGAGGTTGTTGAAGGTATCCGGGTTTACTGGTGCGATGATCTCGTCCTTCTTGTCGGCGTAGCTGAGCATCAGGGCCGAATAAATCAGCTTGGCGGATACCTCATCTCTGGCAACCGTCGTCGTCTGAAACGGCTTGACGCCCTTTTTGTCGAGCTTATCGGCAAGTTCCGGATGAACCGAAGGGTCGAACGGGTACACCTTGTACTGAAGCATGTTCCCGGAAGCGATGCGGAACTCCTCCAGCTTGTCGGCCACGTCCTGCTGCATGGTCTTCATAGCAGCGGGCATCTTGTCCTTGGGGGTGACGTAGTACTTGACGTGGACTGCGTCCTTGAGTCCTTTCAGAATCTGCTTTGCGGCGTTGGAGACGGTGTAGATTTTGCCATCGGTCAAATCGAACCTCCCGGTCCGGAAGCCTGCCGCCACCACGTTGATCATCACAGCCGCTACCGCCAGCAAAACGACGGCGCCGGCGAAAATGCTCCTCGCCTTCGGGCGGAGGCGTCCCTCGAGATAGATGGCGTTCAGGGCAAGAAACAAAACGGTCATGCTGATGAAGTAAATCAGGGCGCGAACGTCAATCACTCCACGTTGAATGCCATCGAAGTGTCGCGTCAGCCCGACGTAGTCGTGCAGGAAAGTGGCGACTCCGCTGAGCCATCCTCCAATGACCGTCGTGAAAAAGTCCGTTCCGATGAAAAAGAAGAAAAAGCAGGCGACGACGCCGAGGATGAACGCAACGATCTGGTCCTTGCACAGGCCCGAGATAAACAGACCCATGGAAAGGAAAAAAGCCCCCAGAAGTAACGTGCCGAGGTACCCCCCGATGAGCGGCCCGGCGTCAGGCCGGCCGAGAATGGACACGGTAATCGGCAAAGTAGCCGTGCCGGCAAGCGCTATCATCACGAACACGAAGCTGGCGAAGAACTTTCCGAGGAGAATCTGCCAGGTCTTCATGGGGAAAGTCAGCAGGAGCTCTATCGTTCCCATCTTCTTGTCTTCGGCCCATAGCCGCATGGTGACCGCGGGCACGAAAACCATCATCACTATCGGAAGCAGGCTGAAGAAACCTCGCAGGTCGGCGCGTTCCGCGAGGAAAAACGAAGCCATGTACAGCCCGCAGGTCAGCACAACGAAAACGATAATGAAGATATATGCGATGGCAGAACTGAAGTAAGCCTTCATCTCCCTCGAAAAAATCACCCAGAAGTTCTTCATCGTTTCTCCGCCTCCTCCAACGACGCGACCTGCCGAGACCCGGCCATAGAAGCTTTTGTCAGAGCGATAAACGTCTGCTCCATGGTTATCCTATCTTCTCGCAGCTCCTTGAGGGGCCAGCCCTCTTCCTTGACGAGTTTGTCCACCTGGGGCCAAATATTCTTGCTGAGAGGGGTTATCAACTCGAAAGTTACCATCCCACCGACGGCTTCATCGAGAAGTCTGAAATCGGAGAGGTTTGGGATTCTGCCGAGGGCGTCGGATACGGCGCCCTTCGATGCGGCGACCGTCAGGACAAGGCGACAGGATTTCTGCGCTCGATTCTCCAGTTCCTCCAAGGTGCCGTCGGCGATGATTCGCCCCTCGTTAATGATGACGATGCGGTCGCTGACCGCCTGAACTTCCTGGAGGATGTGTGTGCTGAAGATGATGGTCTTGTCGCGGGCGAGGCTGCGGATGAGCCGCCGAATGTCAACGATCTGGAGGGGGTCAAGCCCGACCGTCGGCTCGTCCAGGATCAGCACCTCCGGGTCGTGTATCAGCGCCTGCGCCAGACCTACCCTCTGCCGAAAGCCCTTTGACAGCTCCAGTATGCCCTTCTTGTAAACCTCCTTTATCCCCGTGGCGTCCACAACCCACTCCATCCTCTCCGAGAGCTTCTTGCCGAAGATTCGCCGAGACCGGGCGACGAACTTGAGATAATCGCACACCTGCATGTCCCCATATAGCGGGACGGTCTCCGGCAGATAGCCGATCAGCCTGCGGACGGCTATTGGCTCCTTGATAACGTCGTGTCTGCCCACAGCAGCCGTCCCGGACACCGGGACAATATATGTCGTGAGAATCCGCATGATGGTCGTCTTTCCGGCGCCATTCGGCCCAACAAGGCCGAGGACTTCCCCCTTCTCGACGTTGAAAGAAGCGTTGTCCACAGCTACCGTGGACCCGTAGTGCATGGTTAGATTCTTGACCTCTATCATGACTTTTATTCTCCCCCGGTGACCATGTCGCAAAGAAGTGCCGAGACTCCGGCTACAAGAATACGTTGACTATTACGCAGCACCAGCCTTTTCGGTTCCTACGTTCCGTTGAAATGCCGCAGAATGTATCAAACTCAGCAACTCACGTCAAGACGATTCTGCCGACGGCCGTAATGCCTCAGTTACGGGCGGGAATGGCTGTGTTCCGCTGGGCCAGGTTGCCTAAGGTAACGCCGCCGTCCCGGCGGCAGTCCCGAGGGCGTCCCGCCCTCGATATCCCGCCAACGGCGGGACAGATCATAAGACACCACAATGTCATCAGCCTTTCGCGGAAAAGCATGGCCCAGAGCCCCGCGGTACGCGGGGTTGATCCTCGTCGGGAGAGCGCAGCCGCATTTATGGTCAAAAACGTAAGGATGCCGGCCTCGCGATTCGCTGCCGGCGCTCCCGTTAGGCACGGGCTTGAGCCCGTGCTCGGCGTGCGGCCCGGGCTCTTTAAGCCGGCTCCGACGGGAATATATGGCGCATCCGACGACCACCGGCTGAAGCCGGTGGCTAAACCGTGTTCGTAAGTACGGCCACGTATTGTGGATGCAAAAGCCGATGTGTTTCATAACCTTTTCCTCTTTGCAGCACGTAAATACGTGACCGAACTTATGAACCAGAACACTAAGCTGAAGCTCTGGCAACTGACCACTCTTGCGCCCAGGTCGAAACGCCAACACTTCCCCCCTGTTTCCCAGGGCGAAGCACGGTGAAATGCGAACTGAGGTGAAAGAGGGAATTTTCTCGAAGAAAGATGTTGACAATTAGGTAGGAATATAGTATATTCCCGCCAGAATGTAAGAACCGCCGGAGTGTCCGGTATCGAATCCGGCGGACTGCTACTGAAAAGAGAACAGGGCAGGATGGCGGATGTTGCCAAGAAAGCAGCGTCCGAAATCCTGCCCTTTTTTGTCGAAAAGAGAGGTTTCAACGCGGAGACCGCAAATCCGATTGCGGATTGCAGATTGCGGATTGCGGAATGGCCAATCCGAAATGCGAGAGGATGCAGCGAAGGAAAGGGAAGGAAAAGATGAAGTCTGACGAGATGGTTACGGGTTCTGCTTCGCCGGGTGAGGCAGAGCAAACTCCGGACACGGAGGTTAAAGAAATGGGGAATGAGGACGTGAGCGGTCGCGAGGGCCAAGTCCGCGTTTCGGATAGGCCCGTACCGGGCAGCGAGGGGCAGCTTGGTGCTTCGGTTCCGAGGAAGCCTAAACTCTCGAAGGAGCAGCAGGAGTGGCTCAATAAGGTCTTCATTCCGAACTTCAGGAAGGAGCTGATGCGGCAGGTGCAGTTCGACCGGAAGGTCCTCGAGCAGCACAAGCGAGAGCTGGAACGCCGCAAGGAACAGGAAGAGGCTCACGGGAAGGCTGTCCGGGCGGCGCAGGAGGAGAACGAAAAGCTCGTGCGGACGATCGGCGAGCTGAAGGTTGACAAGGCGCTGGTCTCGGCTGCGGCGGCGAACAACGCCGTGAACGCGGGTCAGGTCCGAAAACTCCTGAAGGATCGAGTGCGGTTGGGGGAAGACCTCGAGCCGATAGTCCTTGACGAAAGGGGCGAGCGCCAGCTCAACCGGAGCGGGGAGTTCATGACGCTGGAGGAGCAGGTCGGCTTGTTCCTGGCCGAGAACCCGCATCTGGTGAAGGCGAGTCCCGCAAAAGGCGGCAGCGGCAGCGCCGGCTCAGGCGGGGGCAGCCGTGGTCCTGCCGGCGGGGTGACAACCAGCGGAGACCTCATCGTCGAGGGGCTGCTTGAGGAAAGCACAAAGCCCTCAACACGCACCCTCGCACAATTCCATGAAGAGTAGAACAAAAAGCATTCACCGCAGACGACGCGGAGAGCGCGAAGAAAAGCGATTCCGTAAGGCTCGTTCGCGCTTTCGGCTCGCTCTGTGGCAGGTATAAGGAGGGAAAGGAACTCATGGCAAGTTTGAGTTTGGCAAAGGCGGGTTTGCTCTCGCAGAGCAAGTTGGTGCAGGGGATCATCGCGGAGATTCTGACGGTTGACGCGTTTTCCCGTGTGCTGCCGTTCGTGACGGTCGAGGGCAAGTCGCTGACGTACAACAGAAGCCTGAATACCGCCGGAACCGCCGCGTGGTATTCGGTTGGCGATACGGTCAACAAGACGCCGGCTTCGGTGACGCAGATTGCGGCAAGTTTCGGACGGGTCGTCGCCGACGGGGAAGTGGACGCTCTGGAAGAGCTGACCATGAGCGAGAAAACTGACCAGATGGGGGCGCAGATTCAGGAGAAGGCTCGTGCCATCGGAAGGCTGTGGAAAGCCGGCCTGATCGCCGGGACCGGCAGCAACGGACAGATCACGGGCATCAACAGCCTTGTGGATTCGGGCCAGATTCTCGACCTGGCGACGACATCTGCCTCGACGATAAACTTTTCCGGTCTGGAGCAGCTCTTAGGGAAGGTTACGGCAAAGGATGGGCAGGTGGACTTCATCGTGATGAACTCCGCGGCTCTGCGCGATTACCGGGCGCTGGTCAGGTCAAGCGCGGGGGAGGTGGAGAACATTGAGATAGGTTTCACCGATCCCGTGACCGGCAAGAAAGGCTCCATGGCCGTCAACAGCTTCAGCAGCATCCCGATTTTCGTGAACGACTACATTGACACGGAGACCACCGGGGGATTCGAGGGGGTCACGCGGGTCACTGCGGGATGCTTCGGTCAGGCAGTCGGTCTGACCGGGTTCATTCCGGCGAGGCCGGGGAAGCTGGTCGAGATCAGTCCGGAAGTGGTGCATCAGGACCGCGACAGCGTGTTCCGTCGGCTGAGGCTCATTGCGGGATTGGCTTTGTACAGCACAAAAGCGCTCGCGCAGTGGGTCAAGGTCAAGACGAATAGCTGAGCGGGCTGCGACCGACAGGATGCCGCCACAGGAGCGGAGGGTTTCAGAAGAACAGGTCTAACAGTCCCCGGTTGGGAGGCATAAATGCCAAAAGGAGACCTGGACTTGCCCCCTGCTCCTGTGGGGCGGACCGGAGTGAGGGGTCTGGGGTCTGGGGTGTTGGGTTACCCGATCCCCGACCCTCGATCCCTGCTATGCGCGACCTCTGCGGTGAAAGTGGAGAAAGAGTCGAGGAAAAATGGCAAGCATCGGAAGAAACGGAACGAAGAAAAGGCCGACGGTATCTCTGTGCATGATTGTGCTCGATGAGGCCGAGACGCTCCAACGGGCTATCGAGAGCGTGCAGCCGATTGTGAATGAAATCGTCATCGGCATTGACGATAGGACGACCGACGACAGCGAGGAGATCGCCGAAAGGTTCGCCGAGAAGGTCTTTCGCTTCCGGTGGAAGGACGATTTTTCCGCCGCTCGCAACGAGATGCTGACTCACTGCACCGGAGATTGGATTCTGATACTGGACGGGCACGAGGCCTTGAGGGAAAGCTCCCTTCCTCTCTTTCGGAAGATGCTCGACACTCTTCCGGACGACACGGAAGCGGTGGGATTCAAGCTGAAGATGGAGGCGGAGGACAACAACGTGTCCGGGCTGCAGTTGAGGCTTTTCCGAAACAATGGTCGCGTCCGCTACAAGGGGGAAGTTCATAACGTGATTGAGTGCGACCCGCAGAAGACAATCGGCTTTGCGGACATTGTGATTGAGCATCTGCGGCCCGCCCGCAACCGGAGGTCGCGGGAGAAGCAGAGGAACGAGATTGTCCCGCGAAAAATGAGGGAGGCGCTCGCGAAGAATCCGCGCGACGCGAAAGCTCTTTACTACCTCGGCATCCACTCGCACGAGCAGAAGGATTATCGGCGGGCGATAGAGTACTACCGGCGATACCTTGCGTTCAGCGAACATTTTGGTTCTTTTTGTAAAAGAACATTGGCGGAGGGTGCGGAGGAACCCCAGAGGGGAGAACGCTCGCAAGGACGCAAAGACGCAAAGAAATCCGGGAACCTTGGCGCTCTTAGCCTCTTGCCCACAGAAGAAGGGCAGCGCGCAGCGAGGAAGCAAAAACGGGAGTCTTCTTTTAGAAAAAGAAGCAAAACGGAGGAGCGATACAAGGTCATCTGGCATCTGGGACGAGCGCTTTACCAGTGCGGAGATGAGAATGAGGCGAGGGAAGCGTTTTTCCTCGGTGTTCAGGAGAGGTGGGACCTTCCGGAATGCTACGTCGCTCTCGGGGACATGGCGCTGGAGCGAGAGGATTGGGACGAGGCTGAGCACTATTTCAAACTGGCGTGCGACCGGAAGCAGCCCCTTTCGGGCGTCTTTTTCAGCGAGGATTTCTACACGTGGCTGCCGTATCACAAGCTGTGCGAGGTCTATCACAAGGCGGGGCGCCATTACGAGGCAATACTCGCGGCGGAAAAGCTGTTAGCGTTCGAGAACGTTCCTGAGAAACACCGCGAGGAGGTTGAATCGTTCATGCCCCGCTGGGCGGATATGGTGATCGCCTCGCACCCGGTCCGCTCCGGCCGAAGCGACAGGCGGAACTTTCTCATCGTGGACAAGGCGGGGCATTTCACGCGAGAGCTCGCCGAGCACTTCCGTAAGGAGTTCAACGTGGAGGTGCTGAGCGCATTTGTTCCGCAGTACATGAGGTGGGCGGATGTGGCGTGGTTCGACTGGTGCGATGAGAACGCCGTCCTCGCAAGCCAGGCACCGTGGGATTGTCGGGTCATCTGCACGTTCAGGAGCTATGAGTACTTCACGGAGCACCCGAGGAAGGTCAACTGGAGGAATGTGGACAACCTGGTCTTCGTAGCCAAACATGTCCGCCGCCTTGCGCTGGAGAAATTCCCCAGTATCCGGAACACGAGAATCTGCATCCTGCCGGATGGGATTGACCCGGGCCGCTTCACTTATCGCGAAAGGGGGCACGGTCGAGATATTGCGTGGGTGGGATTTCTCAACCACAAGAAGAATGTGCCCTTGCTCTTGGAGATCGCGTCGCAGTTGAGAGATTGCCGATTTCATGTCGCGGGGACATTTCAGGACGAGAGGCTGCGGATGTACTGGGAGCATTACGTTCGGGTGAACGGGCTGCGGAACATCCGTTTCTACGGCTGGGTCGAGGACGTGAACGCCTTCCTCGAGGATAAGAACTACGTGCTTTCGACTTCGCTCTGGGAGGGGACGCAGGTGGCGGTTCTGGAGGCGATGGCGAAAGGGATCAAGCCGCTGGTGCACGCGTGGATCGGCGCGGAGGAGCTCTACGGCCCGAGCGTGACGCCTTACCGCAACACCGCCGAGCTGAGGGAAACCCTGAAAAACGGCAGCTACCACAGCCGGGACTACAGGGAGTGGGTCGAACAGCATTTCTCGCTGGCGAGGAGGCTCGCTCGCATCGAGGAGATTATCGAGGCGGGCAACTACGAGAAAACGAAGATCGTGAGGGAGTTAACCGCGGGGGCACTACTTTCGGCGAGCAGATAGCCGGCCATCACTCCGCCGCAATGCGCAAACGAAAGGAGAAGGGAAATGGCGAACTACAGCACCGACGATGACCTGCTGGCATACGAGCCGGGCATTTTGGATCACCTGCCGGATACAACTCCGCCGACGACCAGCTTCGACGCGCAACACGCGGAATCGAAAAGGATTATTGACGAAATCATCCTCGACCGCCTGCCGGAGTACCTTCGTCTGAAGATCAAAAACGGCGAGGAAACCATGAACGACGTGGTTGACGAGGCAGACCTGAAAACTGTCTCGGTACTCCACACGCTCTTCCTCATCTTCAACTGGCTCTCGACGAAGGAAGGAGACATCTTCGACACCAGGTCCGCGAAGTACCGGCAGCTCTTCGAGCAAAAGCTGTCGTCGCTCTCCTTCGATATTTCGACAGACAGCAATGCCGAGGATTTCGAGGAGGAGGTGGAAACAGGCGGGGTGGAAATCTTCAGGGCTTGAGGATTTTCGTTCTTTTGTTAAAAGAACACTGAGCGGCGGCCACGGCGGGCGCGAAGAAGATGGGGAGTGCGCGCCACGCGGGGCGGGGGCGCCGGAGATCCCCCCGGCACGCGACAAACGAAGGAAAAGGCGAGTCTTCTTTTAGAAAAAGAAGCAAAAGGGGTAAAGAGCCGATGAGCACACCCAAAGGAATCTACAACGAGGACAAGGCGATTCTTGCCGCCAATTCGGTGCTGAGCAGCTATGTGAACCGAATATACGAGAGGGAGAGAGATAGTCTCGACGGGAGTAAGCGAAGGGTCATCACGCTGGAGCCGAGCGACGTTATCGAGAAGAGCGAATCGTATCCGCTGGAGGCGACGTTCGTGATGGTTCTCACGGGCTACATGATGGAGTCCGACCCGGACAAGAGCATTAACGACGGGTCGCAAAGAAAAATCATGGACCTCGAGCAAGACATGAAGAACGCTCTGAGGCCCTACTACAACCTGAACGGCAAGTGCATCGCCTTCAAGTTCACGTCGAGTAAGTTCGACATCAAGAAATACAGTTGGGGGTACAAGGAGAAGCTGCGCCAGCCGCCGGTCTATGGAGTGGAGATTTACATGAGCATCCGATACACGCCGAGCTTCGACTATCCGGGGTTCGGGGTGTCCATCTACGGATGTCTTCCCTTCGGGTACTGAGTCGGCGGCAGAAGGGGTCAGACAGGGAACATCTCGCAATGGCGCGAAGTTTTGGTTCTTTTCGCAAAAGAACATTGAGGGGGGGAGGGCGCGCGCATAACAGATCGCAGATCCCCGGAAACCACGACAGCGCGCGGCCCACAGCAAGGCCAGCGCGCGCAAACGAAGGCCAAAGGGGACTCTTCTTTTAGAAAAAGAAGCAAAAAGGAGGAAAGGAAAATGGCATCTACGTACACGGCCAATCTTAATCTGGCGAAACCAGCAAAAGGCGACGTTGATTGGGACGATGACGTCAACGGCAACAGCGACATTCTGGATGCCGCGGTCGGACAGGAGCATTATCCCGACGGACGTCATAAGAACACTATCAGCATCGGGGACGATTCCAACACAACGGACAAGAAAATCGTCGCCAACACCGGCGAGGCGAACGCGCCGTACCTCGGCTACGACGTTTCGGAGGACGAGTTCGTTGTGGCGAACGACGGAGAGAATCCAGCGGCGATTGCGACGCGGCCACACAACACCAGAGAGGTCGCAAAATCGGGGAAGCGGTTCTCGACGCTCAGCGCGGCGATCTCTGCCGCGGAAGCAGGGGACGTGATTGTGGTGTATCCGGGGACGTACGACCAGGGGTCATCGGAGTTGGTGGTCAACAAGAACGTTCACCTCAAAGCTGTCGGGAAGGTCACCATCACGGGCAGCCCGCCGAACCTCCAATACGTTCTGTCCGTAACGGCGGATGCGGTCGTGGAAGGATTTGACATCGTGATGACCGGGTCAGGCTCGGACGGCGGGGTCGTGAAAATCACGGCTGCCTCGGAACTGAAAAGATGCTCGATCTCGCACAACGGAATAGGGAGCACGTCGGTCGCGGTCTATTGCAATGGCAACGCAGCTAAGATCGTGGATTGCGAGATCCAGAACAATGTCGCCTTCGACGCAATCAACGTCGGAAGCGGCGCCGACAATTGCATCATAGACGGGTGCAGGATTTCGAGCAACGGAATGGGAATCTACATCTCGAACGGCGCGAACGGGGTGGCGATTCAAAGGTGCGACATCTCCGCAGGGGGGAGCAACTACGGCATCAGCATTTCCGTGGGCATCACAGAGACGGTCATTCGGTCGAGCATCGTCAGAAAAAGCGGCTCGGTGAGCGAGTGCATTCACGCAAGCGGCGCCATCTCGGCGAAGATTTATCAGTGCTGTTTCAATGTGGACAGCGGCGCCATTGACACCGACATCACAAACCTCATCGGCACTCCGTACAACGTCTCGGATGCCGACCTGTAGGTTGGCGGTTGGGCCTGCGCGCCGGCAGGCGGGGCGAAAAGAATGCTTTGACAGGATAACACGATAAAGAGGATTCCAATCACGCCGATGGCGTGATTATCCCGGCAAAAAAATGTATTGAAGGAGGAAGACAATGAAAGAAGCGGTAAGAACTCGCATAGCAGGAGCGGAGACAAGGAGCGGGACGATTAGAGAGAGCTCGCAGCTCACGGCGTCGTACGTCCCCGGCACAACTGTTGACGTGGAAGACTACGGCGTTCTCTCCCTGCTCGTGAAGTACACCCTGGGCAGCGGAGAGAGCGGAAACTCCGTCGTCCTGAAGGTGGAGCTGAGTGTGGATGGGACGAACTTCTACCGCGAAACCGACAACGAGGTCTCTCTCGCGGTAAAAAGCTACACCTTCGAAGCGATCGCGTCTCCGGGGAGCTACGATTACTTCAAAATTGACGTGCCGATAGCAGGGATAAAATACGCGAAGGTGTCGGCGAAGGAGACAGGCGTCGCCAGCGAATATGGGAGCTGCGAGACCAAGTACAGTGTGGGCTGGTAAAGAAAAATGGCTCATGCCCACAGTTCAGGCGGGGACGCGAAAAGGTTCTGTCCGGTGATAGGAAAAAAGATCAGCGTTTTGGTTCTTTTTGTAAAAGAACATTCAGGAGCGCGGAGGGCCGGCGCAAAACAGATGGTACATCCCCGGAGAGGGCGAGGCCGCGCCGCGACAGCCGGGGCAGCGCCCAGAAAGGAAGGAAAAAGGCCATTCTTCTTTTGGAAAAAGAAGCAAAATGTCAGCTCTACCAGGGCGTCGAATACAAGAAGGCAGCGGCGTGCATGAGCTGCCCGCATCGAAATGAGGCGACCTATGGCCGCAGGAAACAATAGAAGTTTACTTATAAAGACGACGTTGACCATCGTCGGCATCGTGGTAGCCTATTTCTCGGTGGTCTCCACGCTCACGATCAGCCGCGTCAGCTCAATCGAGCAGAAGGTCAGCCGCCGCGCAGAAGAAATCAGCCGCAACGAGAAAAACATAGCGGTGCTGCTCGAGAAGGTTACGACCGTCGAACAACTCGTCCGGGAAATCCGCCAGGAGATGACGAAGGTCGCGCTCGGCCGGGCACAAGGGCTGTCTGGGTTCCCGGGGCAGGACGAAGAGGGTCCGCAGTAAGACTCGGCGGTCGCTCCCTGTGAAACTTCCGAGTTCGCTTCGGGCGACCGGGACACACTTTAGAAGACTATGAGGGCTTTCCTGCGCCATCGCGGCAACAGGGCAGGGGGCTTCGTGACGCCCAGACGAAATGATTCGAGGAGCAGGAGATGGCGTTCCGTTGCCATTAGGAATTATCTCTTTGAGTCAGGCCCGGAGAGGAGGGTCGAAGACGAGGATGACGATGTAACCCCTCAGTCTCGGGCGGGTACCAAGTTGGGGCGGGGGAGGAAGGAAAAGGAAAATAACGCAGAGGCGCAGAGATGAAGATGAGAGGGAGCGGATCCTCGCCTGCCGTGGCATGGCCATCTTGCCCATGATGCCCACGGGTCCCGCCTCCAGCGGGATGCCACGTGGGAGACGGCTGTTCTTTTCGCCCTGAAGGGTACTGGCCGACACGGCGTCCCGCGGGATGTCAATGCTTTCGCACCGCTCTTGCAACGGAATTCCCCCTGTCCCGCCCGTAACTGAGGCGATACGATGACGATAAAGGTTTTGCTTGACAAAACTGAATCGGCATGCGATATGTTCAGAGACGAACAAGAAACGCACGCCGTATTCTCCTTCACCGAATACGCAACTTGCTCAGGAGGGCGCTATGATGTATTCGGTCAACCAAATCGCCGATTATTTCATCCGTAAGGCGGATCCTGAAGCGGGTGATGCCATGACACACCTCAGGCTTCAGAAGCTTGTCTATTACGCTCAAGGATGGCATCTTGCTCTTCTCGGTACACCTTTATTCGAGGAAGAAATACAAGCTTGGCCGCACGGCCCCACGTGCCCGGCGCTTTATAGGAGGTTCCGGGACAAAAGTTGGGACCCGATTCTGGCGGACGAAGTTCTGACTGCTGTTGACGAGATTGGTTCCGAAACACAAGAATTCCTTGACGAAGTCTGGGAAGTTTACGGGCCTTATGGTGCGAAAAGATTAGAAGAAATGACCCATGCCGAAAAGCCATGGAAGGACGCGCGTTTTGACGGCCAAGCGGAGCAAATGGAAGGGCAGGTCATTTCTCATTCCTCAATGCGCGAATACTTTGCGAGCCTTTCTGAGCAACAGTGATACCTCCCAAAAAGCCTAAGCGCCTCCCCGAGAAGGCTGGCAGACATATCAAGCCTTCCTTCGAAAGGGAAACCACAGATCGAAACTATGCTGTGTTTTCCTTCGCCCACTTTGATGCCACTGCCGAATGTCCGAGTAGTTGGAAGAAAGATATAAGATGGCTGTTTGCGACATTCAGAAAAGTAAGTCAGATGACTTGGGAACAGATTCGCAAAACCGGAGGCGGCGACAAAACAGGGCTTGCTTACACCCCCTATAAGGTGCCACCATTTTCTGTCAACTGGCTCACCGGGGACGACACAGTGACATCCATGAGGATCACGCAAAAGGCGCGCATTTTCGGCGTAAGAAGGCGCGAAGTCTATTTCGTTATCAGGCTCGACCGCAAGCATGTCGTGTCGCGGCAGCCCTAATTAGCGCTGACATCAAGACTCATCTTCACTGTGAAGTAGCAAACGGCTTGACACCACATTCTCCGATAACCCCATGCCGTTGCCGAGCTGCCTTGACGCCTTCGGACAATAAGGCCTTGGACGGCTGCACCGGCGAAGGGAGCACGGAGATGCTCCGGCGTCTCCAGAATGTGCACAACTTTGTGCGCTGTTTATCACTAATGACATTTTCGTGGCCTCCGGCCCGTTCAAAAAAGAGCGACCCTTCTCCATAATCCCCACGTTTGCAGATAGTTACGTGGCCGGGTTTTGTGAAGCTGTCCTGGCACCGGAATTGCAATGTATCTCAGTCAGATATGGGGATCTCGGGAAAAGGAGTGAGATTATGAGAGCGCAAAGAGGATTCACCCTGATCGAAATCATGATTACCGTCGCCATCATGGGTGTGGTGCTTTCCATCGCCGTCCCGTCAGGGATGAAAGCCGCCGAAAAATCCCGAAAGACGATGTGCATGAGCAACCTCAGGCAGATCAACATCGCCAAGGAAACATGGGCGTTGATGGACAACAGGCAGACTGGTGAGCCCGTGGTCGTGAATGAGATCAACGAGTTCATCAAGAAGCCCCCCAAATGCCCCGCTGGCGGTATATACACTTACGGAGCGGTGGGAACGAATCCGACGTGCAGCCTGGGCGCAAGCGATGGCCACGTTCTGCCCCCCAGTTGAGGTCACCGAACAGCGGTTCAGCAGGGATTGCTCACAAATCCTTGCGGAGCTTCAGGCAGTCGTTCGCGATTGCTCTCATTAAGCCTCCTCCTCAGAGAACGTCCCCTGTGGGGCTGGCAAAGTCGGTCCCCGCGAGAGGCGGCAGGCTCGATAAACCATCCGAGGTTTTTCCACCGATTCCGGAGCCAGGAGAGGGCCATTCCATCTTGACGCAGCCTCTCAACGAGGCGCCCGCCAAAGGTTCGACCGGAGGGAAGTTTCTTCCGGTTTTCTTACACGCTATCTACCGGTTCTGACGGTGGTGTGCTTGGGGGTGATGATGGCGGGGTTGCTCGGCTTTTTCTTCTTTTTCTTTTTCTTCCCGCTGCGCTTGGCGCCGTGCGCCCCCTCGGGAGGCGGGACCCGAGGTATCCATTCGGAAATCATCCGTTCTTCGGCGCCGCCGATGACGTACCCACGATTTCCGGGAACCGACGAAGCCGCCCTGGAGCGTGACGCCTTGCGCCTTTTCCTGGCTATAAGCGCCTTTCGGCGAGCGAGGGAATCCTGCTGCGTTTGGCGGTGACTGAAGCAGCCGGTCACTCCCGTGCAAGCCGCAATAGCGACGCAAAGCAACGCAGTTATGGAATGGCGGTTCATTCTGCACCTCGCAAAACGCAGCTCGCCGTACAGCGGGCTGCGAAATCACGCCCGGCGCCCGACGGGCAAAGCTCAATCTACCACTTGCCGCCGCCGTGGAAATGGCGCTCGCGAGCCTTCCATGCGTCGAGAAGCCCAAGTTCCGCTAAATGCTGCTCGCCGAGCAAAAACTTGTCGCCAAGCTTCTTCAGCCACGCCCGAAGTTTCGTCTCCAGCTCCTCTCGCAGGTTCTTGTGTCGCGGATCGTTGATGAGATTGTTTTGCTGAAAGGGGTCCGCGATGTTGTCGTAGAGAAGCCAGCCCTCGTCGCGCAAGCGGACGTACGTGTGCCGAAGCGTACGAATGCCTCGCCACTCCTTCCCGCCCCATCGAAGAGCCTGATCCGCCGGAACAATATCCATGATGGGGACGGAGTCGTGTCGGGGTCCATCCTTCCCGCGAATCACAGCACTCAGGTCGAGTCCCTCCATTCCCTCCGCCTTCGGCACACCCGCGAGAGAAAGGAGCGTCGGCGCAAGGTCTGCCAGGCTGATGAGGGTGTCGGTCCGCTGCCGTTTCAAAACTGCCGGATAGCGGATGATGAGTGGGATGTTGATGCACTCTTCCCACGGTTGCTGCTTTTTGACCCGCCCGTGTGACCAGAGCATATCGCCGTGGTCTGAGCTGAAAACGACAATCGTGTTCTCGGCAAGCTCAAGCCCATCGAGCCACTGCATCAGTTGGCCGAGGTTGTTGTCGAGGGCGGTGATGTGGGCGTAATATCCCGCGATCTCGTTTCGCTTGGTGTTGCGGCAGTTCGGGCGAGGCTGAAGGCTCGCCGGATCGTACATATTCAGGTACTTCTGCGGCACGATGTGGTAAGGGGTGTGAGGCGGCCCCGACGACAGCATCAGGAAGAAAGGCTTGTCGCGATTCCTCCGCATGAAATCTACGGCGAGATTGGTCTGAATGTCCGGCTCGTAACCTTTCGCACGCACGAGCTGCGGGCTGTCGAGGTAATACTTGGTGCTGAAATACTGGTGATGGCACTCGTAAGCCGCCCAGTAATTATCGAATCCCTGCCGCCTCGGCCCGGGCGGAGTGAACTTCGAGCGAGGAATCCCGTCGAGATGCCATTTCCCGATGTAGCCCGTCCGGTAGCCCGCATCGCGGAGAACCTCGGCGATGGTCGTCTGCTTGGTTGACAGCGGCAGATCGTTGACGATAGTCCCGTTGGAGAGAGGGTATTTGCCGGTCAGAAGCACCGCGCGGTCAGGCGTGCACACGGGGCAGTTGGCGATGCAGTTGCTGAAATAAACGCCCTCGGAGGCGAGCCTGTCGAGGTTGGGCGTTTTGACCTGCTCGTTCCCGGAGCAGCCCATCGCATGGCGCCGCATCTGGTCAGGAAGTATCAGGAGAATGTTCGGGGGCTTATTTGCAGACATCCGGTTCCCTCCATGTCAGGTTGCATCGCCTTTATGCAAATTTTGCGGCTCCGTTCATCAATGAAAAATCATTGATTTTACCAAATCAACCTCTCGCCAGTGATTTTTGGCGCCGGCCTGCCCGGAGCCTCGGGAAGCTCAGGGGCCGGCATTAGACCCCTTCGCACCGGCGCAGAGCGCCTTTCCCTCACACAGGCAAGTGCGTCCGGATACTCTCATCGCTACTGAATATTTCACGAAAGGCTTCGTCCTCGACACAGCGAAGGAGGATCGCCCGCACAAGGTCCTCGAACTTGGCGTAATCCTCGATGGTTTTCGGGTCAGCCTTTCTGATGTCCTGACCGTGAGCCACCGCGCACCGGTAATCGCGGTACAGGCTCCGGAGCTTTTGCTCCGTCCACTGGGTAAGGTTGACCTTCGACGCCAAGGCCGCGAGCCGCGCGCAAAACTGCGCGGTTGACCTATATGGGTCAGTGTGGATCAAGGCTTCCATGGCGGCGCTAACAAACAACCACCTGAAATCAATGTAATACTCGTAAAAGGCGTAGTCAAATCGCCAGAGCGCGCGCTTCACACGCTGTGGAAATGAGTGCGGGTTATATTGGGGGAGAAGTTTTTTGATGGTCTGAGCATCCTGCTCGGTGAGATAGCGCCGCCCCGGGCTGCAAAAGGCGTATGCCTCTCGGCCCTGGACGGGGCCGGGCACGATCTGCTTGGCTGTCCCGTCTGGCCGGGCCCGGACACGCGCAGTGTACTCAAGTCCCACGGGGGTTGGCTGAACAAGGCGCGAAACACCGAGAGCCTTGTATATCCTACGGTCCGGATCCCAGTCGTCTTGATGCGGTTCCGGGGGGCTCTGCCGAACGAGAGACACGAGCTGCGCATACTGCCGAACCCGGCGCTGCGTGTCCAACTCACGCGGCTCGCAGGCATCCATGATGGCCTCGGACAAGGGGTGCTCCAGCCTGTGGAAAGCGACAGCGTCGTCAAGGGGAAGGCAATCCCTGAATGGCTTCTCGCTGGCACGGATGTCCGCCGGGCTGTCCATGTACCCGGACGACGTGATGACAAGCACATCCCAAACGCGCGTCACAACAAGCTCCTTTCTACCTGCGTCTGCCGGCGGTCGTGGTGGAGCGGATACGGCGGGCCCGCGCCGATTGGAGGCGCGCCATGCCTCGGCCTCCGGCGCGGCCCAGCAGACCGTTCACTCCGCAATCAGCTTGCCGAACCACTCGACGCTTTTGGCGGTGAGGGCGTCACCCCGGCATTCGAGGCTGCAAACGCCGTCGAACTCTTTCTCCTTCAGTAAGGCTACGCAGCCGCGGATGTTCTCCGCGTTGACCCCTTCGCCGATGAACACCTCGCTCGAGGCGATGCCGGTTGACCCGCCGCGGACCGCTGCTGCGAGGCTCTCGCTGACGTCTTTGATGTGGAGATGGTGAACCTTGTCCACGACGGTTCTCAGGAACTCCACGGGGTCATGCCCGCAGATGAAACTATTGCCGGTATCGAAATTGACTTTCAGAAGGGGATGGTCGTTCTGCTCTAAGATTTGCTTCAGCGTCACCGGGTCGTTGGTCAACTTCCCGTGCGGCTCGATGCAAACCACGATGTTGTGCCTCTCCGCGACCTCCAGCACGAGGTCGAGATGGTACTTGATTACACGCATCCACTCGTCGTTGTCGTAACGAATCGGAAACTTCTCGCTGTCGGTCGTGGCGATGGCGTCGCAGCCGATTTGGTCGGCGAAGAGGATAGCCTTGGTCATGTAATCAACGCAGTGGTAACTCCACATGGGATAGTGCGCGTCCAGACAGGAGCATGTCAGGTCGTGCTCCGCGAGGAGGTCCCGAAGCGCGAACGGGTCGGTGTCCAAACTCACCGCAGGCGAGAACCCCAGCCCCTCGATGAAATCGAATCCGAGAAGCGTGTTGAACTCGATCCACTTCACGCCCAGCTCCGCCGTGCGCTTCACACAGAACTCCAGCGGTCGGTTCTCCAACCGCCAGTTGTCGGTATTGATTCCCATCTTAATAGCCATCGTTTCTCCTCCCATTTCCGGTTATCCTGAATCTCAAAACGATTCAATAGCGGATAGCCTCAAAAGTCAAGTACACAATTGGGCGCCTGGAGGGTACAGTTGCGTTTGAGTCGTGGAATTTGACTCAGGTCTGCCGTCGAGAGGCCCAGCCTGCCGGCATCGCTCGCCACCCGCCGCTTCTACGGGTGTGGCCGTATTTCAGTGGCACAGTGAAATCAGGGGTTGAGCTTCGCAATGCAGAGGAGATCCGGGACGCAGAGACGCAAGTGGTGGCATGGGCATCCTGCCCATGATTCTCCACGGGCGGGACGCCCGTGCCACATCAAAGGGCTCTTCTTGTCGCCCTGAAAGGGCATAATAAAACAGCCCAGGGCAACGCCCTGGGGCACCAAACCCACGCAGTCGAGGAAGCCCTGAAGGGGCGAAATAGGCCGATCCCAAGACACAGCACCCTTCGGGCGCACGCCACGGAAACGCGGCCGCACCCGCTTCTACCGCATCCTTGAAAACCCGTGATGCCTGTGGTATATTTCGTCTTGAAGGGGCATTGGGTTCGATCTCAGAGAGGAATGGAAAATGAACGCCGTGCGGAGTGTCCCCATCGTGCTTGCTCTTCTGTTTCCTGTCACCAGCTCTGTAGCCGGTACAACGTGGTATGTTGATGCCTCGGTGGAAGAACCGGGCGATGGCACGAGCTGGGAAACCGCACTCAAAACCATCCAGGAAGGAATAGACGCGGCGTCCGACGGCGACACCGTCACGGTCGCGCCAGGCGCCTACCTCGAGAACATCAATTTCGCAGGGAAGAACATTACCCTGCGGAGCACCGATCCTCCGGACCCAGATATCGTCGGCGCTACCATAGTGGACGGCAACCAAGCCGGCTCCGTTGTAACGTTCGATGCAACTGAGACTGAAACCTGCATTCTATCTGGCTTCACGATTCGCAATGGTAAGAGCGATTATGGCGGCGGAATCTCGGTTGCGGAATGGTCGTGGCGCGGTTCCACGCATGCAACCGTGGAGAGCAACATCATCACGGGAAACTCAGCGGACCGCGAGGGAGGAGGGCTATTCAGGTGCGACGGCGTCATACAGGGCAACGTGATCACGGAAAACAGCGCCGCCAGCGGAGGGGGGCTGTCCAGGTGCGACGGCCTGATCCGCAAGAACGTCATCAAGAATAACTCAGCCACTTCTGAGGGCGCGGGCCTTGCGCTTTGCTCGGGCGTCATCGAAGGGAACAACATCAGCTACAACAAGGCGTTATCGAGCGCCTACGGCCGGACGTATGGAGGCGGCCTCGCTCGCTGCCAGGCGCTGATCCAGGACAACACGATAGCCCACAATGAGGCGAGCGAGGGCGGAGGGCTGTGCCGCTGCGCCCACACGATCCGGAATAACGTGATCACCGGAAACAATGCGGCCTGGCAGGGCGGTGCGGGGCTGGCTCACTGCGACGGCCTCATACAGAGCAACATTATCACCAATGACGGGTCCTACGGCGGCGGCCTGTGTGATTGCGATGGTAGAATTGAGAATAACAGGATCGGCCCCAATGGCCTGGCAGGACTCCTCGAGTGCGACGGGATCGTTCAGGGGAATTTCATTTTCGGCAGCTTCCCGGGCAAGTTGGACGGAGGTGGCCTGGCCTATTGTGACGGAATCATCCAGAACAACCTGATTGCCGACAATAAGCCCGGGATGCGATCCTGCGACGCTGCCATCCGGAACAATACTATAGTGGCCAACTGGGGCTGGAGCCCGAGTTCCCCCGGGGGTCTCGTCATGTGCACGGGGACCATAAGCAACTGCATAATCTGGGCAAATGACGGAGCCGACGGACGCCAATTAGACGATTGCAACGAGCCCACCTATTCCTGCATCCAGAACTGGACCGGAGGGGGCCAAGGGAACATTGCGCAGGATCCGCGATTCGTTGACCCGGACGGTCCCGACAATGATCCCACGACCTACGAAGACAACGATTATCGGCTCATGCCTGACTCTCCCTGCATAGATGCGGGCTATAACGCGTTCGATTTGACTGCGAGGGACATTTCCGGGATGCGCAGAATCATCTATGGCGGGAAGAGCCCGACGGTGGACATGGGGGCTTATGAGTATTACATCAATGAGGTGCACCCCGGCCCGGGGACAGGCGAGGCGACTCTGAGCTGGAGCTCGGTTCGGGGCAGCATGTATGTGATTCTGTACTCCGAGGATCTTTCGACCTGGGTTCTGGCCGATGGCGGCCTTGCCTCGTGGGGTGACAAGACGACATCGTGGACTGACGACGGCTCGAAGACGGGCGCTCCGCCATCGCTCGCACCCCGCCGCTTCTACCGCATCCTTGAGAATCCGGAGTGACTGCTGGTAGAATTCTACGGGGTATGAACGGCGCTGCTGTCATGGGGCGGAAATCCGCAATGGCCCGCTCGTTATTGTTCCTGTTCAGCAGTATGCTCTGCTTTTAGCTTCATAAGCTGCATCATCGGCGATGGAGGAGGCAATATCATGTTTGCCAGGACAGTTCTTACGGGGATAGTGTTCCTGTTGCTGTTGTCGAAACCCGCGCTCGGGACGGCCACTGATTGGTATGTTGACGGCTCTGTCGCCAGCTCGGGTGGCGGGCAAACGTGGGGCGCGGCCTTCAAAAGCATACAGGAAGGAATAGAGGCGGCATCCGATGGCGACAGCGTCACGGTCGCCCCAGGCGCCTACCTCGAGAACATCAATTTCGCAGGGAAGAACATTACCCTGCGGAGCACCGATGCTCTGGACCCAGATATCGTCGGCGCTACCATAGTGGACGGCAACCAAGCCGGCTCCGTTGTAACGTTCGATGCAACTGAGACTGAAGCTTGCGTCCTGTCGGGCTTCACCATTCGCAATGGTAAGAGCGATTACGGCGGCGGAATCTCGGTTGCGGAATGGTGGTCGCGCGGTTCCACGCATGCGACCGTGGAGAGCAACATCATCACGGGAAACTCAGCGGACCGCGAGGGAGGAGGGCTGTTCAGGTGCGACGGTGTCATAGAGGGCAACGTGATCACGGAAAACAGCGCCGCCAGCGGAGGGGGGCTGTTCAGGTGCGACGGGGTGATCCGCAACAACGTCATCAAGGATAACTCAGCCACCTCTGGGGTCGGCGGGGGCTTTGCGCTTTGCTCGGGCGTCATTGAAGGGAACCTCATAACGAAGAATTCTGGGGGAGGCCTTGCTCGCTGCCCGGCGCTCATCCAGGACAACACGATAGCCCACAATCACGCCGCCGACGGCGGTGGGCTCTACGGCTGCGACCACACGATCCGGAATAACGTGATTACCGGAAACTCTGCCCCCTTGCACGGTGGTGGTCTGGCCGACTGCGGCGGCCTCATACAGAACAACATTATCACCGACAACCACGGCTTCTACGGCGGCGGCCTGTATGATTGCGATGGTAGAATTGAGAACAACACAATCGCCGGGAATTATGCAGGGGGCCTGTGGGAGTGTGACGGGATGGTTCAGGGCAACGTCATCCTGGCTAATGGCAGCGATAAGTCTGGCGGTGGCGGCCTTATCTATTGCGACGGCATCATCCAGAACAACCTGATCGCCGGGAATATGCCCGGGATGGGATTCTGCGCCGCTGTCATCCGCAACAATACTATAGTTGCCAACCGGGGCGGGTACTCCCGCTGGGCCCTCGACACGTGCACGGGGACCATAAGCAACTGCATAATCTGGGCAAACGCAGGCCCCGATGGACGACAAATAGACGATTGGAACGAGCCCACCTATTCCTGCATCCAGAACTGGACCGCAGGCGGCGAGGGAAACATCGCCCAGGATCCGCGATTCGTTGACCCGGACGGGGCCGATGACGACCCTGAGACGTACGAAGACAACGATTATCGCCTCATGCCTGACTCACCCTGCATAGATGCGGGCTATAACGCATTCGATTTGGCTGCGAGTGACATTTCCGGGATGCGCAGAATCATCTATGGCGGAAAAAGCCTCACCGTGGACATGGGGGCATATGAGTATTACATCAATGAGGTGCACCCCGGCCCGGGGACAGGCGAGGCGACTATGAGCTGGAGCTCGGTTCAGGGCAGCATCTATGTGATTTTGTACTCCGAGGATCTTTCGACCTGGATTCTGGCGGAGGGCGCTCTTTCCTCCTCGGGGGACAAGACGACATCGTGGACAGACGACGGCTCGAAGACGGGCATTCCGCCATCCCTCGCACCCCGCCGCTTCTACCGCATCCTTGAGAATCGCTAATGCGAGCCTGCTGCGGCAGGGGTGCACAAGTGCGGGGATCATGCAGAAAATCGTTCACGGGATAATTCTTCTGCGCTCTCGTGGCGCAGTCTTTGTGTCCGGGCCCACTCCGGGCAAACTTCGAATGAGGGCCTCAGGCCGACGCCTTAACGCCAACGGTACTGCCACCAGCATAAGCTGCCCACAACCAAGATCCGCGAGGACCGGGTGCATGGGTGCGGCCGTATTTGCGTGGCATAATTCGGATGAATCCTCTGGTCGAGAAGCCCGGCTGAAGCCGGCTCCCACGAGAGGAATCGCGTATCCGATACCACCGACTAAAGCCGGTGGCTAAGTTCGGCGCCCGCTGAAGGCAGGCGGAAAGGAAAGCGTGGCCTTCTCCGTTGTGCGATAGAGCGAAAGACTGGACATACCCGCCGCGTCAACGTGAGGCAACAGACGTTCAAAACCAGGCGTCGGAGCATGCCACGGAGACGCGGCCACACCCGGGTGCATCGCAGACTTGACCTTCAGCCGCCAGAACGGTAATATGCTGGAAAAAATCCTTGAGGCAGGAGCCGCCCGGCAGAAGCGACAACAGAAAAGGAAATGTTCAATGTCAAGTTTGGTGGAAGTGAATGAAGAGAATTTCGAGGCTGAAGTATTGAAATCGGAGGTTCCGGTGATGATTGATTTCCATGCGGAGTGGTGTTCTCCGTGCAAGATTCTCTCACCGATTGTAGAGGAAATCGCCAACGACTACGAAGGGAGGGCAATGGTCGCTCACGCTGATGTGGATCAGACGCCGAATCTGGCAAGGCAGTACCGAATCCTGAGCATTCCCACGGTCATGTTTTTCAAAAATGGCGAGCTGGTCGAGTCAAGTATCGGCGCAGTCCCAAAACAGAATCTCACGGCGATACTGGACAGGCTTATGTGACGCGCACGGCGCGATGCAGGACGGCGCGGCGCGGAAAAATGTCTTTCTGGGAATCAGTAACGAGTCCAGTAGAAAGGAGTCAGGTATGGGAGAGGCGACGGGAAATGATGAGAAATACCAGTTGATAATCGCTGGGGGAGGTCCGGCAGGGATTGTGGCGGGCATCTACGCGGCGAGAAAGGTTCTCAGGGCGCTCCTTGTCACGCCAGAGCTGGGCGGGCAGTTGCTGCTGAGCTCGGAGGTCGAGAACTATTTGGGTTACCCCTCGATTCGGGGGATGGAACTTGCCGGCAAGTTCGAGGAGCACTTGCGCGGGTATGATATCGAGATTTCTGCCGGAGAAGCGGTGCAAAAGATCGAGAGGGAAAATGGAAACTTCCGCGTGGCCACGGAGGCGGGGAAATCCTGGCTCACGGAGGCGGTTATTATTGCGACAGGGGCGAAGTGGCGGGCGATGAATGTCCCGGGCGAGCGGGACTTTGTGGGAAAGGGGGTCAGCTACTGCGCGACGTGCGATGGGCCGCTGTACCGCGGCAGAAGGGTCGCGGTAATCGGCGGGGGCAACTCGGGTCTCACTGCGGTTAGCGATCTCCTCCAAATAGCGGAGAAAGTGTACTTGATTGAGCTTCTTGAGACGCTGCAAGCGGACCCAGTACTGGTCGAGAGAGTCAAAACATCAGAGAAGTTGGAAATAATGCTCCACCACAAGGTTCAAGCGATCAACGGGTCGGAAGCCGGGGTGGAAAGTCTAACGGTCAAGGACCTTGACTCCAGCGAGACCCGGACAGTGAATTTGGAGGGTGTATTCGTCGAGATCGGCACGATCCCCAATTCCGACTTCGTGAAGGGGCTACTACGGATGAACCAGTACGGGGAGATAGTCACCGACTCCCGTGGAAGGACGAGCGTCCCTGGCATATTCGCCGCGGGGGACGTAACAACCACCCCGCAAAGGCAGCTAATCATAGCGGCGGGGCAGGGGGCAAACGCCATGTTGTGCGCCCACGATTACCTCCTTCAGCAACGGAAACGAAGCCAAAAATAGCGATCAGCGAGGGCGGAGCGATGAAAGAACGGCAGGGGCAACGTCTTTCTCCCGCTGCGAGTAAGCCGAAGCCTGCAACCTCGAAGTGCCTGGCGAGAAACAACCCCCGGCTCAGTAATCGGAGGGGCAAGCCCCAGAGCCTCACTTACGAATGACCATTCTGAGCAACACGAGAATAGCTATCAGGACGATGCTTCGGCGCCCGCTGCGGACCTTCTTGGTGCTTCAGGGGGTGATTTGGGCGGCGGCGATCATGGTCTTCCCGTCCGCGGTTGAGAAGGGGAGCATCCACAACGCCGTCCGCAACGCATCCGCATTCAAGACGGACCAGATCACAGTGCGGGCCTACGACAAACCGGGCAGCGGGAAGCTGACTGTCTCCGACGTGGCAGCAATTGACGCGGCCCTGACGGGGACAAAGCGCTCGGTAACACCGTTTCGCAACCGAAGCAGCGAAGCGCTCGCCGGGTCCCGAATTATGAAAACCACCCTCGTGGGCACCGACCAGAGCTCTCAGGCGACGCGGTCGTTCTACCCTTCCCGAGGCAGATACCTCACGGCACAGGACGTGAGCGAAAAACGCCGCGTTTGCGTGTTGGAGGCCCTCGCTGCGGAAAAGCTTTTCCCCAACAAATCGCCGCTCGGCGAGGAAGTCGTTGTTCGACGCGGAGAGAAGCTAATGACCCTGGAAGTCGTCGGCGTGATGGAGAAACGAGACCCTCAGCAGCTTACAACTGACGAGCACGGTTTTCGCACAGGGGGCTTGCCCGAGGCGAAGCTCGGGAGGTTTCGGGTGAAATGGTTGAGGGAAATGGTCAAGAAGGTCAGGTTCATGCTCGGAATACCGCTGGAGGACACGTCCTGGAAACGAACCGAAAATTGCGTCCATCTACCAATAAGCCTGCTGCCGCGAGAAGGCGATTCCATTGACTGGCTGGTCGTCAAAACGGACCCTCTGCAAGTCATGGAGTCTGCTCGCCTCATCCAGAACGCGCTCGTGGCGCGCAGCAAAGAGCCTATCCTCCTCTACAACATATTCCTCCCGATGCTCTTGAGCGACCAATTGAAGGTCAAGGAGGACCTGACCTTAGCTCTGTTCCTTTTGTGCCTTGCCATGGGGGGAATTGTGATTGCCAACATCATGCTGATGTCCGTCATGGAGAGGCATAGAGAGATCGCCATCCGAAGGGTTGAAGGCGCCAGCAAAAAGGACATCGTCTGGCAGTTTCTGACCGAAGGAATAGTATTGTGCGTGACCGGCGCCTTGCTCGGCATGCCACTCGGGCTGGGCTTGGCGTACATCGCCTCGCTTTTTGAACCGTATGCCATTTGCGGCGTCGGAATCCCCTTGGACAGTGCGTTGATCTCGCTGGGCTGCGCCGTGGTTCTGGGCACAGTGGCCGCGATTCTGCCAGCGAGAAGAGCCGCTACCCTCGACCCCGTGGTGACCCTACAGAACGAGTGAGGTTGAATCCCCACTTCGATGGCGGCGTCGCCACTGTGCCTGATTGAATCGCGTGAGATTTGCCTTTGAGTCTCAGGACCTTTGCGGCAACAGGAAGTCTCGGCGTTCTGGTGAGCCTGCTCGGGGCCAAGAAAAGCAAAAAGATAGCTTAACGCAAAGCCCGTGCCCGCCGGCGCCTGAGGAATTCCAACCCGCAGAGCAGCGATTCCGAAGGATCGTAACGGGACAGGCAAGGGAGCCCTATAGATGGGGCATTTGAGGGGTGTTTTTGGTGGTTGGGCGTTGTGAGCAAATTCGCATTGGTATTTTTTTCTTTTTTTCGCT
>Ga0315544_1000195_pt1 | contig 60551 bp, 57 predicted proteins | sample SalMarSW160130MG_2_FD_202543 | JGI IMG/M metagenome (GOLD analysis project Ga0315544, IMG submission 202543) | Salt marsh sediment microbial communities from the Plum Island Ecosystem LTER, Massachusetts, United States - Salt Marsh Sediment SW1601-130 ...
ACGAAAGGTTTAATGAAATGCTATCCAAATTCGGTAATGAAGTTTTATTGCATGGGCCTGATGCACTTTTACCGCAGAACCTGAATAATGAATGGTTGGGGATCCTACAAAAGATGGCCGGGGATTTTTTAGATGCAAGCTATGATCTTGAAGAATGTAAAAAGCCGGAGGATGTTGCGGATCCAATTCTATCCATCTGTGTATCAGAAATATTAAGGTCCCAGCATACCGATAAAACTGATATCTCTATTGAAGAAATGTTAGAAAATATCACAATCTATTCCGTATCGTTACTCATTGAGGCCGTTGAAAGAGAATCCAAAATCGGAATAGAGCAGCCCACACTTGAAGACATTCTGTCTTGGGGCAGAATAATTAGAATGAAAAGAACGAACCCGAAATTTGTTGAAGCTCTTGAGAAAGCATGTATTTTAATAATTCCGAAAAAAGCTTCGTCTAAACAATAAAACAAAAGCATGAGGTGATTATATAGTGCCTGAATGAAAGGAATTTCCGAGTCCTGCCCGCGAATAAATTCAGTGAGAAAGTGAGGATTATATGAAATACCTATATGCAAACAAAAAATTCACAGCTGCAGTTACTGGGATGGCTACAAGCCCCAAAAACATTCAAGAAAGAGTCGGGGATGCCTTTAGTAACCATTTAATACATCTCGAAACAGAGGAGTTGCCGGAGGAAATTCGCATTAAATTTAGCAATATGTTTCAAAGATTAACCACGTGCGAACCCATTGGGGATAAAGGAAGTATCCAGGCTACAATTGACCAAATGAGCACTGATGAAGCTACAGAAATCGCTATGGATATTGTTTACATGGCCGATATAGTGCATTCTAAATTATCAGATTTGTGATTTAAAATTGCTTGACCGAGCACAGAAAAAAGAAATGGTAACACCCGAACGTAGCCAAATTGATCAGGTCCTCTTGCTTTTGTCAAATCCAGCCCTTGATATACTCTCTAAAGAAGAGGATGGATATATTTTAAATACTTCTCTTGAAACACCAAAACAGCGTATATCAGCTCTTGAAAGCTTTTTATTGATCGAAGAATAAACGCCAGGACAATCACCAAATCCGATATCATCAATTACATTAGAATCCGGTGAAGATGTCCTAATAAGCAACTTCGGTAAATTTTGTGCAAAGGAAAAGAAAAAACGAAAAGCCAGGAATCCTGCAACCGGCGATGCTATGATGCTGGAACCAAGAAAGGTTGTTACATTTAAATGTTCCGGTAACTTGAGAGACAAGATTAATGAATAACACTCGGTTATGGTGATAGAGAGTTTCGTATTGACGTAAGGAGTATTTATTACTATTATACTTTGTAGGTTTCATAAATTAAGGGAGTAATATCTTTCTATGGCTCAACAAGTCGAAAGTTCCTTTTCATCAGGCTCTCTTCCAAGTTATAAGAACCCGCCCGTTAATGAAGTTGTTTGTGGGATGCGGTTTCATACTCCTGATAAGCTTCGTATACCCCATATCGGTCTTCTTTGGGAAAAATTTCGTGCTGATTATCCGATTATCCAACATGCCGCACCGATAGCATCAGTTAAAGGTGAAATGTTGGTAGATTTGACAACAGGAATGCCCTTACCGAGAGTTTGGTTTATAAACAAATTGGATGATCAGTTGGTACAATTTCAGTTCGATCGATTCTATTTCAATTGGCGAAGAAGGCAAAATGATTACCCTCGATATGATCATGTCATCAAAAATTTCCAGAGTGTATTGAATAATATCGCAATTTTTTTTGATGAATTTCAGTTTGGCGAGCTTAGCCCAATCGAATATGAGCTTAGTTATATCAACCATATACCAAAGGGCCAGGGGTGGAATACGATTGATGACCTTCCAAAAATATTCTTAGATTATACTTGGGAGAAGACAAAAGACCGGTTTTTACCGAAACCCGAAAAAGTTGGTTGGCAGAAAGAGTTCCCTTTGCCGGAAAACAAGGGGCATTTGATCGTTAGTTTAAAACAAGCTATACGAACTGAAGACAAAGTTCCTTTGCTTGTTCTCGAATTAAAGACGAGAGGAATTGACGAATAAAAGAGAAAAGAAGGAATTCGTGAATGGTTTGACTTAGCACATGAATGGATAGTCCGAGGTTTTACCGATCTAACAACCTCTGAAATCCAAAAAATATGGGAGCGAGAAAAAAATGCCTGAAATTGATGGGTATAGAATGCCTAACAGATTTGATCCAGCACAAACCCCCAGCATTATATACGGAAACCAATACATTGAACTGATTTCCCCAAGTGACCAACCATATACTGGAGCGTGGGGAGAGTGGGATATTTTGCCAACAAAAAAGTCAATAATGGCACGTTACATAATCACGGCATTCGTAAACCAGGAGGAATCCGATACTTCCCTAATTGATTTACCAGAGAACCAAGATTCGATTACACAAGCGACTTTACTTAATAGCGAAGAGGATCAAGTACAAGAATTAATTTTCTGGATTAAGAGATCGAGAACGATTTCCTACCGCGAAAGTTTGGCAAATAGACTTCTTATTTTGTTTAATGATGCAAAGGAAGAAGATCCTGACTGTATTGGAATAGCGGCTGAATCACTTCGCAATTTTATTAATTTTATTCAATTACATACTGATATAAAGTGTCCAACTATTTCTTTAACGCCTGACTACAACATCTATGCTTCATGGAGAGGTGAACAGAACCGAGTGTTCAGTATTCATTTTTTACCAAATGCGGACGCTCGTTTTGTAATGTTCAAACCGAATGATAGGCATCCGGAACGAAAAATTAGGATTTCCGGAATAGCAACAATTGATATTCTGATGGAAACTGTGACACCTTATTATATAGGAGATTGGATTTCAGAGTGAAAGGTGATCAGATACCGGATTCAGACCACATTGCCAGATTTTGCAGACCTGGACAAGTTTTAGTGGATTCCTTGTAATAGCCATCAAGTCAAATCCACCAGCGTTTTCAATCCCATATTTTTTAACAGTACGATCCCGAATGTATCCATATGTTATTTCAAAAATGAAAAAGGACAGACTTTTACTTTCTAATGAAGCGAGTTGGATTTCGTTTTTTGAAAGAAAGTCAAGAAAAAATTGGAAATTAACATGATTTAGAATTGTATACTAGGAAGGAAAATAAGTAACGTTCTTAACATTTAAAGTTTTTAGAAAACAAGAGAAAGAAAGCATGATCAAGCGCAGTTTGAGAATTTTTTCTTTAACCGCCTTTTTTTAAGGTAGAGTAGATGGGTATAAAACCAGAAAGTCGACATTAAGATTGGTATATGTTTTATTAAAGATCATCCGGCAAAAGCCTTGCACCATGGATGACTGCCAAAACGTCAATCTGATCCGATTTTATACGGTAAATTATTCGATATGGTGTTTCTATCAACTCGCGGACATCATCTGCCTCGTATTCCAGAACTTTTCGTCCTTAAAATGGATGGTCTGCGATTTGCTCGGATCGTCGGGTAATTCTATCCACCATCCTCTTGGCAAATGTGGGAGAATTAAAAGCGATGTATTCGTAAATGTTAACAAGATGCCCAATGGCGTTCTCTGTCCAGTGAACCCTCATTTGATCAATCCAAATCTTTTGCGCACTTCCCTGACTTCAATCGTTCGGCCTTCATCGCTGTCTTTTAGCCCGGCTTCGATGGCCTGACGGATATAGATTTGGTACATTAAATCATCCCATGTTGCTTTATCCGGTAAGTTATCTAACAGCCGATAGGCTTCTTGCTTTATATCTTCGGTATGCATTTTTCTGACCCCTATAATGTTACAGATTTTAACTTATTCAATATATTGAATACTGTTGCCAAGTGGAATAAAACCTTCTTTGATATTAAACGAAAATATTTGCTTTATTTAACAATATAGGCTGATAAGTAGTAAAAGGCAACTTTTTTGTTTTTTGGGTAAATAGTCACTAATAGGACTCAAAGACTAGGGGACGATAAGTAACGCCATAAATAAATAAAGAACCTGATGAGAGAAGACGGTCTTGTTAGGGTAATGTCCGATAAAAATTGAATATGTAAACTTTTTTAGGTTTTTCGAGTGTTGATTATTGGTGGTTTTGATCGATTATTCGGGATGTCGAAAAAATCGGAAAATCCGGTTTCCTATTCCTGGAATCCGGGTTTTTTTGAATGAAATCTTGATTTTTACCCTGATTTATGGCGGGCTTGTTGGGTATAGTCTTGGGTATTGATAAATCAGAAAATAAAAAGGGAATATATAGTATAACTCCCTGAATTTGTTTATGGTGATCCCAGGGGGAATCGAACCCCCGTTACCGGCGTGAGAGGCCGGCGTCCTAACCGCTAGACGATGGGACCCGTAAAAAGAAAAAGTGGTAACATGAATATAGAAAAGGGTAGTTCTTGTCAAATATTATTTGAGACATTTGAAAAATGTTCTCTTTTCAAGGGCCTCTATTTGTTGATGAATCACCGGCCCCTGGCTTTTTACCTTTTCTGAATCCAAAAATCAGATAGACAAGCCATCCCACAAACGGGACAAGGGCGATTATCCCCCAGAGAGCTTTTTTTCCAATGGTACCGAAATCCTTGCGAATGATATCGATGATTGCAAGGACCGTCAGCAAATAAAAGAAAGCACTGATTTTTATCCATACAATAGCGGTTGCTATGTCCAATTTTATCCTTTCAGGTTTTGAGGGCTTCGTAAAAAGTCCAATTTCTGCGTTGCGCTTCATTTCGTGTTCACTGCGGCGTACATAAGTACGCCTCATTCTACGAAATTCGCGACGCCTTGAACTTGAACTTTTTACTTTGCCCTCTCAATTTTAACTTTTAAGAGTTTATCAGGTTTAAGTTTTCAACAACGCGGCAACTTTTAATACGGCATCGACATACGGACGACTTTGGTTGTAATGATGGATAACGTTATGCGCTCCTTTTCTCTTTATTCCGCTATGCCAACCGTAATGTTTCAAGTAGGTTGCAACACTCATTATGGCATCTGCATGGTTAAACAGATCCACACGCCCATCATTGTTGCCGTCCTTGGCAAAGGCAAGAATGTTGCTCGGCATGAATTGAGGGATTCCCATGGCTCCTGCATAAGATCCGTAAATGCGGACGGGATCAATCTTTTCCCTTGTTGTGTATGTTAAAAACGCCTTGAGTTCATTGTAGGCCCATTTAGATTTTCTTCCCACCCATTTTTCGAATTTTTTCTTTATAAGTTTGTTTGATTTTGAAACCTTGCCCCAAAATATATTTCTGACATCCGGATCCGAAAGTGAAGCCACGGTCGAAAGCATATTCAATACCGAAGGTCCTCCCAAGCGGGTCCCAAGCTGGGTTTCAATCAGGATTATTGCCGTAATGATCTCTTTGTTTACTCCGTATTTTTTTTCCGCCCGTAACAGATCGGGTTTATGCTTGGCCATATATTTACGTGATTTTTGGATGTTCCTGGGCAAAGTAAACTGATCATAATTTAACTCAGCTTCACGATGGAATAAAAACAGGGACGCTCCTTTTACTTCAAAATAAACTTTTGGATTGCTGTATAGTCTGATTATCGTATTTTTATCAAAACCGTCCTTTATGAGACTTTCTTGGAGTGTTTCAAAATATGTATCCCTTTTTTTTGTATGGGCTGCGGTTTGGGTAAAAAAAAAGAATATCATTATCAACAAACCGAACATAAAGACTATATTTTTGATTGGGGTCATTTTCTCTCCGTTTATCTTATTATCGCTTTTGGCCTTTTTTTACCTAAATTGAGCGATTTTCAAGTTTGCCACAGATACAAGGAAAATGTCGTTCCGCTATAGTGTACTATGCGGGACGGCATCTGACGCCGTAAATGCGGTAAAATTGGAAATCCCGAAGGGTTTTAAATTTTGGAAATTCAAACCGACAGAATTCCTTAAAAATATAATTATTTTTAACCATTTTCGAAATTTGAAACGCTCAGATTAGGTTATAGGAACCTTACTACACCTGCGCTTTGTAAATGTGGTTAAATGCTTGCATCCGGCCGAAAGGAGCAGGGGCAATGCACGGTCATAGTGTTGTCCGACATGGGCCGGGGTATGGGCATCGGAACCCAGAGTGATGCTGATTCCCAGCTTATGACATTTTGTAATAATATCCGGCGAAGGATAAGTTTCCCGGACCGGGTGGTTATATCCACTGGTATTGATCTCCACGCACAGATTCTTTCTTTTTATTTTTAACAATATTTCGTTAAATTCTTTATCAAAGGATCTTGAAGATTTCCCGCCGAATTTTTTTACCAGGTCGATATGGCATACCATATCGAAATAATTAAAATCGAGCATCTTTTCGAGTTGCTCATAATAGAGACCATAAACATAATCTGCGTCCTTTTCCCCATGTCTCCAGGCAGAATTACGACTTACTATATTCAGGCCGTCGGGGAAGTGTAATCCACTTCCGATAAGATCAAAAGCATATGTGCCGACAATTTCCTGGAAAAGGTCCGTGTAGGCCGGATTAAAATCAATCTCCAGGCCTGCTTTGATATTTATCGCTGCTTTGTATTGTTGTTTTAGAAGCTGGACGGCCTGAAAATAATAAGAAATTTCACCTGGAGCCATTGAAAGCCCTTTTTCGGATTTCTGAAGGGTCAGATGATCCAGAAAACATATTTCACTCATACCGAGATTGATGGCGCTTCGAATATAAGATTCCATGGAACCTTCGGCATGATTGCAAAGCAGCGTATGGATGTGACAGTCGATCATAATTCATATGGGTGCAAGCTGTTAAAACAAGACTCTGGTTGATCAGATTTAAATGACATGATATGAATTAGATTGTCAATTACTAACACCTGAAATTCGTGTAAAAATATATTTGGCATGGTGAAAAAAACTTCAAAAACAGTATTTTGCTGCCAGGCATGCGGCTATCAAACGCCCAAATGGATGGGCAAATGCCCTGATTGCGGCGAATGGCAGAGCTTTGTTGAAGAAATTAAGGCGGTTAAACCGGATCAAGGGGCCATGCGGAGTCTATCTTTTCCTCAAACACAGCCTGTTCCCATTAATTCCGTTACATTTGAACAAGAAGATCGTCTATTGACCGGAATCAGCGAATTTGACCGGGTCCTGGGAGGGGGGCTTGTTTCCGGAACCCTTGTCCTGATCGGTGGAGATCCCGGGATCGGCAAATCGACCCTTATGCTGCAGGCCCTGCATGGTCTTGCCGGAGAAAGGCGTAAAGTACTATACGTTTCGGGGGAGGAATCCATCCGGCAGATAAGGATCCGAAGCCATAGGCTCACTGCCACCGGCTCTGATTTGCTTGTGGTTTCAGAAAACGATATTGATTCGATCCTGTTGATGGCGGATTCGGTTCAACCGGATGTTATTGTGATCGATTCAATCCAGACCATGTTCAGTCCGGACCTGACGTCTGCTCCGGGAAGTGTGACCCAGGTCCGGGAATCTACCATGCGGCTGATGCTCATGGCCAAAAAGACCGGAACCCCCATATTTCTGGTGGGACACGTAACCAAAGACGGCGCTATAGCAGGGCCCCGGCTTCTGGAACATATGGTTGATACGGTTCTTTATTTTGAAGGGGATCGCAACCATGTGTTCAGAATTTTAAGAGCGGTTAAGAACAGATTCGGGTCGACCAATGAAATCGGGGTGTTTGAAATGAATGAAAACGGCCTGAATGAAGTCCCAAACCCTTCGGCAGTATTCCTGTCCGAACGCCCGGAAAATGCGCCGGGATCTGTAGTTACGGCCAGCATGGAGGGTACAAGGCCGATTCTTGTCGAACTTCAGGCGCTTGCCAGCAGCACAAGCTTCGGAAACCCTCGAAGAACGATTCTGGGTATTGATCACAACCGGGTGGCATTGCTTGTGGCTGTGATGGAAAAAAAATTAGGCATGCATTTAATGGGACACGATATTTTCATTAATGTTGCTGGTGGCGTTAAGATTGATGACCCTGCTGTTGACATGGGAATCGTGTCTGCTGTTGCGTCGAGCTTTTTAGACCGGTCGATTCTAAAAGGCACCATTATCTTTGGGGAAGTCGGATTGACCGGAGAAGTCAGAGCCATCGGCCATGTTGAAACCCGGATTGCCGAAGCAAAAAAAATGGGTTTTACACGATGCCTTATTCCAAAAAGCAACTTGAAACGAATGACCAAAATAAAAGGCATTGAAATTACAGGGATAAAAACCGTATCCCAAGCTATAGAGGAATTGTTCTAATTTAACGTCTCGGGAACTCTATCGAATTATGAAAAAAGCAGCCGCTAAACATAACCAGTGGCGAGATCACTATGCACGCCGGGCAAAAAAAGAGCGATTTCCTGCCAGGTCTGTTTATAAGCTCAAAGAAATACAGCAAAAATACAATCTGATAAAAAAAGGGGACAAGGTCCTGGACCTGGGTTGTGCCCCCGGGTCATGGCTTCTTTATGCTGCGGATCTGACAGGAAATAAGGGAGAGGTCGTCGGAATCGATCTCAAGCCGGTTTCCGTAAGGAATCCACCTCATGTAAGGATTTATAGAGGCGATATCCTTTCCATGGATGATGAGTTGTTTAAACTAACCGGAAAAGATTTTAATGTTGTTCTCAGCGACATGGCGCCCGCAACTACCGGCAGCAAATATGTTGACAGTGCAAGGTCTTTTAATCTCTGCCGGGCGGCACTCTCCATTGCTCAAGATACGCTTATCAGCGGAGGATCATTTGTTTGTAAGATCTTTCAGGGAGAAGATTTTAAGAAATTTTCGGATTCCGTTAAACAGAGATTTAACAGGCACAAGATTTACAAGCCGAAAAGCAGCCGAAAGGTAAGCAAAGAAATATATATTATCGGATTTGGGAAAAAATAGGAGGTAAATATGTCGGGGCATAGCAAGTGGTCTTCCATAAAGCATAAAAAAGGTATAACCGATGCCAAACGGGGAAAAATATTCACCAAGCTTATTAAAGAAATTACTGTTGCAGCACGTTTTGGAGGAGGAGATCCGGCTTCAAACCCAAGGCTTCGTACAGCCATTCAGGCGGCTAAAAGTGAAAATATGCCCAAAGACAATATTGAAAGGGCCATTAAAAAAGGTACCGGCGAACTGGAAGGCGTCAATTACGAAGAGAGTATTTACGAAGGATACGGTCCAGGCGGCGCCGCTGTATATATAGAATCACTGACAGACAACAAAAACAGAGCGGTGGCGGATATTCGCCATATTTTAAGCAAAGCCGGGGGGAAGTTAGGCTCCAATGGATGCGTTGCATGGATATTTGAAAAAAAAGGGTATATTGTTGTGGAAAATGATGCTGTAGACGAGGATACTCTGATGGAAGCCGCCATTGATGCCGGAGCCGAAGATGTAAGAGAAGATGACAGTAATTATGAAATAATTACGGCAACCCAAGATTTTGAAGCGGTAAAGGCAGCCATAGAAAAGGAATCGATTCCCTATATTGCTGCAGAAATTACAATGCTTCCACAATCAACCGTAAGCCTTAAAGGCAAGGAAGCCGAGCAGATGGTCAAATTGATGGAAACACTTGAAGATTGTGATGATGTGCAGAAGGTTTATACCAATGCCGACATTCCCGAGGAGTTGGTCAGTGGTTAACTCGTGCCTGAACGAAAACTGTCTTTTTCGCCGATATCTGCGTCAGACTCAAATTTTAATCCTCGAAATACTACCAGTATTACTGTGGTTAAAATTTTCGTCTTCCTTGATCTTAACGAAAAATCCTAGTTTTCGTTCGGGCACTAACTCATCGGGGTAAAGCAATATATCAGATAATTATACTATTTGCCGGGCATCATGAAATTTGATAAACTCGTAAAAAGTCCGATTTAGACGGTTTCGTAAAAAGTTCAAATTCAAGGCGTGCAAATTTTGTAATCATGAGGCGTACTTTTCGTACGTTGAATGATTGCGAAATGCAGCATAACGCAGAAGTTGGACTTTTTACGAGACCGTCAAATTTAATTTTAATTGTTTTGGACCGTTCCATATGCCATTTAAAAACACCCGGGAATTTATCAAGAAACTTGAATCTGAAAGTGAACTCAAAAGGATTTCCGCAGAAGTGGATTCTGTGCTGGAAGTGACTGAAATAGCAGACAGGATGAGCAAAACTCACGGACCGGCACTTCTTTTTGAGAAGATAAAAGGATCAACATTTCCGCTTCTTATCAATGCCTTTGGAAGCTTTCGACGCATGAAAATGGCGCTGGGATGTGACTCTTTCGACGATATTGGCCGACGCATAGAAGCATTAATTAAAATCAGGCCTCCCGAAAGTTTTACCCAAAAAATAAAGATGCTTCTTGACTTGAAAGAACTGGCCGGTATCTCACCCAAAAAAGTGAAACATGCCCCGTGCCAGCAGCGGATATACGGTCCGGAAGGACCATTGCTCGACATGCTTCCCATTCTAACCTGCTGGCCTCAAGACGGCGGTCCTTTTATTACCCTTCCTGTTGTCATTACAAAAGATCCTGATACCGGGATTCAGAATATGGGCATGTATCGCATGCACAAATACGACAATGCCACAACCGGAATGCACTGGCAGTATAACAAGGACGGCAGCCGCCATTTTGACAAATACAAATCCCGGGGAGAGCGTATGGAGGTGGCTGTGGCCCTCGGCGGATCCCCTTTAGTTACTTATGCGGCAACAGCGCCCCTTCCTCCGGATATGGATGAACTTTTGCTTGCGGGTTTTATCGGTTCACGTTCCATTCAAATAACCCGGGCAAAGACAATTGATATCTTTGTGCCGGTCGAATCCGATTTTATCATTGAAGGATATGTGGATCCTAATGAAGAAAGGACTGAGGGTCCTTTTGGGGACCATACCGGGTTCTATTCTCCGGAGGATCTTTATCCGGTATTCCATGTTACCTGTATTACCTGCAGAAATGATGCGGTTTATCCTGCAACAATCGTGGGAAAGCCGCCCATGGAAGACTGTTATATGGCAAAGGCAACGGAGAAGATTTTTCTGCCTTTAATAAAAATACTGGTTCCGGAAATTGTTGACATGGAACTTCCCATGGAAGGCGTGTTTCACAACTGCGCGCTGGTAGCGATTGACAAGAAGTTTCCCGGACAGGCTAAAAAAGTGATTAACGCGCTCTGGGGACTGGGTCAGATGGCTTCAACCAAGTATATCGTGGTATTTGATAAAGATATGGATCTTCGTGATTCAAGAACCGTCGTCTGGAAACTCCTTAATAATGTGGATCCAAAAAGAGATCTACTTTTGTCGGAGGGTCCTGTGGATGCGCTGGACCATTCAGCGCCGTATCCTAATTTTGGCGGGAAAATGGGAATAGACGCTACAAGAAAAACACGTGAAGAAGGAATGGGTCGGGATTGGCCTGAAGAGATCCGAATGTCTGAAGAAATAATCGAAAAAGTCAGCCGCCGATGGAAAGAATATGGATTTTAAGAAATTTTCGAAACTTGTTATGATAGAGCAAACCCTTTTTGCTTTGCCTTTTGCACTGATAGGTGTGCTTTTTGCCGGAGGCGGCACGGCTATGACCTGGTTCTGGGTGATTGTTGCCCTGGCTTCAGCCAGAACCGCCGGTATGTCATTTAACAGAGTGATCGATGCTGAGATCGATGCAAAAAATCCGCGTACCAGCGACCGGCCGGTTCCAAAAGGAGACATTCAGCCCGGGGTGGTATGGATAACGGCGGCTATTTCCTCATCTTTACTCATCGGCGCTTCATTCATGCTGAACAGACTCTGCTTTTATCTGTCTTTTCCGGCAGTGTTAATGCTGTTTACTTATTCTTATCTTAAACGTTTCAGCGCCTCGTCCCATTTTTATCTCGGTTTGGTTGAAGCGGCCGCTCCCATTGGAGGATATATTGCGGTTACCGGTGAATTTACTCGTGTCCCCTTTGTTCTGGGGTTTATAATAATGGCCTGGATTGCAGGGCTTGACATCGTTTATGCTATTCAGGACATGGAATTTGATGTTAAAGAAAATCTTCATTCCATGCCGGTCCGTTTTGGAAAGAAAGGGGCGCTTGTCATCTCCACAGCATGCTATTTGGTCTCTATCAGCGCCATGATATATGCGGGATTCCTAACACATAAAACCGTCCCATATTGGACAGCGGTTGTACTTATCGGAATAATATTTTTTTACCAGCAGAGACTGGCAAGGAGTAAAAATATCACTTTGGCCATAAGGAATTTCTTTAAAGCCAATATATACATATCCCCCATACTCTTTTTCGGAACCCTCACGGATGTTTTTATAGGGAAATTTTTATGATAGTTGTTGCAATTTCAGGAGCAAGCGGCCCAATAATGGGAGTTCGCCTTATTGAAGAACTCCTTAATTCAGAAGAAAAGGTTGCCGCAATTGTTTCACAGCCGGCCCGTCAAATTATTGAATACGAAATCTTACGAGAAAAGATCTCCTTCTCATCCTTGAAAGAACTGCTTGCAAAGCGGGGTCTTTCCGGAAATTATGATCTTTTGAGCGAGTTCAAAAACAATGATTTTTTTGCTCCGGTTGCAAGCGGTTCTACAAAGTTCGAAGCAATGATTGTTATTCCCTGTTCAATGAAAACACTTTCCGCCATTGTCCACGGATATGCAAATTCACTGATCACCAGAACCTGTGATGTGGCGTTAAAGGAAAAGCGAAGGTGCATAATTGTGCCCAGGGAAACACCACTCAGTGTTGTCCACACCGAAAATATACACAGGGCCGCTCTGGCCGGGATTGAGATCGTTCCGCCGGTTCCGGGGTTCTACACCCGGCCCGAATCGGTTGATGATGTGGTAAACTTTGTTGTCGGGAAGGTGTTGAACCTTTTGGGCCGGGAGCACGATCTGTTTGAAAGCTGGGGGGATAAGGAAATAAAAAATGGCGCTTCCGGATAATATACAAAATAAAAAACTTCGCAGCATCGCTGAAAAGGTCTGCGACAACATCCCGGTAGGCAAAGAAGATGCTCTCTACATGCTTACAACGAATGACATCCTGGATCTTGGCGCTATCGCTCATTATATGCGGACAAAATTTCATGGAGATATTGCCTACTACGGGGTTAATATGAATCTTAACTACACGAATATATGTGAGTTGCGATGTCCCTTATGTGCGTTTTCATGTGATGAAAATGATGAAAAGGCGTTTTTGCTTTCTCCTGATGACATTGAGCAAAGGATACACAGTGTCGCTAGTTCAGGGATTGATGAAGTTCATATTGTGGGCGGACTTCACCCCAATCTTACCATCGACTATTTCGAGCAAATGTTACGGCTGATTAAAAAGATAAAACCGGATATGCATATTGTAGCATTTACCGCGGTTGAATACGATTACTTTGCGAAAAAAAACAAAATTCCCCTTGAAGAAGTTTTTAAGCGACTTATGGATGCAGGCGTCGAGGCCCTCCCCGGAGGCGGGGCTGAAATCTTTTCTCCTCGTGTTCGGGATATCATAGCGCCAAAGAAAATATCGGGATCCAAATGGCTTTCCGTCATGCGCACAGCCCACAAAATGGGTCTCAAGACAAATGCAACCATGCTTTATAATCATATCGAGACTGCCGAAGATATTGTTGATCACCTTTCGCAGATTCGTGATCTTCAGGATGAGACCGGCGGTTTTAAAACCTTTGTACCGTTACAGTTCCATAGTGAAAATACCGCGTTGGAAGTTACGCGCACGACCACAGGCTACGATGACATCCGGATCTATGCCACCAGCAGAATTTTTCTCCACAATGTGCCCCATTTAAAAGCATTGTGGATGTACCTGGGTGATAAAATGGCCCAGACCCTTCTCAGGTTCGGAGTTGATGATATTGGCGCAACGTATAATAATGAAAAAGTGGTTCATGCTGCCGGTGCTCGAACACCCGATTTTGGATCAGAGACTTTTTTAAAAAGACTGATCCATAACGCCCAACTCATACCTGAACGGACAACCGCAAGTTACCGCTCTTTAGGTGCCGGCATGGAAAAGGAGTGGGTATGAGGCTTGGCTATATCGACTATCTCAACTGCTATCCTTTTTATTTTCGAATGTTTGAGAAAAAACCCGTCCCAAAGATCAGCATCTATCCGGGTTATCCCTGTATGCTCAACAAAATGATGGCCCACCGGCAACTCGACATGAGTCCCATTTCCTCGGCAACCTGTGCGGAAATTGCCGATGATGTGCTCGTTCTTCCGCAATTCTGCTTGAGTTCGGTAGGGTATGTGGGATCGGTCATTCTGATAAGCAACATCCCCATTGAAGATCTGAACCGCAAGAAAGTGGGCATTTCCAGTGCGTCACATACTTCTGCGGTGCTTTTGAAAGTCCTGCTTAAAAATTATTACCATTTAGAACCGTCATACCTACCGACCGGCCCGAGGCCGGTGCTTAAAGATATGGATGCCGCTCTTGTTATCGGCAATGATGCAATGTCAATAACTTCCAAGCCGGTCTCTTATATCTATGACCTCGGCGACCTGTGGCTTCGTAAAACCGGCTTCCCTGTGGTATTTGCCGTGTTTGCAGTGAGACAAAGCGTTGTTGAAAAATACAAACTCCAAATAAAATCCGTTGTTTCTTCATATCACCGTTCATTGCGCTGCCTAGTAGAAGAAAAAGAAAATGTCGTTTCACTGGCAAAAGCAAAGTATCCGGATATTATTTATGACATAAACGGCTATTTTGATCTTTTGCAGTTTAAATTTGATGATAATTTAAAAAAAGCTTTAATGTTTTATTATGCGGTTGCAGGAGAGATGGGGCTGCTTAAAAAAGTAAATGGATTAAGCTATTTGGATTTTGAGTAGCAAAGGAAGACGTGATTAAAAACAACGAACTTTTTCATAAGATATACCATGGAGACAGAATACTCCCTGAAGAAGCTCTGGATCTTTTTTCCTGGGACATCATTGACCTGGGAAAAGCCGGAAATATGAGAAGAAGATTAGCATACCCCAAAGAAGAAGTCGGGTTCATCATCGATCGGATTGTCAATTTCACCAATATTTGTGAGGCGGCATGTGCTTTCTGCGCATTTCATGCCCGGGCCAATCTTATTCAATCTTATGAACTGACAATGGACGATATTTTCCGGAAAGTTGAAGAACTTATTGCTGTCGGAGGAACCCAGATTATGCTTCAGGGCGGACTTCACCCGGACTACAATCTGAGCAAATATATTGATATGGTGGAAACGATAAAAAAACGTTTTCCGAAAATTTACCTTCACTCCTTTTCTCCTGCGGAAATTGTACACATTTCACGTAAAAGCTCTTTGCCCATAGATGATGTTGTGAAGGCGTTAAAAGAGGCAGGCCTCGATTCCGTGCCAGGTGCGTCAGACCTTCTGGTTGACAGAATACGCGCAAAGGTGAGTCCAAAAAAAATCACGGTGGATGAATGGCGGGAGGTTATATACTCTCTTTACCGAAATGGAATGAAGTCTTCAGCAACCATGACTTACGGAATGGGAGAGACCCATGAAGAAAAGATAGAACATCTTAAAATCATACGTGATGTTCAGGATGACACAGGGATTTTACAGGCCTTTATCCCCTGGTCATTTTCGCCTGCAAGGACACGAATGGAAAATATCCTTCCGGCAACAGGTATCGATTATCTTAAGATGGTTGCAGTTGCCAGGATATTCCTCGACAATATCATCTATATCCAAGCCGGATGGCTTACCGAAGGTCTGAAGCTTGCACAGATTGCACTGACAATGGGGGCAAATGACATGGGCGGGGTGCTCATGGAAGAGGTTGTAGTAAAAGCAACAGGAATAAAAACCAGTACCAACCATAAGGAATTTGTCAATATCATTAAAAACGCCGGCAAGATTCCTGTGCAGAGGGATTCTCGGTATCATGAGTTAGTGTCCATCCATAAATGAGGATTTTTGTTCAAGATCAAGGCATGTGAAAAAAATAACCACAGGCATATAATTGATATTCCGAGGATTTATTCGCCACCGAACTTTGGCGAATTAATTTTTTGAGCATAACGCAGAGATTGGGCCCCGGTTAAATATTAAATACGGATTTAACTGGGCAAGCAAAAAGACCATTTATGGATGGACACGAGTTAAGGAGGTGCGGGTAACACCCATTTTGATGACAACACTTGATCTTGCTTTTTCAACATGCCCTAACGACACCTTTATATTTCATGCCATGCTTCACCAATGCATTGATACCGGAAATTTAGGCTTTATTCCACATATGCATGATGTGGAGACACTGAATAAAAAAGCTTTTTTTAAAACATTTCATATTTCAAAGCTCTCATTTTTTGCCTATCTTAAGTTAAAACAATACTATAAAATACTTGATTCAGGTTCTGCACTCGGATATGGCTGCGGACCTCTTCTTGTGGGAAGATCTTCTGATTTTTCATTAGCTGAAGCAAAAGTCGCCGTACCGGGTGAATATACAACCGCGTACCTTCTGTTGAAGTTGTGGAATCCTGAAATACGCAATGTTGAAATAACCCGGTTTGATAATATACTTGAAGGGGTCCGGATCGGAAGATACGACGCCGGACTGATCATCCATGAAGGCCGGTTCATATATTCGGAATATGGCTGTGTCGAAATAATCGATCTGGGTAAGTGGTGGGAAGATGAAACAGGGCTTCCCATTCCATTGGGGTGTATTGCTGTGAGGAAAGATCGCCCGGCCATCGACCTGAAAGATGATATTGAATCCATTCTTCGAAATTCGGTTCAATATGCTTTAAAAAACAAAAATGCATCCCGGGACTTTGTAAAATTGCATGCACAGGAACTGGATGATCAGATTATTGACGGGCATATAGACCTGTATGTCAACAATTTTACCCTATCGCTGGGAGATAACGGGAGAAAAGCCATACAAACCCTTGAGGAGATGGCTCGGTGGAAAAAGATACTGTAACGGCAATCGTCATAGCCACCATGCTTGAGGCAAAGCCTTTTGTCCTGGGTATGTCTTTAAAACAGAGCCGTAAAAAACCTTTTTCTGTATTTCAGAATGATAATATTTTTTTAATCATTTCAGGTATCGGCAAAGCAAATGCAGCCATGGCGACCGGTTATTCATGTATTAAGTGTAAACCAACCTGCATTTGTAATCTCGGTGCAGCGGGTGCGACAGATTTTTCACATCCTCTGGGAGAGATCTTTCACATAAACAAAATTGTTGAATATGACAGACATGAATTAACAACAAGAAGACCGTGTATTCATAACCCTGATATTTTAAATGGGTTTCAAACTGCTACGCTTTCCACCAGTGACATGGCTGTTCTTGACCCTGATGAACGCAAAAAGATTTCCATGAATGCAGACCTGATCGACATGGAAGGTGCTTCAGTTGCCCAGGCGTGCAGAAAGTTTAATACAAAATGTTTTATTTTTAAATTTGTCAGTGATACACCGGATCATGCAAGGGATAAAGATATTGTGGAGAATATCAGATTGCATCGTTCATTTTTTTATGAGTTTTTTATCCGCTCTGTTGTGCCGGTTCTTCAAATGCTTTAGGTTATAATTCATACCAAGGAGGAATTATTAATGAATACGCTGCAATGGGATAGTTCTCCCGAGATGCAAATTGATACAAACAAAAAGTATATGGCGGAAATTGAGACCAACAAGGGCGTTATTGAATTAGAACTCTATCCTAACCATGCACCCAAAACGGTCAACAACTTCGTATTCTTGGCCAGGAAGGGATTTTATGATGGCGTACCGTTTCACCGGGTGATCAGCAATTTCATGATCCAGGGCGGAGATCCCACAGGTACCGGTGCAGGGGGTCCCGGCTACAGTTTTGAAGATGAAGTAGCGGATAATCCGCTGACACACGAAACAGGCGTAATTTCTATGGTCAACGCCGGGCCAAATACCAACGGGAGTCAGTTCTTTATCACGCATTCACCACAGCCGCACTTGAACGGGAAACACACCGTATTTGGAAAGGTGGTTAGCAGCCAAAATTTGGTGGATGCAATCCGACAGGGTGATAAAATGGAACGGGTAAAAATAAGCGAGGTTTAGATATCGCAGAATTTCCGAGATGTTTATAGCCTCTCTTTAAAGGCCTCAAGCGCTTTTTGGAGCATCCGGCGTATAAAGACCTCTTTATCTCCATAGGCGAGCCTGGTGTAAGCATGATAGTCAGGATTTGATTTCGCCAATTTCGGCGGATTTTCTCTGCATTTTGCCCTTATGTTTTCAAAATCCTGAACCAGTTCAATTAAACCGAATTTCCTTCCTTCAAAGTCTTTGATCCATTCCAATCGCCACATCATTTCAAAGCGTACCTGATCTGCCAAAAAGAGATGGCTGTCAACAACTACCATTTTATTTTCGTTGTTTAAGTAGTGAAAGTTGGGTGCCGTTCCAAAATCAAGGATGCCCATGATTAATTCATAATACGCAACGGAACTTGGTTCACCCGGCTGTGCCAGGTGATACAATACTTTGTCTGAAAGGTCTGAAAGCCGAGTTTTCAAGCCATAAGTTTCTCCAAAGCGTCTTTTCCAGGGACCAAATATTCTTTTTTCCAGCGCAATATTTCGATATAATTGAAGATTAATAATTTTTGTCATGGCAAACCGAATATCAGGGGTAGTTTGTTTGTTACCGAATTTTTTAAATGCAAATCTTTAAAATAGTTTTATTATAATTTCAATGAATTTTACCGGGTTTGAAATCGATTAGTTTCAAAGAAATAAACAGTTACCATTTATATAATTTGCAAAGAATAATCCCTGTAGTCGTATAAAAAAAATACAAGAATGCTTGACTCCATTAATCAATTGGTATATGGATTTTGCCCGATAACGGAAATACGGTCTATTTTAATACCGTGACTTAATTTTATTGTGAAAGGAGGCTTTTAAAATGGCTTTTATTCCAACTGTTGACGAAGAAAAATGTGAAGGTTGTGAGGAATGTGTAGATGTTTGTCCTGTTGAAGTGTTTGAAATGCAGGATGACATATCAGTTCCGGTAAATGCTGACGAATGTCTGGGTTGTGAAAGCTGTGTTGAAGTTTGCGAAGCCGGCGCAATTACTGTTGAAGAAATATAACCAAATTTCAAATGCATGTTCCCTGGTCCTCCTTCTTCACAAGGACCGGGGAACGACGCCCACCACATGATTTCCACCACAGCTTTTTATTCCTTAAAAGAAAAAATTAAACAATGACCTGCTATTTGATTTTTACAACACCTTTGGGTCATATGGCGGTGATATACCGTGTAACACCGTTTGCTGTCATTAAAATTTTACTCCCCGGCCAGGACAAAGAGGGCCTTGTTAACGCCGTTAAAGCTTTTGGCCGGCAGGGCACAGGTTTTCATGACAACGCCTTTATGGTAAAAGAATCCATAATCGACTATTTCAAAGGAAAGCCCATACACCCCCCGTGGGGATGGTTGGAAATGGGGGGCCTTACAAAACTTCAGCAATCTGTCCTTGAAAGCACTGCCGATATTCCATACGGTGGATTGAAATCATATAGAGATATCGCAGTGACGGTTGGCCGTCCCCGTGCCTATCGATTTGTGGGGTCAACATTAGCAAATAACCCTTTCCCGATCCTGATACCGTGCCACAGGGTAATCCGAAGCGACGGTTCTCTTGGCCTGTTTGGCGGAGGATCGGACCTGAAAAGGAAACTGATTGAGCTGGAGGCCGGTTAAAGGTTAAACTTGCCGGGCAGGACCGGAATTTAGGGTTCACGAGCCTCAAGATACTCGATTCTTTCGAGTAATGGTGGATGGGAATAGTTGAAAAAGACATAAAGCGGATGAGGGTTGAGGTTGGAAAGATTTTCTTTTGCCATTTTCTTTAGCGCTGTTGAAAGTGGTTTTGCGGTCTTTATAATCCCAAGCGAGTAAAAATCCGCTTCCCTTTCAAATTTTCTGGAAATCGCCATTCCGATGGGAGACATAAAAAAGGTTGCCGGTTCCCAAAGGATGCCCACCAAAAACAGACCCACGTAGCACGACATATTTGAAAAACCAAAACTATTGTACATAACCTCCCAGGTTAAAAGCTTTGATGCCAGGAAAAAAAGAAACAAGGATACAACACTAACGACGATAAGTTGTTTTTTAATATGATTTTTTTTCAAATGTCCGATTTCATGGGCCAGAATCGCCAGAATTTCATCCTGACCGTGTGACCGGATCAGGGAGTCGAACAGCACAATCCGCTTGGCTTTTCCCATTCCTGAAAAATATGCATTGGTATGTCTGGTTCTCCGGGTTGCGTCCATCTGGTATATTCCCTTAATATCAATACCTTCTGTTTTAGCCAGTCGTTTAATCCCGTCTTTAAGTTCGGAATCTTCAAGCGATGTGAACCTGTTAAAAAGCGGCGCAATGACCGTAGGGTAGAGTATAGTCATAATCAATTGGAATAATAAGAAAATAACCCATGCCCAGATCCACCAGTTCTGCCCGGCATATGTTACCATCAAAAGAAGTGCAGAAACAATGAACGTCCCTAAAATGATCAAAACCAGCATGGACTTTGCCAGATCAGAAAGCCATATTTTCAGGGTTTTTGTGTTAAAGCCATATCTGTCCTCAATAACGAAACTGTGATAATAATCAAAAGGAAGTCCCATTAATACTTCTATCAGGCCTATCACTGCAAAAAAGATAAGGCCGGCTATTAAAAAATTCATCCGGGCAAGAGATTCAGCCAACCACGGAAGTATGCCTGAAAGGATGATATAAAGAAAAATAATTTTACTGATGCTGGTTTGAAAAAGCTTAAAACGGATGTTATCTGTGGTGTACCGGCTGATCTTTTGCAATTCTTTCTCATCAATCATCCCCTCAAAAGCCACGGGTGCCTTTTGCCCATATTTCTTGAGATAATTGACATTTATTCGCTCAATGGCAAAATATAGTGCAAAACTGGTCAGATAAATGCAAATATAGGCGATTAAATATGTGTTAAATGAAATCATACGGCATTCCGAACATAAAACCTAAACATAAAACTGCCTTTAACATAGCGTTGCCTTTTTTGGCAAGTAAGATGTATCTGTCTTTAAAACTGAGTTTAATGAACTCGGAAAAACCTTTTTAAGTTTTTTAAAGCAACGGCATGTCGGCTACAGGGTAAACGCATTTGAATTACAATACAGGGAGAACGCTCCACGACGGCGTGTATCTTTTTCTAACCGACTGAAACTTGTGCTTAAGCACCCTTAAGCCCGAGCCGCGCCAGAGTTATTAAGAACAATCCGTCGCTAAATTATCCCATTGATTTTTTTAAGTCATAATTTCATTCGGCTCGGGCTAACGCGTGCTAAAGCCCTTCAAACAGTCAGCCGGTTTCAAAGAGAAACACGCCGTCGCTACGCTACACCGAAATCAAATGCGTTTGCCCCGATGCCGGTTAACATACATCTTGCACGGCAAAACAAACTGTGATAGTTTCATTTTTTATGAAACAATATGTTATCGATGAGTTAAGACCCAAAGATTACGAAATGATCAAGTCATTCATGGATGAGAACTTTGGTTCCTCAAACGTGGATGGCGTTTACTGGCTGCAGCTCGACCATAACATTCTCACTCAAGTTCAGAAAGAACATACAGAATGTCAACCATTTTATTTTGCCGTTGATCTTGAATTAAACCTTATGGCCTTTGAGTTACTTGTACGCACCAAAAACAGAATGCGATGCGGCTGCATGGGGTATGCAACCGAAAAACAGCGCAACTGGCTGATCCGGATTGCCGACTCCATATTCGATAAACTTGGGATTAAAACATAAGCGAACGTCTTGGAATCCTATAACTAATTGAAATAAGATAGCTTTACGACACCATGCTTTGATAAACCCACATGGAATGCTGGAATATTGGGTAATAAAAGCGAAATACTTCTAATATTATGATAATCGACAAATCTACATTTTTTGTAGATCAACCAATTTCCGCTAAACCCATTATTCCACTATTCCATAATTTTTTCCCCGCTTGCCCTGTAGGTCCGGGAGATCGTACTGGGGTGAAACTTTTTTCTATTTCACCAGGGCCATTATTCCAATTGTGACCTGCCCGCTCGTGCCTTGCAATGGCAGGCGGGGCGAAGCGAACTAACTCGTGATACGAACACTTTTTATTATTTTTTGGACGGTGATAACGACAGGTTTTTTCGCTGTTATCGCCATATTAACCTCGTTTGTCAGTACAGGGGGTGAAACGACGCAAAAGGTCGGAAGAATTTGGGCAAAATGCATTCTTGCTGCAAGCAATATCAAAGTCACGGTTAAAGGCCTTTCCAACCTGAATCCTAATGAATCCTATATTTACATGGCAAACCATATGAGCAATTTTGATATCCCTGTTCTTCAGGCTTATCTTCCGGTTCAGTTCAGATGGCTTGCAAAAGCTGAACTTTTTAAGATACCCATTTTCGGTTATGCCATGCAAAGGGCGGGTTATATCAGTATTAATCGTTTCGACCGGAAGTCTGCCATACAAAGCCTTAATAAAGCGGCAGAAATAATTAAAAATGGTGTGTCCGTCATAATATTTCCTGAAGGTACACGCAGTCGGGAGAATAATATCCAGTCATTTAAAAAAGGAGGATTTGTTTTGGCGGTCGATTCCGGTGTTCCCATTATTCCGGTGATAATTCATGGAACATGGACGATCATGCAAAAAAAACAGATTTTTGTTAAACCCGGAAATGTTGTTCTCGAAATCAAAAAACCGATTAAAACTTTGGATTACACCAGGAAAACCAAGGACGATCTTATGGAAAAAGTTAGAAATATCATCCTGGAATCCTATGAAAAAAATAAACCGTTATGCTAAAAATAATACCACTGGGCGGGCTGGGAGAAATCGGCCTAAATATGATGGTTTTTGAATATTACGATTCAGCTTTTATTATTGATGCCGGCCTGATGTTCCCCGAAGACTATATGCTGGGTATTGATTACGTAATCCCTGATATAAGTTATTTAAAACAAATTAAGTCCAAAATTTCGGGGATCGTATTAACCCATGCCCACGAAGATCACATCGGGGCACTCCCTTTTCTGCTGAAAGATATAAACGTACCGATTTTTGGGACTCCTTTTACGCTGGGAGTGGTTCGAAACAAACTGGAAAAGCAAACTTTTTTTTCTCCCGCTTTATTGCATGAAATTTTTCCAGGGAGAAAACTTAAATTAAGTCCTTTTGAACTCGAATTTATCCGTGTCTGCCACAGTGCGGTGGACGGGGTGGGTATCGCCATAAAAACGCCTCTTGGGCTTGTTGTTCATACCGGAGATTTTAAAATTGGCCATACGTCTGTTCACGGAATGATAACCGACGTCAACAAGTTTGCCCGGTGCGGCGACCAAGGCGTGCTCGCCCTGCTGTCGGATTCCACAAATGTTGAAAAGGAAGGATATACAATCTCCGATCAAGAGGTCGGTGAAACACTGGCAAGGATCTGTTCAGGAAGAAAAGGGCGGATTATTGTTGGCCTTTTTGCTTCCAATATCACCCGTATTCAACAGGTCATCGATATTGCCCGTGCAATGGACAGAAAAGTCATTTTCAATGGAAGGAGTATAGAAACAACTGTAAATATTGCAAAAGATCTTGGATACTTAAATATTTCCGAGGAAATGGAGGTGGATGTTAAACAACTTAATGACTTCCCGGATAACAAGATTGTAATCATAACAACCGGAAGTCAGGGAGAACCCATGGCGGCCCTGGCCCGAATGGCTGCGGGCGCCCATAAGCAGATAAAGATCAAAGAAGAGGATACGGTAATTTTTTCCTCAAAATTTATACCGGGCAATGAAAAGGCGATTACCAAAATTATTAATAGTCTTTATAGACGAGGAGCCGACGTTATTTATGAAAAAATATCCGAGATCCATGTATCCGGCCACGCTTTTCAGGAAGAATTAAAGCTGATGATAGACCTGACCCGGCCTAAATATTTTATTCCGATCCACGGAGAATACCGGCATTTGATTCTTCATGCACGTCTGGCCGAGCAGGTCGGTATTCCAAAGGAAAATATTCTTGTTGTTGAAAACGGTCAGGTCATTGAATTTAGTGAAAACGGCGGCAGCATTGGAGAGAATGTATTGACAGGCCGGGTACTTATAGACGGAAAAGGTATTGGTGATGTCGGGCGAAGTGTGCTCAAGGAGAGACGTAATTTGTCAGAGGACGGCATAGTGGTTGTTAACATGGTTTTTGATGAGGAGACAGGAGTTGTGGTATACGGTCCTGAAATTGTTTCCCATGGCTTTGTGTTCGAGACGGAAACCGGCCATCTTCTGGAAGACGCAAAGTGTATTATACTCGAGATCCTAGACGAAGTCGGCCCTGTGGTCCCGGACCGGATCAATAAAATCCGGTCAAAAATGCAAACAGATCTGCGGAAATTTTTTTCCTTTACCATAAGACGCCGTCCGGTTATACTCCTTTTCATATTGGAAGTTTAACAACAAACAGATAATGGGTAATAGGTTGTCGGAATAAGAAACCATAACGGATTAAACCTATGATGAATTCGTGAAAAGTCGAACTCATCAACCCATAACCTAATTTCCCATCAGGAATTTATGCGTAAAGAAATTATTGGAATATTACTTTTTTTTCTAGTTATTTTGACGCTGATCAGTCTTTTGTCATACAGCCCGGCAGATCCTTCAATTAACAATGCCACTTCCTCAGGTCATATTCATAACTTCTTCGGGCTGTTGGGAGCCCAGCTGGCCGGTATCCTTATCGGGCCGTTCGGTCTTGGCGCATTCTGGATTCCGATTTTGCTCCTTCTTACCAGTATTCACTTTTTTCGAGACCATCCTTCCAGAGCAATTGTTTTTACCATTACCGGCGGAATTCTCTTGGTTATAACCACAGGAAGTTTGCTGGCAATAAATAATAATCACATTATTATTTTTGGAAATAAATTTTCTTCAGGCGGCATCGTTGGAATCTTTTTAAAATCAGTTCTTGTAAAATATTCCAATGTTATGGGCGGTACAATTATACTGTTCCTTTTGTGGATTATCGGTTTGATTCTGGCCACCGGTTTTTCCCTGATAAGCTTTTCAAAACGCTCCTGGCGATCCGTTGTTTTTGCAGCAGATCGATTACATACGTTGTTTATTAAATGGAAAGAACAATGGAAAAAATCAAAAAAAAGTTCAAAAATCAAAAAAGAACGGGCGGTGAACAAAGAACGAAAAATAAAAATCAAAACTCCCCAACCCAGATCTATAAAAGAAGCTCCGGTTCTTCGACAGGAAGTATTCGAGTTCATGCGTTCTGAAACAGGATTTAGACTTCCTTCTATAAATCTTTTGGACGATTCTAAAGAGAAGCCTTCTTCTGCTGATGATGAAAATTTGCGAATGCAGTCAAAACTCCTTGAAAAAAAACTTGACGATTTCAGTGTCAAGGGAAAGGTGGTGGCTGTATTGCCCGGCCCTGTCATTACAACCTTTGAATACGAACCGGCTCCGGGCGTAAAAATTAATAAAATAGTAAACCTAACCGACGACCTTGCTTTGACGCTTCGTGCCACAAGTATCAGGATCGTAGCACCGATTCCCGGAAAAGCGGTGATCGGAATTGAACTCCCTAATACTTTCAGGGAAATTGTAAAATTCAAAGGAGTTGTTGCCTCCAGTGTTTTCGAAAAATCAAAATCAAAGCTTACGATCTGTCTCGGCAAAAATATCGTCGGGGATCCTGTGGTGGCAGAACTCGACAAGATGCCGCATCTTTTAATTGCCGGCGCAACCGGAACCGGTAAAAGTGTGGCCTTAAATGCCATGATATGCAGCCTGTTATTTAAATCGACTCCGGATGAAGTAAAGCTCATTATGGTCGATCCAAAAAGAATCGAACTTTCAGATTATGACGGGATTCCACATCTTGTCACCCCTGTTGTAACAGACGTTAGAAAAGCAACCAATGCCCTTTTCTGGACGGTACGCGAAATGGAAACAAGATATGAGTTGCTGTCGGAAAAGAAAGCAAGAAACATACGGCAATATAACCAGAAGATAGATAAGGAAAATACAACCAAAGAAGGGCAAGTTTCGGAAAAACTGCCATATATTGTCGTTGTCATTGACGAGCTTGCCGATCTTATGTTGGCGGCATCACGGGACGTGGAGATTGCGTTGACACGTCTTGCTCAGATGGCCAGGGCTGCCGGTATTCATTTGATACTTGCCACCCAAAGGCCTTCCGTGGATGTCTTGACCGGAATCATCAAGGCCAATTTTCCTACTCGTCTTAGTTTCCAGGTCTCTTCCAAGACCGATTCCAGGACCATTATCGATACCAATGGTGCCGAGAACCTGTTGGGAAACGGGGATATGCTTTTTCTCCCTCCGGGCACGGCAAAGCTCCAGCGAATTCACGGCGCGTTCATATCAGAAGCAGAGCTATCAAGGATCACCGAATTTTTGAAAGCTCAAAAGACGCCGGAATACAATAAGGCCGTAGTTAAATCACCGCCAAAGGAAGAAGATGAATCCGACACCCTGGAGTATGATGAGAGATATGATGATGCCGTGGCGCTCATTACAAAATCAAGACAGGCATCAATATCCATGATTCAGCGCCATTTGCGCATTGGGTACAACCGGGCGGCCCGTATTATTGAAGTAATGGAGAAAGAAGGGATCGTAGGCCCTTCAGACGGTGCCAAACCCAGGGAAGTTCTTGTTAAAGCATATGATGATATTTCTTAGATGGATTCACGGAAAGTCTCCCTGTCCGCTACAGTGGGTATTGCTTTTGTAGCTGGACAGGGAGATTTTTAATAGCGCGTTATGATCACCCGGCTTAAATAAGTAACCTAAAGATTCTCATTAATTTTCATGCAAAATTCAGGTATTAGATTCCTTTAAGACAGTTTGTGAAATATCCGGGTGGGTTAATCCCAACTAAAAATGATGCACCCACCGGACGTTCAACCGAAAGCTTTCCGGTTGGTTCTCGGCCTCTGTTTCGAAATAGGTGTTAACGAAAAGATGGTTGTCCGGGGAAAAATGATAGACTGCTCCCGGGCCTATGGCGAACACTTGTTGTTCTCGATCTGATACATCATTGCCATCCACCTCCGTATCCGTGATTTGTTTGAGGTAATAGCCGTTTATTCCCAAACGAAGCCGCTTTGGCAGCACCTCATAGGCTGTTGAAAAGTTCAGGTGGATGGCCTGCCCGGCCTGGGTGTCATCGGCATTTCCGAACCCCCTGTTGGGATCATCATTTTCATCGTTCCAGAGGTAGTGAATGCGCCAGGAAGTGGTCCACTTCGGGGTAAGAAACAGGGTTGCCGCCCAATACGGGTTAAAGGAAAAAAAATTGCTGCTCGGATTGAGTTCTTTATCGTTGTCATATTTACCGGTGGGGAAGATCAGCTGGAACTCGATGCGGTGCATGAAGATGGGCCCGTTTTTGCCCATGATGGGGTCCACTGCAGAAAGGGGCCAACGAGAATGTCGCCAAACCCTGAGCCGTTATCCTTAGGAAAAGAACCGGCTACATTATAATCCAGATCCATTGAAACATAAGGCACAATCACGTCGAGGCCCCATTTCCCGCCAAAGATCAATACTCTGTCCGACTGATAGATGAATTGAGAGAGGCTGATCCATACCTAAGTCCTCATCGGCAAAAGAAGGCAGTAAACTGTTCCCGTCAGGGTCTGTAAAATCATCCGAGTTGAGGTACTGCACATATTGCGTGAAGTAAAACCCGGGGCCCGCCGGTGGTCCACCGTCCAGAAAACTCGTAAATCCCAGATTCAACCCCAATGGCAAATCATAGCTGTATGCGGAAGGTAATTTTACCAACGACAGAGAAACCCCGATTATCATAATGATCAATAGCAAAAGTAATTTTTTGAATAAATGATTATATCTCATATACCCTCCTTCCTTAACGGTATGTTGCGTTTAAAAATGATATCATTAGGTTTCCGAATACCCCCTATGTTATTTAACCGTTTGTTTTTGCTTTTTGGCTGCCTCGATAAGTTCAATCAAAGTCGAAATTTTTTCTTTTGGCTTTTGATTGAAACAGCGTTCCCAATCAGCATGCGTCAACCGTTTACGGATATAATCCTCCACAGGGAAATAAGGCTGCCAGCAATTTATAATGCGAGGGCAAGGCAATTCTACAGCTTCTTTTAGGCAATAAGCAAAAGTAACCTGTCCCCCCAGTTTTGGACATCTGATTTCCATCTGCTCAAGCATAATTTAACATCCTTTGTGTCTGACGCCATAACGTTTTTCGTGTTCCCGAAAAAATTCAGGTTCACATTAGGGTTTTGGGAATCCTGCGATACTCTCCAGAGCTTTTTGAAGTTCTTCTTCCGGAAGTTCATATTTTTTTAGTTTACCCGAAAGGAAAGCATCATACGCTGCAAGGTCTACAATCCCGTGGCCGCTCCAGTTAAACAGAATTATTTTTTCTTTCCCCTCTTCTTTGGCTCTCTGTGCTTCCTGAACAACCGCTGCAATGACGTGATTGGTTTCCGGCGCCGGGATAAAACCTTCGGTGCGGGCCCAATTAATACCGGCTGTAAATGTTTCTATCTGGTCAAACGCACGAGCTTCCATCATTTTCTCTTTTAACAGGTGGCTCAAAACAGGAGCCATTCCATGATATCTTAATCCTCCGGCATGTATAGGGGCCGGCACAAAACCATGTCCCAGAGTATACATGGGGAGCAAAGGGGTGGTCTTTGCTGTATCGCCAAAATCATACGCAAAAGGGCCGCGCGTCATGGTTGGACATGACGTTGGCTCAGCGGCAACAATGGAAATTTGTTTGCCATGGATTTTATCTCGAGCAAAAGGAAGAAACAGACCTGCAAAATTACTCCCGCCGCCGGCACACCCCATAACGATATCAGGATAATCACCAATTTTTTCTAATTGTTTTTGCGCTTCCAGGCCAACAATGGTTTGATGCAAAAGAACGTGATTTAATACACTCCCCAGAGAATAGCGAGCCTCTTTATCGCCCACCGCATCTTCTATGGCTTCACTTATTGCTATTCCAAGACTTCCGGGTGAATCAGGATGTTCATCAAGAATATTTCTTCCCGCTTGCGTTATATTACTTGGACTGGGGATACAATCCGCACCCCACGTCATCATCATCAGCCGGCGATACGGCTTTTGTTCATAGCTTATTTTTACCATAAAGACCCGGCATTCAAGGCCGAACATCTGACAGGCCATGCTCAACGCACTGCCCCACTGTCCGGCACCTGTTTCCGTTGACAGGCGTTTTATACCGAAAGCTTTATTGTAATAGGCTTGAGCAACTGCGGTGTTGGGCTTGTGGGAACCCGGAGGGCTTACCCCTTCGTTCTTGTAATAAATTTTAACCGGGGCATCCAGCAGCTTTTCGAAATTCCTTGCCCGGTATAAGGGAGAGGGGCGCCACAGGCAATACTTCTCCAGAACCGGTTCAGGGATGTCAATCCAGCGCTGAGTCGAAACCTCTTGCTCGATTAAATTCATCGGAAATACCGGAGCCAGATCATCCGGCCCCACCGGCTTTCCTGTGCCTGGATGGAGCGGCGGACTCATTGGAGTCGGCAGATCCGCCAATATATTGTACCATTGCCTGGGCATTTCACCTTCATTTAAAAACACCTTCGTCTGTTTCATAAAATTTCCTCCTTTCCAGTTAAAAAAAACCATGGAAAAACCCCATGGCGTGTTTACAAAATAAAAAAGCCATGGGAAGTTCTTCCTTACCCACAGCTTTTCATAATTCCCAAGTTAGTTCGCTTCGCTTACAATTGGAATGTTGGAATATTGGGTTCTGGGAAAATGGAAAATTGGGTTATTGTAAAATTCCTCTTGACGGGAATTAAATAGAGAAATGTCATCTTCTTTAACTCATCATTCCAATATTCCATCATTCCATTATTTTTACCCCGTGAAACTTTTTTTTCTATTTAACTGGGGCCATGTCCGAGATAAAAGTATAAGTCTAAAAAATACTATTATTTTCAATAAATTGTATAATTTCCGAGACGTTAAATTACTAAATATGTGCAGGCAGGCTCTCTTTAAAACCTGCCAACACCAAAATACCGATGTTGTGTTTATTTTAGTATTCAAAATTTATCCCTCTTTATTAACAAAGCCGAACCCTTTACTATAAAGATACGATCGTGTCAAGTTAGAATTCCATTAAAATTATCGGATTGGCTTATTCTGGCTTCATTACCAGTTTTTCCAATATCTCATCATATCGATCAATCAGATTTTCCCAGGCATAACGGCTCATAGCTGCGGAAAGATTTTGGCATTTTTTCTCGAATTGCGGATAATTTGAAATAAAAAAGCAGAGTTTTTCAACCAGTTCCTTCTGGTCTTGATAGAAAAAATCATCATGGAAAGCCTTTGGGATAATTTCCGGGTACGAAAGCCGGTCAGGCAAAAGAGGGATACAACCGTAACGGATCGCTTCAATCACAGAAATACCGAAGTTCTCCTGTTTTGCGGTGCTGATTACTATTGTCCCCTGAAGAAGCCATTCACGGTATTTTTCTCTGGATGCTTCATAACCGTACCAGACAACGCGGTTTTGATAACGTTCCTTGGCCGCAATAAATTCTTTTGGGACCATTTGAAAGTTTTCTCCAAGGAGAGCGAGGCGGAAATTCAACCCCCGTTCCAGAACCGCATCAAGCGCGTCAAAGAAATCTCCGGGATTTTTATCAAACTCCCATCGGTGATTCCAGATGATCAGCGGGGGCAAGTCGGCCGGTGGCACGGAACCCACCCTCCCTCCTAGAGCCGGAAAATGGCATCCCGGATAGAGGACATCGGCTTTGTTACGTATCTCATCGACCACCCATTTGGGCCGGTATTCGGGCATCATGTTCAAAAAATCGGGAAGGCTTGAAAAAAAGGCATTAAAATGGGTATGAGAATTAAAAAGAACCCGGTCTGCAGCCAATGCTGTGGTGATATCGGTGAAACCAAAATGAAAATCCATGCGTTCGCCGGGTGCCAGCGGATAGGTCAGCTGATTTTCATGAAAATAGACCAGAGAGGGAAGAGGGGACAGTCTCCAAAGCGATTTAAGGTCCGACAGGCTCATCAGAGCTGTGGTAATCAACCCGTCGTAAGCCTTAAGAGAGGGGATTTTTTTTACAAAGTATAAGGCCGCCCCCCGCATTCGCCACTTCCAAAAACGGGCGGGCAGGGTAACAAGGTCAATTCTGTGTCGGGAGTGTGAAACCAGGCCTTGGGCAAAATCTTTGTGTGATCCGCCGAAGAAAGGTTCCAGAAATAGAAATTTCAAATGACTCTCTACAGGCTAAAACGGTTCATTTAAGGACTAGAAAACAAATTGAAAAGCGAGACAAACACCTTTGTTCTTAAAATCGGCTGAAAGGTTAATTTTAGTATTATTTTTTAATTTCTCAATAAATTGGCCGGTTTGTTTCCGATTGTATTTGTGTGCACTGGTTACGGCACCGTATATATTAGCCGCATAGAAACCGAATTCAACAAAAGCAATGACTCCGCCAAGTGCATTGTTATTATCATCAAAAGACTCATAAGCGGCGCATATCAATCCGCCGTTAAGTAAAAAGGCAATCAGGGCATCCTGGTATCTTTCACAGTAAAGATATCCCGCCCCGGGCATTATGGATAAAAATCCTGCCAGGCCGGGGTCCTTTTTTGGGATTGATTTTTCCTTGTTAAGTTCGGTAGTAAGCCGTTCAAGTCTGTACTTAGTTTTGTTTTTAGCACTTATTCTTGAAAAATAAAGCCTTGCGTTTTCCCAGGACGCCGTTTCAATGTAGATCCACCCCAGTCTGTAATATGCTCCATCCCTTACATCTTCATCATCGGTTAATGTAATCAGATTGTTAAGATTGATAATGGCAAGGCCGAAGGAGTTAAGTTTGACGTGGGCTTCGCTGATCATAAAATATGATTTTATAGAAAGATCGGTATCAACATATCGATCGATCAAGGCTTTGAAAGAATCCACGGCCTTTTTGAAATGCCTGCCAAAGTAATACGACATGCCGATCCGGTACATAGCCGTCTCTACCCTTTCATCTCCCGGGAAGAAATAGATAAACCGCTTGTATTCACCGACCGCCATTAAATAGTCTTTGTTAGAAAAATAGTATTCTGCAAAATCAAACTGTTTGTCCGGACTTATTATAATAGAAGATTTGATGTCCGGTTCAGGATCGGATCCGGCAACAGACTGGGAAAAGGGGATAAAAAGAAAAAATATGTTAAAGAAAGTAAGGAATAGATAAGCAAGGCAAGTGGTTCGGATGTGCATAATTAAACGTCTCGGAATTTCTACGACTTATCGAAGACACAAGTCTTTTAATGGCAACCAGTTTATGCCATCGGCATGGAATAATGGAAATTGGGCGAAGCCCCTAATTTCGTTCTACTGCCACCAGAAATCGTTATTGTTTACCGGATCAAAGCTGAGCTTTTCACCATGTATCAAAACACGGGGCGATAATTTTGTCTCGTCTCTGCCGCAACGCATAAGCCGGTCACTACACATAATCCAGCCCAAAAAAAGGCCGTGTTTTTTAAACGCCTCGATACAATATTGTGAACATGACGGATACATCGGACAACGGCAACCGTCAGCCCTTGAAATGGTGTTTCTGTAAAATTTTATCGGATAAAGAACAAAGTTCTCCTGTTTTTCCGCTGTTCCGAATGAAGGGTTATACCTTTTTGTAACGGTTGCCTTCTGTCCGGCAAAACAAGTACTGCAATACATGCATGGAATTATAAAAAAAATAATAAAATAAGGTTTTTTAATCATTGTTTAGTAACTTCTCAATACGTTCTGGGTTTAGTAACTTCTCAATAAGTTCTGGTGTATTAAATGATCATATTGACCCGAATCCATTATTTATTGAGATGTTACATTGTTTACTGTTGCGTAACCCGTATGACCTCTTCTATTGTAGAAATGCCGCTTAACACTTTTTGGATGCCGTCCTGACGCAGGGTAACCATATTCAGATTCAACGCCTCATCCTTTATCCGGCCTGAATCATAGGTTGTAAGTATAAGGCTTTTTAACCTGGAGTCCAAAAGCATTATTTCAAAAATTCCGGTACGTCCCTTGTATCCCGTATGAAAACAGTTTTCACATCCATCCGCCCTGTAGATGGTAGTCTCCTGAAATTGATCCGGTGTAATTCCTATACTTTCCAGAGTTGAATTTTCGGGTGTATAAGGCTGTTTACAATTCCTGCAAAGTACACGGATAAGTCTCTGGGCAACCACAGCTAAGACCGATGATGAAATTAAAAAGGGTTCAACGCCGATATCAACAAGGCGTGTAATGGCGCTTGCAGAATCATTTGTATGAAGTGTGGAAAAAACAAGATGTCCTGTCAGTGCCGACTGAACCGCTATTTCCGCTGTTTCCCGATCCCGTATTTCGCCGACCAGAATAACGTCCGGGTCCTGCCTGACAATGGATCTCAGGCCGCCGGCAAAGGTTAAGTTTATTTTTGGGTTGACCTGTATCTGGCTGATCCCTTTGATCTGGTATTCAATCGGGTCTTCAATGGTAATAATATTGATATCGGGTATATTGATGGATGATAAAATTGCATAGAGTGTCGTTGTCTTGCCGCTTCCGGTGGGACCGGTAACAAGTATAATGCCGTTCGGAGATCTGACAAGGTTTTCAATTAGATCAAGCTTGTCCGAGGAAAGCCCCAGATCTGAAAGTGAAATCAAAGAACCTGATTTGTCAAGAAGCCTGAGCACCACACGCTCCCCAAAAGAAGTCGGAATGGTGGAAATCCGTACATCAATCTCCTGATTGCCAATTTTGACGTCAAAACGACCGTCCTGAGGAAGACGTTTTTCCGCGATGTTCATCTTTGCCATGACCTTGATTCTGGAGATCAAAGCGGGCTGGACCCATTTGGGAGGGAATAGCAGGTCATAAAGAATACCGTCAACCCGATAGCGCACTTTGAAACTGTCCTGGTAGGATTCCATATGGATATCGCTTGCACGTGCTTTTACGGATTGGGAAATAATATGGTTCGCCAGTTTTATGATCGGTGCGTCACTGATGTCATCCAGAAGATCCGCTCTTTCCTCAATTTCACTGATAATGGCACTGCTGTCTTCTTCCATATCCTGGACAAGTTGTTCAGCGGAATCCCTGTTGAGGTCATAAGAGATATTTATAGCAAAAAGAATCGCATCCTTTGTGGAAAGGACCAGTTTAAAATCATGCGGTTTGAGAATCCTGATCAAGTCATCAAGGGGCTGAATGCAGGCAGGATCATTTATGGCGATGACTGCACCTGAATCGGAAAGAGTTTCTGTTGCATTCTCCGGTTCGAGTTGAGGCAGGCTATTGTCAACACCCGATGCTTTAATGTCACTTATCAAAGGAACCATGACGTATTTTTTTAGAAATTGAATCGGAACCTGGCTTATAAAATCTGTTTTGAAACTGTCAAGGGGGAGATCAGGCCAAAAAGGGATGTCGTATTGGATGCTTAATGCTTCAAGGAGTTGTGTTTCGGTAATCGTTTTTTTTGCAACCAGTATTTCCCCGAAAGGGTCCCCTTTTTCAGTTTTTATCTTTTGAGCTTCTTTCAGATCTTTTTCCGAAACGCCAAAGGTTTCCTTGAGTATCTGTGTAAGAGGTTTTTGCATGCTGTTTCACGCTTTGCTTGATTTTAAAAATCTCTTTAAGGCGAATTTTTATCGTACATTTTGATATTGCCTTCTTGGATCTGTTCTATTTGATCTTTCTTTTTTTGATAAATTTCTTCTGCCTCAGTAGGGTGTTTTACTACGTGGGGTGTAATAAATACAAAAAGGTTGGTCTTATCACCGGCTCTTGATGTTGACTTGAACAGGAAATTGAGTAAGGGGATGTCTCCCAGACAGGGAACCTTGTATTCTGTTTTAGTAAAACTGTCATCGATTAATCCGCCGATGACCAACGTACTTTTATCTTTTACAATCACGGTGGTTTCGATGGTGCGCTTTAAGGTTGTCGGGCGTTCATTTACAGTGCTTGCCAGTTCGTCCAGTTTGGTCGATTCTTCTGAAATATAGAGTCGTACCAGCCGATCCTTGCTGATTTGAGGGGTAATCTTTAAGGTGATGCCCACGTCTTTATATTCAAAGTAACTGTAATCTACATCTGCGTCCGAAGTGCCTGCCCTGGTTTGATAAGGAATATTTTTTCCAACCGTGATGGTTGCCTCTTCATTGTCAGTAGTCAGGATCTGAGGGGTGGAAAGAATATGAACATCTTTGTCCTTTTTATAAGCATTTACAATTGCGCCAAGGTTGGGAAAGGTAAGACCGCCAATGGTAACAAATTCACTGAATATGCCCAGGGAAAATCCTTCCGGAGACGGCAATGTTGTTAGAGGCTTATTTGGTAAAATACTGACTGGTCCTCTAAACCCACCGCCAAAGGCAGCATCTTTGCCATCTACTGAGGTCTTACCCCCTGCTTGCCATTCAACGCCGAGATTAAAGTCCTTTTCCACATTAACTTCCATGATAAGGCTCTCGATATAAACCATGGATCTGGGGACATCCAGTTTCTTAATGATCTCTTCCAGGACCATGTAATCCTCTTTGCCTGCCATGATAATCAGGCTGTTGGTTGCTTTATCTGCGGTTATTTTGGCTGTTTCCGAAACAAACGGGGTTTTTCTCACTTCAGGTAATCCCCCCTTTTTTGTCGGCAGTTCCTGGAGAACCTTGGCCAGGTCCTCGGCATTGGCATTTTCGAGATAATAGACGCGAATCTTTTCTTTTCCCCGAGGAGTTTCCCTGTCCAGCAGGTGTATCAGTCTTTTAATCCTTGTGGTTTCAACCTCGCTGGCAAGGACAATTATTGTATTGGTTCGTTCATCGGCCACGAACTTGATTTCAGTTTCTGATTGCTTTGCTTTGGATCTTCCTTTTGGTTTGAAAACAGAATCCAGAATTATTACAAATTTTGTGCAATCAGCATATTCCAGGGGAATCACAGAGACTTCCTGTCCCATACCGGTGACATCAATCGCCTTCAAGATTCGAAGCAACCGTTTTATGTTTGAAGAAATATCGGTTACGATCAGCATGTTCGTCGGGGGATAGGCCAAAATTACACTGCTTTTGGAAATCAAAGGCGCGAAAAGTGTTTTTATTTCAGCGGAATTTGCAAATTTTAAGGGTATCAGTTGCGTAACAACTCTGTCCGCCGGTGAAGCGGCCTCTTCTTTTAAACGGGTTTCAATATTTTTTGATCGTGCATCAGGAGATGGTACGATTTTAATCACTTGTCCGGCTTTTACCGTAGTATATCCGTGGACTTCCAGAACAGATTCAAAAACCTTGTAAGCCTCTTTTACGGAAATTTTAGCAGGCGAAATTACAGTAACCTTTCCTTTTACCCGTTGATCCACAACAAAATTCTTTGAGGTCAACTCACTGATAAATTTAATAAAAACAGAAATGTCAACATCGTTGAAATCTATGGAAATGAATCGTTCCGAATCCCTGTTTCCCCTGGATGCCGGGTTGTTTTTTGACGCCTTTCCGGTTTTTCCGGAAACTTTAGCGATCGCATCCATGGACAGGTGCATGGTCAAAATCAGAACGAGCAAGACAAGTAGATACCTGATAGCTTTAAAGATGTTATGATATGATTTCATTTATTACCGCTTATTTCATCTTTTAATGCATATCCCAATTTTTCACTGACGGTTTCTAAATGACCTGTTGAAAAAAATTGCATTCAGATAATCCCCCCGCAGGATCGGGGCTCTTATTCGAGCAAAGATGAGCATAAACAAAGAAGGGCGGCCGATCATTTTAAATAAAATTTTTATTATATGTGCATTTTTTTTAATTCATAGTAAAATTGGGTTAGTTTGCCGTTCTTTTTTAATGTTTGTTCATACACTCAGGCGGTGACCCGTTTAAAAACCGGATCACATGAATACTGTGCCGGCTCGGTCATTTCATAAAACTAAAATGTTACCTGCATTTTAGTTGTTACGATAACGTATGAGTTGTTAAAAATAAAATTTTTTTATTATCATACATTTATCACTTATTCAATATTATAATTAATTGTTTTCGGCCGGCCTCTTCGTTTTATCTGAAGCCTCATGCTGGAAGATGACTGCAAGCTTTGATAAAGTTTGAGTACATCGTCTACGGATTCAATATTATTACTATTAACGCCGGTGATGATATCCCCGCTTTTTAATCCCATATTATAAAAGATAGAATTTGGCCGGACCCCTGTTAAACGGAGACCGTCAGGTTTTCCGTTTCTAAAATGGGGCCGTATTCTTATCTGTTTCATGAGAGTGTTTACGTCCTTAACCGCTGATTGTATCTGGGAACGTTTTAAGGCAATGTTCTGTGAAGGTGCCCTATCGGTTTTTTTTGAATAAATCCTCGTTTTCTGACTGCCGTGGACCTCCTCAATTTCTAGAATTTCGTCTTTGCCGTTGACACGTAATACTACTTTTTCTCTTAAAATCATCTTTAGTGTTGCGTTTTGGATGGAATCCCCGATCCTGTATAGATTCTGGCGCCTTTCCGCAGCGTCTTCTATAACGGCATAAGCCTCTTTGTTATCGCCCGAGACGGTTCCCAGCAGTTTTAGCTTGAGATCTGTGGGTTCAAGGGTTTTAATATCGAGACTTTCGACATGTTGCCCGGTTCCCTTTTTTGAATTGAAAAGATTGCGCTCTGTTATTACCTTGTAATAAGATATTGGGTGGAATGTTGCATCTTCGGGGGAAATTACATTTCTGGTTGTAACCTCTCGGGAAGGAGCATTATTAAGGTTCGCTGTTGCAACTTTATAAAACGCTTTTACGCTAAAATAAACTGCAACCGCTATTAATAATATATTTAGTACAGCAAAGTATCTTTTCATAATCAAAATAGCTGCCGGCAAATTTTCAGTTAGTTCAAAAAGAAACGGGGGTTGTCTAAGGTGCCGTAAATCCTTATATGGACGCCGTTTTTACCAAATATTTTTTTCGACATTAGATTTTCCGGAAGATCATTTCCCAGCTTTTCAATGAGTAACGGGTGAAGCTTAATCTTTCCTGAAAGTTTTAAATAACTTTGCCCGGGCGTGTTTTTCAAAGTCACAGATCCTGAAATACTGCCGTCCATCTGATCCCCATTTATTATACATTTCTTGATTTGAAGATTCATATTTTTCATAACCAGGTCGGCAGTAATCTTTTTAAAAGTGATGCTCTCCATTTGTAATAGGGGCGTTACCATCTCTAATTGACCGCCTGAAATGGCAAGTTCGGCTTTTAGATTATCTCCGAATTCCTTTTCGTTCCGATATGTAAACTTCCCGTCAAGAACCCCCGATATATTACGGCCGGTAAAATCTTTTATAGCGGAGATTTCTTTTATCTGGATGCCGGATAGTTTTCCGTCAATCATGACCTCCGGCCTGTTTTTAGTAAATTCTCCCTTGCCTTCCAAAATACCTGTATACGCGCTGCCTTTGAAAAAAAAAATAATCTTTGAACGAAAAAGCGATAAAAGCCCGGGGGCTATCTTTATCTGCTCCACTGTGAATAAAGGATTATCCGTGTGAAAAAAATTTACATTGTATAACCTCAAACCCGGGGGAAAAGCAGGCTTTACATGATCAACCGCAATATTAATACCGGGATAGGTCTTGTTAAGATTAAACGTTATAAAACTTTTTATTTTATCAGACGGGAACAGATAGTAAATGAAAAATGCTGTTACCGCTAGGATAAATAGGAAATACGGCAGCCATTTTCTGGTATTTTTCATAATTATTTTTCAGCCGTTTCAACCTGTAGAACAGCGTCTATTAAATTTTCTAGCTTGCCTGTTTTTGAAATTGAGAGCCTTTTTATATTTACCATGTTTTTCGAGGTTTCAACCATATGAAGGTAAGAGGTCAACTGCTGCAACGTTAAGCCCTGTAGCTTCATTTCCACCTGAGAGATTTTAAAAGGGCTGTTTTTCTGAACTGATGTCGAAGGCTTCATATATGTTACATGGTTTTTTATCCCTGCTTTTCCGGTTAGTTTGTCCAGGAAAGAAAATAGTGTAAAACCGGTGTCCCTTTTTTCAAAATTCGATTTTGATAATTCAGTCCTCTTTTTAATGGTATTGTACTCTGATTGAAGGGCTGTCATCTTTTCCAGTATGTCTGTTTTGGCCTGGAGGGTTCTTTCAAGGCGCTCCCTTTTGTCGAGAAATGGAAAAACTATAAATTGAAATACGACAAACAGGCAAATAACACCGGATAGGGCATAAATTGAGTATTTTTCACGTCTGGCCAGTTTTTTAACCATTTAAATCATCCCCTGCCGGTTGAGGTTCAGTTGTATCAATTTAGCCCTTAAAAAAATCGCATTTAAATAATGCGATTTTTAACGGGTATGCGGTTATAAATTTATTTTTAGCTTAAAACGCACCCGATTATCGGATTTGTTGATGTTGGCGGAACTAATATCGACTTTTTTAAAAAGATTCGATTTTTCCAAGCCGTTTTTGATGCCGTCCACAGAATTAAACGTGTCTGTATCACCGGAAATTACGGTGTTTTCCTCCCCTATAACAAGTCTTGTAAAGTTAACATCTATGTTCTTTGATATGAGTTTACTGATGTTATTTAGAATATCGATGGCTCGTATGTTTTTGTCGGTTACTCCCGGCAATAAAGCGTTTTTTCTCGCTTCTTGTATTTTTATCTGCATCTGCTGAAGCGGATCGACTATTTTTTTCACATCAGGGAATGTTGAAGTGAAGACACCGGTTATCTGATTGTTCAGGACGGTCAGCTTTTTCCCCATAAAATAGGAATCAAGAAACACGTTGAAAAATGCTAACGCAAGAACCACGCCGGCAAGAATGCCGGTTTTAATCAAATTTTTTTTGTGTTCCTCCCAGAATTTTTTTGCGGCAAAAGGACCTTTTCGGAAATTCAAACCATTAGTCCCTTCAACTTCCATAAGCGCAAGTGAAAAGGAATTGTCCATCTGCTGGGGATTCCATAATTGCGAATCGACATGCTTTTTTATAATGCCTGTATCGCGTACAAAATCCGTCCGTTTGACAGGAAATCCAAGGCTCTGTTCCATATCCTGATCAAAGCCGGAATTATCAAATCCGCATCCGGTGATAAATGCACCCTCTGGTTTAAAATCCAAACCGATAATCTCTTCTAATGCAGAGAGGGTGTGCCGTATGTTGGTACAAAGTGATTCCATTTCAAATGAACGAGCATCTGAACGTATTGGGAAAGAACGTATCAGGCAAATGCCCCTGGATAAAATAGCAAACAGGGTGCTTGTATTCGTATCTATGTCGACGAACAGCCAGTTTTCACGAATATTTACAAGATTGGCCGCGCATAGCGCTGCAGGATAACCGCCAACGGTAACAATCTCAGGCTCGATATTAAACAAGGCAAGTGTTTCTAAATATTCCTGAAGTCTCGATTTTTCTACAGCCGCTGCAATTAGGTTGTAACGATTGGCAACATCATCCAGCTCTAGAGTATAAAAATCTATTATCAGGTCATCTATGGGAAACGGAACCGTAGGCTCGAGTTCATAGGGAAGGATTTTTTTAATTTTTTTCCGTCCTTTGAACGGCACTTGAATGTTTCTGTAAGATATCTCGTTAGCTGGAAAGGACGCCACACAGACAGAACCGGATATATCGATCTTTTCAACAATAGTTTTCAGGGAAGCAGCCAAAACCGTTTCCATATATATATGGTTTGATATCGGGATATGGACATGGGCTTCTATGTCTGTCTCCTTGATACCACTCCTTAATACAACCGCTGATACGGCATCATGTCGAATATCGAGACCGAGGATTTTTCTGCTCATTGAATTGCCTAATTTGAAATAATTGTAATTATAGTATGTTATGATCGTTTTGTCAAGATGTGACCCTTCTTCCACCATATCTAATAGGATGTAAAACTTAATAATACAGGAATTTCATTCTGCTTCCCAACTTAAGATTCTGCATTCCCATTTCCCGGTTTTTTTGTTTTGTTCCCTTTTTACAACCGCTGTTATTTTCATTTTTATTTCATGTAAGGTTGCAAGTGACTCGATTCGAAAAAAATCACTGGCATTTGTGATAATATTAGGATCGATTTCAACATCACTCAAACCCGGCACTTTTTTATACCAGGTAAGACCGGAAAGGTTATGGATGTATTCAGAGTCCGAAGTTTCCAGGCGATAGTCGTATATGGCCTGTGCAAGCTCCGGGTTCCCCGAAGGTAGAATCGCAGCAAGTACCGGAAGATCTGCGGTGTTGATATTTATTTTTCCTTCATACGTAAATTTTTTGTTGTCCGTTTCGGTCATACCAAAGACCGTCATGTAGCGGGAAATCCCCGATACTCCCCCTGCAAGCTGCAAGTATTCCGTTGTGATACCTTTTATAAGAGCAAGTTCGCCAATGTGAATGAATGGCCCGTTTCGGCAGACATAGGGGGGATCAAGCTCCTGGTAATAGTCTGATTCCGCCCCATTTAGCCCGGTAATCGCCTCATCATCTCCTGAATCTATCCAGTCTTTTACTGAGTTTATGATCGTGTCCGGCTCGAGGTCTTCAAGCGATTCATTTTGAGAAATTAAAAGATATAAAAATCGATTCCACATATCCCTCTGGGATTCATTAAAAATATGGCTTTCAGGAAATTTAACAAGGCTGTTAATCTGAATTTTTCCGAGTTCGTCAGTTATGGTTAACTTGATGGCCCCATCTTCAAAGGTTATACCCTGAAGAAGTTCGCTGATTTTTTTGGAATCGGCCCATTCTTCCTGGAGCGAGTCGAAGTCTGAATTGTTTTTATCCTTTATCAGAATGGCTTTTGCTATATCTATGCCTGAGGACGCCATATGCGAAAGGGTAATACGATCCCGGCTTGCAGCCGCGGAAAAAACCACTGAGCGCATCTTTCTGTTCACTTCAAGCGCAACCGCAATCAATACCGTAATTATCGTCAAAGTAACAAGAAGGGCAATGCCCCGATTGTTTCTTAAAATTTTATCAGGCATAAGTCTTTTTTTTTTATTCTTTTTTCTTTCGATAGACCGGTAGCGTTACCATGGTTTTGAACCATAGGGAACCCGTACCGCCGGTCAACTCGAGTTTTATACCGATTGCCGCAGGGGTTGCATATCCAAAATCCTCTGCGTCGGAATCCCACAAATCGTATTCTGTCCCTTCCCGGTCATAATATTTGAATGTCAGCGATTTAAGGTTTTCGCACAATACGGGGTCGCCCGAATTTTCTTCAAATTCTTCATAAGGGTACAAGTTGTCTGCACGTCTCAGTAAGTAATTGTCGTCGTCTGTGGCCTGAACATAGTAGACGATCTCTGCGATGCGGCTTTCTGTTTTTCCCCCGAAGGAAACATGTGCCGTTGAAGTAAACCTGAGCTTCGGAAAGGATATATTTTGAACATTATCCGTGTCTCCAACGATTCGATAAGGGTCCGGCGGGCCGTTAAAATCCGGAGGAGCATATTGCGGAGGCAAAGATAGATGGATCGATTCAAGGTCAAAAATTATCCGGTTCAGGCAGTTTCTTGCCATTTCATAAGATGTAACACCCTGATTAATTTCCTCGGCACCGGTAAATACTGAATTATATGAACCAAATATTGTTGTAACAATGATAGCGAAAATAAAAATTGCAATCAAAATTTCAAGCAGGGTAAAACCGCTATCGGGTTGCGGACTGCGGGTTAATGGCGCTACACTATTTTTTTCTGGCTTATAATGCATTCGGAAATCGATTACTCCTGCATAAATCTGTAAGTTCTCAGACTGTATGTAAATTCATCGGTGTTAAAAGAAACGTTAACATCAATTTTTTTTAGATTTTCAGCAATATTTCCAAGTAGCTCTGAATCAATATCATCTATAACAACATTCCATCTGTAACCCGGAAATTCATCCCCGAAATCTCCTGAATCGTCTGCCGATTCCCCCAAATTTTCTATTTCAACTTCAGCTATTTTTAATTGGGCCAGCAAGGGCGCGGTTGCATAAAACCTTGCAGCATAGTTCATGGTGATGGTTTGAGCCTGCATTTTATATACACTAACCAGAACAATGGCAATTATGGAAACGGCAACCATGATTTCAAGGAGCGTAAAACCAGAATCATGGTTCAAATCCCGAGTTGCTGTCCTTTGTTCTTCATCCTCTGTCTTCTGCATCCTGCCTTCCGACCTTTGTTTATTCTTTTTTCAATCTTGATATTTCAGTAAAAAGTAAAAAGTTAAACGTGAAAAGTCTATATGTTGTGTAGTATTACCTCTTAATATGCTAAATGTAGTCGTTTTACATTTCACGTTTCACTTTTTACGAATTCATCAATCTTCAAATTCTATATATTTATTATATAAACGGACACGAGAAAGAAAAGGTTCGATAACAAAAGAGAATATCTCGTTATCGTTATTTGACATATGGATAATTGCCTTATCTGAGTATCCCTTTTTATAAAAATAAATATCAGCCCGGCCAACTGAGATTTTTTCTTGACCAGGATATTCTACATCAAGCAATTTTATATCGTCAGACGGTTTGTAGCCGTTCGCCGCAGCAGCCTGAAGCTCTTCCGGTGACATAATTTCGCTGGTTACCCAGAGTCTGTTTGAATCCAAACTTAGGTGCAAAACATAACGTTTTTGATCATGAACCGCCTTTTCTTTTAAAGAATGTACTTTCAGCATAATCCATCGTGACACTTTTTTGGTATTGTCCGACAGAACATCAACCTGAAATCGCGGAACGGCAAAAAAAAGCATAAGGCTGATCAGAGAAATAACCACTATGAGCTCAATAAGAGTAAAACCGTTGTTTCGCCTGAAGTTAATTGTCATGGTTAATTGGTGAGAATATAGGTGGTTTCAGCGGCATTCATGGTTATCAATACACGGTTTGGCAAGAAAGCTGCTGATTGCCAAAATGAATCATCTCCGCATGGTAACTATTCAATTTCCCAGTTGTTAATATCCCTGTTCTTGTCTTCTCCGTCCGGGACTCCGTCTGCACCATATGAAATGATGTCATACTCGCCGTGCGCACCGGGGGAAAGATAGATGAACTCATTTCCCCAGGGATCTTTCGGGAGCCTCCCTTTTTCAAGATAGCCGTTCTTGCGCCAATTCTTCGGGATTGTCCCGGTCTCAGGCTGCTCAATAAGTGCCTGCATGCCCTGTTCGGTATCCGGATACATGCCGTTATCGAGTTTATATAATTTCAGGGCTGTCTCCAGGCTCTCAATCTGCATCTTTGCTTTAAGCTGCTTTGCCTCCTCAGGGCGGCCCATAATCCTCGGTATGATAAGCCCTGCAAGTATCCCCAATATTACTATGACAACCATCAATTCAATCAGTGTAAATCCACGACCGTCTATTTTTCTAAAAAAATTTTTACTATTCATTCTTTCTCCATCTTTATGATTTTAGTTTTATGAGAAAACGAGACCCACAAGCATTCGGGTAACCCGCTTAAAAACCGGATTTTTGAATGCGACAGCTTTTTTATATGGATAGATTTATACCGACATCCATGATCACCGTTATATTTTATTACAGACCGATTCTACCTGACAAGCTGGTTCATTTCAAAAATTGGTAAGCATATGGAGAGGACAATGAAACCCACAATAATACCCATAACTAATATCATAACAGGTTCAAGAAGTGATGTCATGCTCATCACGCTCGTTTCCACTTCATTTTCAAATACATTTGCAATTTTATCCAACATGGCTTCCAATGCCCCGGTTTGTTCTCCAACCTGAATCATCTGGATTGAAAGATCCGGGAATATTTTACTTTCCGCCAACGCCGAACCGAGCCCCTGTCCTTTTTCGACGTCTTGTGAAGCTTCTTCAATGATATCGGCAATCAGCACATTTTCCACTATATTTTTTACGATTCCAAGTGCCGCCAACATGGAAACCCCATTTTCGAGCAGCGAGCCAAGGGTTCGGGAAAAGCGAGCTATAGCCAGTTTTTTGGTTAAAATTCCAAAACCGGGCAAAAGGAGTTTGATTTTATCAAAAAAATAATGACCCTTAACGGTCTTTTTTATCCCGCGCAAGGTTACCAACGTCAATCCGATCACGATAAAGATAATCCACCAGTATGTTTTGAAAAAATTACTTAAACTAATAAGAAAAAGCGTCGGGGCAGGAAGGGTCTGATTCATGTCTGAAAAAATCGAAGTTATACTGGGCACGATAAATGTCAAAAGAAGAAATAGAACAAGTGCTCCGATAAGGGACATTAAAACCGGATAAGCCAGAGCTGTTTTGATGCGTTGTTTTAAGGCCTGTTGTTTTTCGGTAATATCGGCAAGCCGTTCTAAAACGATCTCAAGCGCCCCTGATGTTTCACCGGCCCTGATCATGTTCACATATAGCGAGGAAAAAGTTCCCGGATACAAAGATAAAGATCGGGCAAAGCTGTTTCCCTCCACGATTGACTCTTTGATCTTTGCCAGTATTTTTTTGAATACTTGAGATCTGGTTTGTGGTATCAGGGTATCCAAAGCCGATACAAGTGGGAATCCGGCCCCTACTAAAGTTGCCAGTTGTCTTGTCATCATTGAAACTTCATTCGGTCTGACACGTGCAAAATAGCGTACAATTGAAAAAAACGAAGGTGCTTTTATTGTTGCAGTATCACTTACTTCTTTAATGGAGACCGGAAAGTTTCTGGATGTACGCAACTTCTGACGGGCCATACCGGGGCTTTCAGCATTAATTATCCCTGAGACGGTCTTCCCCTTTATATCCAAGGCTGTATATTCATATACCGGCATGTTAGTTTCTTAATTGTGAATTTTGTGCTTTTTGTGGCAAAAAAATGCTTAACCAATTAAGTGTGAAATGCCTAAAGTGATCTAAAATGCCTAAAGTTAAGGAATACTTCCAATTTGTATAAAAGCCGGAGCGTAGCGACTCCTTAACTTTAGCTCACTTCAAACTTTAGCTCACTTGTAACTTTTTTGGTTTATCCGGGTTGGGAACTTATGACTTTATATTTAGATATCGTCAACCCTTAACGATGATGGCTGGGTAAAAAGTCCATCTTCAATGTTACGCTTCAGTTCATCGTCATTACGACTTACGGTAAGTACTTCTTATGACACGAAAGTCGCACGCCTTGAATTTGGAGCTTTTTATTTTGCCATCGCAATATTCAGTTTTTTACGAGTTCATCAACTTTTTAAGGAGGTCTGATATTATAATCATTGTTTGCTTTTAAATAGTTCCAATGATAATAGTTTTAATTTAAACCTTTTTCAAGTTATAAAACTATTATGCGATTTTATGCAACGTCCGAGGGCAAACCTAAAAAAAGCTAACAAAGAAAAACGACTTATTTATAGGTGCATTAACCAGTTACTTGCTGAGTTTATACTGATGTTAACTTAGCATTAAAAGTTTATTAATTTTTCACTTATTTTTCCGCTTATAGCGGGATAGAAATTCCGGAGGGAAAGCCGGAGCAGATGTACAAAAACTTTTTCAGTTTCAGGGAAAGGCCGTTTAAGCTCGTTCCTAACCCTGCCTATCTCTTTTTGAGCAAAAGCCATGAAGAGGTCCTTGCACATCTCACCTATGCAGTGATTCAGGGTGACGGTTTTGTGGAAATCACCGGGGAGGTAGGAACCGGCAAGACCACAATCTGCCGAGCGTTTCTCGAAAATCTGGATAACAACACAAAAGCTGCTTACATCTTTAATCCAAATCTTAATTCCATACAACTTCTCAGAGCCATCAATGACGAATTTGGAATCGGATCGGATACGGACAACACCAAAGATCTGATCGACAGGCTGAATTCTTTTCTCATTGCAAAAAAAGCCGAGGGGAAAAATACCATCCTTATCATCGACGAGGCACAGAATTTGACCACAGAGGTTCTGGAACAGTTGCGATTGTTATCAAATTTAGAGACCGTCAAAGACAAGCTTCTTCAGATTATCCTTGTCGGTCAACCCGAACTGGGAGAAAAACTCGATTCCCATGAACTCAGGCAACTGGACCAGAGGATAACTTTAAAATGTCAGCTCGTTCCCTTGAGCTATAAAGAAGTTCGAGGATACATTCAACACCGTATCAATATCGCCTCCCGAAAAACCGGAATTCAATTTGCCGCCGCTGCCTATCGGTCTATTTATCAATATTCGAGAGGGATCCCCCGATTAATCAATATTGTCTGTGACCGGGCACTTCTGAATGCATTCGTTCTCGATCAACAGATAATCTCCGGAAAGATAGCCATGGCTGCCATCCGCGAGCTGGGCGTTAGGGCCGACATGAAACGCCGTCGCCTTCAAAAATGGAAAAAAACAGGTCTATTTTTCTTTCTGTTGTTTACAGGCATTATCATGGTAATGGTTTTTCGCTCCGAATTCCTTGACGATCATACGAAATTAAGTTCACTGGAAAGCAACGGGATTGATAATTCCAGATCAAATCACTTAAGCCGATCAGAGCATTTAAAAACATCTCCTTCCCCTAAACCTATACCAGATTCAAAGTTGGCTAAGGCATCGGTTAAAGCACCGGTTAAGATTCCGGATAAGGCACCGGCCAAAGCGTCTGCATTAAAGGAACCGAAAATCGTTAGGGAACCTGTCCCTAATCTGGGAGTTTTACTTAAAAAATTGAACCGGTTTTATTCAAGAAACGCGGCCCTTAAGGTTGCCATGGATTTGTGGGGCACTGAATCTGAGATTGGCCGGTATCTTAACGGTATCAGCGATGATCAGGCTTTTTTCCAGCTTGCCTCTGATCAGAACGGTCTTTTAATCCGTCGTATTGAAGGTAGTTTTAACGCAGTACAAAAATTAAATCTGCCGGCCATTTTAGAGTTCCATCTCCCCGGAGACCTTCCTCCGGTATATCTTACGCTTAATGGAATAGATGACAAAAAAATTACTCTCAGAGGAGGAAAAAAGGATATTTCAATAGAGTTGGAACCGAGGAATTTAAAATCATATTGGTCAGGCGTGGCATACATTCCGTGGAAAAATTTCCTCTCTCTGGCAGGTACCATTCCGCTGGATTCTCCAAAAGATTCCATAATAACACTGAAGATGCTGTTACGGAATATTGGATTCAACACAGTTGAAATTAACCCGTTTTATGATGAAAACACCCGGCAGGCGGTCAAATATGTTCAGGGGAAATACGGAATACATGTTGACGGTGTTGTAGGATCCACAACTAAGATAGCACTGTACAATGAAAAAAATTTCAACGGGATTCCTCATATTTCAAAGTTTTCTTATTAGTGTCCATCCACAAATCTATATTGGGCACAAATTAAGTTTCCAATGCAGAAATTAGCAATTTTTCGCAAGGTCAAGGAAATCAAGGAATTACGCGGAGGCGTACAAGTGGTACGCCGCACAAGTAATTACGCAGGTTGACCCCAGAGAAATAGGCTCCGCATTTCACGGGGCAGGCGCAGAGATTGCGGAAAAGGGCAATTTCTGGATGGAAACTAATTCGAATATTCGATGACGTATATAACCCGGGATAGGAAGGTTGGATTAAAATTGAGTTCCATATTACAGGCCTTAAAAAAGATTGAAAGCGAGTCGCCAGATAAAAGCGAAATTCGATTCTGGCAACAAGAAATAGATACGCAAAAAATTATCCATAAGCGTATAACGGATAATCTTCGCTTTAAAAAACAGTTTTTTGTCATTTTTGCTGTCATAATTCTGGCTGCAGGCGGAGGACTGGTTCTGGGCCGGAAACCCTGGAAAAATGTACCGCCACCGGTACAAAAACCGGAAACCAAACATTCAAAACCGTTAAGCCGTATCGCAAAAAAAACGGCCGACCGGGATTTGTCTCAGAAAAAAAAGCCCGCCAAAAGGGTCAGCGAAAAAATTCCAGTGGTCACACCAGCGGCGAACAAGGAATCTCCACCCAACATAAAGCCGCGGGAAAAGAAACCGGTATCGGTTAAAAAAACGGAAATTATAGTTCCAAAATCTTTCAGCCCTGATAAAAAGAAGATAGCCGATCAGAATTTAATTCAAAAAGGTAACAACACCCAAAATAAAGCTGAAAAATCCGGACAAAATTCAATAAACAAACGAATATTATCCATACCCGTTAAACAGGCCGTTGAGTCGAAGCTTCAACTGCAGGCCATTGCCTGGTCCAGCGATCCTGAAAGCCGTCTTGCTGTTATAAACGGTCGTGTGCTCCGGGAAGGAGGATCTGTTGAAAAGGTTTTAATAACGTATATCGGCAAGAATGAGGTTATTTTCAAAAAAGGAAGAGAAGAATGGAAACAAATGTTCAGGCTTAAATAGTACCGCAGGTTTTCAACAATCCATCTCTTTTGCACTTCTTCATTTTGTCTTTGGATGATTTTTGATCCAAAGCAAAAAAAGTTTAAATAAAATTTGCTTATAAGCAAAAAATATTGACATACCAATAGGAAGGTGCCACAATCTTTACATGATAAAACAAAGATATCTAACAAATTTTGTTATTAAAGACCTTGCGGAAAGAATGGTTTTTGTAGGCGGCCCAAGACAAGTCGGTAAAACCACAATCGCCCGGGAGTTGATTGCAAAAAGGTTTCGCCAGACCGGTTACTATAACTGGGACAGCAAAAGCGACCGGCGTAATATTATGCAGTCAAAATGGCCTGGCAATGCAGATCTGATCATTCTTGACGAAATTCACAAGTATAAGAAATGGAAATCGTTCGTAAAGGGAGAGTATGACACCCTAAAAGACAGATATCGATTCCTTGTTACCGGTAGTGCTCGTCTGGACATATACCGGAAAGGTGGGGATTCAATGCTTGGCCGGTATCATTATTATCGCCTGCATCCTTTTTCTCTGGCGGAACTGATCGGTAATATATCCGTTCCGGAAATCATGAAGGAGATTTCCATCCGGTCCGGAAGTGAAAAAGAGATATTTGAAGCACTCGATACGTTTGGCGGATTTCCTGAGCCGTTTTTAAAACAAAATATGAGGGTTCTCAGAAGATGGCACAATGAAAAGACCGAAAGATTATTCAGGGAGGATATTCGAGATGTTGAGCAGGTCAGGGAAATCTCTATTATGCAGCTGTTAGGAGATTCGCTTCCCGAAAGAGCAGGATCCTTGCTGTCGATTAATTCCTTGAGAGAAGATCTTGATGTCAGCCACCGAGCCGTATCAAGCTGGCTAAATATTCTGGAGTCATTTTATTACTGCTTCAGAGTATATCCTTATGCAGGGAAAAACTTTCGATCCTTAAAAAAGGTTGCTAAACTATATTTGTGGGATTGGTCAGAAATCGATGATGAATCCGTGCGATTTGAAAATTGCGTAGCATCTCATCTCTTGAAACTGGTTCACTTTCTCCAGGATTATGAGGGGTACAAAGCAAATTTATATTTTCTTAGAAGTGTTGAAAAAAAGGAAGTGGATTTTTTCTTGACTATTGACGAAAAACCTTGGTTTGCACTGGAAGCCAAAATGAACGATATCAATGTATCGCCGCATTTATTCTACTTTAAAGAGAAGTTGAGCATTCCATTTTGTTACCAGATCGTTAAAAAAGGAGATGTCGACAGCTTTATCAAAGGCGTTCGGGTTGTATCTGCGGATCGCTTCCTTGCAGGGTTGATCTGAGCGTTTTTCCACGATGTTGCTCCCGCCCTTGATCGCAAACAAAATGGGGAAATATATTTAAACGAAAAGAAAATATTAATGCAGATGAAACCCTGCGATCGATAGCAGCTAACCACAAGTGCTTATTCGATGATTTCAAATCGAAATCACAACCATATTAGAAGGGTCTGAATTGAAGGTTTAAGGCAGAAAGCTTAAATTCCCAGCTGAAAATTGAAAATTTGCGCTCATACAATATATTGTGTTGTGTGGTCATAATCCGGTTTTCGTAATAAGTGGATTGTGTTTTGAGGTAAGATTTAGATATCTTAAAAATTTAGACAGTTGTACTCTATAGCAGTTATTCAAACATCAAAAAGGGCAAACCCCGAAAAAGGATTTGCCCATATTTAAAAAAGGATATCCCAAAATTTTTAGACCCCTAATATTTAAATTTCCATAGCAGTGACCATAGGATCGGTTTATTTCCATTCATGTTGGAAAAAATCCAATAAAACAGGACAGGTCCGATTCCTGCGATCTCCATTACTGATAGGAGCTATACGGAAACGCACATAGGATAGCCTAAATTAATCATCACTACCACCCTTATTAGGAGGTTCCTCCAAGTTTAATATATACATCTTTTTATCACCAACCACTTTAAGGGTTACAACTCCATATGAATAATAAAGATATCCGTAAAGAAGTCCGTCCGGCCCTAAAATCTCATTGAGCCAGGGCTCATACTCAGTTGTCGGACAAATCCATCGTGTCATCTCTATCAAGGTCTTTTGATCCTCGACCTTTTTCCACCGATCACCCACCAGCATTGTATCATTATTTTTCGGATCGAACATGATACCCAGGGGTGATCGTTCACTGAATCCGTCATAAATGTCGGAATAATAAATGTCGTAATCATCCCATTTGTCAATTAATTTTTGAATGGTTATTTCGTTTGAGTCTTCAGGTATGATTTTAAGATAGCCGTAGTTTTTTTGCCATGAAACACAGCCGGAGATAGTGAGAGCAATTAAAAAACCACTTAGGAATATATATTTTTTCATTATTTTCATCTTTTTGTCTCCCAACGAATTGTCTTTTTTTCAATTGAATTGATAAGAACTTGCTTTTTGAGAGGGGGTAGATTGAAGTAGATCGAAAAATTATGATTGTGTATGGAACTCATACAAACCTTAACATATGGAAGCCCATTGTTTGCGGTGACAATCAAAAATCTCATACCAAGGGCGAGGCCGGTTGTCAATCGCTATTTTTTACCAACTTTTACCCAACCTCATAAAATTACAGGTATTTTATGCAAAGCTTTCCCGTTGATCTCTCGACAGGTCGGATGCTAAAAATAGTCTTCGACCGGGTAGTCAGGATCGATCACATAATCATCCGCAGAGAGAGTTGGATATGAATCCGGGATGAAATGCGGGGCATTTGCCACAGGCATCGGCTTGCGCTCTATACCCCACAAGTCCAGATGTATCGCCTCGCAACAGACCGAGACATCCACGGGGGACACGGTGTTCTGCTGTATGCCCTGTGTCATCATGACGCCCGCTTCCCAAACAAGATGGTCCCCGGACGAATCATCGTGCTGCCTTCTTCGATGGCTAGGCGGTAGGCGTTGGACATACCCATCGAAAGCACTTTCATTTCGACGCCCGGAATATCCAATGAATCAATATGGTCGAAAAGCCGCTTTGTTTCCCGATAATAGGGACGGGCATCTTCGGGGTCGCCAAAGCGTGGTCCCATGGTCATCAGCCCCTTGATCGAGATCTTTTCCAGAAGTGCGATATCCCGAATAACCCGTTCAGCGTCTTCCGGCAAGACGCCGGTCTTTTGCGGTTCCCGTCCGCTGTTGATCTCCATCAGGACCGGCACGGTCTTTTCCGTTCTGTTGCTGATCGCACGGGCAAGCTTCACGGAATCCAGGGTTTGAATGACATCGAACAGCCCCAGAGCTTTGTTGACCTTGTTGGCCTGCAAATGCCCGATGAGGTGCCAATGTACTCGTTCCGCGTCTCGGCCGAGTCTTTTCCGAATCTCCTCGGTTTCCTGAACATAGTTTTCGCCGATATCGGTGATGCCGGCGTCGATAAGTTCTTTAACTTCATTGGATGTCCGGGTTTTGGCCGCCGCGACAATGGTCACGTAGTCGGGAACTTCCGCTCTGATTCGCTGATAGTTTTCTGTTATCCTTGTCATTTGATATCCGCCTCTCTCGCGCTTGCTTCGGCGCACGTCGTTCATGTTCCGAGTTTCCAGGATGCGAGGTGATCGCGTTGCTCACGGGTCAGTTTGTTTATACCGATCCCCATCGTTTCAAGCTTGAGCCGCGCGATCTCGTGATCAAAGTGCGTCGGAACCGGATAAACGTTGTGCTAAAGTTGCTTCCCGTCCCGTGCTAGGTATTCCGTCGCAAGCGCCTGGTTTGCGAAGCTCATATCCATGACCAAGGACGGATGCCCTTCGCCAGCCACCAAGTTCACCAGACATCCCTCGACCAGGGGGTTCTAAAATCGTGTTATATCTTGCCAGTATCTGATATTTTTAGTTATGTCAATAGGTTGTGATACTATTTAGATATCGATTGACCTTGTTAAGAATTATTGGCCAACCCCGATGATCACCCGATCATATATATTGTGGTTTTCCCTTTCTCCTTATTCCGGTTTTCCGGTCAAGGTTTCGTGCCTATACTTTCAATTTCCGAAAAGTGAAGGTTTATAACCGAAATCATAAAAAATACAAATCTCTTGCTAAGAATCCTATCTTTTGATTCCTATTATATCGCCAGATCAAATGGCAAGTCGCTAATATCTCTTAGTCGTTTCCCTGAAATTAATATATCCAGCATATCCAGAATCGCCGGGTTACTTTTTTCGGATGCCGCTGCCTGTAGCTCAGACAATGCAAAGTGGTATACGCAGTCAATGTCGCCTGTTCCCAGGGCGAGTGAAGCAATCCTCTGCGGATAAGGTTCGGCAGTTACGATAACAATATGGGGAGTGTTACCTTTCCGGTTGCGAATCAGGTTTAATCCTTCGGTCCTAACATTTTGAGCCCGGTCACTTCGGATTGTCCATTTGCATGAAATGCTGGCATGCAGGAGAGGCTTTGATGAATTCTCTAGGCGCAAAGGGGTTAAGCTGGCAACATCGTCATTTGACAGCAATTTATCGGAAAGATTTATTTCATTATTGCTTACAGGCATTCGTCCGACGACAATATCAGGACTGATCAGGTAATCTCCAAGGGTCGCACGGAGTTCTTTATGAGCGTGAAGAGTTTCAGATAAATCTGCCAGATGTTCGTATTGTTCAAAATCTTCTATGCGTTTTCCAATACTGAAAATCCAGTTGCCAGGCCGCAAATGTTGCAATTGTGCAAATGCTTTTTCTAAATAGCCTTCCGTAACTTCTTCAAATAACTTGCCGCTGGTCTGACCGGAGGGCTTTTTTCCAGATATTGGAAATTTTATTTGTGAGACAATGCCTTTTGCCAGGCTAACACTCAATTTGCTGTACTTATCAGCATTGTTGGGTATCCCTCGATCATCCACGAACAAAATTTTTTCAAAAATCCTCCGATGATACGCCTCTCTCAAATTCTTCATTGCTGTCATAATTGTCTCTCTGGTTTTTGGAAACCTATGATGTATTCTTCATGCATTCTTGCCTCAATACCGGTATTTCGTTTTTTATTCCACCTGGCTGGCATCATGCGTTTATCACGGTCCAGCCGTCTGATCCCGGTGTGAATATGCTCCAGCCCATTTTGTTCACCAATTTCCTTCAGACATGACTGAATTTCTATGTTCAACCCTCGAATCAGTGAAGTTCCTACGACAATAACGGCAGCACATCCCGGTCTAAGTACCCGATGCATCTCGGATAATGTTCGGCTCATTTCCGAATAGTAGCGATTGAGCACTTTTCCTTTTTTCTGATCCACTGCTGCGAGATTATCTACAATACGTCTGGTATATTCAGGCAAAGACAACATATCGAATCCTGTTATGGTTTCTCCTCCGATATATGTACGACGAATTTTACTTAAAGTGGTGACAGAATGTCCGAGCCAGACGAGGGAGAATTTATGGGCACGCATATAATCTATTGCATTACTGGCATATGGCGGAGATGTTATGATCAGGTCAATACTATGATTCGCCAGCGGGAGGTCCTGTGAATTGGCCTCAAGAATGAGGGAGGCGGTTTGTGTTTGACACGTCAGGTTATTCAGGTTTCGATGTAATCGTTTTGTAAATTCCTCAATGGCAGATTTTGGAATCTTGTCTTTTACACGATGCGGACGAGTGTGAGCCAGATCTCGCGCAAGTGAAACTCCCCCTGATTTGGTAATGATGATGGCAGAGAATATGAGGGTAAAGAGAGTTCTTAGCTTTTTATCTTTGATATTCTCAATTTCGTTTATGAGAGCGATTAATTCAAGCTGCGTAGCAGGTGCGAACCAGTAATTGACAAAAGCCTCTGTCTTTGAATCAAATCTGTTTTTCAAATTTTTTTTAAGCGATTTAACATGGTTTGATAAATTTTGTTTTGCCTTTTTAGCAAGTTCACGCCCTGATACCAGAACGTTGGTAACATCGCCAGCACTTAATTTAGCCAATCCGAGCTGTATAGATAAGGGATCTATATCAGTTCCCACGGCGCGTCGTTCCAATGTCACGGCTTCAACCAGCGTTGTGCATGATCCCATCATGGGATCGAAAACGATATCTCCGGGTTGAGTTAATTCGGTAATAAACACTCTGGGAAGCTGGGGAGGAAATTTAGCCGGAAATGCGTGCCATGTATGAATCGCAGTGGTGTTTTTCTGTCCGTGGAAATCCAGATCCCCCTCAAGCAACCGCAGCAATCGATCACGGTATGAAAGATGTTTCATTCCAGATTTCGGAGGATCAAATGGGAGTTTGATTTGTAACATGGAGTTGTCTTTATTCCATTTATTATTGTAAATCACCAGCAATATATTGTTTTGAAATAATAGACGCAATAAACCTATTTCTCAAGCAGAAAGATAATCCTGCTGAATAAGTATGATGGGCAGTATCGCTTTTCCTATATAAAGCCGATATTTCTCAATAGTTCCGAATCCGTTACAACGGCTTTTACCTCCCTGCGAAATGCGCTGAACCTGTTATATTTTTCATTATAGTATTTATGCAGTATCTTTATAGCCTTGCTTTTTTGCCCCATTGCAGCATAGGCCTCGGCAAGAGAACCCAGCACCTGCGCGGCCCTTTCATAGGCACGCCTGTGCTTGTTGGAGACAATATGCTCGATCCGGCTTTTACCGATTTTTTCAGCCCATTTAAGATATTCGTCGGTCTTGGTTTTTGTATCTTTATTTTGTTTTAATCCTTTAATGATCTCCGTGTAAAAGGATGTGGCCATGCCGTTATGGATTGAAATTCTTCCTGAATAGATTGAACTTTCGGTTGCATAGCCTCTACGCAGGGTTTCTATTGTGCCCGCTTTTTCAGAATGCCCGGCAAGAACCGATAAAACGGATCCGAAAACAACACCCGCATTACTGTGATAAGACCAGCCCACACTTTTTTCTTTTTTGACCATGCTAAATGCTTTTTTCAATTTGCCTGACATTAATAACGTCTTTATGTAAAGTGCTTTTAGATCCCCATCCATTGATTTGCGGCCATTAAAAAAATTACTGACTGCATCGAGTTCCTTATTCCTTACATCCTGTTTTATCGCTTCATTAACAAGATCAAGCAGATTCTGATCACTCGTATGGGAAAAAAATCTTTCCCGTTTTCCAAAAAGCAACTTTTTGGCATTATTTAATTTTTCTGCCGCATCTATCATATATTCCGCAACACTTTCTCTGAACTTGCCTTCTTTCAATGCTTTCAGACCTTCTGTGGCTACTTTAATAATCCCTTTTGTGTCATCTTCTTTTTTCAGAATATTAAGCCAGAATAAATATCCCTGGGGTTGACTGTTTTTCCATTTTCTTGCCAGTCTTGACACGCCGCTGATGCCTTCAAGAAAGTTAACCGTTTCCAGGAGCAAAACAGCGGGCCTGCCTTTTGTTCCTTTTCCAGTTAAAACTTTTTTCCAGGCGGGCAGAAACGATTCCATATCTTGCATCTGGCCGGGCCTTGCCTCAATAACATCTTGCATCATAGGATAATTTTCATCATAATCATTTTCATTGTAAGAATAAAATATGTCGATTTCCATAGCAGCAGCAAATTCACCCAGTCTTTTATCCACATCCGACGTTTCATAAACGCAACGGCAGTATCTTGCCCTGGCTTCCCTGATATCTATTTCATGCCCAAGTGAAAAATATGCATTCTCCTTGATGTGATTGATCAACATGAATAAGGCTTCATATACTTTTCGGGCATCTTCAAGCCTATCATCCAAAAACAGGTTTTCGGCAACAGCAAAGACAGATTCCAAATCTTCAAGCTGATCTTCGCTGACATAATCAGGTTCTTGGTCATAATATCCATCATCTCCCCAGACATCAGGATCATCCCAGTAATCCCCGTGTTCGATGGAATTGATCCTTTCTTCAATACTTTCCTTAAGCGCTTCTATGTCGTTAAGGGTCTGTTCAACCGGGTCTGCTTCAGACACCATTGCCCCTCTTCGACCCGGAAGACACGATTCGATTTTTTCCAGAAATTGGGCTCTGCCAGATGTCAAGACATCCTTTGCAAGACGGATAATAATATCTGTCAGCTCTTCATTTGACAGGGTATCGCAATAGCCAATAATCGTATCCAGATAAGGTTTTAGCGCTATTTTGGATTTTTTCATTTTTTTAAGTTTCCTTTTTCAAACCAATGTCAGCAAATAGGATAAAAGCTTTTCGAATGAATCTGCAGCAAAGAATAAGCTATCAGGCGCATGGTGTCAATAACAGCATATGTCAACAACAGCATGCCAGTTTATTCACATCGACAGGGCCACATCATTTAAACAGGTAATTGCTTGGAATAAATAAAGTTACTAGCTTATGAAAATCATGAAAATTCCAAGCACCAAAATACAAATCTTTTACCCTGTTAGATAATGCTTCGCATTAAATCTACGATTTATTTAACAGGGCAGGCAAATATCAATTACCGAAATTCAAAACAGATAGAATGACGGCGAGACATCCAATAAGTGATTGAAATGTTTTGGTCATTGGAATTTGTAATTTTGATATTGTTTGTAATTTGCGTATTATGATTTGGGATTTTAGTGCCGTATCCGGGAAAGCAAATAGCTTCTATCTGAATCAGTTAGAGTTGACTTTGACGTTTCCTTGAGTGTTATGACAGGTTGACATTTCATTAAAGTTGTTTTAATTTCCTTTTTTTAAACGGAAATTCGGACAACATAATATAGTGAGGTATATGCCATCGAAATTATTACGACAACCAAAATGATGCAGGCGCGATCCGACCGGATGCGCCGTCAGTTTAAAACCATTGTTTTCATTCCTACCATGGGATTTCTCCATGAAGGTCATCTGTCTTTGATTAAAGAAGGCCACAAATATGGAGATGACATCGTAGTAAGCATTTTTGTTAACCCCACACAGTTCGGCCCTGGAGAAGATTTGGAGTCTTATCCCAGGAATCTTGAAAGGGATCTGGTCCTGTTACAAAAAGAAGGGGTAGACGCAGTATTTACCCCTGATGCTAAGGAAATTTACGGCAAGGAATTTCAGACCTATGTAACGCTGGAAAAACTGCCGAATTACCTCTGTGGCGTCTCCAGACCCATACACTTCAGGGGTGTTGCAACGGTTGTTGCCAAGCTGTTCAATACGGTTAAACCGCATGTTGCCGTTTTCGGCCGGAAGGATTACCAGCAGTTTATTGTCGTTCGTCAGATGGTTCGTGATCTCGATTTCGGCATAGAAATAATCGTTACTCCCACGGTTAGGGAGCCGGACGGGCTTGCCATGAGCTCGCGCAATAATTATCTTACCCCCGAACAGCGGATTAGCGCCCTTTCCCTATACAAATCATTGCAAAAAGCAAAGGAGCTTATTAAGAGTGGGATACAAGATGCGGCGACTATTATAGATGAAGTAACAGAGCTGATACTATCATATCCTGAAACCGATATAGATTATATTGCCATCTGCGATACGGAAACACTTGTTGATATCCAGACGATCAATGGACCGGTGCAAATGCTCCTGGCCGTCCAAGTCGGGAAAGCCCGGCTGATTGACAATATGTTACTGAATCCATAGCAGACAAGGTTTTTCATCAAAACTTCAGTAGCTTATAGAAATATTTTGTTACATCTCAATAAATTAATCATTTAATACACCAGAACTTATTGAGAACTTATAATATTTTTTGTTAAAAAATTTACAAAATTTACTTTTTGGAACTTAAATAAGGAGATGCTTTATGGGTAATGAACAATTCTTTTTTACATCCGAATCGGTGACCGAAGGTCATCCGGACAAGGTTGCAGATGCGATATCGGATTCCATTCTCGACGCAATTATTGAAAAGGATAAAGCCTGCAGGGTTGCCTGTGAGACGCTTGTAACCACCGGCCTTGCTTTTATTGCCGGTGAAATTACAACCAGTTGTTATGTGGATATGCCTGAGATTATTCGAAATACAATTCGTGAAATCGGATATCATTCATCTCAGATGGGGTTTGACTGGCAGACCTGCTCGGTCATTACAAGTATTGATCAACAATCTCCGGATATCGCTCAGGGGGTAAACGTCGGTGAAGGACTTTTCAAAGACCAGGGCGCCGGGGATCAGGGACTTATGTTCGGGTTTGCCACCGATGAGACACCTGAATTGATGCCCATGCCGATTATGTATGCCCATAAATTATGCCAGCGTCTTGCCACGGTTCGAAAAAACGGATCCCTTGATTTCTTAAGGCCTGACGGCAAAACTCAGGTGACGATCGAATATGAAAACGGCAACCCGGTAAGGATTGATACCGTTGTTATTGCGGCACAGCACAAACCACATATTACTTACGATGAGTTGAGAGAAGCGATCGTAGAAGAGGTCATAAAAAAGGTGCTCCCCAAGGAGCTAACGGACGGTGACACCCGATACTTTATAAATGCCACAGGCAAGTTTGTGATTGGCGGCCCAATGGGAGACTGCGGGGTTACGGGGCGAAAGATCATTGTTGATACTTACGGAGGCCAGGGGAGTCACGGTGGCGGATGTTTTTCAGGGAAAGATCCTTCCAAGGTCGATCGAAGCGCTTCATATATGGCCAGACATATAGCAAAAAATGTTGTTGCCGCCGGCATTGCAAGAAAATGTGAAGTACAAATCGCCTATGCCATCGGTGTGGCAAAACCTGTTTCCGTGATGGTAGATCTTATGGGAACCGGTGTAATTCATAAACATCGGGTAAAAGAAATTATCAATGAAGTTTTTGATCTAAGACCCGCAGCAATTATTGAATATCTGGACTTGCTGCGGCCAATCTATCTTAAAACCTCAGCTTATGGGCACTTTGGCCGGAATGAACCTGAATTCACGTGGGAAAAAACCAATATGGTGGATGTTCTCAGGGAAAAGGCAGGGCTTTAGGAATTGATGATTGACGAGGTAAAGAATCCTGGTCCATAGGACCAGGCTTTGGTTTGACCCTAAAAGGGTCTGTTATCCTACAAGCCGGACAAGTTAAAAGTGATAAGTGACCTAAAGTGCCTAAAGTTATGGAGTCGCTGCGCTCCGCTGATTTTATATA
>Ga0315544_1000204_pt1 | contig 58878 bp, 57 predicted proteins | sample SalMarSW160130MG_2_FD_202543 | JGI IMG/M metagenome (GOLD analysis project Ga0315544, IMG submission 202543) | Salt marsh sediment microbial communities from the Plum Island Ecosystem LTER, Massachusetts, United States - Salt Marsh Sediment SW1601-130 ...
GAAGAGATCAAACGGCTGGAGCCAAAAGGACTGACGGTCGAGGAAATCACTGGCCTCAGCCTGGAGCCTGGTTAGGGGTATGTAATTGGTAAGGTGCAAGGGGTATGAGTTTAATACGGTTTACAGGATATTAACTCTTTCGTAACCGAGTTGGAATGCTTGTGCTGATCCCTGCCCTCGCTAGCGTGGTATGATTGAATAGGGAGCGGGCGATGAACTATCGTTACGTGGCATTCGACCAAGGGGGGCGGCGCGTCGAGGGGCAGATCGACGTGATCGACGAGGCAGCGGCGGAGGAAGTGCTATGGGGCCAGGGCCTCACCGTGGCCAAGCTGGCGCCGGCCCGCAAGCAACTCACGCTGTACACGGCGTTTCCCACCTTCTTTGGCGTCAAGCGCGCCGACCTGATCGTCTTTTCACAGCAACTGGCCACCCTCCTCGCCTCGGGCATTGCCATCCTGCCAGCGCTCCAGATGCTATCGAAGCAGACGTCCAAGCGGGCGCTGCGCGAAACGCTCCAGGAGATCGTCCTTAGCCTGGAGCAGGGGCAATCGCTTTCGGCGGCCATGGCAGCTCACCCTCTTGCCTTCCCCGATATCTACACCCGCACCATCACCATCGGCGAGCGCACCGGCAACCTGGAAGAGGTGCTGCGCCAGTTGGCGGTTTACCTGCAGCGGGAACAGACGCTAATGCGCAAGCTCCGCGACGCGCTCACCTATCCCGTCTTCGTCGTCATGGTGGCTATCGGCGTGGTCATCTTGATGCTGACGACGGCCCTGCCCCCTATGGTCTCGCTGTTCGAGTCCTTCGCAACAGAGTTGCCCCTGCCCACCCGCATCCTGATCGCCTCCAGCAACTTTGCAACGAGCTATGGAGTATACGTCCTGTTCGGCGGGCTGATCCTGGCCGGCGGATCGGCCCTGTGGCTCAGGCAGCCAGCCGGTCGCCGCGTGCGAGATGCGGTGCTGCTGCGTGTACCTCTCATGGGCCAAGTCGTTCTGCAAGGACAGCTTGCCCGCTTCGCCCGCACGGCCTCCGTGCTCGTCCGCGCCGGGCTGCCGCTTTCAGAAGTAATAGAGCTGGTGGTGCACACCACCGGGAACGTGATCGTGGCCGAGGCGCTAGATCGGGCGCGGGTGGCGCTGCTGAGCGGGCGGGGCCTTTCCGATCCGCTTTCGGCGGAGAAACTTTTCCCCTCACTGCTATCGCAAATGGTGCGGGTGGGGGAAGAGACCGGTACGTTGGAGGAGAACCTGGAGACGCTGGCCAATTTCTACGAGGAAGAGGTGGAAAGAAGATCGCAACTCCTGGTCTCGCTCGCAGAGCCGGCGCTGACGATTTTCATCGCTGGGATGGTTGGCTTCATCGCCGTCGCCATGGTGATGCCGATGTACTCGATCTTGTCGCAAATCAAGTAAAGCTATGAAGAGGCTGGATCATCTCAACCGTCCGGTCGGCTGTGGGGTTTGGGTGGTGGGATTGCTCGCGGCGCTTTTCGCCGCCGAGTGGCTGTTGCTCTGGTTGGTGGTGCAGATGCTGCCGCTGGAGCAATTGCCTTTGGCCGTGCTCGTCGTCGCCGTCTTGACGATCGTCGTGGGATCGGGCGTGGTGTACTTTCGCGTGCAGCGGAGGTTGCGGTGAGGCAGGCAAGCAGCAGGTGGCAGGTGGCAAGTGACAAGCAGCAGGTAAGTCCGCAATCGGCGGTGCGCAATGCGCAGTCGGGCGACAGCCTGGTCGAAGTGCTGGTGGCGGTGGCGATCATCAGTGCGGCACTGGTTATCCTCGTCGCGTCGCTTTCGACCGGCGCTTTCGGCGTGCGCGCGGCCAACCGTCTGACGACTGCTACGAATTTGGCTGCCGCGCAGTTGGAGACGATCAAGGGGGCTCCCTACAACCCAGCAGGGTATCCCAGCATAGATCCTTCCCGTGTCGTAGTCAATAGCCAGGTGATCACGACTGGGCTTCAAATAGTGACGGTGACTGTTTCCTACGAAGGTGGCGATCTGACGGTGAGTAACTACAAGGTAGACCGATGAGGCGGGAGGCAAGAGGCAAGGAGTGTTTGCGCGTCACCTTTCGCGCTGCACATTTTGCGCGCGGCTTCACGCTGGTAGAGCTTCTGGCCGTGATCGCTATCCTTGCCATCGTGCTCGGTGTCCTGGCGGCGATCCTGCTGCAGTTTATGGACGTCACCCGGGCGGGCAACGACCAGATGACGGTGGACGGCGATCTGCGCAACACAGGGCTGTGGCTGGCGCGGGACGGAAGCGAGGGCCAGACGTTTACCGGCGCGGCGGGCTGCGATACGTTCGTCTTCGATACCGGACCCGATCACGACACGGTGTACACCTACACGCTGAGCAGCGGTGAACTGTGGCGCAACGACGGCTCCTCGTCCATACGCGTGGCGCGGCACGTCAGCGATGTGGTGTGCCCGACGGGAACGGTCACGGGCACCGTCGCCATCACCGTCTTCTCCACCGTTGGCGATCTTTCGGCCAGCCAGACGTACACGGTGGCGCTGCGGGTGCGGTGACCCGGAAGAGGTGATAGGGGGTAGGGGGACCGAAGAATGGAAGCAAGGGGTAAGAAGTCAAAGGGAATCCTTCGGGATGAAAGCGGACAAGCAGTGGTGATCGCGCTGGTGGCGCTGGCGCTGGGGATCCTGTTGGTGTCCGGCTTTCTGTACTACGTCAGCACCAGTCAGCGGGCCAGCCGGGGCGCTCGCGAGCAGACCGTCGATCGCTATTCGGCCGACAGCGGGATAGAGCACGCCATCTGGCGGCTGACCTACGAACCCGGCTTCACCCAGACGCTCGAAAGCGGCGCGCCGGTCACCTACACCATCGACATCAACGGGCAGACGGTGGCGATCACGGTGACGCGGGTGCTTACCCCATGATTCTCCCGCGCGCCTGCGAGAAGGGTGGGGAGTGACGCAAGAATGTGCAAGAGATATTTGCTGACGATTGCGCTTTGTGTGGTTCTGATGGGCTTAAGCGTAAGCTCGTCTGCCGGAGGCTGGCCCGCGTCTGTTCGAGCTGCCCCGCTGTTGCAGGCCCCTGTCAACGACGATTTCAACAATGCCTTCAGCATCGCTACTACGCCGTACACCAACAGTCAGGACACGACGCAGGCGACGACGGCCGTAGACGATCCGGTGTTCCAGTCGTGCGGGACGGGGAGTGGCAGTCGCCACTCGCGCAGTGTGTGGTATCGCTTCATTGCTCCGAGCGACGGCAATCTGCACGTCGATACCAGCGGCAGCAACTACGACACCGTGTTGGCGGTGTGGACCGGCCCGCGAGGCTCGCTGTCCATCGTCGCCTGCCACGACGACGTCAGTTGGCCTGCCAATCCCACGTCCTCTGTGGACGTAAGCGCCACCGCCGGGACCGTTTACCACATTGAGATCGTCGCCTACGGCAGCGGCAGCGGCGGCAACCTGACGCTCAACGCCGACTTTGTCGCGGGGAATCCCGTGAAGACCCTTTACTTTCACAACCTAGCCGCACCAGTGACTATCGTGGACGGTACCAGCACGACCGAGATCTTGGACCGGCAACAGGTGTGGGGCGGTGAGGCGACGGTGACGTTCGATAACTCACCCACCTACTTCTCCTACCTCTATCCCGGCTTGCAGAGGGATTTGGGGTTGCAGGGAACGGTCAGGGGCTCCCTCTACATCGAAGCAGACAATAATCAAGACTCCAATGTCACCGTGAGCCTCATCGATCTGACCCCCGGCGGCTCTACGACCACCATCGGCTCCGACACGGTGGCCGTCCCTCGCAACAGCGATGGCTGGTACGCCTTTACCATTTCCTCTGTGTATTACACCGTGGCTCAGGGACACGCTGTCGTCGTGGGGATGAGGACAGCGGCCGGTAACCAGGACGTCACGCTACACTACGACTCGGCGACGTACAACTCCCGCGTCGAGCTGCCCGTCACGACCTACGTAGACGTGGAGAATGTGCAGACCGCCAGCACCTGCCATCCCGAAGGCTCCATCACGTTTAGCCAGGGACAGGGGATGACAGTCACAGCCCGCGTCTCCGATCCCTTCGGCAGCTACGACATCGACGGAGCCGCCGTCCAGATCACCGATCCGGGGGGAACGCCCGTCGCGCCGGAGACGGCCATGACGCCGGTGGTTACAGCCAGCGACGCCATCACCTACCGATACGTCTACGCGATCCCCTCCGGTGCCACCTTGGGACTCTACACCACCGTCGTCACCGGCACCGAGTCCAACGGCGTCGTGGATGCCGGCAGCCTCGTCTTTGCCGTCCAGAGCCCTGTCACCCTGACCGTCTCCCTCTCTGCAGCGCCGTTGGCGGCCGACATCGGGGACCCCATCACGGTGACGATGGTCGTCACCAACAGCGGCCAGGCGGCGGCGCAGAACGTGACGCCTTCCATCCTGACGTTGGGCGGCACGGGGTCGGCGGCGCCGGTCTCTGGCCCTGCCCCGGCCTTTGCGAACATTCCCGGCGGGGGGACGCTCTCCTTCACCTGGGTCTACACCGGCACGGCCATCGGCACAGTGAACTGGACGGGCAGCGCGTCAGGGAGCGACGCCAACTCCTGCGCGTCCGTTTCCTCGGCCTCGGCCACCTCCAACGACGTGCAGGTGATCCCCGACCTGCGGATGGAAGTGGGGACGGTGAGCGGCGTGGGCGAGAGCTGGGTCACGGTCAATCTCGGCAACACCTACAGCGATATGGTGGTCGTGTGCACGACAAACAACGACAGCAGCTCACCCCCACTGATCGTCCGGGTGCGCAATGCCTCCGGGTCCAGTTTCCAGGTGCGACTGCAGCGGCCCAGCGGTGGGACGCAGACCACCCGTTCGGTGCACTATCTGGTGATCGAGGCCGGCGCCTACACGCTGCCCGACGGGCGCCGGATCGAGGCACAGAAATACACCTCCACCGTGACGGACGGGTACAACGCTTCCTGGGTCGGGCAGCAGCAGACCTATTTGCAGACCTACGCCACCCCTGTTGTCGTGGGCCAGGTGATGAGCGCCGACGATCCGGCGGAGGACTGGTCGGTCTTCTGGGCGCGAGGTTCATCTCAGGGCAATCCTCCCGATGCCAGCAACCTGTGGACGGGCAAGCACGTGAGCAAAGATACGGACACCACGCGGGCGGACGAGACGGTGGGGTTCGTCGTCATCGAGCAGGGCTACGGTGACATCTACGGTGTGGAGTACGAGGCCTGGCTTGGCACGGACTCAGTGGAAGGGGTGGATAACTCACCGCCGTATCCCTACACCTTCCAGCGGGCCTTTGGTTCAACCCCTCAGTTGGCGCTGGTCTCGCAGGCGGCGGAGGACGGCGGGCATGGCGGTTTTGCCATCCTGTACGGCAGTAACCCGCTGCGGCCCACCGGCATCGACTTGGCCATCGACGAGGATCTGAGCGGGGGCACCGACCGCACCCACACGACCGAGCAAGTCGCCTACCTGGTGTTCGAGAGGCCATTTGTGCTCGGCGACAGACCCTTCTTGCACATCTTGAAGGAGGCGGAGGGATCGGGTGGTCTCGTCCTGCCCGGCGACACGCTGGTCTACACGGTGGATTACGCCAACTATGGCCTGATGCCTGCCACTGCTGTCGTCCTCACCGACACACTGCCTCCCGAAACCATCTTCGGGAGTGCGTCCACCGGCTGCATCCACGACGGCAGCCCGGCCGATGGCCTGGTCACGTGTCTCATCGGCACCCTGAACCCGGGCGACTCGGGCACCGTCTCCATCACCGTCACCGTGGATCCCGGCCTCATCGCCAACACGACTCTGACCAACACCGTCGTCATCGACAGCGCCGAGGGAGCGAGCAACACGGCCTTTGCCTACACGCCCGTCACTGCCCTCAACCTGCTGAAGTTGGAGACGCTGACAACCACAGTGGGCAGCGCCTGGATCACCGTCACGCTCAGCAACACCTACAACGACATGGTGGTGGTCTGTGCCCCCAATTACAGCAGTGCCTCGCGCCCCATGATCACTTGCGTGCGTAACGCCTCCGGCTCCAGCTTCGAGCTGCAGCTCCAAAACCCCGGCGACGGGAGCCCCGTCACGGCGAGCCCGGTGCATTGTATCGTCATAGAGGCCGGGGCCTGGATCCTGCCCGATGGGCGTAAGATCGAGGCGCAGAAGTACACCTCGACGGTGACGGACAGCGACAGTTCCTGGGTCGGAGAGGCGCAGAGCTACTTGCAGAGCTATACCAACCCGGTCGTCGTGGGTCAGGTGATGAGTGCTAACGACCTCGACTGGTCGGTCTTCTGGGATCGCGGGTCGTCGTCAGGGAATCCACCTGACGCCACCCGCTTATGGACTGGTAAGCATGTGGGCGAAGACACGGACACCAACCGAGCCAACGAGACAGTGGGGTTTATCGTCATCGAGCAGGGCTACGGGAGCATCGGCTCCGTGGCCTATGAAGCCTGGCTGGGAGGGGACTCCGTGCAGGGGGTAGCCGATTCGCCGCCATATGCTTACACTTTCAATCAGCCCTTTGCCTCAACGCCCCAGGTGGCGCTGGCTTCGCTGGCGGCGATGGATGGCGGCAATGGCGGCTGGGCGATTTTGTACGGAGCGAATCCCCTCAGTGCCAACTGGATCGACCTGGCCATCGACGAGGATCAAATTGGCGATAGTGAGCGCAACCACACCGCTGAGCAGGTGGCTTACCTGGTGTTCGCCGAGCCGGTGGTGATACGGCCTACTCACGACCTCTACATCGTCAAGGTGGACAGCCCTGACCCGGTTGCCCCTTCCAGCAATCTCGTATATACTCTAACGTATACGAACACCAGCGTGATGACGACGACGAACGTGGTCATCACCGAGACATACGACGGAAACGCGAACTTTGTCTCGGCCAGCCCACTGCCCGACGTGGGGAACAACGTGTGGCGGGCCGGTACTCTGGGACCGGGCGAATCGGGCACCATCGTCATCACCGTCACGGTCGATAGCGGCCTTCCCGATGGAACGATCCTGTCCAACGCGGTGACGATCGATAGCGACCAGACGGAGCCGTTTACCTACGTCGCGCTGACGACCTTTACGGCCCCACCAATCTATCTTATTGAGGCTCGGGCGGGACCTGTAACCATTCGAGTGCTTGTCCGGCTGAACGGAAGTCGGTTGAAGATACTTTCCTGGGAGGTTCTGCGGCAGTGAATAAACGCACCCTTGCCATTGTCGGCGCTGCCGCTGGCGCAGCGCTGATCCTGCTCGCCTACGTGCTGATCGTGCGCGCCATCGCTGGCGAGCGGCAGAGGCAGGCCGCTCTCGAGACCCAGATCGAGCCGTTCGAGACCGCGCTGGCCGCGCAGCAGCAAGGGGCTGACGTGCTGCCAACGCGCGAGACGGAACTCAAGATCCTCCAGACGGAGCTGGCAGCGATCCAGTTCGCTTTCCCTAGCGAGGTGGATAGCACCGAGGTGCTGAACTATGTGATCACCTCTGCCAGGGAGAGCGGCGTCTCCCTGCAGCAACTGGAGGCCCAGGAGCCTATCACCGAGGCGATCGGCGAAGATGTCTACCGCCTCTACGCCTACGACGTGGAGGTCGAAGGAGGGCTGGAGGCCACGTCCGCGTTCATGGCTGCCCTGGAGCGCAAGGCCATTGAGACGATGGGGGTGGATCGGATTTACATGGAGGCCCCACCAACGCCCGGCGTCTATAGAACGGAACTGGTGGTCCTGGTCTACGTCCGCCCCGGCGTGGAGAAGGGGAGTTCGGAGTAGCGGCGGAGGTGTTCCCGCGCGCTTGCGGACCAGGAAACGAGCGGAGAGTGCTGCGTGACTTTGCCAGCCATCATCACCATCGGCAGCCAGAAGGGTGGAGTGGGCAAAACGACCACCTGCGTCTCGCTGGGGGTCGCGCTGACCGAGATGGGCAAGCGGGTGCTGCTGATCGACCTGGACCCTCAGGCCCATCTCACGCTTTCGTTGGGGCTGGAGCCTGCGGGATTGCAGCAGGCGATCCTGGAAGCCATCGTGGGCGACGTGCCTCTGGCGAGCGTCGTTCACAGAACCGATATACCGACACTCGACGTGGTACCCACCAGCGAGAGTCTGGCCCTGTTGGAAAGGCAGCTCTACGACCATCCCAAGTACGAGTGCCTGCTCAGGGATTGTATCGGCGCGATGGAGACCGGAAGCTACGACGCGATCCTGATCGACAGCCCACCGTCGGTTGGCACGCTGATGTTGAACGCCCTTACTGCTGCCGAGCTATTCATCATTCCAACCCAGTGCGAGTATTATGCCGTCCGCTCCCTGCGGCGCGTGCTGCAACTGGTGCGGCTGGTGCGAGAAAAGACCAATCCGCAGCTGGCCTACCGTGTGCTTATCACCATGCTCGATCGACAGAACCGGCTCTCCGCCGTCATTCGGGAGCAACTGGAGCAGTGGCTTTCCAACGGGTTGTTGAACACGGTCATTGAGATGGATCCCAAGCTGCGGGAGAGCGCTGCCCTCGGCCAGCCCATCACGCGCTACGCGCCACAGTCGCCTGGAGCCGCACAATATCGCGCGTTGGCCCAGGAATTGGTGAGCTATGAGTAACGACGATCTCAAGAACCAGGTTGGGGATCTGTTTTCCAGCGAAGATGCTCCCCCCGCGCTCGACGGTCTTTTCTCCGGCGTGGACGCCCCTCCCGTGAAGGTCAAGGGGGAGGCCGGACGACCCGCCAGCCCGGTTGGGGAGAAGGGCAAGCCAGTCAAAAAGGGGAAGCCACGTCGGAAGGGGCCCGGCCTGGGCCTGAAGTTATTCGGCCAGGAACGGCTGACGTTGGGCGTGGAGGCAGACGAGGTGCGCCTGCTGGTCTCGCGGGGGCAGCGTGTGCTGCGCTGGGACCGCATCGCGTTGCCGGCGGGGACCTTGCGCAGCGGGCAGGTGGTCCAGTTGGACGTTTTCGAGGAGACGGTCGCCGCCCTGCTCGAGCGGGCCGGCGCGCCGCGCAAGAAGGCCATCGCCAGCCTGGGAGGGCAGCGAGCGCTGGTGCGCGTCATCACCATGCCGGCAGTTTCCAGCCGCATGCTGGGCGAGGCCGTGCAGCGAGCCGCCCGCCGCGAGCTGCCGCTGCCGCTGGATGAGATCTATCTCTTCTGGCAGGTGCTCGGCGACCGCAGCGGCTCGCGCCTGCAGGTCTTTCTCCTCGGCGTCCCACGTGAGGCGGTGGATAGCTGCGTCGTCGGGTTGCGCGGTGCAGGCGTGCGGTTGCAGGCGATGGACCTCAAGCCGCTGGCTCTGGTGCGGGCGGTCAACCTGCCCGACGTGATCCTGGCCGATCTGGAGACGCAGGCGGAGAGCGTGGTGCTGGTGCGCGAATTCGTACCCATCATCGTTCGCTCCGTCGCGCTGCCCGGCGAGGGCGAGCGCGACCCGGCGGAGCGGGCGGAAAACTTGGTCGCCGAGATCCAGCGCACCCTCGACTTTTACAGCTCGACCCGGGCGTCGGAGCATGCCCCCTGGTCGCCCGTCGTCTGCCTGACCGGCGCGCTGGGGGTCGAGGAAGAGGTACGCGCGCGGATCGGGAGCCAGTGGCCGCTGGTCGATCCGGCCCCGCCGCTCTTGCTGCCCGAGGAGCTTCCCCTGTTGTCGTACCTGGCGAACGTCGGCTTGATGCTGAAACGCTCGCCATGAGGCAGACTTCCGGGGTCCAGAGGATAACAGAATGGCCCAACCACAGCCTATCGACGTCAACATCCTGCCGGATCGATACCGTCCGGCCCAGGTTCAATCGTCGGTGTCCATCGCCATCCTGGCGGGGGCGGCGTTGCTCTTCGGGTTGATGCCCGTCTACGCCATCCTCGTGAGGGAGCGGAACGAGACGGCAGCCGTCGAGGCCCGCCTCGATCAGGTGAAAGCGGCCCTGGCTCAGAGCAGCGCAGGGGCCGGAACGCTGGAGAGCATCACTCAGCAGATCGATCAGATCCGCGAGCAGATCGCGCAGCTCGAGACGCAGCTCGAGACCGTGGGGGAGGGAAGTCCCTCGCGCTCGGAGGCCATCGCGGCCATCGCTGGCTCGCTGGCAGGAGAGGTAGAGATCACCAGCATCCAGCAGCAGGAGAGCAATACGTTTGTCGTGACCGGCAGGGCCGGCGACGAGACACTGGTGCTGGACTATGCCGAGGCTTTGCAGATCCGCACCCTCGACCCCGAGACCGACACGAAATTCGCCAACGTGCGCATCCTCTCGATCATGGACGAGGACCCTCTGACGTCGGTCGTCATCTTTTCGATCGCAGTGGAGCAGTAGGACATGGCGGCGGGATTTCTGGCGATAGGATGGACGCTCCTGGGGGCAGTAGTAGGCAGCTTCCTCAACGTCGTGGCCGACCGACTGCCCGCGGGCGGCTCACTCCTCTCACCACCCTCCCACTGTGAAACGTGTGGTCGCCGATTGAGAGCGCTGGAGCTGGTGCCGGTCCTGAGCTACCTGGCGCTGCGCGGCCACTGCTCCACCTGCGGCGCGACCGTCAGTGTGCGCCTCCTGGCGGTAGAGCTGGGGTCCAGCCTCCTCTTTGCACTGGCGGCCTGGCGCGTCACCCCCGCCGACCTGGGCAGTTGGGCGGCGCTCCTCCTGACGAGCGTGTACCTGGCCGTGCTGCTGGTCGTCACCGTCACCGACCTGGAGCACGGGCTGATCCTGGATAAGGTGATCCTGCCGGCGGTGGTGCTGGGCGTGATTGGAAGTCTGTTGGCGGGGTGGCCGGGGCTGGGGCGCCACCTGGGGGGCGGGGTGCTGGGGGCAGCCGTCATCGCCCTCATCATCTGGATAGTACCCGGCGGGATGGGCTGGGGCGACGCCAAGCTGGCCGGGTTCGTCGGCCTGGTGACCGGGCTGCCTGGCGTGCTCTTCGCCCTCTTCGTCGCCTTCATCTCCGGCGGGGTCGTGGCGGGGTCGTTGATGGCGACAGGGCGTCGTAAGCGCGGCGAGACGATCCCGCTGGGGCCATTCCTGGCTTTCGGCGGCGCGACGGCCCTGCTCTTCGGCGCAGAATTGCTGAACGCTTTCTATGCGCTGGCAGCGCTCCTATCCTGAACCGCCAAGGCGCAAAGGACGCGAAGGGGATTGGGCCTAAAGACCTGACGAAAGGCATCGAGCGTATGGTCAATGGCCTGTAGCGATTGGACCACTGGAGCCTGGAACCAGAGAAACTTACGTTCTTGGCGTCTTTGCGGTAAGTCTACACTCTCGTGATGTCCACTATGACTGGGATTGAACGACTCCTCCACGAAATGCTCGAACGCAGCGCCTCCGACCTGCACCTCAAGGCCGACCATCCGCCGGTGCTGCGCGTCCACGGCCAGTTAGTGCCACAGCGCGACTGGCCCGTCCCCGACGAGGCGATGCTCCAGCAGATGCTGGACCAACTCGCGGACGAGGCGCAGCGAGAGGCCTTTGCCCGCGACCTGGATCTGGACTTTGCCTACGAGCTGGGCGCGGAGGCCCGCTTTCGCGTCAACGCCGCCCGTCAACAGGGTGGCATCTACCTCACGCTGCGGGCCATCCCGCGGGAGGTGCCCCTGCTGGCGGACCTGGGCCTGCCGGGGGTGTGCGCTCAACTGGCCACCCTACCACGTGGGCTGGTGCTGGCCACCGGCCCCGCCGCCTGCGGCAAATCCACCACCCTGGCGGCGATGATCGAGCACGTCAACCGCACCCTTGCCCGGCGCATCATCACCGTCGAGGACCCCGTCGAGTACGTGTTCGAGGACGAGCAGAGCGTGATCACCCAGCGGGAGGTAGGGCGGGACGCGCGCTCCTTTGCGGAGGCGCTCAAGCGCGCGCTACGGCAGGACCCAGACGTGGTTATGGTGGGCGAGATGCGCGACCTGGAGACGATATCGGCGGTACTGACGGCGGCAGAGACCGGTCACCTGGTGCTGGCGACGCTTCACACCTCCAGCGCGCCGGAGGCGGTGGACCGCATCGTGGATGTTTTCCCGGCGGGCCAGCAGGCGCAGGTGCGCACCCAGTTGGCGATGACGCTGGCCGGGGTGCTCGCTCAACGGCTGGCGCTGCGCGCCGATGGAACGGGCCGCTTCCCCGCCTGCGAGGTGATGGTCGGCACGCCCGCCATCCGCAACCTGATCCGCGAGGGCAAGACGCCCCAGATGACGAGCGCGATGCAGACCGGTAAGGAGCACGGCATGCAGACGCTCGATCAGGCGCTGCGCGACCTGTATCGCAATCACGTCATCTCTTTGGACGAGGCGCTGGTGCACACCGGGGACCCGGAGAATTTCCGGCGGCTGCTGGGCGGATAGCGGCGGGATGGAGCGGCGATGGGAGGTGGTGATGGGCGGAGAAATGTAACAAAAGTGTAACGCAAGCGTAATACGCTTCTTAAGGAAAGCGTACTACAATTGGAGACAGATCAATCCTTTAACATTCATATCAGTACCGTGCAGGGTATTAGCAGATCCCATAGTAGGAGGTAGGAAAAATGAAAAAGGAGCGCGGTTTTACGTTGATCGAGTTGTTGGTGGTCATCGCCATCCTGGCGGTCCTGTTCGGGGTGACGGCCCTGGCGCTGACCAACGTGGGCAGTAACGCGATGGCGGAGGTCAAGAAGGCGGAGACGGACGTCGTGCAGACGGCGGTCGATGTGTGCGACGCGATGAGCAGTTGCACACCCGGCACTGCTACAGACGAGCAGGTCGGTCCTGCTACCAGCGGCGTCGGCGCCTACCTGCGCCGCACCTCTGAGTATTGCTACACCTGGGGTGCCAACCTAGTGGTCGCCCTGGATGAAACAGGCACCTGCCCGTAGGCTCGACAATGTGTGAAAGCATTAGCTACCAGGCCAGTGTGAACTAGCCTGGTAGCTAAACTTACGTCTCAGCCTCCCCGAAGGCTTGAAGCTTTCGGGGAGGTTATTGTTTGCTGTTGTTGCCTTCAGAGGGGGGCGTGCTACAATTGTGTTGGCGGATCGATGGGTCGCAGGTTGGTGGAAAGGAGCGCGTGTAGAATGGGCGCTATGCAAGAACAGTACATCGTTGGCACTATGGAGTTGTTCAAAAACAACTTCGTAGTTTGACTATCAGTGAGAAATCATCCTGAGCCCGTCGAAGGATGATTCCGAGCAGTTTTGGGCTGCAGGGGCCGCGAAAGTCGCCCTTCGACGGCTCGACTGAGTTCGCCGAAGTCAGGCTCAGGGTGACTTTTGCTTGCGCTGAAAAGTGCGAAGTTAATTTTGAACGGGTACTATGGGCAAGAAAACGAGCGTCATCCTCTCGCTTGAGCAGTATCGACAACTGATGGAGGACCTGCACGATCTGGCCGTGGTAGCCGAGCGTCGCAGTGAGGACCCCATCAGTCTCGAGGAGATGAAACGACGACTGGAGGAAGATGGCATCCTATAAGATCGCCTTCAAGCCGTCCGTTGAAAAGGACTTGAGGTCATTGTCCAAATCACTCCTCTCGTGTGATGAAGCGCATTGGGAAACTGGAGACCGACCCTCTCCCTCGACAGGCAGTCAAGTTGTCCGGCACCGAGCAGTTGTACCGCGTTCGAGTGGGCGATTATCGCATCATATACGACGTTGACACACAGGATAAACTCGTGACGATACATTACGTGCGGCATCGCCGTGAGGGGTGCCGCGCGCTTTGAGGCGATTGAGCACGCGCGCGAGATTTGTGGCCGGCGTGGGGTTTGATTGAATCTCCCCGAAGGCTTGAAGCTTTCGGGGAGGTTGCTTGTTCGCTATCACGCGGGTGGTTTCTCTTGTGGGCGTGGTTGGTTTGGAGAAGCGAGCGGCGTTCCGCCTGGGATTTCAGGCCCGTTTATCCGGTAATCAGCGTTCGTATCTCCTCCACGAAATCCCTGGCAAAGGCCAGCGCCTGCTCCACCTCCTGGCGCGAGACCAGCCCCACGGTCTCGTAGACGAGGCGATTGCGCTTGCGCCGCATCTGGTCAAACAAGGCAACCTGCTGCGTGCGCGCAGGGCCGAGCATGTCCTCGCAGAAGCGCACGACCGTACAGTGTTGCTCCGGACCGCGAGGACGGAAGCCCTCGTGCAACATCAAGGCCCGCCCGGCCTGGAGGGCGGCGTTGTAGATGATGTTAAACGCCCAGTCCAAATCCTCGTCTATGACCTTCTCCGCTGTGATCAGATCGCGGGCGGCCACCTGCAGCAGCTTTTCTGTCTCCTGTCGTTTGGCCTGATAGGGCTTAATCCGACCCTGCCTGAGCAAACTCTCGTAAGGCATTTTCGTCTCCAATCAGCATCACCTTTGGACCGGTCAGTACGTTTTCGGTGAAAGGATCGCCATCCGCCAATCTCTGGGCCAGTTCCAATCTAGTGAGCGCCAGGTAATTGATCTGCCGTCCCAACTGATCCTCAAGGCGGGCGATCACTGCCGAGAACGGGAGTAGATTGATCTCTCCCACGAGCATCAGATCTATGTCGGAAAAGGCATCTTCTTCGCCAGCGGCCACAGAGCCGTAGATGAAAGCCCATTCCACCGTCCCCAAGCTCTCGGCCTCGAAAGCCGCCCGCAAGGCCTGGCCCATGCCGGAGGTTTTCATGACAATGCGCTCGAGCTCGTCAAAGATGGGGAAATCGCGATTGAGCCGGTAGTACTTGATGCCAGCATCATGCTCGCTAACGAGCAGGCCGATGCGTTCCAGGTTATTCAGTTCCTGCCAAACGGCGTTATAGTGCTCCGCGACTTGCCTGGCCAAACGCCGTGCGTAGAACTGCCCTTCGGGATGGGTAAATAAGTGGGTGAGCAGCTTTACCCGTACCCTTGACGAGAAGATAGCCTGCAGCATGACTTGTCTCCTGGCCCAACACGCAACCCAATCTGACCATAAAGCTTGGTCATTATATCACCTTTTTTGGTCACGAGCAAGCTGAGCGAGAGGTTGGGGGGAGGGTGAGGGTTGATATTGCCTTGACACGGCCTGGATGCCACCTATAATCTCCACCAGGCTTGCTATGGAAACAAAACGCGGGATCCTCGCTTTGCTCCGTTTCGACCGCGCTGCCCCGGCGCTGCTCGCAGTTCTCGTGCTGGGCGGTTGCGTGTGCTCTCCCGCGCCGTCTGATGGGGTCGGCGGCAGCCCCGGCCCCCGGCTGTTCTACCTGCACGACCTCGACCTGGGGAACTGGCAAGTGTTCATCCTCGTCCCCGGCGGGGGCCACGGCCCGGCGCAGTTGACCGACGCGCCGCACGGCGTGCTTGATTACGCCGTCAACGCCGACGGCACCGCCATCGTCTACGCCGCGCTGCGGGAGGACGGCGGCGCCGACCTGTGGGTAATGGACGCCGACGGGAGCGACGGGCGGCGGCTGCTGGCGTGCCCCGAGGCGCAGTGTGCCGCCCCGGCTTGGTCGCCCGATGGCCGCCGCATCGCCTACGAGCGGCGCGAGGCGGCAGGCGATGGCTTCGGCGCTCCCCGCATCTGGCTGCTCGATCCCGGAAGCGGCGAGACGACACCCTTGTTTGCGAACGAGGAGAGGACCGGCTTCGCCCCGCGCTGGTCGCCCGATGCCCAACGCCCGCGCTTGGCGTACGTCGATGAGGCAGAGTCCGCCGTCCGCATCTACGATTTCGGCGACGGAAGCTCGACGCTGGTCCCCACGGCTTCCGACCTGCCCCCCACCTGGGCGCCAACGGGCGACAGGGTACTCGTCGCTGACGCGCGGATATCGGATGTGGGGATAGTCTCCCAGCTCTGGCTGGCCGACGTGGATGGTGGCACGCTGGTCAACGTCAGCGGCGGCGACGAGGCGCTGGTGCAGGACGTGTGGCCCGCCTGCTCCCCTTCGGGCGAGTGGATCGCCTTCACGCGCCGGGTGCTGGCCGGCGAGGAGGCCACGCTAGGCCACCAGCTCTGGCTGATGCGTCCCGATGGCAGCGGTGCGCACCCATTGTTGGTCGATGCCACGGCCACGTTCAGCCGGGTTGCCTGGCGGCTCGACGGCGGCGCACTGGCCTACGTGCGGCGGCCGCTGGCTGCCCCTGGCGCCCGCCCCGAGCTGTGGCTGCTGGAGCTGCCGGACGGCGAGACGACGCTGCTGGCCGAGGTCAGCACCGCGCCCGCCTGGGTGCCGTAGTTGTTCTGTGATTTGACAGGGCAGCAGTGTTGCACTATAATCTCTAGCTGAAAGAATTTTTCATTAACGGACTTTGATGATAGAGTGGGAACAACGTCTTGCTGATGCAGGTCGCCGCATCACTATGTCTCGGCAGGCTGTGATGCAAGTGCTGCAAGAGGCGTGTGCTCCGCTCCTGCCGCAGGAGATTCTAGAGCAGGGGCAAAGGATACGCCAGCAGTTGGGGCTGGTCACCGTCTACCGCACGCTGGCGCTGTTGATGGAGTTTGACCTGGTGCGCCGCGTCCACCGTGATGATGGCTGCCACGGCTACGTGTTGGCTTCGCCAGGGCACCAGCACCACGTCATCTGCGAACGCTGCGGCAGCGCAGCCGAGTTCCCCGGCGGCGACGACATCCAGGCGCTGATCGAGCAGGTCGAAACAGGCACCGGCTACCAGGTGGATGATCACCTGCTTCAATTGTTTGGGTTGTGTCCTGACTGTCAAGGGCAGAGGACGTAGGCAGCAATGGTTTCTTTTTGCCTGGAATTGAAAAAGTTTTCCAATAAAGAGGAAAAGCAGTGAAAAGAGTCGCCTTCTCGCTACTTGAAGCTTTGGTCATCTTGTCGCTGCCGATGTTCGCCGCCAGTGGTTGTCAATGCGGAAAGTCGCAGGAACTCGAACATGCGCATCCCGCCGACGAGATGCCGTCCCTCTCACCGGTTGCCCTGGGCGAGGGGGAGAAGCTACGCATCGTCGCCACCACGAGCATCGTCGCCGATGTGGTGCAGAATGTCGGCGGCGACCGGATCGACCTGACGGCGCTGCTGCCGCTGGGGGCCGACCCGCACGCCTTCGAGCCGACACCGCAGGACGTGGCGGCGGTGGCCGGTGCCCACGTCGTGTTCGTCAACGGCGCAGGGCTGGAGGTGTTTCTGGACGATCTCCTGGAAAGCGCGGGGGAGAACGTCGCCGTTGTCCCCGTCTCCCATGGCGTCGAGTTGCTCGCGCTCGATGGGAAAGACGAGCACGGCGGAGGAGTAGACCCTCACGTCTGGTTCGACCCCAACAATGTGATGGTGTGGACGCGCAACGTCGAGCATGCTCTGGGTGAGCTGGATCCGGGCAATGCCGAAACGTACGAAGCCAACGCTGCAGCCTACGAAGCGGAGTTGGGGGCGTTGGATGCTTGGATCGTGCAGCAGGTCACTCAAGTACCTGAAGCGAATCGCAGGCTGGTCACCGACCATGCCTCGTTCGGTTACTTTGCCCGCCGGTACGGGTTCGAGCAGATCGGTGCAGTCTTTCCCGGCTACAGTACGCTGGCAGAGCCTTCGGCGCAGGAGCTGGCCGAGCTGGAGGAGGCCATTCGAGAGCACGGCGTCAAGGCCGTCTTTGTCGGCCTGACGGTCAACCCCACCCTGGCGGAGCGTGTCGCCGAGGACACGAACACACGGCTGGTGTTCCTCTATACCGGTTCGCTCAGCGAGCCGGACGGCCCGGCAAGTGACTATCTCGCGTTTGTGAAGTATAATGTGAGCGCGATGGTTGAGGCGTTGCGATAGCGCGGTTCGTTTCACGGGCGTGGCTCGACCGCGCACGGGACGAGTGACGAAACACCAAGGACGGAGACGCGACGGTGAAAGGAGTCCTTCGTCGTTCGTCCTTGATTTGTTGTGGGCAAGATGTCGCGGTTCAGAAAACCCATCTCACACGTTGAGGACGCTCCAATCCTAGAGGTCTCGCACGTGACGGTGCACTACGACGGCAACCCGGCGCTGGCGGACGTCTCGTTCCACCTGGCGAGCGGCGAGCGGGTCGCCGTGGTAGGGCCGAATGGGGCGGGAAAGAGCACGCTCTTCAAGGTGATCGCCGGAGTGCTGTCGCCGACGGCCGGAGAGGTCCGCGTGGCCGGCCACCGCCCTGGCGGCCACATCTGCATCGCCTACGTGCCGCAGCGCAGCGAGGTGGATTGGACGTTTCCCGTCACCGTGGCCGACGTGGTCATGATGGGCCGCGCCAGCAAGATCGGGCTGCTGCGCTGGCCGGGACGCAGGGATTGGGAACACGTACGCCAGTGCCTGGCAGTGGTCGATATGGCCGAACTGGCCGAGCGGCAGATCGGAGAACTCTCCGGCGGGCAGCAGCAGCGGATGTTCATCGCCCGCGCACTGGCACAGGAGGCAGAGTTGATGCTGATGGACGAGCCGCTGGCGGGACTGGACATTCCGGCCCAGGAGGACGTCTTCCGCGCCGTGAGCGAACTGCGCCAGCGCGGGGTGACGGTGATGGTGGCCACACACGACCTGAGCCTGGCCGCCGAGCGGTTCGACCGGGTGATGCTGCTGAACGGCCGCCTGCTGGGGATGGGCCAGCCCGGCGACGTCTTTACGCCGGAGCGGCTGCAGGCGGCCTACGGTGGCCACCTGCGCTTGGTCCAGACCGACGACGGGGTGATGGTGCTGAGCGACACGTGCTGTGGGAGGGGCGACTGATGCAGGGTCTGATCGACTTTGTCGTCGTGCCGATGAGTCACCCCTTCATGTTTCGTGGCCTGCTGGCGGTCGCGATGGTGGGGGTCGTGTGCGCCACGGTGGGCACGTACGTCGTCCTGCGCGGTATGGCCTTCCTCGGCGATGCCCTGGCCCACGCCATCCTGCCCGGCGTCGCGGTGGGCTACCTGGTCAGCGGCGGGGCGCGCGGGGCGATCTTCTGGTGGGGGCTGGTGACGGCGGTTCTGACGGCGCTGGGGATCGGCGCGGTGGGCAAAGGGACAAAGCTGAAAGAGGATACCGCCATCGGCATCATCTTTGCCGCGATGTTCGCGCTGGGGATCGCCCTGATCTCCACCATGCGCAGCTATGCGGTAGACTTGGCGCACTTTCTGTTCGGCAACGTGTTGGGAGTATCGCGCGGAGATCTATGGCTGACGGGAATTCTGGGTGGGGCCATCCTGCTCACCATTCTGGCATTCTACAAGGAATTCCTCGTTCTCTCCTTCGACCCCGTCCTCGCAGTGGCGTTGCGTATGCCATCCGCGCTGCTGCACCATGTGCTGCTGGTCCTGATCGCGCTGGCCGTCGTCGTCTCGCTGCAGACGGTGGGGGTGGCGCTGATGGTGGCGATGCTGGTGACGCCGGCGGCCACGGCCTATCTCCTCACACGCCGCCTGCCAACGATGATGGCGCTGGCGGCCGTCATCGGTGCATTCTCCGGCGTCGTGGGACTCTACCTCTCGTACTACCTCAGCGTGGCTTCAGGCGCAGTGATCGTGTTAGTATGCACGGCGTTCTTCCTGCTGGCGCTGCTCCTTGCCCCAGGCAGAGGGCTGGTGTGGGGATGGATACAGCAGGTGCGCAATGGCGGGACTATCATGCAACCGCTACCCTAATAGGAAAAGACGTGGTAGAATAGGCACTATCATCGAACTGGTGACGCCTGACAAAGGAGTTTCACAATGGAAGGAACCCCTCAACTCAGCGGCCTGCATTATCCAAATCGCTTCGGCCTGATCCTACTCAACGGTCTAGAAGAGATCATGGGACGCAACGGGCTTAACGCCATCCTGAACCTGGCCGGGCTGTCCCAGTTCATCGATTCCCCCCCCGCCGACAGTATGGAAAAAAAGTTCGATTTCGCCTACATCTCGGCCCTGAACCAGGCGTTGGAGGACATGTACGGCCCGCGCGGCGGGCGCGGTTTGCAGCGCCGCTTGGGCCGCGTGCTCTTCACCGAAGGTCTGGCGAGTTTTGGGGCGCTGGTTGGTGCCAGCGACCTGGCTTTCAGGGTGCTGCCGCTGCAGGCCAGGCTCAAGGCCGGTCTGCCTGCCATTGCCCAGGTCTTTGATTCACTGAGCGATCAGAAATCCCGCGTGGAAGACCCCGGCGGCGACCACTACGTTTACATCATAGAGCAGTGCTCGATGTGCTGGGGACGGGAGGTGGAACGGCCCGGTGGGCACGTTGCCTCCGGCATCATCGAGGAGGCATTGCGCTGGGTCAGCGGCGGCAATACGTTCCGCATCGATCAGGTGTCCTGCATGAGCATGGGCGACGAGAAATGCAAGTTCCTGGTATACAAGGAACCTGTCGGGTAGAAAGCGCCGATGGGCTTTCTCCTCAATCCTCCGAGTACCGCCACCATCCCTGTCTGCGCGATCACGATATGCCGAGATTCTTTCCCTGTCAGGCAAAGGATTCGGGGCAGGCGTGACGCCAAAATCCACACCCCACAATGCAAAATCTCAAATCTACCTGGTCAGCGCGTGCCTGCTTGGCGTGCCTTGCGCCTACGATGGCCGGGGGCGGTTCGTGGAACCATCGCTTACGCTGGCGGCCCGGGGAGAAGTGGTGCCGATCTGCCCGGAGGTTGCCGGTGGATTGCCTATCCCCCGCCCGCCCGCCGAGATCGCCGGAGGGGATGGGGCCGACGTGCTGGATGGCCGGGCGCGGGTGGTGACGGTGGCGGGAGAGGACGTGACGGCAGCCTACGTGCGCGGGGCGGAGCGGGCGCTGGCAGCGACGAAGCGGTATGGCATCACGGTGGCGATCCTCAAGCAGCGCAGCCCTTCCTGCGGCAGCACACATATCTACGATGGGACTCACAGCGAGACGCTGAAAGCGGGCCAGGGGGTGACCACGGCGCTCCTGCGGCGGCGCGGCGTGAACGTGTGGTCTGAAAGCGACCTTTCACGCGTCCTTGAGCGAGACAATGTGGTCGTAGAAGTCGGGGAGTAGTTCTTCGTAGTCGTACATTTCCCACGCACCGATGCTGCCGATGGTGAATATTGCGATGCCGATGACGTAATCGTCCTCGCGCAGCCGGTCGTCGTACCAGGCCATCTCCTGCACGAGCCGATCCTTCCACGTCGTCGGCATGCCTGGCTGCCACAGCACCGGCTCGAGGCCGCCCTCGGTGATCGCCAGGGGAACGACCTCGTCGCGCGGGATCAGAAAGTCGCGATAGAGGTGGCGATACCGCCCGCTCAAGACACCCCGATCCGCGTAGGCCGGTTTGCCGGGCAGAGGCTCCCCCCAGCGATAATCCATCGTCGGATAGTTGTACTCGTGAAGCGCCAAGACGTGGCCGGATTCTTTGGCTCGCGCAAAGACACCGGTCTCCACGATGGCTTCCCACTCCCCCCACTCAGGCACCCCGACGCTGTAGGAGAAAATGGCCAGTTTGTAGCCGTTGGCGTCGGCGACGTTCATCGCCTCGATGAAAAACTGCGCCAGCCAGACGTGACCCTCGACGGTGGACGGATCAACCTCGTTCAGCACTTCCCAATAATCCACCACGTCCTTCTCGTAAGCCCACCGCTGCATGTGATTCGCCATGAGCTGCGCCGCCTTCTCCGCCGGGTCGCCGCTGGCATCCACCGACTGCTGGCCGGACCAGCGTCCGATGGTGGTTGTATCGGGGGAGATGGTTTTCACGTCCCGCAGGAACCCGAACCAATCGACCGCCTTCACCAAGGCCACGCACGCACCGGCGTCGTGCACGTCCTGCACGAACCCGGTCGCGTTGTTGGGACGGATGGTGTGCAGGCCGAGTTTGGAGGGGCCGTGGGGCACGCCGGCCGGCTGGCGCACGACGAGGGGAACGTAGACGTGATGATCGAGAGCGTCGGCGGCTACCTCAACGCGGGGAATTGATGTTTCATGGGTATGCTCCACTTCGGCGGCCTGCGTCTGCGGGATCGTGCCTCCCAAGACATATTGTACCAGGCTGGCAGCGCTCGCCGCCGCTGCCCCTCGAAGAAAAGTGCGCCGGCTGACGGTCTTTCGGCGCTTGGGATGAATCTCGCACGTCATCTGGCGTCTTTCAGTCCTTGTCCAGAACCCGGTGGACGGCCTCCGCCAACACGTGCATCTCGACCGGCTTTGGAACGACCTCCGAGATTCCCGCTGCGTGCAACTCCATGTCCTTTGCCAACGTGTAGCCGGTAAGCGCGAGCGCTTTCAGGCCAGGGTCTTTCCTCTGCAGTTCCTGCACCAGCTCCACGCCCCCCATCTCTGGCATCACGACGTCCGTGAGAACGAGGTCTACCTTCGCCGCCGACTGGTATGCCTCTAGCGCCTCCAGCCCGTTTGCGGCGATCAGGACTTGGTAGCCCAGCATCTCCAGCATCTCGTGGATCGCCTCGCGCACCCGTTCCTCGTCCTCCACCAGCAGGATGGTTTCCCCTTCCCCCGCAGGCAGGGCCGGGGTCGCTTCAGCGACGGTCTTTGCCTCCACCTCGTGGGCCGGGAGATAGATGCAGAACGTGGTTCCTTCCCCTGTCCCGGTCTTGACCCCAATGTGTCCCTCGTGTTGCTTTACGATTCCGTGCACCTGCGCCAATCCCAGGCCCGTCCCCTGTGTTCCTTTGGTGGTGAAGAACGGCTCGAACAGATGGGACTGCACTTCCTCCGTCATACCCGTGCCCGTATCCGAGATGGTCATACAGACCCACTTCCCATCTGGTATGTCCGGCGGCAGCACCTCCACCGCCGGGGGTTTCTTGCCCGATCCGGTTCTTACTCTGGATAGCTTGATGTGCAGTTCGCCGCCCTCGGGCATGGCGTCCCGCGCGTTCAGCGCCAAGTTCATCACCACTTGCTGGATGCGGGTCGGATCGGCGTTCACCACGAGGTCATCTGCGCCGACCTCGATCAGAAGCCGGATGTTTTCCGGGAGCGTGCGGCGCAGGATGCTGGTTACCTCCTCGACGAAAGAAACGAGATCGACCGGCACAGCTTCCATCATCGAGCGGCGGCTAAAATCCAGGATCTGCTGTACCAGGCGCGCCGCCCCCCGCGATTCGTCCACAATAGTCTGAGCGTTGGACACCAGGTCTGGGGGAAGCTTTGGGGCGCTTAAGAGGATCTGGGCGTAGAGCATGATAGTCGTCAGGTAGTTGTTAAAGTCGTGGGCGATGCCCCCGGCCAACTGCCCCACGGCCGCCAGCCGCTCCTGCTGGTGCACCTGTGCCTCGAGGTGCACGCGCTCGGTGACGTCGACGGATATGCCCATAATGCCGGTGATCTCCCCGCGCTCGTCTCGAAGCGGTGTATACTGCCCCTCGAACAGCACGCCCCCGATGTTTATGAGCGGAGCAACCGCTTCCCCAGCCAGGGCACGGCGAACGTTTACCAGAACATCAGGGAGACAGCGGTATACATCAAAGACCGATTTCCCGACGAGATCGTCCGGCTTGAGCCCCAGAGACTCCAGGCCCTTGCCTTCTGCAAGCGTGATGACGCCATCGCGATCCGTCGCGAACAGGATAACGGGAGTGCTGGAGACGACGGTGTGCAACCGCGCCTCCAGTGCGACCTGCATTTGCTCGAAGAGGCGGGTGCGTTCGATGGCCACGGCCAACTGGTCAGCCATGATCTGTAGCGTGGCGACGTCGTCCTCACCGAAGGCAGCCTCCTGGGTGCTCTGTACGTCGAGGGCGCCGATCACGCGCCCGCCCACTTGGAGCGGCAGGGCCATTTCCGAGCGGGTGTCCGGCAGGAATGGGTTCTTGAAATGCACAGCGTCGGCACCCACGTCGAGGGCGATGTGCGGCTCGCCGCTGCCAGTGGCGTATCCCACGATGCCGACTTTGCCCACCTTCAGCTTGTGACCGCCTTCGAGCATCTGGCGACCGGCCTCGCCGGTGGCGGCTCTCAGGACAGCGTACTCGCCCTGCGCGTCTACCAGGAAGATGCCGGCGTGATAGAAGCCGAAGCGCTCACGAACCAGATTGACGGCGCGTTCCAACAGACTGCCGAGGTCGTGCGCGGTGGTCGCGTCGCGCGCCACCTCGGCTGCCGTCTGGAGCTGCATCGTCCGCCGCTCCAGTTCGGCAGTGCGCCCGGTCACGCGCTCCTCCAGCTCATCGGCGTGGCGCTGCACCTGGGCGTGCAGACGGGCCTGCTGGATGACGATCGCCACCTCGTTGGCTGCCTCCCGAACGATCTCGATCTGTTCCCGTCCAAAACATCCCGGCGTCTCTGCCGATAGGCTGAGCGCACCGATCAACTCATTCTGGGCGATGAGCGGCACGCAGGCAAAAGCGCGCACGCCTGCCTCCTGTTGAGCCTGCACGATTGGTGGAGGATGGGGGAAGGTGAGGAGATCGTCGAGCACGTAACCCTCGCCCTTTCGCAGCGATTCGACGATGTCCCCAAATGGTTCCAGTGAGATCTGGGCTCCCGGATCCAGCCCGACTTCGGTGATAGGATCAGTCGCCAGGATCGTGGCTGTGTGGGCTCCGGGATTGAACACTGCTACGCTGGCATGCTGACAGAGTACCAGCTTCTGCATGCGTTGCAGGACAGCCTGGGCGATGGCGTCCGGCGACCGGGCTTCCAGGATGGCCTGGTCGATCTCGTGCAACGTGCGCAATCGCTCGGCGTACTGCTCCAACGCCACCTCCGCCTTTTTGCGCTCCGTGATGTCTGTGACGATCCCGAAAATCGCGGCCTCGCCCTCGTAGTCGATCAACTTCGTGGTGATGATGACATCGACCGGCTCGCCCTCTTTGGTGAGGAGGCGGTATTCATACGGCTCAACCTCCTCTCCCTTCATATGCCTGGCGAAACCTGCGCTGATCAGCTCTCTATCCTTCGGGGCTACCAAGTCCATAAAGTCGAAATCCGGCGCATAGAACGCTTCCTGCTCGTAGCCTGTGACCTCCTCGCAGCGCTGGTTGGCATACACGAACCTGCCCTGCTTGTTGATAAAGATCATGTTCGGCGACTGGTCCGACAACGTCCTGAATTTGGCTTCCGACTCCCGTAACGCCTCCTCAGTCTGTGCCCGAATCGCTTCGATGCGGACGCGCTCGGTGATGTCTCGCATAACGGCCATCACGGCGGGTTGCCCGTGCCATACTGTCCTCGCAGCGGTCAACTCCACCGGCACACTCGCACCATCCTTTCTGACGATGACGGTCTCGTACCGGCTCGGGACATCCTCCCCTGCAAGCCTCTTCCGATGTCGTCTCACCGCCCGCTGGCGCTCGTCCGGGGACATTAGATCCTCGACGGTGACGTTGAGCAGCTCGGCGACGCTGTACCCCGTCATCTCGGCGGCCCGATTGTTGGCGTAGACGTGGGTGCCCTCCCCGACGCTGATGAAGATGCCATCGCCGGCATTGTCGGCCAAGGCTCGAAAGTTCTCGCCGCTTTCTCGCAGTATCCTGGTCTTGTCATCGACCAGATCCTTCAGCTTCTCGGAGTAAAGCCTGAGCTCGTCCTCCACCTGCTTGAGCCTGGCTTCCGAGGCTTCCAGCTCTCCCAGACGCTGAGTCGCCTCAGTGAGATGCTGGCGCAGTTCAGTCAGCTCGGCGACAAGTTGTTTCTTGGTCTTGCGTTCGTCCTTCATCCCCCGCACCTCCCTGAGAGAGGCTCCCGGTCCATGCACCGATCGGATACATCCGTTTCTGTGGGACATTCTCTACTGGCCTGCATCCAGGACCTCGCGAACGATTCTCCCCAACGTGTCTATGTCGAAGGGCTTCCGAACGATCTCTAGGATACCCGCGTCTTTCAGTTCTTGGATGTCGGTTTTTACTGCGTAGCCAGTGATCGCCAGTGCTCTCGCGTGAGGGTCTACTTCCCGCAGCAACTGGACGAGCTCCAGCCCTCCCATCTCTGGCATGACCAGGTCCGTCATCACCAAGTCCACACCCTCTGCCGATCGATAGGTCTCCAGTGCCTCCCTTCCATTCGTCGCCGTCAGCACCCGATAGCCCAGCGATTCCAGCATTTTATGCCCGACCTCCCGCAGCCGGTCCTCGTCCTCCACCAACAGGATGGTCTCCCCGCTCCCCATCGGAGGGGGCTCAGAGTCCCTCATATCTTCCCCTATCCCCATCGCCCCGTGAGCGGGTAGGTAGATGCGGAACGTCGTCCCTTTTCCTACTTCTGTTTCCATGTCGATGTATCCCTCGTGCTGCTTGACGATGCCGTACACCTGGGATAGCCCCAGACCCGTCCCCTCCCCGACGGGCTTGGTGGTGAAGAAAGGCTCATAGATGTGGGGCAGCGCGTCAGGCGCTATTCCGACGCCGGAGTCGGAAACAGCCAGGCATACCCACTTTCCCGCAGACATCTCGCTCACTGGCGGCTCCTCGTGCGCTCCCACCTCGATGCGCGAGAGCGCGATCCGTAACTCCCCACCCTCCGGCATTGCGTCTCGAGCGTTGACCGCCAGGTTCATCAACACCTGCTGGATGCGGGTCGGATCGGCGTTTACCACACACCCCTCGCTCTCCAACTCGATGAGTATGTGGATGTTCTCCGGAAACGTGCGCCGCAGGATGTCGATGGTCTCCTCGACGAAGGAGACGAGGTCAACCGGTCGGATCTCCATCATCGCGCGGCGGCCAAAGTCAAGGATCTGCTGCACCAGCCGCGCCGCCCGGCGCGACTCGTCGATGATGGTCTCGACGCTGGGCGCCAGGTCCGGCGGCAGGTGGGGCTTGCGCAACAGCATTTGCGCGTAGAGCAGGATGGTCATCAGGAGGTTGTTAAAGTCGTGGGCGATGCCCCCGGCCAGTTGTCCGACGGCTGCCAGCCGCTCCTGCTGCCGGTCCTTTCGCTCGGCCTCTCGCTCGCGGGTCACGTCCCAGATGAGAAGCACCCAGCCTGCCAACTGATCCTCTGCCTTCACGGGCTGGGCAGCCACGCCAAAGATACGCCCGGGTGGCCCGGCAACCTCCATCTCGCGCCACAGCCCCTCGGGGCCGGCCTGCGTCAGTTCCTCCGTCGGCCACCCGGCTAGGTTATCCAGGATATCGCCTGTTCGTGTTGCAGGCTCGCCAGTATCTGCAAGGGCCTGCAGGTAGCCGTCCGCCACTGGATTGGTCAGCAGGATACGCTGTTCGCCGTCGAGCAGGAGGACACCCTCGGGTAGATGTTCCACCAGGGTCTTTAGCCGCTTCTGCTCGGCCTCCAGAGCGGCGCGCAGCCGCGCCTGATCCAGGGCCAGGGCGACCTGACTGGCCACTTCGCTGACGGCATCCACGTATTCCTGCGTGGGCGGCACGGGGCCTTCGGGAGCTACTGTGAGGGCGCCGACCAGCCCGTCCCGCGAGATGAGCGGTGCGGCGATGTAGGAGCGCACGCCAGCGGCCAGCAGCGCCTGGATCGCCGCCGGTGGGTTGGGGTGCGTGCCGAGATCCTCTTCGACGAGAACCCGTCCTTGCCGCAGGGTCTCGACCTCGTGCAAGACGCCCTCGAGGGGAAGGCGAGTGCCTGCCGGAAACATGCTCTTATCTTCGGGATATGCAGCGAGCACGGTTGCCTCTTGGGACTCGAAGTCAAACAATGTGACATTGGCCCGTTCGCAGTGCATCAATCTATGGAGATGGCGCAGGGCAGCCAGGGCGATCTCCTCCGCCGACCAGGCGGACAAGACGGCCTCGTCGATGGTGTGCAGAACTCTCAGCCGTTCGGCGTATCGCTGGAGCGCTTCCTCCGCCCGCACTCGCTCGGCCAGCTCTTGCTGGGCCGCCTCGTACAGCCGCGCGTTCTCAATGGCGATAGCTATCTGATTGGCAAAGGTGGTCAACAGGGGCAGTTGATCGCGAAAAGCGCCTGGGCGCAGGCTGTGCAGGTAGAGCACTCCCAGCAAGCGCTCTTGAACCGCCAACGGCAGCCCGGCGAGCGACCTGACGCCGGCCTCCGCGATGGGCGGGTTGACAAGGCGTGGCGCCCCCTCACCCAGATGGGGGCTCATCGCACCAGTCTCGTCGATGTCGTCGATGATGGCGGCCCGGCGCGAACGGACGATCCATCGGGTGAGGCCTTCGTCACGGATGCGGTACTCTATGGCCGGTACGCCCGGCACGTTGTCGGCGCTCTCGCGGAGGCGACCTGCTTCATCCACCAGCACCACACTGGTATAGTCCGAAGCCACCACCTTGCTGGCCCGGGATACAATCTCGGCCAGCACCCAGTCGAGGTCGAGGGAGCTGGTTACGGCTTGGGACGCCTGGCTCAGGGCGGTCAATTGCTCAACCCTGAGCGCCAATGCCTCTTCTGCCCGCTTGCGATCGGTGATGTCCCAAAAGATACCCAGGATTCCGATGACATTTCCTTCACCATTGTAAACGGGTGTTTTGACGGTGTGAACTGAAAACTCTGTACCGTCCTTGAGGTATTGCTCGTCCAATTCTTCGACTGTTCCAGCCTGCATAATACGCTTATCATCGGCTCTGTATTTATCGGCCAGTTCCCGGGGAAAGAGGTCGTAGTCGGTCTTTCCTACGAAATCCTCCGGCGCAATATGGAGATCACGCGCGTAGCTAGGATTCACCGCAACGTAAACCGAGTTTCTGTCTTTGTAGAATATCTTCTGGGGAATACTGTCAAGAAGATGCCTGTACTTGGCTTCACTCTCGCGCAACACCTCCTCCATCCGCTTGCGTTCGGTGACGTCCCTCGTGGTGGCGATAAACGCCTTCGGCGCGCCGCCAGCATCCCTGATCAAAGCGGCGTTCAGTTCCCCTGTGAAGCGTGTCCCATCGTGTCTTATCAAGATGTATTCCGCGTTCCGGAGAGGCTCTCCTGCGAGTGTCTTCTGGAAGTTCGCCATCGCCAGTTCGCGATCCTCTGGAGCGATAAGCTCGAAAGCGCTCTTCCCAATCAACCCTCCGGCGTCCTCGATCCCGTGCATCTCGAGCGCTTGCCGGGACACGTGGGTGATGCGTCCTTCCACATCGGTTACGGTCACCGCATCCGGCGAAGTATCCACAAGCGTCCTGTACATCTCTTCGGACTCTCGCAGGGCCTGCTCTGCCCGCTTGCGCTCGGTGATCTCCCGTCGGAGTTGTTCGTTGGTCTGCATGAGCGCAGCGGTGCGCTCCTCCACCAACCCCTCTAGATGGTCGCGATACTTTGCCAACTCCTCCTCTGTTCGCCTGTGCTCAGCATACTCGCCAGCCAATTCCAGAGCGGTCGAAATGTGCCGGGCGAGGTTCTGCACTGACGGAACGAGGTGTTCGGCCAGGCCGGTGGAAGACATAGAGAGGACGCCCGCGATCTCCCCCCGCCGCTCCAACGGCGTTAGGATAGAGAGTTCTCCCTTGTACCTCAGGATCTTTGTGACCAGATTGAGGAGCCGTCGCGGGAGGAATTCGCCTATGAGGTCAACAACATCGGTCCGAACGGTTTCTCCCCCTTTCACGACCCTGCTGTAAAGACTGGACTTGCTCAGGTCGATCTGGAACCCCTTCAGCCGCAGCCCGGTTGCCTTCTCCGCTGCCTTCAGCATCCTGGCGGGTATGGACGATTCCGCGATCCTGAGCTTTGCCCCGTCATCCGTCAGCAGCAGGATGGTCGCCGTGTACCGCTTCGATCTCAAGAACTCATCCCTTATGGCCCCGTAGATCTCAGCCTCGTCCAATAGGCCGTGTATCCTCGTGGACACGTTCTCCGCGAAATGGATGAGCTCGATCAGATCGCGCAGCGGCTTTGTTTGCAACTCCTGATCGGTTTCGGAGGCCTCCAGCTCCGCGACCTGCTGGCGCAACGCTGCCAACTCATCTATCAGTTGCTTCTTGGTCTTGCGTTCGTCCTTCATCCCACCTCTCCCACCGACACGATGCACCTATCGGGCAGTATCCAGAATCCGGCGGACGGTCTCTCCTAGCGTGTCAGCATCGAAGGGCTTGTGGACAACGTCCAGCAATCCTGCTTCTTTTAGCTCCCGCTTGTCCGCCGTCAGCGCGTAGCCAGTGATGGCCAGTGCTTTCACGTGGGGGTCTATCCTCTTCAATTCCTGGATCAATTGCACCCCTCCCATCACCGGCATCACCAGATCCGTGATCACCAGGTCTATGTCTGCCGTCGAACGGTAGGTAGCCAAGGCCTCGTGGCCGTCCTTCGCTGTCAACACTCGATATCCGAGCGATTCCAGGATCTCCCGGCCCACCTCCCGCAGTCGTTCCTCATCCTCCACCAGCAGAATAGTCTCGCCCTTTCCCCTCAGAAGTGCTGTGGTCCCGCGCGCGGCTTCCTCTGTCGCTCCTCGATGGATCGGAAGATAGACCCGGAACGTCGTCCCGTGGCCAGCCTCCGTTTCCACGCCGATGTGTCCCTCATGCTGCTTGACGATGCCGTAAACCTGGGCCAAGCCCAGTCCTGTCCCTTCCCCTGGAGGCTTGGTTGTGAAGAAGGGCTCGAACAGGTGCTGCCGCACGTCCTCGGTCATGCCCGTCCCCGTGTCCGAGATGGCCAGGCACACCCACTCGCCGACCGGCATGCCCGCCAACGGCGCGTCTTTCTCCCTCTTCACCTGCGCGCGGGACAGGCCGATACGCAGTTCCCCGCCCTCTGGCATGGCGTCTCGCGCGTTGGTCGCCAGGTTCATCACCACTTGCTGGATGCGCGTCGGATCGGCCTGTACGTTGTGCTCCCCTGTCTCAATATTGAGGACGAGGCGGATGTTCTCCGGGAGCGCACGCCGCAGGATACCCACAGCCTTGTCAACGAAGGAGGCGAGATCGACAGAGCGAGTCTCGATCATCGAGCGTCGGCCAAAATCCAGGATCTGTTGCACCAGTTTCGCCGCGTGGCGCGACTCGTCCAGGATGGTCTCGACGTTTGGGGCCAGATCGGGAGGGAAGTGGGGTTTGCTCTTGAGAATCTGGGCGTAGAGCATGATAGACGTCAGCAGGTTGTTAAAGTCGTGGGCGATGCCGCCGGCCAGTTGACCGATGGCCGCCAGGCGTTCCTGCTGCCGCAACTGCTCCTCAAGCTGCTTGCGTTCTGTGATGTCACGCCATATGCCCTGAACAAAGCGCTTCCCACGAACAGAGATGGCCCTGGCGCTTATCAGGATTTCCCGCACCTCGCCGCTCTTTGTTCTTTGTTTCGTTTCAAATGTATCAATTCCCTCTTTGATGACTTTCTCAAGGTGCTTCGCGACTCCATCAACAGACTCTATGATCTCAAAGTCCGGTATCTTGAGCTTTTCAAACTCCTCGCGGGTATAGCCGAGGTTCTCGTGCGCTCTGTCGTTAAACTCTACCAGCGCTCCGGTCTCTGCGTCAATGAGTACAATCGAGTCCGCCGCTTGCTCGAAGATGGCGCGGTAGCGCTCCTCCGACTCCCGCAGCGCCTCCTCCGCCTGCCGCCGAACCGCTTCGGTTCGGACGCGCTCGGTGATGTCTACGAACGAGGCCATCATACAGGTAGGGTCGCCAGTCTCGTCGGTGACTATGCTTGCAGAAAGATGGACATTGAATAATACGCCGTCTTTTCTCTTGGCCACCAGTTCACCCGTCCAACTGTCGCCGGTGCGTAGTACCTTGATCACCTCCCGAGCCTTCTCTTTCGTCTGCCAGAATTCCACGGCAGGTCTTCCCAATGCCTCACTCTCGTCATCGTAGCCCCACATCCTGAGAAAGGCGGGATTGACATAGGTTAGGTTCCCTGCAAACTCGGCAATGGCCATAGCAGTGACGGACGATGCAATAGCGTTGTCCCTAATTCTCAGTGCCTCTTCCGCCCGCCTGCGCTCGGTGATGTCTTCAACAACTGCCAGAAAAGCTTTCACGCCACCATGCTCGTCGAAATGCGGGACATAGGCCGCCTTGACGACCCGTGTTTGTCCATTTAGGTCGGGCGCGATATTCTCGAAGGACACCGCTTGCCCCCTGAGCACGGCCTTGATGTGTTTGGCGGCCCCTCGATACGACGCCTCGGGCAGAATGTCTTTCACGCGCCTCCCAATGATGTCTTCTTTGGAAAGCCCATACCAGTCAGCATATGGTTGATTGACGTACAGGTAACACTGCTCCGAATCGACGTAGGCGAGCAACACCGGCATCTTGTCGGTGATCAGCTCAAGCTGTTCGCGACTGCTTTTCAGCGCCTTCTCTGCCCGCCTGCGCTCGTCGATCTCCCGCTCGAGCTGGGCGTTCTTCTCCTCCAGTTGCCTCCGCATGGTGCGCAGCGCCAGGTGCGTCTCCACGCGCGCCAGCACCTCCTCCACCTGGAGAGGCTTGGTCATATAATCCACGCCGCCGGCGGCAAAGGCCTTGACCTTATCCTCGGTCTCGCCGACGACGCTGACAAAGATGATGGGGATGTCACGGGTTGACTCGTCTGCCTTCAGCCGCTCGCAGACTTTGTAGCCGCTCATGTCGGGCAGACGGACGTCCAGCAAGATCAGGTCGGGCAGAAGCTCCTGGGCCGCTTTGAGCGCCAGCCTGCCGTTGAGCGCCTGCTGCACCTCATAGCCCTGCTCGGCCAATATGGCGGCCAGGATCTGCAGGTTCTCTGGCTGATCGTCGACGATCAGGATGATGTCCTTGTCGGACCTCGACTTGGTCATCGTTTGGCTCCCTCGTCACTATCTGGAGTGCGCCGTTAAGGTACAGGAGAGTATAGCCCAGCCTTGCATAGAAGTCAAAGCGCCGTGTGTGCACCTTGTTCAATCTAACGAAAAGTTGATATTGCTCTTATCTTTTTCTGATGCAGGTGGGGTATAGTCAAACCGAGTTACTGATGATATTTGAAACCAAGCCACGAGGTATGGATTTGGAGGTGAAACATGGGTAAGATTATTGGTATCGACTTGGGGACGACCAACTCGGTGGTTGCCGTGATGGAGGGCGGCGAGCCCACCGTCATCCCCAGCGCCGAGGGAGGGCGACTGTTTCCGTCGGTAGTGGCGTTCGCCAAAAACGGGGAGCGTCTGGTGGGGCAGATGGCCCGGCGGCAGGCCGTGGTCAACCCGGAGAACACCGTGTTTTCCATCAAGCGGCTGATGGGCCGCCGCTACGACGACCCGATGGTGGAAAAGGCGCGGCAGATCCTGCCGTACAAGATCGTGGAGGGACCTGCGGGCGACGCGCGCGTTTACATCTCGCAGACGGGCAAGGAGTATTCCCCACAGGAGATCTCGGCCATGATCCTGGGCAAGATGAAGCAGGACGCCGAGGCCTACCTGGGCGAGCCGGTCAAGCAGGCAGTCATCACCGTCCCGGCTTACTTTAGCGACAGCCAGCGCCAGGCCACCAAGGATGCCGGCCAGGTCGCCGGCCTGGAGGTGCTGCGCATCATCAACGAGCCCACCGCTTCTTCGCTGGCCTATGGTCTGGATAAAAAGAAGGACGAGACAATCCTGGTCTTTGACTTGGGCGGCGGCACGTTCGACGTCTCCATCCTGGACGTAGGCGAGGGAGTGGTCGAGGTGCAGTCCACCAGCGGCGATACCTTTTTGGGAGGCGACGACTGGGATCAGCGCGTCACCGACTATATCGCCGACGAGTTCAAGAAGGACCAGGGTGTTGACCTGCGAGCCGACCGCCAGGCGCTGCAGCGACTGAAGGAGGCGGCGGAAAAGGCCAAGATCGAGCTCTCCACTGTGATGGAGACGGAGATCAACTTGCCCTTCGTCACCGCTGACGCCAGCGGCCCCAAGCACCTGCAAATGAAGCTGACGCGGGCCAAGCTGGAGCAACTGACCGAGGATCTGGTCGAGCGCTGCCGCGCGCCTTTCGAACAGGCTTTGCGCGACGCCAAGCTGAAGGCCAGCGATCTGGACGAGGTCGTGTTGGTCGGCGGCGCGACGCGCATGCCGATGATCCAGGAGTTGGTGCGCGAGCTGACCGGCGGCAAGGAGCCGCACAAGGGGGTCAATCCCGACGAGGTCGTCGGCGTCGGCGCGGCCATTCAGGCGGGCGTGCTGGGCGGCGAGGTTAAGGACGTGTTGCTGCTGGACGTGACGCCGCTGACGCTGGGCGTGGAGACGCTGGGCGGGGTGATGACGCCGCTCGTCGAGCGCAATACCACCATCCCGGTGCGCAAGAGCGAGACGTTCTCCACCGCCGCGGATGGCCAGACGGCGGTGACGATCCACGTGTTGCAGGGCGAGCGGTCCATGGCTGCCGACAACAAGAGCCTGGGCATGTTCAACCTGGAGGGCATCCCGCCTGCGCCGCGCGGCGTGCCGCAGATCGAGGTGGCCTTTGACATCGACGCCAACGGCATCCTGAACGTGTCGGCCAAGGACAAGGCCACCGGCAAGGAGCAGCAGATCGCGATCACGGCCAGCACGAATCTGAATAAGGATGACGTAGAGCGACTGGTGCGCGAGGCGAAGCGGTACGAGGCAGATGATCTGAAGCGCAAGGAACTGATCGACGCCCGCAACACAGCCGACGCGCTGGTCTACCAGATGGAAAAGATGCTGCGCGACCTGGGCGACAAAGTGCAGGCTTCCGACCGTGGGCGCATCGAGTCGATCGTTGAGGACCTAAAGCGCGCCAAGGAAGGAGATGACGCGGCACGCATCCGGCAACTGATCGAGCAGTTACAGCAGGCCAGCTATGCCATCGGGCAACAAATGTATGCCCAGCAGCAGACGGCAGGCGGTACGTATGCCGGCGGCAACGGCGGAACACAGCCCGGCCACGGCGCTGGAGCTCCGGCCGGCGAAGAGGAAGTCGTCGAGGGAGAGTTCAGCGAGGTGTAAAGCGAATCGGCGAATAGCAAATGGCGGGGAAGTGGAGAAACCGTCTCTGCTTCCCCGCTTTACGTTTCACCCGTATCGTGTATAATCCAGAGCGCTGACGAAGGAGCAGTCGATGGAACAAGGAAACAACGAGATCCCCACGACAGAACGTGATGCGGCGGCGCAGTTGATGACCATCGCGCAGTTGAAGCGGCAGCTTGCCGACGTGATGCGCGTCGATACGCACGAGGTGCTGCGGCCCCCTGACGAGGCGTTTGCGTTTCGCGGCCAGATCGAGGGTGACACGGAGGCTGCCTTTGGACAAATCTCGCAGCGCTTTGCCGATGCCGGTTACATAGCGTCGTTGCGCGATTCATCCGGAGGCGGCCACGAGATAGTGGCTGTCAAGGGAGCTTTCGAGCACAAGACTGGCCGGGTGTGGGTCAACGTCGTGCTATTCCTGGCGACGGTCTTGAGTGTGCTCTACATCGGCGCTCTAAACGCCTTGGAGCCTGCCATGGTGGAGGGCACTACAGGGCTCGGGATACTGATTGTGCCGCTGACCCATATCTACCTCGGGGTTCCCTTTGCGGCTACGTTGATGGGTATCCTGCTGGCCCACGAGTTGAGCCACTACTTTGTCGGTCGCTTGCACGGCTCACCGCAAAGTCTGCCTTACTTCATTCCATTCCCCAATCTGTTGTTTGGAACAATGGGGGCGCTGATCGTGCAGCGAAAGCCGATGCAGAATCGAAAGGCGTTGCTCGACATCGGCATAGCCGGCCCGCTGGGCGGTCTGATCGTGGCAATCCCTCTGTTGATCCTTGGGCTGGCGCTTTCCACCGTGGGACCACCTCCGCCTGGAGTAGAAGGTGCCTGGCAGGAGGGAAACTCGCTGCTCTATGCAGGAATAAAGTATCTGATGTTTGGCCGACTTCTCCCCGCTGGCGGGGAGGACGTGTGGCTGCACCCGGTCGCCTTCGCTGCCTGGGCAGGGCTGTTTGTCACCATGCTCAATCTGGTTCCGGTGGGGCAACTCGACGGCGGGCACGTCAGTTACGCGCTCTTGGGCCGCCGAGCCCATACCCTGGGTCACGTCGCCATCGGTGCGATGATAGCCTGGGGTGGGTGGCTTGCGTTGAGCGGCAGCGGGGCCAGTGGAATCTGGCTGATGTGGGGCTTCTTGAACTTGGTTCTGAATCGGCGTCACCCACTCCCGCTCGACGACGTCACAAAACTCGACTGGCCGCGCGTTGCCCTTGGCATGTTGCTGCTGGTCGTCTTCGCGCTCTTATTCATGCCTGCGCCTTTGCAGCAGGTCATCTTTTAGCCAGGCCAGAGGAGTATCTATGATCCACGGCATTGAGATCAAGGAACTCGTGACCCATATGGACGAGCGCGGCATGTTCCGCGAGATCATTCGGGGAAGCGATCCGATCTTTCCCGAGGGGTTTGGCCAGTGGAGCCACACAATGTCCTACACGGGCGTGGCCAAGGGTTGGCACATCCACCAGAAGCAGACCGACTGGTGGTACGTGGCCGTAGGCGCCATCAAGGCTGCGCTCTACGATACCCGTCCCGATTCGCCCACCCACGGCGAGTTGCAGGAGTTGCTGATGGGCGAGGGGCAAAAGCCCATTGTGCTCAAGATCCCGCCCGGCGTGGCTCACGGTTACCGAGTGCTGCAGGGGCCGGCTCACATCTTCTACGTCGTCTCCCACGAGTACGACGGCGCCGACGAGGGACGCATCCCCCACGACGACGCCGAGATCGGCTACGATTGGACGGCGTGGCCAGAAATCACGTAAAAGGAAGCCTCCCGCAGATCCTACCGACGCGCAGCATCGGCACCTGCGGGAGGCTTTGCTTTCCCTTTGCCGTCTACCCCTTCCCATTCACCTCCAGCGGGGCCTCCGGCGGCTGCTGGGCGCGCTCGCCCAGCAAGCGTGACTTCTGATAGGCCGCCCACACCGCCTTGGAGAGCACTGTGCGCATACCGCCTTTCTCCATCTGGTAGATCGCCTCGGCGCTGGTACCACCTGGCGAAGTGACCATGTTGCGCAACTCGGCCAGGTGCTTTTCCGACTGCTGGGCGAACCTGGCGGAGCCGATGACCGTCTGGATGACGAGCGGGCGGGCCTCGCGCCGTGAGAAACCCAGATGCACCGCCGCGTCCACCAGCGCCTCCATGAGCATGAAGACGTAGGTGGGACCGGTACCGCTGACGGCGGTCGCCATGTCAAGTGCATCCTCGTGGGTCACGTACATCTCCAGTCCCATCGTCTGCAAGATAGCCTGCGCCTGGGCGCGTTGCGCTTCGGTGACCGCGGGCGATGCTGTCCACACGGTCATTCCCTCCCCGATCTGGGCCGGTGTGTTGGGCATCGTGCGCACGATGGCTTTGTGGCCGAGTCCTTTGCCGATGGTGGCGATGGGCATCCCGGCGACGATGGAGAATACCAGTGCCTCAGGCCTGATCTTGCCATGCAACTCGGGCAGCACTTCGGGCAGCACCTGCGGCTTGACCGCAAGCACCACGACGTCGGCCTCGTTGGCGGTAGCGGCGTTATCGGCAGTGACGCGCACGCTGTAACGGGTCCGTAGCTCCTCCTGCCGCTCTGCCAGCGGATCGCTGGCGATGATTTGCTCCGCATTGACCTCGCCCGCCCTCAGCAACGAGTGGATCATCGCCCCTCCCATGGTCCCGCTGCCGATGAAGGCAATGGTCATTCCCTGCAATTTGCCGGTGGTCATCTTCTCCTCCTCTTGTCCACTGAGTGCTCAGCCTGCACATTCCTGACGATAGCGATGGATGGCCATCGCCAACAGGTCCATCGCCCGCGAGAGAACGTCTGTCTCCAAGACGTAGGCGATGCGGATTTCGTCGTGTCCCAGTCCTGGCGTGCTGTAGAATCCCGATCCCGGGGCAACCATCACCGTTTCGCCGCCATCCTCAAAGTCGGTCAACAGCCACCGGGCAAAGTCCTCCGTGTCCACCCCATCGATCCGGGCCATGGCGTAGAAAGCGCCCGCCGGCTTGGGGCAGAAGACACCCTCCATCTGATTCATCCGCTCGTAGACGATGTCCCGGCGGCGGGTGTACTCGGCCCGCATGTCTTCAAAGTAGGAGGGCGGCGTGTTTATCAGGCACGCGGCGGCGCCGATCTGCTCCAGTACTGGCGCCGAGAGGCGCGCCATCGCCAGCTTCATGATCGCTTCCATCACGGCTTCGTTGCGCGAGATAGCGCAGCCGATCCGCGCACCGCAGGCGGAGAACCGCTTGGAGACGCTGTCCAGCACGATGACGCTTTCCTCCATGCCGGGCAGGTGCAGCGCGCTGGTGGCGACCGGGCCATCATAGGTAAGCTCGCGGTATGGCTCGTCGGCCAAGAGGAACAGGCCGTGGAGTTTGGCAATGTCGGCCAACATCCTCACCTCGTCGGGCGTGTAGACGGCACCGGTGGGGTTACCGGGGCTGGAGTAGAGGATGGCACGCGTGCGCTCGCTCACCAGTCCTTCGATCACCTCGCGCGCGGGCAAGCGATAGCCATCCCTGGCATAGGTTCTGAAGGGCACCACGCGCAGGCCAGCCATCGTCGCCAGGCCGGCATAGTTGGAGTAAAATGGCTCGGGAAGGATGACCTCGTCGCCGGGATCGCAGCAGACCATGAGCGCGAACAGCAGCGACTCGGAGCCGGCGGTGGTGACGACGATCTGCTCTGACGACAGGGGGATATCGAAGCGGGCATAGTACTCGAGCATACCCTCGACGCACTCGGCGCGGCCCTCCGAGGGAGCGTAAGCCAGCGTGCGCTCGGGGAAAGTGCTCACCGCCTCCCAGAACTCGGGGGGGGTTTCGATGTCGGGCTGGCCGATGTTCAGGTGAATCACGCGCACGCCCCGCGCTGTGGTCGCATCGGCCAGAGGTGCCAGCTTGCGCATCGCCGACGCCGGCATCGCAGTGCCGCGTTTGGAAATAGATAAGTCTGTCATCTCGGTCTCCGTCAACGGATGATTCTATCTTCCAGTTCGCCCAGTCGCAAGTCGGCGGTGTCCACGGGAGGGAACCCCAGCTCACGATCGACCAGCCCACCGTGGCAATCAGAGCCGACGGTGACGATCAAATCGTGGCGGGCGCACCAGTCGAGGCAGAAGCGGGTCGTTGCCTCGTCGTTGAACCTGTGGTAGCATTCCACGCCGCCGATGCCGGCGTCGAGCAGAGGTGATAGCGCCTCCTCGCCTACGCCGCCGTTGTTGCGCCATGTGGCGCCGGGATGGGCGAGAACGGGTACGCCGCCGGCCTCTCGAATAGCGGCGATGGCCTCGGCAGGGTGCGGGAAGGTCCGGAAAACGGCAGACATTCCTATCTCCAGATTCTCGAAATAATCCCTCACACCGGTGCAAAGTCCGCGGTCGATCAGGAAGTTGAGCGCTTTCCACCCTCCGCGAGTGGGCTCGTACTCGTAAGCTTCGAAATCGTTGGGGTCGATCGGGTAGCCTTCGGCGATCAGCTTGTGGATGACCTCTCGGTTGGATTGGCCGATCTTGTTTCGGTTCTCGCGCAGCAGCTCAGAGAACGTCGGGTTGCCTGTCTCGAAGCCATAGGCCAGAATGTGTACGTAATGCTCCTTCAGCCAGGTGGAAACCTCGACGCCGCGCAGAAAGGCCAGCCCTGCCTTGTGGGCCAGCGCTTCGGTAGGCTCCACGTTGTCGATGGTATCGTGGTCGGTGACCGCAAAGAGGTCGATGGAGTGAGCCCTGATCTCGGCTATGAGCTGCTCCGGTGGCCAGCACCCGTCGGAGGCAGTGGTGTGAATGTGTAGATCGGCGCGCATGAAACTCCTAAAGTCCAGGGGATGATTGGGGGGGATTGTACCGCAGATGGGCAAAAGGGGCAAGCGGCTGCCCTTCGGGCAGCTTGGCGATTGCGGGCAGAGCCCGCAATCGCCCGTGATTGGACGCGCCCTTACAGCTCCACCGTACAGCCGAGGCCAGGCGTGTCGGTGGCGATGAGGTACCCCTGTTCCAGGAGAAAGCCGGGCACGGTGGGATCGTCGATCAGGTCGAGGTGACCATCCAGGTCGCCGTAGCGGACATTGGGACTGCTCAGCGCCAGGCTGAGACCGGCGGCCACGAGGAGCGCCGGCTCGGTGAGGCAGCCAACTATCGTCGCCAGCCCAGCGGCGCGGCCAATGGTATCGACTTGACGCGCGCAGCGCAGCCCGCCGCACCCGGCCACCTTGACATTGATCCCATCCGCGGCGTGGCGCGAGGCGACCTCCAGAGCCGACTCAGGACCCCGCACGCTCTGGGCGGCCAGGATGGGTACCGGGCTGTGCTTGGTGACCTGGCGCAGGACCTTCAGGTCATCGGGAGGCGTGGGCTGCTCCAGCATCTCCAGGCAGTCCTCCAGGGCGCGGGCCACGTCCAGTGCCTGCTCGACGGTATATCCCCCGTCGGCGTCCAATCGCAGCACAAAGTCGGGCAAGGCCCTGTGAACCGCCTGCACCCGGCGGACGTCCTCCTCGGCGTCGAGCCCGCCCTTGATCTTGAGCAAGCGGAACCCCTCGCTGGCGCGTTTGAGCGCCATCTCAACCGTCTCCTTCATCGGCGCGATGCCAATCGTCACCGACGTCTGGATGCGGCTGCGGTACCCGCCCAGCATGCGATAAAGGGGCATCCCGGCGGCCAGGCCCAGGAGATCGTGAAAAGCCAGGTCGAAGGCGCACAGAGCCGACGGTGTATCCTGAGTGAGCGGCTCCAGCTCGGCCAGGGAGTACTCCAGGTTCGTCGGGTGCAAGTCGGGCACGAGGTCGGCGCAGTCCTGGCAGGCTCGGACGACGTCGTCCGGCTGCTCGCCCGTCAGGTCAGGGTGGGCCACGGCGCAGCCCCAGGCGCTCTCACCCTGGCGCGTCTCGATGCGGACGAACACCGCCGTCACGCGGTCGATCTGTGGATGGTGGGCGGCCCGCACGGGGTGGTGCAGGGCCAACTCGACTGGGGTAACTTCTGCTCTTGTGATCTGCATCGCCGGCCTCCTCTCAACGGCCGATCAACACGTGACGTGGAACAGGCCGATCATGGCTCCCTCGGTCTCGTTCCAGAACCGGACGGCCTCAGACGTGGGCAGCAGGTCTACCTGGCAGTTCCTCTGCCCAAGGTAGTCCGCCGCCTCGCTCGATAGTCTCACCGAGTCGAAACGGCCTGTGCCGACGACGAGCCGCTCCGCACCCTCCTCGTAGACGTATTCGGCCTCGGCCAGCGAGATGACGTGCGACGTGCCGTAGATGGCTTTCGATAGCTTCTTCTTCCGCTTCTCGACCCGGCCATCCAGCCGGATGATGACGTCGTGCTTGAACGCTTTCCCCTCGATAACGATCGAGCCGAACTGTGTCTTGTCGATCTTGGGCTTCATACAAACCTTTGTCCTCCTGACCGACTGCATTTCGATTATATTGCGACGGCGACGCAAATTATCGTCATCGCTCCACCCACACACGCGCACCCTCGAACCGCACGGTCACGGCGCTGTCGTCAAGGCTGCGTACCCACAGCCCTGCATTGCCCGCCAGCCAGGTACCGTCTTTGACAGTGGCGGCGTACTCGTCGTTGATGAAGAAATCGCAGGTCGCGCCCGCGCAGGCCACGCGCAGGCGGTTCGTCTGCAGGCCCCGGTGGATGTGGGGGAACTGCTGCCACTCCACCAGCGGGGTTTCCTCGCTTCCCGCCACCCGCAGGACGGCATAGTAGCCATCGCTGCCGATGGCGAAGGCGTAATAGTGAGCACCGTCCTGCGCGCGGTAAACCAAGCCGTAGCCGTCGAGGCCTGAGGTAGAGAGGGGGACGGCCTCAACTTCAAGGGTGAAATCGTCGTAGGGTTGCCCCAACAGTTCCACGGAGGTTGCGCCCGGTGGAGCTTCCAGGGCGAGTGGGAGATCGGCGACCTCCCAATCGGGAGAGCGGAGAGGGCGCGGGCTGTTGAAGCCCAGGGCCAGGGCGACGACGAGCGCTGTTCCCACGATGGCGACCAGCGCCAGTAGCGCCACCCCACCGCGCCAGAGCCAGCGATCCATTGACTGCCCTGCGCGCATGTTGACCAACTGACGGAAAGGCTCAGGCGCGCCGCGGCTTACGCGCCGTATCCAGTGCCAGGTTTGCCAGCTCTTTCAAAGTGCACCTCCGATGTGCCGGATGGAGAATTGGCGGCAGTGCTCTGATTATGCCACCAAGGAGCAAGTTTGTCCAATCCGGCCAAGCTCTGCCGCCCGCTTTACTACGAGAGCACTTTGACTTATAATAGCGGTCGGTGTGCAGGAACAGCCCCTGCGCCGGACCTTGCTAAGGAGGCTTCATATCATGGATATATTCGAAAAGTGCCAGACCGATACCCGCACCACGCGGGCCAAGGAGGCTAAGGAGGCTGGCATCTATCCGTACTTTATCCCCCTCTCCGACACTGAGGCCACTGAGGTTACCATTGGCGACCATCGTTTGATCATGATCGGCTCGAACAACTACCTTGGGCTCACGATGCACCCCAAGGTTCGCCGGGCTGCCATCGAAGCGACGGAACACTATGGCCCCAGTTGCACCGGCTCTCGCTTCCTCAATGGTACGCTGGAGATTCATCTTGAATTAGAGCGGCGACTGGCTGAGTTCGTCGGCAAGGATGCGGCGTTGATCTTCTCTACCGGTATGCAGACCAACCTGGGCACCATCTCGGCGGTGGTGGGCCGAGGCGACTTTGTCATCACGGACAAAGACGATCACGCCAGTATCGTGGACGGCTGCCGCCTATCCTTTGGAGAGACGCGCCGCTTCAATCACAATGACATGGATCACCTGGAGCGTGTTTTGGCCGGCTTGCCGAAGGATGCCGGCAAACTGGTCGTCGTCGATGGCGTCTACAGCATGGGAGGTGACATTGCCCCGCTGCCGGAGATCGTGGAGCTGTGCAAGAAATACGAAGCACGCCTGATGGTAGACGATGCCCACTCGGTCGGCGTGCTGGGGGGAGGGCGCGGCACGGCAGCCCATTTCGGCGTTACTGAAGACGTCGATCTGATCATGGGCACCTTCAGCAAGTCCTTCGCCAGCCTGGGCGGGTTCATCGCCGGTAGTGCGGACGTAATCGACTACATCCAGCACAACGCCCGTACGCTGATCTTTAGCGCCAGCATCACGCCGGCCAGCACGGCAGCGGCGATGGCCGCGCTGGAGGTGATACAGGAGGAGCCGGAGCGCATCGCGCGAGTCAACGCGATCGGCGAGCGCATGCGGGGCGAATATCGCAAGCTGGGCTTCAACGTGTGCAACAGCCAGACCCCCATCATTCCGATCCTCATCGGCGACGACATCCCCACCGTGTTGGCCTGGAAAACGCTCTTCGACGCAGGGGTCTACACCAACCCGGTCCTGCCGCCGGCTGTGTCGCCAGAGTCGTCGCTCCTGCGCACCAGCTACATGGCCACTCACACCGACGAGCAACTCGACCGCGTGGTGGAGGCCTTTGCCGGTCTGGCGCAAATGTTGGGGATCGGGGGAAAGGCGGGATAATCTGTGCCTCTGTACGAGTACAAGTGCCTCGATTGTGAGACGTGCTTCGACGCCCTGCGGTCGATGACGGACGCCGATGCCCCCATCGCCTGCCCCAAGTGCGGGGGCGACGATACGCGCCGCCAAATCTCGCTTTTTTCGGCCATCGGGAGCGAGGGGGTGATCGCGGGAGCAGGTCCGTCGTGTGGCTCCTGCACGCCGTCGAGTTCGTGCGCTACCTGCGGACGGGGCTCATCCCATTGAGTTCGCCAAATAGAAAGCAACAGGCCGCAGCCGAGAGAGGCTGCGGCCTTTGTGCATCCATCGTTCGCGCTAGCTCCCCTCCCATTCGCGGATGACTTGCTGAATGAGCGTCCGCACCTCGGAGTCGGTGATGTCGTTGATGGACTCAAAGACCTGCTGATCGATGTAGATACGCAGACCGCCACCCCGGCCGGTCGCCAGACGAATGAATCGGCCGGCCATGTCGGGACGCTCCCGCACCCTTTGCTGCAACAACCCGTCGATGCCTTCGACGAGGAACAGAGGGTCGAGCATGCTGCCGGGTTTGTGCAGCGTAGAGGCAGCCGTCGGCTCGGGCGGCTTGTCCGTGATGCGGGAAGATGGCTTGGGGGAAGGTTGCTGAGCCCGGGGTGCCGCCTGCGGCGTCGAGGGAAGCATCCCTTCGGAAAACGCCATCACGGCTTTGAGGGCTTCCATTGCTTCCCGTCCCACCTGCTGATCGGCGATCTGTCGCAGGTGGCGGTAAGGACGGCCCTGCACGGAGATGACTAACTCACCCTCGTCTGTGCGCGAGACGCGCAGCAATTCCTGCTCTCCCTCAGAGGGGGACGCCGGTGCAGCCGTCGGCATCGGCACAGGAGCCTCCGCCGCTATGGGATCGCGTCGCCTCTTGCGCTTCTCTCTTCCACTGACGTAGCGGATGAGCCACACGGTCAGGCCGCCGGCAAGGGCGATAACGATCAGGGTGGCGAGAAAAAGGAATTCGGGTGGCAGGCTCTCCATAAGCACCCTAATGATACCATGGGTAGCGCGGCCTGTCCATGGGAAAAAAGTATCGACGCGGGGCGATGCTTTCGTTTTTGCTGGACTGCGGTATAATGCGGCGGGAGCAAATGCCATGCTGATCTTCCCGTTCACTGCCGTCGTCGGCCAGGAGCGCATGAGGCGCGCGCTGGTGCTCAACGCGATCTATCCCCAGATCGGTGGGGTGCTCATCCGGGGGGAGCGCGGCACGGCCAAATCCACTGCAGCCCGCGCGCTGGCCGCGCTGCTGCCAGAGATCGAGGTGGTCGCCGACTGCCACTTTAACTGCGATCCCGATCAGCCGGCGACGTGGTGCACCGAATGCCGTGAGCGGGCTGAGGCAGGGGAGGAGCTGCCCAGCGTCCGCCACCGCACACAGTTCGTAGATCTCCCCGTCAGCGCGACAGAGGACCGCGTGGTGGGGACGCTGGACATCGAGCGCGCGATTCAGAAAGGGGAGCGGCGCTTCGAGCCAGGGGTGCTCGCCGCCGCCAACCGGGGCGTGCTCTACGTGGACGAGGTCAACCTGCTGGACGACCACGTCGTCGATCTGCTGCTCGACGCGGCGGCGATGGGCGTCAACGTGGTGGAGCGGGAGGGCATCTCCTTCAGCCACCCGGCGCGCTTCATCCTCATCGGCACGATGAACCCCGAGGAAGGGGATCTACGCCCGCAGCTCCTTGACCGCTTCGCGCTGTGCGTCGATATGCAGGGCATCCGCGATCCTGCCGCCCGGATGGCGATCATGGAGCGAAATCTGGCCTGCGAGGCCGACCCCGATGGATTCAGCGAGGAGTGGGCGGCCAAGGAGAAGGCCCTCTCCGGCGAAATCGTCCGCGCCCGCCGCCTCCTGCCCGAGGTCAAGTACTCCCAGCAGGATTTGGCGACTATCGCGACGATGATGAGCCAGTTGGGCGTAGATGGCCACCGCGCCGACCTGGTCGTGCTTAAGGCGGCCCGTGCCCACGCCGCTTTCGAAGGCCGCACCCGCCTGAACGACCGCGACATCGTGCTGGCCGCCGAGTTGGCGCTGCCCCATCGCCTGAAGCGACACCCCATGCAAGAGAGGGAGACCGCTCTGGGGGATCTTTCGGAGCGGGTGGCCGAGGCACGCGCCCAGGCTGCGCCCTCGCCCGCGGAGCAGGAAGAGAGCGACGAAGACGCCGAGGCCTCGGGTAAAAAAAAAGCGTAGCCAGGGAGACTGGCGACGAGGAATCTTCCGAACAGCAGGGTAGCCCGGCACGGGATCCGGCGCTCCAGAGTGTCCCCCAGTGGCCCTCGGAGGGGCGCTGGTGGGATGGCGGGGAGAAAGTCGCCCCAGGTGACGACTTTGCGCCACGCACGCTCGACACGCCCCTGGACCGGCTGACCCGCTCCACCGGAGGCCGCCGCAGCCAGACGCGCACCGACCGCAAGCGCGGTCGCTACATCCAAGCCCGGCCTTCCCCCGGCGATCCCACCGACTTGGCCTTCGACGCCACACTCCGCGCGGCTGCGCCCTACCAGAAAGAGCGCCGGCGCGAGGGCGGCCCGGCATTGGCGCTGCGCCCCGACGACTATCAACGCAAGGTGCGGGTAAGACGCGCTGCCAATCTCGTGCTGTTCGTCGTGGACGCCTCCTGGTCGATGGCGGTGGCCGAGCGTATGGAGGCGACGAAAGGGGCCGTCTTGTCGCTGCTGACGGACGCCTACCAGCAGCGCGACCGGGTGGGACTGGTCGCCTTCCAGAAGAACGACGCCCGCGTCGTGCTCCCGCCGACCAACAGCGTCGAGCTGGCGCGGCACGCACTGACCAACATACCCGTCGGCGGCAAGACCCCTCTTTCGGCGGGCCTGCAGAGGGCCTACGAGGTCACCCTCCGTGAGCTGCGCCAGCACCCCGACCTGATGCCACTGATGGTGCTGCTCACCGACGGCGCAGGCAACGTCTCGATGACAGGCGTGCCGCCTCAGGAGGAGGCATATCGCGTTGCCGAGATGTTCCCCAAGGCTCACATCCGATCGGTGGTGATCAACATGGAGCACGAGGCCTTCGACCAGGGGCTGGCGCAGGCGCTGGCCGAGCGGCTCGAATCCCCCTGCTATACGCTGGCCGAACTGAAGGCGGAATCGCTGCTGCGGGCCGTGCGCGAGGAACTGGCCGAGCAGTCGCCGTAACGCGTGACCCAAAAAGAAACCGCGCACGCCGTCGAGGACGGTCGTGCGCGGTTTGTCGTATGTCTTACTACTTGCGATCTATGCTTATGCCTCCTCTTGTATGTTGCCTTCCTATCCCTACATTGGGGTGACGTTGGTGGCCTGCAGACCCTTGGGGCCTTGCTCGACGTTGAACTGGACGCGCTGGCCCTCTTCAAGGGTCTTGAACCCCTCCATCTGGATGGCGCTGTGGTGGACGAATACATCCTCGCCCGCGTCGCGGGTGATGAATCCGTACCCCTTGGGGTTGCTGAACCACTTGACCGTTCCGGTTTCCTTCTCGTTCACTTTCTCTACTCCTTGTTCATAGTATTCCGTGGGGGCAGTGGGTTTCAGAGGAGGCAGATATACAAACAGCCTAGGCTTCGTGAGCCTGGGCTTGACGAACATCGCGACCTGACCTTGCTGCTATTCCCACGGCAATAACTATAGCATAGTTGACATCAAAGGTCAAATCCCATACAACCAAGAAATCGGCACGGAAGGACGGGTTTTCGGGCGTCAGCGGCCGGGAAAGGCCATCCCACGTGCGGTCCTGGCCCCGATGCGACGGAGCCTTGGAATGTCAGGGCCGATTTTGCGGTAGGCGCGCCGTCGTGTATAATTTCCTCGATGCGCGTTTCGGTCGTATCCACAGTGCTGAACGAGGTCGATAGCCTGCCCCGGCTGCTGGACAGCCTGGCCACCCAGACCCACGCGCCGGACGAAGTCGTCATCTGTGACGGCGGCTCGAACGATGGCACGCTGCACTTGCTGGAAGCTGAACGTCGCCTGCCGCTGCGCGTCGTCAGGCGGCCGGGGGCCAATATTTCCCAGGGACGCAACGCGGCCATCGCAGCCGCTGCGGGCGACGTCGTCGCCGTCACCGACGCGGGCGTGTGTCTGAGCCCACAGTGGCTGGCACAGATCGTCGCACCGTTCGAGGATAGCGCGATCCATTCCGTCGCCGGCGCCTTCGTCCCTGCCCCACAGACCGTTTTCGAGACGGCGCTGGGGGCGACGGTGATCCCCGAAGTTGGGGAACTGGCGGACCTGGATCGCTATCCCCCTTCCAGCCGCTCGTTCGCCTTCCGCAAGAGTGCGTGGGAGGCGGTGGGGGGCTACCCGGAGTGGATCAATTACTGCGAGGATTTGATCTTTGATCTGCGACTGCGCGGCCGGTGTGGGACGTACTTTTTTGCGCCTGAGGCGCTGGTTCACTTTCGGCCCCGCCGTGGCTTGCGCGCGTATTGGGTGCAGTACTATCGCTACGCCCGCGGCGACGGCAAGGCGAACCTATGGCCCAGCCAACATCTTTTGCGCTACGCCTCCTACCTGGGCGGGCTTGCTCTTTTCGCAGCAGGGCTCCTGTTCCCCTGGCGGCTCCTATCGCTTTCAGGCTTACTCCTCCTGGCCGGGGCCGTCGCGTTGCGCTCGTGGAAACCCTACCGGCGACTGGCGCGAGCGTGGGGTGGCCTGACTCGAGCACAGAAGCTGCGTGCAACGCTGTGGGTGCCCATCATCCGCGTCACGGGAGACGCAGCCAAGATGGTTGGCTACCCGGCAGGGCTGTGGTGGCGCTGGCTCCACTGGGCGCAGGTGCCGGATTGGCGCAAGCCGTGAAAGTGTGCGCAGGTGCAATTGTACGAGGAGATACGTATGGCGAAATGTAAGAAGAAAAAGGGATCGATCCTGCAGCCCGAGGGGATCGAGCGGCTGCGCGGGCGCGGTGGGAAGAAACTGGACGACGACCAGCGCGCGCTGGTGCTGGCGCTGACCGAGGTAGAGGCCGACCGTCTCAGCGAGGAGGAACGCGCCGCCCTCGACGAGATGAAAGCTCAGGTGAAAGAGTACGACACGGAGGATCTGACGCGCGCCGTCGAGCACATGGTCTCGGCCGAAGCAGTCGCCGATCGGAAGATGGATTGGCCGGAGTTGAAAAAGAGAAAGCGTCGCCGTTCCACGTCGGTGAAGTGATCCTAGCTCTGCGCTAGCCGTGCTGCTCCATGTCGATGAGGGCCACCAGCGCAGCCATCACCAGCGGCATCTCGCGTAGCGGCTCGGCCTCGGTTTCGACGATATAGCTGGGCCCGGCCGCCGGTTGTTCGATCAGCCCCACCTCCATTTCCTTGGTGCGGAGCTTTTCGTCAACCTCCTCGTCCTCAGGCAGCTCAAGCTCGCCCGTGTCGAAGTCTCCCCAGTCCTCGGCCTCTGCCTCGCTCTTGGCTTCGGGGGCTTCAGGCGGCTCGAATATCGATTCTATGGTCTTCTCTTCCGCCTCTTTCTCTGTCTCCTTCTCTTCCTCTTCCTCGTCCGGAAGGAGAATCCTGTAGACGTTGGTTCCGTAGCGGCTGCCCTGCGCGACGTAGCGGTGTTCCCCCATTCGCACCTCGTAACGCGGCAGGCGCAGCAGCAGGATATCCACCAGTCGCCACTGCTCCTGGATCACGGCGCAGGGCTCTTCCGCTTCCTCGCCGACGAATACGTCATAATGCTTGACCCGCAACCAGGGCGCTATGTCCGGCGGCTGCAACCGTCCGACTAGGTTGTTCTCGACATCGAAGAACTCGACCAGGCGCGTTTGAGCTGGCAGGTGCAGTCCGGTCCGCTTGCCTACGTAGCGCAGTTGACGCGTGTCGTCGGAGATGATGTAGCCATAGGCCCGCCCATCAGCGTAGGTCAGCTTGTGAACCGTGCATGCGATGTCGCGTTGTCGGGATACCGGAGTTTCGAATTCGAGTGTTTCCATAACGAGCCTGTCTTCCAACTGCTGGCCGAGTATAGAGTGATTTTATCACAAATTGCCCCTCAGGCCAACTCGCCGCCGGCAACGTTCCAGAGAATTTCGGCTACACGCTGGGCAGCCTCGGGCTGCGCCAGCGATCGGGCGCGGGTAGCCATCTGCGCCAGCACCGGATTGCCGGCGAGCAGCAGCTCACGCGTCGCCCGCGCTACCTGTGCCACCGTCGGCGCCCAGACTCCCGCACCACCCTGCACGACGTAGCCCACATTGGCCCGCTCGTGGCCCGGTAGCGCGCTGCTGAACACCATCGGCAATCCGACGATCAGCGCCTCGCATATGGTGGCGGGGCCAGCCTTAGTGATCAGTAGGTCCGCCGCCCGCATCCACTCGTGCATGTTGGGGACGAAGCCTTCCACGCGCACCGGCAGCGGCCATCGCTCGGAGACCAGCCGGCTGCGCAAGCGGTCGTTGCGCCCCGTGATCGCGACGACCTGAGCCTGCACGCCGTCGCTCGTGATCGCCCTGCACAGGCGGTGAAGCGCTCCCATCCCTTCCGCTCCGCCCGCCAGGAGTATCATCGGCGAGTCCGTCTCCAGCCCCAGCCGCTGACGCACGGAGCCTCGATCTTCCCGGGTCACTTCGACGAAGCATGGCCTCACGGGCAGCCCGGTCGCCAGGATGCGCTCTGCAGGTATTCCCCGACTCAGGGCATGGCGGCGCGTGTCCTCGGTCGGCACGAGGCAGCGGGTGACGCCCGGCGCAAACCAGAAGGCATGGGCAGCGGTGAGATCGGTCACGAGAGTGATCACGCGGGCCTCGGCCCGGGTCTTTGGCAGGAGTCGCGGGACCAGGTGGTTGAAGGCGGCGTGGAAGGAGACGATGAGGTCTGCCGGGTGATCGCGCAGGAGTCGGCGCATGGCCGCGCCCGTCAGGAGCTGCCAGAACACCGCGGGCAGTCTGACGCGGCGCTGCCCATCGGATAGATAGAAGCCAGCGGTCCACACCAGCCCTTTCAGCCGCAGCATGTGGGAGTAAACGACACTGGGGCGGTTGAAGGGCCACGGGGCATACTCGGCCAGCGCGTCCACAAGGTCGATCTGCGCCCGCTCGCCGTACCGCTCCCGGAGTGTTTGCGCGACGGCTTGGGCCGTGCTGCGGTGGCCGCCCCCCGTATCGGAGAATAGGAAAAGCAAGCGCCTAGCGCCGTTCGTCGGCTTCTGCATCCAGTATCGCCTTCATCTGCTTTTCGAATTTGGGGCGCGGCAGCATCACGCGCCGTCCACATGTCAGACAGCGTATGCCAATATCGGCGCCGATGCGGGTCACTTCCCACTCGTTTCCGCCGCAGGGATGGGGTTTGCGCATGCGCACCCGGTCGCCGACGCGTACCTCGATAGCTCCTCTCATAGCCTTACCATCCGCGGCTCGGCGCGGCAGTGTTCGGCCCGGATGATGGCTAGCACGTCGTCCACCGCCCGGTCCAGTTCCCCATTCCGGTTGACGACGACATAGTCGAACTCGGCCAGTTGCCTCATCTCGGCGCGGGCGGTGGCCAGTCGTTTCTGGATTTGCTCGGGTGAGTCGCCTTTCCGCTTGTGTAGGCGCAACTCCAGTTCCGCCTCCGAAGAGGCAGTCAGAAAGATCAACACAGCCTCCGGCACCAAGTGGCGGACGGTGGCCGCTCCCTGCACGTCGAGACGCATGATGACGTCCTTCCCGCTGGCCAGCGCCTGCTGCACCTGTTGCTTGGGGATACCCTTGTGCTGTCCGTAGACGATAGCGTGTTCCAGCAGCTCATCTTTCTCGATCATCGCCTCAAAGGCCTCGGTGGTGATGAAGAAATAGTCCACGCCGTGGGTCTCACCCGGTCGCGGTGCACGGTCAGTGGCGGTGACGACAAAGTGGATCGGCAACTCACGTCCCTTCAAGCGCCGGAGCAGTGCGTCTTTCCCTGCACCTGAGGGGCCGGAGATGACGAGCAGCAGAGGCTGATGCGCAAAATCGTAGGGTTCTTCCACAAGCTGACTCCTGACTTGCGAGATGGCGGTAAATTGGTATACTGTTAGCCACTTGGCTCCCAACTCGTGGGATTCAGATACTTATCTATCGGAGGGATACATGCCGATCTACGAGTATCGCTGTCAAGATTGCAGGCGTCGCGTTTCCATCTTCTGGCGCAGCTTTTCGGACGTCGATACCGGAGCAGTCGCTTGCCCGCGCTGCGGTGGGACTAACCTCACACGTCTGGTGTCCCGTGTGCGCCTGGCCCGCTCCGAGGAGAGCCACCTGGATGACTTGGCCGACCCCAGCAGCTTCCCCGACCTCGACGAAAACGACCCCAAGAGCCTGGGACGCTGGATGCGCAAGATGAGCAGCGAGATGGGCGAGGACCTGGGACCAGAGTTCGACGAGGTCGTGGGCCGCCTGGAGACAGGGGAGGATCCGGAATCGATCGAGAAATCCATGCCAGACCTGATGGGCGAAGGCGGCGGCGATGATTTCGGTGGTGGCCTGGACGATTTCTAAGACGTAAAGCGTAATGCGTAATTACGTCTTACGCATCACGTCTCATTTGCCCCAATCTTGCTTGTACTTTCGCCCTGATCTTCTCCTGTACCTCCTCCAGCGCACGGACAGCGTCTATCACCACCCATCGCTCGGGTTCCTGTTCGATCAACTCCATGTAGCCAGCACGCACGCGCTGGTGAAATTCTAGCGTCTCCGCGTCCAACCGGTTCCACTCCTCCCCACCCGCCTGCCGCCGCTGCAAGCCCTCTTCGGGCGCAATGTCGAGGTATAGTGTCAGATCGGGCTTGAGGCCGCCGGTGGCAAAGGCGGTGATGGTGCGCAGCATCTCCAGATCGAGCCCTCGACCGTATCCCTGGTAGGCCAGTGTGCTGTCGTAGTAGCGGTCGCTGACCACGACCTTGCCGTCCGCCAACGCCGGACGGATGCACTCGGCCACATGCTGGGCGCGGTCGGCTGAGTAGAGCAGGATCTCGGCCGTGGCGCCCATCGCCGTGTTGCGCGGGTCGTGCAGCACGGCGCGGATCTGGTCGCCGATGTCGGTGCCGCCCGGCTCGCGGGTCAGCACGACCTCGTAGCCCTGCTCCCGCAGCCAACCGGCCAGCAGTTGGATCTGGGTCGTCTTGCCGCTGCCCTCAGGGCCTTCTAGTGTGATGAACACGAGGACGCCTATTCCTTCCTGCAGATCTTGACCCGCCGCTCTGCTCCCTCCCCGGCGGAGTACGAGCCGAGGTCGGCGACCTGGGCCATCTCGTGTTGGCGGCGACGCACGTAGGCGTTCTGCGGAGAGAGTTCCGCCTCTGGCACGCCCGCCTGCACCTGGCGAATGGCTTCCTCCGCCTCGCGCAGCGCCTGGCGCACCGGGTCGGGCGTGCGGTTGTCCAGGTCAAAGATGTCGCTCAGGCAGGCCTCCATCTGGGCGACAGTGTTGGCTCGCAAGACGTAGATGGGCAACCCACGCCGCTCGGCGTCCACGACCATGCGCGGCCGCTTTCGGTAAAAGCCCTTGGTAGTGATCAGCACCTCAGCCTCTCCTAGATTGCTCGCCAGATGGACGGGCACGTGCATGCGGCGGGTGGCCCGCTCCAGCCGGTTGCGGGCGATGCCGTAGGGCAGGATGCGCACCGGTTCGTGCCTATCCGCCAGCACCGGCGCGGCGATAGAGGTTACCGCGCCGGGCCGCCCCTTCTCACGGTCTTCCAGGGAACCCGGAGCGGCCTTCTCCTTCCGGATCTCACCGGCGTCGTCCCGGTAGCGCAGCTCCGCTTGGAGCGGCTGGCCGCGCAGCAGGGCGTCCACCGACTCGGTCACGTCGTGGTGAATGAGGAGCTTTTGCCGGTCCTGAATCTCGATCAGCACGTCGAAGGTGGGCGGCGCGCGCCGCTCCAGGATCGTCTTCTGAGTGCCACGCCGGCGGGCCTCCTCGTCTGAAAGGGTCACGCTCTCAATGCCACCGACCAAGTCGGAGAGCGTGGGGTTCATCAAGAGATTCTCCAGCGTGTTGCCGTGGGCGGTGGCGATCAACTGCACGCCGCGCTCGGCGATGGTGCGCGCCGCCAGCGCCTCCAGTTCGCGCCCGATCTCGTCGATGATGATGACCTCGGGATTGTGGTTCTCCACCGCCTCGATCATCACCTCGTGCTGGAGGGAGGGCATCTCCACCTGCATGCGGCGGGCGCGCCCGACGGCGGGGTGCGGGATGTCGCCGTCGCCGCCGATCTCGTTGGAGGTATCGACGACGACGACACGTTTCGTCTCTGCCAACACGCGGGCGGCCTCGCGCAGCATCGTCGTCTTGCCCACCGCAGGCCGTCCCACCAGAAGCACGCTCTTGCCGTTCTCGACGATGTCCTGGATGATGGCGATGGTGCCGTAGACGGCGCGGCCCACCCGGCAGGTGAGGCCGACGACGTCGCTCTTGCGGTTGCGGATGGCCGCGATGCGATGGAGCGTGCGGGCGATGCCGGCGCGATTGTCGGCGTCGAACTCCCCCACCCGATCGACGACGTGCTTGATCTCCTCCTCGGTAACCTCTGTCTCCCGCAGCACGACTTCGCCGTCGGTATAGCGGGCAGTGGGGACGCGGCCCAGGTCGAGGATGACCTCCAGCAGCTCGTCCCGTCGGTCTACCCGCTGCACGGCTGCACGGATGTCCTCCGGCAGGACGGCCATGATCGCGTCCAGGTCGTCGGTGATGTGATTGTGGTAATTCATTCGCTTGCTACAAACTCCTCACGGGTAGTCAGCGGTATCCGAAAGGACCCATAGATCGTGAGTGAGAAAGTGTTGAAAGTCACTTTCCAGAGAGTTGAGCCAGGCAACAGCGTCACCTACCCAGATACTGCCGTCTGGATGTTCGTAGAATAGCGCTGGGGCGTCTGAGGTTGCCACCTCATCCACCTCGACGAATCTTCCCCTGAGCATAGGTTCGCCAAAGAAGGTAGGTATTTCTGTATTGTGGATATACGTCGTCGTTGGTTCTTTGACTACGTTTTCCTGTTTCGCCATCTCAGCTTACCTCAGATAAGTCCAGAAAATACCTGTGAAACCGGTCGTCCTCCGTCAGTTCCGGGTGGAAGGCCGTCGCCAGCAAGTTTCCCTGCCGGACGGCCACGATGGAGCCATCCTCTAATTGCGCCAAGACCTCGACCCCCTCTCCCACGCGCTCAATGAGCGGGGCGCGGATAAAGATGGCGTGGAAAGGCTCCTTGCCCAACGCAGGCACGTCCAGATCGGCCTCGAAGCTATCGACCTGGCGGCCAAAGGCGTTGCGGCGCACGGTCACATCCATCAGCCCCAGCAGGGGCTGATCCGGCTTGCCGTCCACCATCTCTTTGGCGATAAAGATCATTCCGGCACAGGTGCCCCACAGCGGACGGCCTGACTGCGCGAAGGCGTGCAGCGGCTCTAGCAGCCCCCAGCGCCGTGCGATCTTGCCGATGGTGGTCGACTCGCCGCCGGGGATGACGAGCCCGTCGAGGCCCTCCAGGTCTTCTGGTAGGCGCACCTCGACCGTTTCCACATCCAGGCGACGCAGTGTTTTCTCGTGTTCGATGAAAGCGCCCTGGAGCGCCAGCACGCCGATCTTCATAGCCTATTCCAGAGACAACCGCATCTCGTTTTCCGCCGGCTTGAAACCCAGCGACTCGTACAGCGGCCGCCCCGTTTCCGTCGCGTGCAAAGTCGTGCGCCGGACACTTTGTTCTTCCAGCCACTGCAGCGCCGCTCGCGCGACGCGGCGGGCAAGACCCTGCCGCCAGTATTCTGGGGCAGTGACGATGTTCATCACGTAGCCGATCTGACCCGACAGATTGCCCGGTGTCGGCGGGTGCTGATCGATAACCACGCCGCACACGCTCACCGTCTCGCCATCGGGTGTGACCGCCACCCACCCATGGAATTCTCCGCAGGGGATAGCCCTGGCAAAGTAGGTACTGGCTGCCTTCTCCATTGCGTCCAACTTTACCGGGTCGTCGGTCCCCATCGCTTCGAACATCACCCGACGCAGCCGCACCAGGTTGGGGATGTCGTCCACGGTGGCTTGCCGGATCGTGACCCCGCGAAGCGGGGCGTCATCGCCTACCATCCGCGAACTGCCAGCCGCTCCGCCTCGGGAATGTCGCTGACGTGGATGCCCACCATCGCCTCGCCCAGGCCTCGGCTGACCTCGGCCAGGATCTCGGGGTTATCGTAGTGGGTGACCGCCTGGACGATGGCGTGGGCGCGCTTGGCCGGATCGCCCGACTTGAAGATGCCGCTGCCCACAAAGACGCCGTCCACGCCCAGTTGCATCATCAGCGCCGCGTCGGCCGGGGTCGCCACGCCACCGGCGGCAAAGTTGACCACCGGCAGCCGCCCCATCTCGGCGGTCTCCTTCACCAAGTCGTAGGGCGCGCCGATCTCTTTGGCGTAGGCCATCATCTCCTCGGGTGCCATCGACGTCAGGCGGCGGATCTCGCCCAGCACGGCGCGGGCGTGGCGCACTGCCTCGACGACGTCGCCGGTGCCTGCCTCGCCCTTGGTGCGGATCATCGCCGCGCCCTCGCCGATACGCCGCAGCGCCTCCCCCAGGTTGCGGCAGCCGCAGACGAAGGGCACCTTGAATCCCCACTTGTCGATGTGATGCTCCTCGTCGGCCGGGGTGAGCACCTCGCTCTCATCAATGTAATCGACGCCCAGCGCCTCCAGGATCTGCGCCTCGACAAAGTGGCCGATACGGCACTTGGCCATCACCGGGATGGAGACGGCTTCCATGATCTCGACGATCTTTTCCGGATCGGACATGCGGGCCACGCCACCCTGAGCGCGGATGTCGGCCGGGACACGCTCCAGCGCCATCACCGCGCAGGCCCCGCCTTCCTCGGCGATGCGGGCGTGTTCCGCGCTGACCACGTCCATGATCACGCCGCCCTTGAGCATCTGCGCCAGGCCGCGCTTTACCTTGTCTGTACCAACCTGTTTCTCCATGCTTTCATTAACCTCCTAACAAACCCTCCTTGCTTTGGAATTTGAGATTTGTTGTCTGATTTGTTCTATTCTACCGCTCTTTGTCGAAACGTCAACGCTCAAGCCAGTCAACGACCTGTTCAGCCAGTCTCTCACGATTCTCCACCGTCACTTCCCACATTTCCACCTGGGGCATTGCCTTGAGCCCATCGATCCAGGGATTGGGCTTGGCCATTACTGTCGCCAGCACCGTGCACGGCCCGCTCACGGCCTGCAGGACGGCCTCTCTGAATGGCCCGCAGAAAAGCTCCATCTTGCCGATCTCGTCCACCACGCAGACCCGGCGAGTCTGCGCGATCTGGCCCTGTTGCATCGCCCGGTGCAGCGCTGCGACGCCGACCCGCTCGATGGCTCCCACGTCCACCCCATAGCGCCCCACCCGTGGGCGGCCCTTCCCGCGCAGGTTCACGTGGGCCATCGCTGCCTCCTGCCCGTCCAGCGTCACCAGGCGGAAGCCCTTGCGTCCGCCAGGCCCCCGGATCTCCTCGGTGTAAAAGCCACCTGCGCGCTCACCCAACGCCTCGGCGACTGTCTTGACGAGCGTCGTCTTTCCCACGCCGGGCCGACCGGTCAATAGCAGCGTGCGTCCCATGCCCACCACCTCCCGCACCGATTATACCACGATTGCCCGCGAAACCCAGAAACCGAGCTTTTCTAAGGCCGGGTTTCCACAAGTGCAGCTCTTTTGCACAAGTGTTTCAGATGGGGTATAATCGACTCAGGTCGTGGTTTTCCTAAAAAACTCTGACGGAGGTGTCGCAATGTCAGGCAAACACACCAGGGGTAGATTTCGTTGGGGCGGGATCTTGACGATCGTCGCTCTGGTGACACTGGCGCTGCTGGCGTCCGGCTGCTGTGTGCATCCCGTATACGATGAGACGCCCACGGCACCGGCTTCGCCTGTCTCAATTCCCACCGCCACTCCACCCTCCCAGGATGCAGCATCCACGCCGGTGTCAGGGCCGACTTTGCTGCTCATGGAGCCGTCGGTGGTGTTGAATTTCGCCGTCGGCGAAACGCGCCAGGTGCAGGTAAAGCTCCAGAACATACGGGGGTTGCACGAGATCGAGTTGCACATCAGCTTCGAGCCCCGCACCATCAGCATCGAGGACGCCGACCCGGCCGCTGAGGGCGTTCAAATCGAACCTGGAGCATTTCCCACACCGGCGCGGGTGGTGCAAAACGAGGCCAACAACGAAACCGGCTTTATCGTCTACCACGTGTTGCAGGAGGAGGGGAGCTCAGCCACAGGGAGCGGCTTGGTGGCCTCCTTCACGATACGCGCGCTGGCCGAGGGGGGCAGCCCTTTGCAGTTCACCATCGTCAAGCTCTATAACACGGAGGGGCAGTTGCTGCCAGAACCGGATCCGATCGATGGCTTGGTCAGCATCGGCGGCGGCGACAAGGCGGTGACGACGACGGAAGTGCCATCGCCGACGGTCCCTGCCGTGGGAGGCGAATGGGAGACGGTGCAATCTGGGGAAACGCTGTACCAGGTCTGCCGCCGCCATTGCCCGCACAGGTGGCCCAGTGCCACCGCCTTCGACGCCGATCTGAAAGCATACGCCGAGCAAGTGGCGCGACTGAATGGGCTGGCGTGGCCTAACCCTATCATCAGCCCCGGGCAAAGGTTGCAGATGCCGGCGTGCCCGTGAGGGCAAAGCGAGACGAGCAGCAAGAACTTCCGGGGCCTAAACCCCGGAGGTTTGCATTAGTTCAATACGTGCACCTGCGGCTTCAGTGGGACGCGCTCGATCAGGTCGCGGAAGTCCGCCTCGGTGATCTGATCGTCGGGCTTGTCTATCAGGCAGCGGCACATCGCTTCCATCACGTTGGTACCGAAAGAGCGCCCGGCCAGTCGAGGGGTGGTCGTCACCAGAATGTGCAAGTTTCGCTTCCTAAGCGCCTCCACGTTCTCGGCGGTGGTGGTATTGGTGATGACAATCTTACCGGTCATGTCGTCGGGCAGGTGGGACCATATCTGCAAAAAGTCTCCGGCGACGATATCGGCTTCCTCGTAGAAGCGCCTGTATTTCTTGGACGGCTCCTTCACCTGTTTGTCGCCCACGGGATAGACCCAGGAAAAGGGTAGGTTGGTGAGTATGGGGAGTAGTACAGCGGCCAAGATATGGACCGATCGCAGGCTGTGGAGGGGAATAGGCAAGCCGAGCCCGAACATGAAGTCACCGAAGGTGACGTCACAGCCAGCTTCCACCAGCGCCTTTGCCATGCCATACCGGTCCACGGCGGTGGTCTTTAGCGCCTTCTTGCCATGCAGATCGATGCCATGCTCGCGCAGGGCCTGGATCGCATATGGGGCCAGGAGGTGCTTGAGGCCGTTCCCGTCACCGATCTTGGAGACCTTGACCACCTCTCGGACGCGCTTTATCTCACGCCAGTAGTAGCGGCGTCCATTGACCAGGCAATAGAACTCGGCTCCCCCCACGCCGAAGGCGTCTACCTTGCCATCGTACTCCCGGTACATCTGCAGATACCTGTCAAAATCGCCGTCGGTGCCCTGGCGGCTGAGCCAAAAGCGTTGCCCCATGAACTCGGCCTCGGTGGTGTGATCGCGGGTCGAGGATCCCAGACTTACACTGAGCACTTTTTTCATCGAATTCTCCTAGCAGCCTGTCGGAGAGGAATCTGTGTTGACTTTCCGCCGACGATTTTTCATACGATTTGCCAATAGGTACTTGTTTAGCGTCAAGTGGGAGCGGGCTGCGGTGGACCTAGGGACGGCGGGTTTCCCACAGCACGCTGCAACTCGACCAAGAAGTCCAGGATAGGGATCGCTCTCTGATGACAGGTTGCCAA